>Ga0164318_10000269_pt1 | contig 36902 bp, 33 predicted proteins | sample GuaBasSedimGuay9_FD_113734 | JGI IMG/M metagenome (GOLD analysis project Ga0164318, IMG submission 113734) | Subseafloor sediment microbial communities from Guaymas Basin, Gulf of California, Mexico - Guay9, Core 4571-4, 0-3 cm | ecosystem: Environmental > Aquatic > Marine > Hydrothermal vents...
GTGTATTGCGGAATCATAAAACCTGAGTTCAATCCCGGATTAGCCACCAAAAACGAAGGCAATCCCCTGCGGCCATGCAACAGCTGATAGGTACGTCGCTCTGAAATGCTCCCCCACTCGGCCACCGCTATGGCCAGATTATCCAGCGCCAATGCCAGCGGCTGTCCGTGGAAATTCCCTCCCGAAACAATTACATCCATATCGGGAAATATGGTCGGGTTATCGGTAACGGCATTAATTTCGTTGGAAAAAACGTACGCCACGTAATTAACCGAATCCTTAGATGCTCCGTGTACCTGTGGGATACAGCGGAAAGAGTAGGGATCCTGAACATGTTCTTTAGGACGTTTAATCAGTTCGCTATCTTTTAAAATAGCCCTGAACCGCTCGGCAGTTTGAACCTGTCCCTTATGATGACGAATTTGATGTAGTTCATCCATAAAGGGCTCAATGCGCCCGTCAAAAGCATCCAGCGAAAGAGCTGCGATAATATCAGCCAACTCCGAAAGCCTGAAAACTTTTAATAAAGAAGTAACTCCGTAAGCGCTCATAAATTGAGTACCGTTAAGCAAAGCAAGCCCTTCCTTCGATTTTAACTTAAGCGGTTTCCAGCCAAATTTGGCTAACACGTTGGCAGCATCCATATATTTTCCTTCAAAACTAACGGCTCCCATCCCCAACAGGGGTAACGACATGTGTGCCAGAGGGGCTAAGTCGCCCGAAGCACCCAACGATCCCTGCTGATAAACAATAGGGATAACATCATTATTAAAAAAGTCGATCAGCCGTTGAACCGTATCCAGGTGAATCCCGGAATGCCCATAGGATAGCGACTGTATTTTCAACAAAAGCATCAACTTAACAATCTCTGTAGGCACTTCATCACCCGTTCCGCAGGCATGCGATTTAACCAGATTTTCCTGCAGCTTACCCAAATCCTGTTTCGATATAGATTTGTTGTAAAGTGCTCCAAAACCGGTGTTGATGCCATAAATAGGTTCGTCCTGACTTTTAATTTTTTTATCAAGATAGTTTCGACATTTTACAATTAATGCTTTCGACTCTTCTGAAAGCGCCAATGTTAATCCGTTATGAAAAATATCAAAAACTTTTTTAAAGGTCAGTTTTTCGGGGGAAATATAATGGACGTTTTTCATGAAATTATAATTATGTAGGATTCTGCGTTTTTATTATTTAAACAACCAATACCATCAGCTAATTTTTTACCCTCTCAACAAGTTGTTCTGCCGGGAGTTTTTCCTGATAACCGGTCATCATATTTTTTAAGGTATAATGTTTGGTTTCCATCTCCTGCTCACCAATTAAAACAACAAACGGGATGGCATGCTGGTTGGCGTATTTCATCTGCTTTTTCATTTTATCAGCATCGGGGTAAAGCTCGGCACGAATACCGTTTTGCTGTAAAAAGGCCAGCACCTCCAACGCATGCGTTGCCTCCTTTTCGCCAAAATTAACAAACATTACCTCCGTGGAAGTCTCAACCTCTTTAGGGAAAAGATTCAGCTCGTTCATTACGTCGTAAATACGATCGGCACCAAACGAAACACCCACTCCGGAAACATCCGGTAAACCGAATATACCGGTCAAATTATCGTAACGACCACCGCCACAAATACTCCCAATGTTTACATCATTAGCCTTAACCTCAATAATAGCGCCGGTATAGTAATTCAGTCCGCGTGCCAATGACTGGTCAATTTCCACTTTTGATTTAATCTCCAGCGGTTTTAAATAGTTCAATACCGATTCCAGTTCGAGAATTCCCTTGCCGCCAATTTCAGTATCTCCCACCAACTGTTTCAAACAATTAATTTTAGAATCGTTTTCTCCACTCAGGTTGATAATGGGCTCCAGGTTATCAATAGCCTCTTGCGATATTCCTTTGGAAAGAAGCTCTTCGTAAACCTTTTCAATTCCTATTTTATCCAGCTTGTCGATAGCGGTGGTAATATCAATCAGTTTATCAGAGGCATCAATGGTTTCGGCCATCCCGCTCAATACTTTCCGGTTGTTGAGCTTGATGGTAACATTCACTTTCAAGCGATAAAAAATTTCATCTATTATTCTAACAAGCTCTACTTCGTTAAGTAATGAGTTTGATCCCACTACATCCACATCGCACTGGTAAAACTCGCGATAGCGCCCTTTTTGAGGACGGTCGGCACGCCATACAGGTTGAATTTGATAACGTTTAAACGGGAAAGTTATATCGTTGCGGTGTTGTACCACGTATCGGGCAAAAGGCACGGTAAGGTCGTAACGAAGTCCTTTTTCGGAAACAGCCAACGCCACGCGGTTCAGATTTTTAGTTTCATAATCTTCGGGTTTTACCTTTTTGAGAAAATCACCGGAATTTAAAATTTTAAACAACAACTTATCACCCTCTTCACCGTACTTTCCCAGCAAAGTGGAAAGGTTTTCCATGGCCGGGGTTTCGATGGGCTGATAGCCGTATTGCTTAAACACATCCTGAATGGTACTAAAAATGTAATTTCTTCGTGCCATTTCAAGGGGAGAGAAATCGCGCGTTCCTTTCGGTATGGAAGGTTTTTGTGCCATAATGTACTTTTTTACAGGCTGCAAAAGTAGTGGTTTTTACGGTGAGTAAAGCAGGATTACGGAAAATATATAAACGTTGAGTCGTAACTCTTCTGAACAATTTCTCCTGTTTAAGAATATTCATAAAGATAAAACCTTACACAACTTCGTTGATATTTTATCCCCACCCGATTTTGAAAAAGAATACTTTTGTCAGGAAGTTGTTTAAACCCGGTTACAAAAATTCAGCCTATGAATACCCCTGAACCCATTTACCTCGATTACAATGCTACCACGCCCATTGCCAAAGAGGTAGCCGATGCCATGCGCCCCTATCTGGAACACTATTTCGGAAATCCTTCCAGCGTTCACAGCTATGGTGTTAAAACCAAAATGGCGGTTGAAAAATCGCGTCGTCAGATTGCTGACCTTATTGGTTGCGACCCCTCGGAGATTATTTTTACCAGCGGTGGCACTGAATCTAATAATTATGCCATCAAGGGAATTGCCCTGGCTAATAAGAACAGGGGAAACCACATCATCACTTCATCGGTGGAGCACCCGGCAGTTTTTGAGGTATGCAGTTATCTTGAAAAAAACGGTTTCGAAATTTCAACCATCGCGGTGGATGAGTTCGGTATTATTAAAATGGATGAGCTGGAAGCAGCCATCCGTCCCGAAACCATACTGATTACCGTCATGCATGCCAACAACGAGGTGGGTAGCATACAGCCCATCGCCGAAATGGCAAAACTGGCTAAAGAGCACAACATCTACCTTCACTCCGATGCTGCTCAGTCGCTAGGAAAGATACCGGTTAATGTACAGGAAATGGGAGTTGATTTACTGAGTATTGCCGGCCATAAACTATATGCACCCAAAGGGATTGGCGCCCTTTATATTCGCAAGGGGGTTCATTTGGAAAAGCTGATTCATGGTGCCGACCACGAGCAAAACCTGCGTGCCGGAACCGAAAATGTGCTGGAAATTGTAGGACTTGGAGCCGCCGCCGAACTGGCCAAAAACCACCTCGATAAAAACATGGAGCACTACCAAACCACCCGCAATTACCTGCAAAAGTTATTAACCGACGCGCTGCCGAATGTAAAAATAAACGGCCATCCCGAAAAACGGCTTCCCAACACTTTAAGTATCTCCTTTCCCAAGGTGGAAGCCAACACGCTTATCGACCGGCTGGATGGCGTTGCCGCCTCGGCGGGCGCTGCCTGTCATGCCGAAAGCGTGGATGTTTCTGCCGTGTTAGAAGCCATGCTGGTGCCCCTCGACTTTGCCATGGGAACCATCCGGTTTTCAACAGGACGAGGCCTTACCATGGCCGATATCAAAACGGCTGCCGACGAAATCATCCGCACGGTTAAACAGTTAATGCCCAAGGAAGAATCGGTACCTGTTTCCGAAAAGCCCAAAGCTGACGAAATTAAACTTACCCACTACACACATGGGCTTGGCTGTGCCTGTAAAATACAGCCTCAACACCTGGAAAGCGTGCTTCAAAAACTCAATCCCATTTTTGATAAAAACGTGCTGGTGGGAACCGAAACTGCTGACGATGCCACCGTTTATCAGCTGAGCGATGATTTGGCTATCGTGCAAACGCTCGACTTTTTTACGCCCATTGTTGACGACCCTTACGAATTTGGCGCTATCGCTGCTGCCAATGCCCTCAGTGATGTGTATGCCATGGGAGCCAAACCCTTGTTTGCGCTCAACATCGTGGGCTTTCCAGAGGATACGCTACCCATGGAGGTGTTGGAACTCATTCTTAAAGGAGCACAGGATAAAGCTACCGAAGCCGGCATTCCCATTCTTGGCGGACATACTATTGAAGACCCTGAACCCAAATACGGGATGGTGGTTACCGGAAGCTTGAAACCAACCGAGATTATTAGAAATACCGGAGCAAAACCCGGTGATGTGTTGATTCTTACCAAGCCATTGGGAACAGGAATTCTCTCGACTGCCATTAAACGCGGAATGGTAGAAGAGTCATTAAGAAAAGAGGTAACACAACTCATGTCGTCGCTAAATAAAACTGCCGCAGAGGTGATGAAAAATTATACGGTTCACGCCTGTACCGACGTTACCGGTTTCGGGTTAATGGGCCACTTAAAAGAGATGACCGTGGGATCGGAATGCAACGTAACGGTTGAATATGCTGCTGTGCCTTACCTGCGTGAGGTGAAAAATCTGGCCACGGCAGGCGTCATTCCCGGAGGAACTTACAACAACATGGACTATGTAGCCGGTTTCGTCGATTACGGCAACCTGCCTCGTACCGACCAGTTGCTGCTTTGTGATGCTCAGACTTCGGGCGGATTGCTGATAGCTCTTCCGGCCGATTTGGCTCAACAGCTATTAACCGACCTCCAGACAAACGGAGTAGAAGATGCTACCCTAATCGGAAAATTTACAGAAACAGGAAAAGGAACCATCAAAATTATCTGAGAAAGTTTCCCGGAGGCGATTCACCCCGTACGTTGTTAGTTCGTTTTGAGGATCTTTCAATCACAGCTTTTTCTCTTCATTGGTGTATTTCGACCAATTGCCGATTTCCTCGCCGGTTCTTCGACAGCCGAAGCATACATCATTCGAATCGCGAAAGCAAAAAAAACTACACCGATTATTAAACCGGTACAGTTTCATTAACCAAAAGAAATTACACTATATTAATACTGTTTTAAGCTACGTTAAACTTAATCCAATTATCAATCAAAATTAGTCAATACATCAGGAGTTCGTGAAAGTTCTTTTTTTCAATTGCTATGGTTAGCAAAAAATAATTTTACTTTTACCAAAAACTATTATTTGTTATTTATGCTTAACCACAAGCACAAAACTTTATTACTAAACATTATTGCCAGCCCTTTTTTTCTGGCAATTCCGGTAACACTCCTTATTATTATCTTTCTTCCCAACCCGTCATCAAAATATAAAATTGAGCTGGTAAGTAAACAAGTTGCCAATAAACCCGAATCAAATGTTCAGTTTTGTGATTTGAACGGTAACGGAAAAGATGAAAGGATAATTGCCTATCATAATACCGTAAAAAAAACGGCTTCCATTAAAGTAATGACCCACGACGAGATTAATTACGATGCATGGAATTTTAACGGCTATTTTCAAGGACAAAGCTCTGTAAATTTTTACTGTACTGATATTAATGAGGATGGTTTTACTGAAATATTTGCCTTTTATTACAGGAGTGATTCAGTGTTTATGACTGTTATTCAGCCCTATCCTGATAAAAAAATCATTTTTAAAGAAAAACTTATCACAACAGTCTGGAAGCGCAACGGCAAAATTGATTATTCTATCAGTAATTATAATACGGAAGATTTAAACCGGGATGGAAACAAAGAGCTTCTGTTTTTGTTACAGGCTGGCTATTCGCTGCAACCCAGAATGATTGTTGCTTATGATTTTGCTAAAAACAGCATTTCAACAAGTAAATCGTATGGAGCCTATTTAACAACCTTAACACTCATAAAAAACAAACAAAGTATTCCAGAATTATATGTTGGCAGTTTTACACCCGCCAATATATCTGACAGCATGGGGATTCCATACAGCGATTATTATTCGTGGTTTTTGGGCTTTGATAGCAAGCTTGAGCTATTATTCAATCCGGTAAAAAATGTTTATTATCCTTCAAGAGTTGATGTATGTAAATTTGAAAATGATGAAGGCGAACAATTTATCGCGGCATCTTTTATAAATAACATCAAAAAACTTCTGACAATAAAATTTATCAAACAAGGTAATGAAGTAATTAGCTTCAAAGAGTTTGTAAAATCAAAAAAGTCAAAATCAGGGTTTGTTTCGTTAATGCGACCTGTTCAGACAGATGGAAAAAACTATATTTTGCTTGGGATTAAAAACAATCAGTTCATCCTCATTAATGAAAAACTGGAAATAGTAAAAAAAGATGTTTATAAAGCGGTATATGCATTAATGAATATCGCGGATCTGAATAAAGACGGTAAAAAAGAATTTGTTTTTATGTCGCCCGATAACGAAATCGTGGTGTACGATAACAATTTGAATAATCCGACTTCTTTCAATACCGGACTTTTACCTTTTTCATCAGGCTGGCTTAACTCAGGAATAAAACACAATGGTAATGAACAGAATGAGCTGTATTTAAAAAACCTCCACCACCTTTACCTTTTTACATATAACTTAAACAGGCTTTACTACCTGAAGTACCCCATTTGGCTGCTGCTTTACGGTTTGGCGGTTTTGATTTTATGGTTTGCCCAGCGTATGCAAAAAATAAACCTGAAGCGAAAGCAGCTTATTGAGGATACCATCAACAATTTACAAATGCGAACCATTAAAAGCCAGATGGACCCGCATTTTATGTTTAACGTGCTGAACGGACTGGCTCATAATGTGGCCGTGGGAAATTCAAAGGATGCCTACAATCAAATTTTGCGGTTCAGTAAGTTACTCAGGTCACTGATGAAAAAAACCGACCGGATTGACACCTCTCTTTCAGAAGAAATTGAATTTATCACGAGTTACCTGGAGCTGGAAAAATTCAGGTTTAAAGACCAATTTGAGTTTGATATTCACTTTGACGACCAAATAGATAAAACGATCAGGCTGCCCCGGATGCTGATTCAGTTGTTGGTTGAAAACTCCATCAAACACGGGTTAAGAAATAAAACAGGAATTAAAAAACTTAAAGTATCCGTATCTTTAAACAACAACCAATTAACCATTATTGTTGAAGACAACGGGGTAGGCCGTGAAGAAGCCATGCAAAAAACCCACGACACCGGCAAAGGGATGAAACTTATTAAAGATATGATCCGCCTTAACAGAAAACTCGGGGGCAAACAAATTACCCTTAACTATACCGACCTTTACGATGATAGTGGCAATGCAGCAGGGACAAGGGTGGAGGTTATAGTGGAATCAGAGACTTCTAAACCGCGAAGACGCTAAGACGCGAAGGAACTGGCAGGTATTCTCGTAAATCGTAAATCAAACCTTCAAAAGCATAAAACAAGCACCTCAAAGCAATACCCCCGTCATTCCGACCGTAGTGGAGGAATCTCCCCGGAACAGCCCATTATACTCAGGAGATTCCTCTATTCACTCATTCCGCAAGCTTCATTCGTTCAATCGGAATCGCTGCACCGGTTAAACCAACATGAAATCTCTGAACAATTAAAAAAATAATGTAACTTTGTATCCGTTTAGATACAGTATTTATGTTCTTTATTGAGAAAACAACGGAATTTGATAAATGGCTCAGAAAATTAAAAGATTTAAAAGCCAAAGGAAATCTGGAAAAAATTAAAAAAACAGGAGAAATGAAAACTTCAAAATTTGAAATAGCAGATTACTTGGATAGTAAAGAAATGATTGCAGCGTATCTCAATACTGTTTTGGAAGAAGGAAATGAAGAAGATGTAATTATTGCCATAGGGCATATTGCAAAAGCAATTGGAATGACCAAAATATCGGAAGAAACAGGCTTAAGCAGAACAAGTTTGTACAAAGCTCTATCGAACGGGGCCAAGCCTCAGTTTGCAACAATTATGAAGGTTTTAAAAGCAATAGGAGGACATATTAAAGTGGATCCTGTTTCCACTTGAAAAACAACATTATTTTCCGTGCCAAAGGCAACCCGCCGGGTACAAATCAAAAATATTTTTATAACTTTGTAAATCAAACAACCCACCATGACTAAACTAACAGCCATTATAGTTGATGACGAGCAGGATTCCATCGATAACCTTGAATGGCTGATAAACAACGAACTCCCCGAAATCACCATTGCCGGCAAAGCGGTTAATGCCCAAAACGGGCTGGAAATGATTATTGATAAGGAGCCCGAAATAGTGTTTCTGGATATTCAGATGCCGGATAAAGATGGTTTTTGGCTGGTGGATAAACTGAGTAAACTGCAAACCGAGCCCTGCATCATTTTCGTTACCGCTTTCGATGAGTACGCCATCGAGGCCATTAAACATGCCGCTTTCGATTTTCTCACCAAGCCTGTTGACCCGGACATACTTAAAGAAACCATCGGCAGGTATCTTGCCAACCGGCACAAATACTCCCTTGCCGATAAGCTGGAAAGCCTGAATAGTTTTTTTAATCGCGGAAAAATAAAATTGAACAACTATAATGGATTTATTATTATTAAAACAGACGATATAATCTATTGTGAAGCGAATAGTAATTATTGTAAAATAATGTTAACTGACGGCAGAAAAGAACTGCTGACCATGCAGCTTGGTCAGGTGGAGAAAAAGCTTGATAAAGAAAACTTCGTAAGAATTAACCGTTCGGCACTTGTCAATCTGGATTATGTTGACAGTTTTAACCGGAAAACTAAAACAGTAATGCTATCCGATGTGCTTCAAAAATATGAGTTTAAAGTTTCCTCAAAAGGGGTAAAGCGGCTGATGAACTTTTAATTTGACAATTCTTACACTTTTCTTATGAAGTTGTTTATTGTAAGTTATTGTTTAAAACAATCATGGCAACAAAAAAACTGCACCAACTATTAAACCGGTACAGTCTATTAAACCGGTACAGTTTCATTAACCAAAAGAAATTACACTATATTAATACTGTTTTAAGTTACGTTAAACTTAATCCAATTATCAATCAAATTAGTCAAAACATCAGGAGTTCGTGGAAATTCTTTTTTACAATTGTCTATATAATTACAAACAATTTATTTTGATTCGCGAATAAATCTCATGTATCTCCATTCTTGCTGGGCAGCGTTAATACCATGGCTTTCCAAATCATCGGGATTGCCATAAATATCATACCGGTTAGCAGGAGGTGCACTGTTGGTTCTTACCCAAAGATATTGGTCATCAATGCTCAGAATTTGATAATAGCTAACACCCACTTCCATTCCCAAATCGGCACCATTGGTGAGTTCAAGTACATAAGCACCGGGGGTATCAACTCCGTTAATTTTAGTAACAAAAGTTAATGTGTCGTTTATATTATCAATGTGTTTAACACTCCTGCTGGCTTCGGGTGCTTCGTAACCCGTAGGGGATGGGTGAAATGATGCTTCCCTGAAAGAAGCACTATCCCCCGCTTAAGAAAATCACGTAATTTTATTTATTTACCATGCTGGTCATATTTTTTAAAGATTCAAAATAGGAGATTTAACGTGATGTGTTTAACAGTAAAAACAATGAAAAACAACACTAATCGTTATTTTATATCAATAATTAGCACCCGTTTTCCGGTTTTATCATGGTCATATTTATTTAAACTGAAAATAAATTAACAGGCAACATAGAAGGAGGGCTTTTATACGAAACCAATTAAAGTAATTTTGTCACCATAATTAGCTAATGATAAATTAAAAACATAGTATTATGGACTTGTCAGTCAGTTACTTAGGTTTAAAAATCAAAAACCCGATCGTGGTTGGTAGTTCCGGTTTAACCGCATCGATTGAAAACCTGAAAAAAATGGAAAACAGCGGAGCTGGTGCTGTAGTTTTAAAATCCATCTTTGAAGAAGAAATTTTTTACGAATATAAAAGTATTCTTGAAAAAGAAAAAGAGGAAGACACCCCTAATTACGAGTATCTTGATTACTATGATTACAAAATCAAACAGGATAATGTAAAAAAGTATCTTGAACTAATTAAGAATGCGAAAAATGCTTTAAATATTCCGGTTATTGCAAGTTGCAACTGCGTTAGTTCTTGGGAATGGTGCTTTTTTGCCAAAAAGATTGAAGAGGCAGGTGCCGATGCTATTGAATTAAATATGTTTATACTTCCTTCGGATTTTACAAAAACCTGTGATGGAATTGAGAAAACATATTTAAAACATATTGAAGCAATCAGAAAAGCGGTAAATATCCCGGTAGCTGTTAAACTTAGCTATTATTTTGCCGATTTGGCTGCTTTTGTAAAAAGAATATCCGAAACTGGTGTAGATGGCGTGGTATTGTTCAACCGTTTCTTCCATCCTGATTTTGACATCGAAAACTTTCAAATTATTCCTTCCAACGTGTTAAGCCGTTCATCTGACCTCGCTATCTCGTTGCGTTGGATGTCAATTTTGTCAGGACGCCTTAGCAGTGACCTTATTGCTTCTACCGGTGTTCACGACGGCGCTTCGGTTATTAAAGAGATTTTAGCCGGTGCCGATGCGGTACAGGTGGTTTCAACACTTTATAAAAATGGAATCGAATCAATCGAGGATATGTTGGAAGAGGTGAAAACCTGGATGGAAAAACATGGCTTTAATAAAATTGATGACTTTAAAGGTAAAATGAGCCAGGTAAACAGCCCGAACCCTGCCGAGTACGAAAGAGTTCAGTTTATGCGCTACTTTGAAGATAAAAAATACAATCTCGGTTAATTAAAATAATTACTTTTATGCAAGCATTAACATTAAATCAAAAACTGGGAAGGTTTATCGTAAATTGGGTATTCCTGATGTTGTTGTGGATTATGTTTACCAGTACGTTTGCTGCTCAGGAGTTGATAGTTGGTGGTTTACTTACCATGATTATCTCGCTGCTAAGCATTCGTCTGTTCACCTGCTGTGATTTATCATTACTTAGTCCTGTTAAGATATTTTGGATGGTATATTACTTTGGTGTATTTTTGGTAGCACTTATTCAGGCAAACCTCGATGTTGCCCGCAGGGTAATATCCCCTTCGCTTCCCATTAACCCGGGTGTTGTTAAATTTAAAACCAAACTGAAAACCAATTATTCAAAAATGGTTTTAGCCAACAGTATCACCCTGACTCCCGGAACGCTTACCATTGACGTTATAGACGATACCTTTTATATACACTGGATTGATGTGAAAACTACCGATCCGGAGAAAGCGTTCACGGAAATTGCCGAATCTTTTGAGAAAGTTTTATTAAAAATATTTTAATGATGACATACATTATTTATATAGCATTATCGCTCATGGCATTAGGTATGATTATGTCAGCCATACGATTCGTTAAAGGCCCTACCGCCGGCGACCGAGTTGTAGCGCTCGACACACTTACCACCATCGGCGTATCAGCACTGGTGCTGCTTGCTTATGTATTTCAACGCTTTATTTACGTTGATGTAGCATTGGTTTACGCAGTACTCGGGTTTATAGGAGTAATTGTAATTGCCAGATATTTGGAGGGTGCACTATGAGTATTATGGAAATTATCGGCGGCATACTAATTATTATTGGTAGCATATTCCTGTTCCTCGGAGCCTTGGGAATTTACCGTATGCCCGACATTTATAATCGTCTTCAGGCAGGCACAAAAGCCACTACGCTTGGAGCAATGAGTTTAATTCTTGGTGTTGGTTTTCTGGAGCCTTCATGGATACTGAAAAGTTTGGTTTTAATCATTTTTATTGCTTTTTCCAACCCTATCAGTTCACATGCACTAGCACGGGCAACTTACCGTCGTGGTCATTATCCGCTTATTTTAAGCGATGATAAAGAAAATATGGATGCCTACCAGGAAGTAGTCCCTCACGAAAAAGAAAAGGAGGAAAAGGTATGATAGCATTAATTCTGATATTGGTTTTACTTGTGTTGATGATTGCTGCATCAGTTTACGCCGTTAGGCAAAAAGACTTGTTGTACGCCGTTATTGCTACGGGTATTATTAGCCTTATACTGTCCATCTTGTTTTACCTGCTTCAGGCACCCGATGTGGCGCTTACCGAAGCAGCTATCGGGGTGGCCTTAACAACCATTATTTTTGTTATTACCATTCGTAATACCGAAAGAATGGAAGTTGAAAATGATAAAAAGAATAACACTAAATCAGCGGCGAAATGAAAAAGATACTAGTATTATTGTTGCTGGCTGTTGTTGGGTTTTATTTGGCCGGAACCTTTTTTGATATCGGTTTTGGAAACTCTCATTTTGTAAAAAATGATGCCATAAAACCCGTTAAAGATATCTATCTGCAACAAACAGTTCAAGAGTTAAAAGTTTCCAATGCGGTTACCAGCATTGTGGTTAACTTTAGAGGATTTGATACATTGGGAGAGGTTACGGTTCTGTTTCTTTCGGTAACTGCACTCGGTAGTATTTTATATAAGAAAAGACACCACGTGGGTGAGCGTTCGGTATTGTTTTCGGCTAGTAGTATTGTTACTTCCGGCTCAAAACTATTGTTCCCTGCCATTGTTTTGCTTGGTGCTTACGTATTTATCCACGGTCACTTGTCTCCCGGCGGAGGATTTCAGGGTGGAGTTATTATAGCCACCGGATTCTTGCTGATGCTGCTGGCTTACGAAAACTACTCGGTTAGCCACAACGGACTTTCCATTGTTGAATCGTTGGCAGGTATCACCTTTGTCGGTGTTGGCTTATTGGGATTTATGAATGGCGGAACTTTCCTTCAAAACTTCCTTCCCACAGGCGAGTTAAACAATTTGTTTAGTGGTGGTATTATTCCCATTATTTATATTGCTGTAGGGTTTAAAGTGGCCGCCGAGCTTACCGGTGTTATTTATACCGTATTAAACGAGAAAGGAGAGCAAAATGGATAGTGCCTATTTTCAATATTTAAATTATGCCATTTACGGCACAGCAGTACTGGTTATGTTAACCGGACTGTATGCTGCCCTGGTTAAAAAGTCGTTGCTGAAAATTGTTATCGGTCTTTCAATTGTCGATTCGGGGTTAAACTTGTTAATCGTTACGTTAGGCTATTTAAAAGGCGGTACAGCTCCTATTTTTTCTTCGGGTTATAATGGCACGCAAACAATGGTTGACCCCATTCCGCAGGCATTGGTTCTTACAGCCATTGTTATTGGGTTTGGTGTTACTGCTGTTGCCCTTTCGCTCGTAATCCGTCTTTGGAGACATCATCATACATTATATATTGACGAAATAAAGAATTTAAAATGGTAGGAACTCCGGTTTTATTTATAGCAATTCCCCTCTTGGCGGCCTTTTTAATACCGCTGATTGGGATGGTTTGGAAAGAGTCGGTTAGGATTATACCCGGACTGGTTCTTGCTTACCTATTAGTATTGGCCATCAATCTTTTGAGCTATGTTACAGTTAATGGACCTATTGTTGAGGTAATTGCCGGATGGGCACCTCCCATAGGAATTAACCTTGTATTCAACGCCTTCTCGGGATTTTTGGTTACGATTATGGTTTTTATGGGTCTTTTGGTGTGGCTTTACAGCTATCGCTTTAAAAGTAACGTGGAATATGAAGCTGCCCGTAAATATTTCCTTTTATTAATGATGCTTATTACCGGTTCGGTAGGCATCGTTTTAACAGGTGATATTTTTAACATGTTCGTGTTTATCGAAATTACGAGTATTTCGGGATATGCTTTAACAGCCTTTTATACCGGCCGCGATAGTGCCGAAGCTTCCTTTAAATATTTAATGATGGGTTCCATCGCATCGGTTATGCTGTTGCTGGCCATCATGATTATTTATTCACAATTGGGAACGCTTAACATGGCCGACGTTGCATCGAAAATGCATTTGATGGATCCCAAGTTAAAAGCAGTATCATTTATACTGTTTGTTATTGCTTTGGGCATTGAAGCAGAGGTTTTCCCGCTGAACGGATGGGCACCTGATGCTTATGCAGAAGCGCCCGGCCCGGTAGGTGCTGCTTTTTCAGGGATTGTTGTTAAAGCAGGTGTTTATGCCCTGATTCGTTATACCTACACTATTTTCGACTTGTCAGGCGCTTTCAACCTGTTAATCATTATTGGATTAATTACGCTGGTTGTTGCCGAGGTGGCTGCTATTCGTCAGGAAAAACTGAAACGGATGCTTGCTTACTCTTCTATTGGACAAATGGGGTTGGTGTTGGTTTCGTTTGGTATTGGTACCAAGGAAGGTGTTTTTGCCGCCCTGTTTATTATGCTAAACCACGCCATCATTAAACCATTACTCTTCTTTAGCGGAAGTTACCTGGTTTATCATTCCAAGAAAAAAATGATTTCGGATGTTGACGGTATAGGCAAACTTGCTCCGTTAACCTCCATCTTATTTACCTTAGGTGCTTTTGCCATCGTGGGACTTCCTCCGTTTGCAGGATTCTGGAGTAAGTTATCGTTTTTAATGGCCGCTGCCGACAGCAACATGCTGCTGGTTATCGGTCTTATTCTTTCGGTAAGTGTGGTTGAACTTGTATATTATATGCGTGTTGTTAATAGAATATTCTTCTTTAAACGAACAACAAGTTTATTGACAAGACGACCCACTTTTAATGCTTACGTGGTTATGATTATTTTAGGTTTGATGATTCTGGTTATCGGTTTTTACCCCGATAGCGTTTCAATGTATCTGCATAATGCCGCCAACAGCTTATTCGATAAGTCTCAGTATATTCATAGTGTGTTAACTGCAACAATACAATAGGAGAACAAAGAAATGGATATGTTAACATTAATATTATTATTATTTTTAGGTGGGGCTATCGTTACCTGGTTAGGTAATAAATTAAGCCCTGTCGTTGGCGACCTGCTGTTTTTGGCTACCATTATTATTCCTGCCGGGATGTTCTTTACAGGCGTTACGGTTGGCGAAGTAACACATTTGCATGCACTTGGCCTTACCCTTACCTGGGGCTTAACTCCATTGAGCTACTTGTTCTCAATGATTGTGGTTGGTCTTGGTATCCTCCTGGCTATTTATGCTGTACCTTTTATGAAAGGGAAACAAAAAACAGGAGCGTTTTATTTTAACTTTACCCTGTCGGTGATGTCGATGCTGGGAATTCTCGTAAGTAAAGATTGGGTATCCTTCTTTATCTTTTGGGAAATTATGACATGGTCATCATACCTGATGGTAGTACTTAATGGTAAAGATGTACAGCGAGTTGGAATAAAATATTTTGTTTTTTCAGCCATTGGCGCTTATGCTATGTTAATGGCCATGGTGATAATGAACAGTCAGTTGGGCAGCTTTTTGTTGGCCGACACGTTCAATAATTTCCAACATTTAACCACGGGAAATCAAATATTGATACCTATTCTTTTATTGGTAGCCTTTGGTGTTAAAAGTGCCATGATGCCACTACATGTTTGGGCTCCTGATGCATATAGTAATGCCCCCATGGCCTATACCGGACTTTTTTCGGGTGCTCTCTCCAAGATGGGTATTTACGGAATGGTACTGGTTATGGTTACCATGATTAATCAACTGCCGGAAGGTACTTTGATTAGAGATATCATTGCCTGGATAGGTGGCTTTACCGCTGCAGCAGCAACTTTGTGGGCTATTACCCAAGATGACGGTAAAAAATTGCTTGCATGGTCTTCGGTTGGGCAGATGGGTTACATTATTGTAGGGGTTGCCATTGGTACCCCGCTGGCTATGCTGGCTGCGATGTTCCTTGTTGTTGTTCACGCCATGTTTAAAGGTAGTTTGTTTATGGTGGTCGGTGCTATCGAAAAGCAAACCGGCACTACTAACTTTACCGAAATAAACGGGTTAATTAGAAAAATGCCCTGGACTTTTATTTCAGCGTTGATTTCTGTTATCGCCTTGGCAGGTATTCCTCCATTGGCCGGATTTGTTTCTAAATGGATGCTGTACGAGGCACTGATTCAAAACAACAATTACATTTTGGTTATTTTGTTGTTTTTTGCATCCACGGCAGGTTTCCTTTATTGTTACAAATTTCTACACGGCTATTTTCTGGGTCAGGAAGAACCCGAATGGGCTCATGTAAAAGAAGCACCCGTAGCCATGGTTATTCCTATGGTGTTGTTAGCATTGGGGAACTTTGTTTTAGGAACATTCCCACAGCTTATATTTAAACCCATTGATGCAGCCATGCAGTTCGCAGGTTACGATGCTACCGGTGGTCGCTTGTGGGGCGAATCGGTTTTGTTTACCGAGTGGGGTGATGTGGTTACTTTACAACCAATACTGTACGCGGTATTAGCTGTTTTTGTATTCTTTGCACTTTTCTTGTGGTTTAAAGGAACAAAAGGAACCCGTTACGTATCTACAAAAGATATTAGTACCTCGGGGGAGCTTCCAAAAGAGTGGGAAAACCTTACCTTTAAGGTTAACTTTATGCAACCTTTCGAGCGTGCTATCGAACCGTTTCTGAAACGACAAATCGATAAATATTATACGGCCTTTGGTAACGGAATGGAAGCCCTGTTTGAATTTACCAGACGTATTCATACCGGAAATGGTCAAACTTATGCTATTTATGCTATACTGTTTTTAGCATTACTGTTGCTGTTCAGAGTTAATTTGTTCGGATAAAAAATTATAGACAAATGGAATATATATTAATAAAAGTGTTAGAGGCGATGGCCACTTTTGTTCTCGCGTTTATCGTGGGAATGACTTACGGAGGAGTTGTTCGAAAAATTACCGGAAGAGTTCATAACCGTTTAGGACCTCCCTGGTATCAGAACTTTATCGATGCTTTTAAACTTTTTTCAAAAACTCGTGGAATACACCATGGTGCTATGCACTTTTTAGGAGCTGCCTTTTTAATGGTTACTTCGGTAGTTTCGCTGATGATTATCCCGATTTTGGCACCCGGCGGACATGCCTGGTACAACAGCTGGTTTACTAATTTGAATTTTAATGGCGACCTGATTTTTCTGATTTATATTATGACCTTTGGTCCGTTGGGTATGGCCATGGGAGCAGGCCAAACCGGTAACCCTAACTCATCTATTGGTGTAACCCGTGGATTGAGCCAAATGGTAGGGTTTGAAATTCCCTGGGTGATGGCTTTGGTAGCGCTGATGATTACTTATAAAACAACTTCTATTGTTGACTTTATGAACATTCAGCGCGAAACAGGCACTTGGCTTATGTTTGCCAACCCGTTTGCATTTATTGCCGCCGTGCTGGCCATGTTGGGAATGTTCAGATATTCTCCTTTTGATATCGTGGGCGCACCAACCGAGCTGGCATCAGGCCCTGTTTCTGAAAATGGAGGTAAATTTTTGTTTACCATGATGTCGTCAGGATCGGTATTTACCTTTGCCAAACTGGTGTTGTATGTCGATTTGTTTATGGGTGGAGCCAACAATCTAATTATGCTCGTGGTAAAAACATTTCTACTTTATATGATTCCCGTTTTATATGGCATAGTTAGTCCCCGTTACCGTACCGAACAAGCGGTAAGATGGTTTTGGGGATGGCCAACCTTTATTGGCTTACTGGCTATTTTATATGCTGTTATGTTTTAAAAATTATTGAAGAATGTATAACGATAAGAATTCAAAAAAGATAGTTGAGACAATTCAAAATTGGGCACGAAGCCACTCCATATGGGTTTTAGCTTACGGAACCGGTTGCGGTGCCATTGAAATTTCTCCTACCATGACTTCGAGATACGATGCAGAACGGCTTGGTTTCAGGGGTGCTGCCACCCCGCGTCAGGCCGATGTAATGCTCATTACCGGTTACCTGACGGTTAAAACAGTAAAACGGGTGGTTCGTGTTTACGAGCAAATGCAAAGTCCTAAATATGTTGTGGGATTTGGTTCATGTACCATCAATGGTGGTATGTATTACGATTCGTACAATACTATTAATCTGCTCGACAGATATTTGCCCGTGGATGTATATATCAACGGTTGTATGCCTCGTCCCGAAGCCGTTCTTGCCGGTTTGAGTAAGCTACAGCAAATTATCCGCGAAGGAAATGCCAATGGTGCTGAAAAGTACCTTGAAAACCTTGCATGGTATAAGGAAAATCAGCGCAAAATTGCTCCTAACTGGATAGCTAAAGCTCCTGATTTAAACTGGTAATATAACGATAAAGAAAAAGTTATGAAAGAGATAAAAGATAAAATGATTGCTCAAATTAAAGCTGTGTTTCCGGAGGCGGTAAACAAAGATTATGATGGTAATCGTTTGGATTTGACGGTTAACAAAGAGGCTGTACCTTCTGTCTTGCTTTATTTAAAAGATTCGATGGGTTTCAGGCATCTTTCACATATTGCCTATGTTGATTGGATTGAGCAAGGTGAATTTGAACTGGTGTATATTCTCTGGTCACCTTTGGATAAAGTAAAGCTATATGTCCATACTCGCATCAATCGCGAAAATCCTGTGATAGAAAATATCGACATGATTTGGCGTCAGGCGAATACCTACGAAAGGGAAATCAGGGAAATGCTGGGTATTGAGTTTACCGGCTTAGTAGCTCCTGATGAGTTTATCCTTGAAGATTGGGACGATATACCTCCTTTTCGTAAAGACTTTGACACCTTAGAATATGTAAATCGCACTTTCTGGCATCGTCCGGGAAGAGAAGATGCACAAGATGTTCGTTCAACCATTTCCGAACGTTCGGGTGAAGAAATTCCTGATTTTGCAAAAAAATACTCCAGATAGTTATGAGAGAAAAGGCAACAACAATATATTTAGGACCTCAGCATCCCGGTATTACCGGTAACATGATGGTGCGTTTGAAAGTTATTGGCGACACTATCGTTAGTGCTCAAACAGAGGTCGGTTACCTGCACCGTGCTTTTGAAAAGCTACAGGAAAGAAGAAACTGGTTACAGGGTTTTACCCTGATGTGCCGTTTCTGTGTTCCCGAATCTGATCCTATGGAAAATGTTTATGCTCGTTCGGTAGAGGCCATCGATGGTCGTGAAGTGCCTGAAAGAGGTAAATACATCAGAGTTATGGTTTTGGAATTGGCTCGTATAGCCACGCAGCTGATGTGGTATGCCGGGCAAAACGGCTCGCTGGGTCTTTATACCATGGGGCAATGGTCGATTGGTGATAGGGATTATATCCTGGATCTTTTTGAAGAGCTGACCGGCGGTCGTGTTTATCACATGTATCAGTGGCCGGGCGGTGTTCGCCGTGACCTTCCTGAAGGGTTTACCGATAAGGTACTCCGTACTTTGGATTACCTCGAAAAACGGTTGAAGGACTACGATGACCTTATGTTCGCCAACTCTATCTTCCAGAAAAGAACCCAGGGTGTTGGTATTGTTCCAAAAGAGAACATTATTGAGCACGGTGTCGTGGGTCCCGTTCTTCGTGGTGCCGGTATCCGTAGCGATATCCGTATTGATGAACCGTATGAAGTTTACGATAAGTTAGACTTCGAGATACCTACACAGGAAGGGAGCGATATTTGGGCCAGAGCATTGGTTCGTCGTGCTGAAGTACACCAGTCCATTCGTATCATTCGTCAGGTTATCGACCAAATGCCATCCGGAGAATATTTCAACAAGTTTCCAAATCCTTTAAAGTGGATTGTGCCTGCAGGCGATGCCTATGTAAGGGTTGAATCAGGTCGTGGAGAAGTTGGCTTTTATGCCGTATCGGATGGTACCATTCATCCCAGAAGAATGCACCTGAGAGGAGCTGCTTACGTTCACGCTATTACACTACTCGAGAGTATTCTTCCAGGACAGAATATTGCCGACGTTTCGGCTATTATGAATAGCCTTGGAACCTGTGCGCCGGAAATTGAACGTTAATAATTTAGAATAAGACAAAAATCAATAGATATGAGTTTTTTCGATCTGCAAGGAACACTTAAACCGCTTACCGCGCTGAAACAGTTCGGTAAAAAGCCACATACACTAAAAGATATTCCATGGAAAAAGCGTGAAGCTTCTGACCGATACAGAGGATTGCACTTTAACGACTTGGATGAATGTATTGGCTGTGGTAACTGTTCTACTATTTGTCAAAACGCTGCCATCGACATGATCCATCTCGAAGGCATTGAAGGTAAAAAAGGTGACTCGGGATTGCGCCCACGTGTCGACAACGGTCGATGCTGCTGGTGTGCCCTTTGTGTAGAGGTTTGCCCAACAGGAAGCCTTAGTCTTACCAAAGATTATATTTATGTAACCGAAGATCCGGATGCCTTTTTATGGACGCCGGGGGTTGATAATCCTGATGGTGCCGAGCGTAAATCATTCGTTAGTGATAAAGATCACTCACTAAACGATTTCAACCGTATTCCGATGCCTGAACTAGAAGGCAAAGAAAGAGTTAAGTCGTTTGCTGAGGTTGTGCTGGGTTATAACGAACAGCAGGCTCGTGAAGAGGCATCACGTTGTATCAGCTGCGGTATTTGTACCGAAGTTTGTCCCGACCACATGCATATTCCTGAGTATATCAATGCTATTGCTAGTGGTAACGATAAAGATGCCGTTAAAATTATTTACGACAACAACCCGTTGCCGGAGATGTGTGGTAAAGTTTGTACCCGTCGTTGTGAAGATGTTTGTGCCATTGCCACCCGCGGTGATTCCGTGGCTATTCGTTGGCTAAAACGTTATGCTACTGAAACTGCTGCCACGGCTGACCTTACACACGAAATTGTAAATCCCGAGATTAAGGAAGCTAATGGCAAAACGGTTGGTATCATCGGTGCAGGCCCTTCAGGTCTTACGGCTGCTTACTATCTGGCATTACGTGGTTACGATGTAACGATTTACGAAGCCAGCGCTAAAGCTGGGGGTGCTACCATGTATGGTATTCCTAAGTATCGTTTACCAATCGAAAGTTTGGATAAACAGATTGGCTACATCCAAAGTATTGGGGTTAAAATTAACTTCAACACTAAAGTTGGTAAGGACATTTCATTTAAGGAAATCTACGATAAATATGACACCGTATTTATGGGTGTTGGGTTCCCTGATGCGTGGCCATTGGGTGTGGATGGTGATGATGCCAAAGGCTCCATGCAGGCATTCCGTTATCTGTATATGATTAATGCCGGTGATAAAGTAGATATCGGCGATAAAGTTGTTGTTGTTGGTGGTGGTAATGTTGCCATCGATGCAGCAAGAGTTTCCCGTCGTTTTGGCGCTGAGGTTACCATTCTCTATCGTCGTCGTGTTGCAGACATGCCGGCCGATTGGGAAGAAATTGAAGGTGCCGAAGACGAAGGTGTTCATATCATTCCACAAGGTATTCCAACTAAAATCCACAAAGATGACAAAGGTCATGTAACTGGCATTGAATACCTGAAAGCCAAGATGGTTGCCGACGATAAAGGCGGTCGACCGCGTCCTGTTGCCATCGAAGGTAGTGAAACCATTCTTGAAGCAACGGCTGTTATGGCTGCTATCGGACAGATGGGTGACTATAGCTTCCTCCCCAAAGAGTTTGAAGATAAGATCAAAATTGAAAGAGGTAGATTTGTTGTTAACGAAAAACAGCAAACCGGCGACCCGAAAGTATTTGCCGGTGGCGATGCCGTTAACCGTACTGCTGATGCTATTTCGGCTATTGCCGACGGTTTCCGTGCCTGCAAAGCCATTGATGAATATTTGAGTAAATAGTTCATAGCAGTTCTATTTCAGAGTATATCTATCTCTGATTTAGTTCACGGTTTGTAACCGTGAGCTTATAATACAAAAAGCGACGCCATTGGCGTCGCTTTTTTTGATTAATAACTCTGGGTTTTGCTAAAAAGCGCTACTTCTAAAAGGATGGCTACTCCTCATCCTTCCTGTTTACCCAGGCTCTTACAAAATGCAAATCTCGCCAGGTAACCTTGTCGTCCAGTGCTTCTTTGGCTTCGCCCGCAAAGGCTTCGGGATGTTCTGTAAAATAACTGGCAATAAGCTTGATAGTTTTAGGTGCTACCAGTTTCTCGATGGAAATATCACCGCTTTCAACATAGGGTGTTAAATGCCGTTCGATGGTATTAACGACATAGCCGCGTTCGGTGGCAATTTGCTCAATGGTTTTTCCCTCCTGCCACATCTCGAAGCTTATTTGCCGTGTGGGTATTTTAGGTTTCTTCGGTTTCTCTTCGGGGATGAAAACAGGTTCGGGTTCAAAATTCTTTTCATCGCAATAATCTGAAATAATGGCCAACAGTTCGCTTCCAAAAAGATCAATTTTCTTATTCCCAATGCCTTTGATAGTTTTAAGAGCCGGAAGTGTTAAAGGTAACTTGTTGCTTATCTCGCACATGGCTTTAAGCGGTATTACCATGTAATGATTCCACTGGAGCTCCGCCACCTTGGCATTTCTCCAGTGCCTTATTCGTTCATATAGCTCGGGGTGTTCCACGTGAGCACTCACCGAACCCGAAGCCCTTTTTTTCTTTTGCTTTACAGGCTCTTCAATGGCGGCTTTTGCTTTGGCATCAATAAATTCATTAACAACAAACCCTTTTTTACAAGCCCGTAGCACATGGTACTTATGGCTGGCCTCTTGCTTAATGTTTTTAATGGCGTTGTTAAGCGATTTCCGAATGGCTTTGTTATCAGTTTCAACATTAACTTCGTCTATTTTATCAATGACTAACATGCGGATTTTCTCCGAAAAATAATCAGAAGCCTTGATAACTCTATCCTGTAATGCCTTGTTATCTTCTGCTTCCGGATTTTCTGCCAGTAAAGCTTTGAGCTGGTGTTGAAATTTTTCGGAAACAGTTACCACTTCCTCTTTTAGTTTGTTACTTATTTCGAAGAAAGGTTCTTTTAAATCGATTTGCAAACCGGAGGCATGCTCCTTCGAGAGTTTTATTGCATAATATAGTCGTCGTTGTAACAATTGAAAGTCGAAAAGATCAAAAAGAAGCTGTTTTTGATACGCTTGCTTCGATTGAATAAGCTCGTTGTCATCGGGTTGCCGTTCTTCAAAATCTTTGGTAAACTGTTCCACTGTGGTATCGTGTTTGATACCGGTAGTAGTGATTTTACTACTGAGAATCATTCCTTCCAGCGACTTGCAACGGCTGAGTGCCACGTAAACCTGTCCGTGGGCAAAAGCATCTTGTGCATCAATTACGGCTTTCTCAAAAGTAAGTCCTTGGCTTTTATGAATGGTGATGGCCCAGGCCGGCTTCAGCGGAAACTGAACAAAAATACCTTCCACCGACTCGGTAATTTCTTTACTCTCCTCATTCAGCGAATATTTAACCTTTTCCCACTCCAGGGGAACCACCTCTATGGCTTCTTCATCGCCCTCACAAAGAACATCAATGGTATCATTATTGATACTGATGACGATTCCTATTTTTCCATTATAAAATCTCTTTTCAGGATCAGGATCATTTTTTACAAACATCACCTGAGCTCCTTTTTTTAAACGTAAAACCGATTCGGTAGGAAAGATGTACTCGGGAAAGTTACCTTTGATGTCGGCCTCAAATTTATACTCCTTGCCTTTCAGCTTGGCCATTTTTTCATCGTTAATAGCTTTGGCTTTGGCGTTGTGGGTGGTAAGAATGATGTAACCGGGTTTTTCAAAATTAAAATCGGGATGATACCTTTTATTTAACAGATTCAGTACCTCCTCATCAATCTGGTTATCGCGTACCTTATTTAACAACTTGATAAAATATTCATCTTTTTGACGATAAACAAAGGTTAGTTCTACGGTTACGTAATGTGTTTTTTTCAAGGCATTGCTGCTAAAGAAAAAGGGGGTGTCGTAATGGTTTCGCAGCAAGCGCCACTCATTTTCTTTTATCACCGGTGCCAGTTGCTGCAAGTCACCAATCATTAACAGCTGCACCCCGCCAAATGGCCGATTGTAGTCACGAAACCGGCGCAGGGTAGCATCGATGCCATCAAGCAAATCGGCACGTACCATGCTAATTTCATCAATCACCAGCAAATCCATGCTTTTAATGATGTTAATTTTTTCACGATTGAACCGGTTTGCCCTTGATTGATTCTCTTCGGAGTTGCGTGCATGGATGTACTCGGGAATTTGTGGCCCGAAAGAAAGCTGAAAAAATGAGTGAATAGTAACGCCTGCCGCGTTAATAGCCGCTACTCCCGTGGGAGCCACCACCACCATTCGTTTTGAAGAATGTTGTTTGAGGTTGTGTAAAAAAGTGGTTTTGCCTGTTCCGGCCTTTCCGGTCAGAAATACATTTCTGCCCGTTAGCTGTACAAAGTCGTGCGCAAGTTTAAGCTGAGGGTTGTTTTGAAAGTTCATATCATAAGTAAAATAAAATACAAATATCGGAATTTATTGGCAATTATTTCATGTTAAATTAAGGCAAACTGGCCACACATTGTCTGCTACCATGATAACCGGCAATATAATAGCCTGTTAGTAAATATTACATTGGTATTATTGAAAGAATTGAAAACAAGTGATGGATTTATCTTGGTTTTCTTGCTCAGGGATTTATCCCGAAAGAAATAAATATTAATAGAATTGGCTTTAGCCATTAATTGTTAAACTATCATCAGATGTAGTCAATTATACTCTCAGAAAAGATATTAACAAATAATATTCAGATATTAGTACTTTTGCATAATATATAATTTTATTGATGATGAGTAAAATACGAATAAAGAATTTTGGACCTATAAAAATGGGACTAATTGAAAATAATGGATGGATAAACATTAGTAAAATAACTATTTTTATAGGGAATCAGGGAAGTGGTAAAAGTGCTGTTGCTAAGCTTATTTCAACTTTTACTTGGATGGAAAAAGCACTTTCTCGAGGAGATATGAAAATTAGTGATTTTGAAAGGTATAATCGTTTTAGAAAAAAACACTGTGCATATCAGAATATTCACAATTACTTTAAAGATAACACTTATATTGAATATGTTGGGAAATTATATTCTTTTACATATAGGAGTGGTAATTTAAAAATTAAAACATTAAATAACCCCAAGTACTATATGCCTAAGGTAATGTATGTGCCCGCTGAAAGGAATTTTGTAAGTGCTGTTTCCCAACCAGATAAATTGAAATATTTGCCCCAGCCTCTATATACATTTTTAGATGAGTTTGAAAGATCAAAATTTGAAATATCCGAACCTATTGAATTGCCAATAAATAATCTATCGTTTAAATTTGAAAAGAAAAAAAAGGAAGCTAAATTAGTTGGTGGGGATTATGAAGTAATATTATCAGAAGCATCAAGTGGTCTTCAATCATTTATTCCATTATTCATTGTTACGAAAAATCTTGCAGAAGGAATAGGAAAAGAATTTGATTTTACAAAAAACAAATTAAGCCTCAATGAAAAACAAAAGCTAAGAAAACAATTATTAGAAATATTATTGGATAAAAATCTAAATGAAGACTTAAAAAAATCGGCAATAGACCTACTTTCTTCTCTTACTAAAAATGATTATTTTTTTAATATTGTTGAAGAACCTGAACAAAATCTTTTTCCTGCTTCTCAAAGAAAAATCATTTTTAGTCTTCTTAAATACAACAATTTAAATAAAAGAAACAAACTATTGATGACAACACATAGCCCATACATAATAAATTACCTTAGCATTGCCATAGAAGCCAATTTTATTAAAAGTAAGATTAAAAACAACCCAAACTTATTACAAAAATTAGATAAAATAATTACAATTGATTCTACGATTAATGCAGAAGATGTATCAATTTATGAATTTGATGAAATAGAAGGTAGTGTAAAGAAATTAAAATCTTATGAAGGAATTCCTTCCGACAGAAATTTGCTGAATGAGTCACTTTCAATGAGTAATGAAATCTTTAGTCAATTATTAGAAATAGATCAAGAAATATGAAAATCGATTTTTTTAACAATAATTGCTCAGAAAATTCAATAACGGAAAGTATATTTGGTATTTGCGATGATGAAAATGGAAATAAGGCTTATACCAATACAACTGATGAAAGTAAATGGATTGCTCGTGTTTTAAATCCTAATAATAGGGAAATTTTATTCACAGCTGTTGATAATTGTATTGTAATTAAAAAAGAAGGTACAAATGATGATGAAAGTACTTGTGATGGAATGTTGAGATTTTTAGATAATATCAATCTCGTTGAATTAAAAAATAAGCGTGCTAATTGGATTTTAGAAGCAAAAAAACAACTGCTAAACACCATTAAATTATTAGGTCTAAATCATAATTTAGATGAGTTTAAACAAAAAAAGGCTTTTGCATCAAATAAAAAACATCCTCAGTTTGTAGTAATATCAAGTGAGAATAAGAAAAGATTTTATAATGAAACAAATGGATTTATACTCGATATAAATAGTGAAATTACAATTAAATAACTGGCTACAACAATCAGTGTTTAACAAAAAGAAAACGGTATTATAAATTACTTACCAACCAATAAATTCCAATCAGGATGGCGGCCAGTCCCCCGTAAAAGCGGAGGTTGCTTAACAACGATTTACTTTTACTAAAGAGCTGCATTTTACTTAATCTACTAATTACCATAGTATAAAGTATCATGGCGGTAATAATGCCAATACCGAAACCAATAATGTATTGCGCCGACTCAAACTTCGATTTATAACCAAGCACAGGCAGCATCAGTAAAAAATGAGAAATCCCGGCAAAGCCGTGAATAACTCCGACAAACAATGCGGTTAGATTGTTTTGCCCGGCTGTTTTTTTGTGAGGATGTTGGTGCTCGGTTACTTCTTCGTGATGATGAGAAGTAATATGCTCATGGGGGTGGATATGAATGTAGGATTCTTTATCGGTTTGATGTTTGTGTGGATGAACATGGTGTTTTTTGTCATGATTAATCCGGTAAAAAGCCCACAATCCAATCCCGATTAAGATAACGCCAACCAGTTGTTCGCCGTGAGCAGAAATATCTTCTACCGGAATGTACTCCTTAAACCAATAGAACAAGACACCAATAAACAGCATGCCAATTACGTGACCGGTGCCCCAGAAAAAGCCAATTTTCCAATGTTTTTTGTCGGTGTCAAAAACCAAGGGTGTTACCGCGGCAAGATGGTCGGGGCCACTCAAAACATGAACGATAGCCGCCGTGAGTCCCATAAGCCACGGAAAGAGATGTATTAATGATTCCACTTTGATATTAAATTTAACATATTCGCGGCAGCTGTTCCCCAACCGGTATATGTACCACGCGGGTGCCGCCCATTTGGTTAGTGATAAGAACCTTTCCGTTGTGTTCTTCTGTTACTTCGCCAATAATGGCTGCTTTTGAAGATTCCTCGAACTGATGTAGTATTTCAACAACTTTGTCGGCAATATCGGCGGCGACAAAAGCCATGAAAACGCCTTCGTTTGCTGCGTACAACGGGTCAAGTCCCAAAATTTCACAGGCAGCCTTTACCTGACCTTCAACCGGTATATTTTCATTTTGAAGTAAGATGCCAAGGTTCCTCTCTTTAGAAATTTCATTTAGTGTAGCAGCAACGCCGCCTCTTGTAGGGTCGCGAAAAAGGTGAATACCATTGCCAAAGGCATCAAGCAACGCGGTAGTGAGATGGTTTAAATTGCAAGTATCACTTTCGATATCGGATTCAAATTCCAGTCCTTCACGAACCGATAAGATGGCTATACCATGGGTAGCAATACTGTTGCTGGCGATAATTTTGTCGCCTGCGCAGATGTTGTCAATATCGATGGCAGCCTTGGGATGAACGGCTCCCAGTCCGGAGGTGTTAATAAAGATTTTATCGCCTTTTCCTTTGTCAACCACTTTTGTATCGCCAGTTACAATAATAACTCTTGCTTTGTCGGCAGCATATTTTATGGAGACCAGTATATCCCAAAACCGGCTGATGGGCAACCCCTCTTCGAGGATAAAACTCAGCGAGAGATATTGTGGGATAGCACCGCACATGGCCACATCATTTACTGTTCCGTTTACCGCCAGTTCGCCAATATCACCTCCCGGAAAAACAATGGGTGAGATAACAAAGCTGTCGGTAGAAAAGGCTACCGAGCCATTAAATTCCAGCATAGCACCATCGTGATGCTTGTCGAGTTTTTCGTTTTTCAGTAAATCAAACACGCCCGATTCCAATAGCTGGTTGGTTAACAATCCACCGCTGCCATGCGACAGGGTGATGATGTCAAAATCGAATTTCGGTGCCGGGCATTGAAGCTTAAAAAGGCTTTTATTATTTTTCATGGTTATTTATTTTCTTCGCTTTGCGCTGTCCCCCGCTGGCGGGGGATACAGGGGGTGGATGATTTCTGTTGTTTTCAATATACCGCATTTTATGTCAGTTTTATTTCTTCAATCATAGTTGAAAAATTGTAATAGGCAGCACAAGCGCCCTCGGAGCTAACCATGGGTGCTCCCAATGGGTTTTGAGGCGTACAGTTTTTGCCAAATTGCGGACACTGATAAGGTTTTTTTATTCCTTTCATAATGTCACCGGCAATACATTCGGCATTTTCATTGGCTTTTTCCAGTTCAATTGTAAATTTCCGGTTGGCATCATAGGCAGTAAATTCCTTTTTTAAATACCAACCACTTCCCGGTATTGTTCCAATACCGCGCCACATCTGGTCGCCGGTTTCAAAAACCCGATTTACAATCTTTTGCGCTTCTACATTTCCTCCCTCGCGTACCATTCGGGCATATTGGTTTTCAACTTTATGTTGACCCTTCTCCAGTTGTTTTACGGCTGCCAAAATCCCGAGAAGTAAGTCCAATGGCTCAAACCCGGTAACCACGATGGGAATCTTATATTTTTCTGCCAACGGCAAATACTCCCAATAACCCATGATGGAGCACACATGACCCGCCGCAAGGAATGCATCAATTTGAGCATCCGGATCTTCCATTAGCGCACTGATAGCGGGTGGTACCAACACATGTGATGTTAGGATTGAATAGTTGGTAAGCCCCAGCTTTTGTGCATGAAGTACCGAGAGGGCGTTGGAAGGACCGGTGGTTTCAAAGCCCACTGCAAAGAAGACAACTTCCCTGTCAGGATTCTCTTTGGCAATATTTACTGCCTCCAAAGGTGAATATAATATACGCACATCTGCCCCGGCAGCCTTGGCCTCCAACAAGCTTTTGACGGAACCTGGAACCCTGACCATATCACCAAAACTACATAAGATTACCTCTTTTTCAAGTGCCAGATATACGGCTTTATCTATCAGGTGTAACGGGGTAACACAAACCGGGCATCCGGGTCCGTGAAGCATGGTAATCTGTTTAGGTAACACGGTTAGTATTCCGTTTTTTACCAGACTGTGTGTTTGTCCGCCACACACCTCCATAATTTTCCACGGCCTGGTAATAGTGCTTTCAATCTCTTTCAGAACCTTTTTTGCCAGCTCCGGATTTCTAAATTCAGTTAAATATTTCATCTATTTATTGTTTGCTTTATTTTGACAGGCCCAATACATCAATTGGCCAAAAGGTATACCCTCATCGTTAGGAGAAAATTCCTTTTGAAAATAGAGGTCGAAATCGACGGGCATATTTTCTAAAATAATGTCAAGCAGCAGAGTGTTCTGGAAAACCCCACCACTAAAAGCTATTTTGTTAATGTTAAATTTACGTGCTACTTTAATAATGTAATCTACCAGACTGATATGAAATTTTGCAGCAATATGGTTTTTGTCGGTTTGTAATGTTATATCGTGGATGAGTTTTTTCATTAAAAAAGTGAATAAGTTATCGGGAATATCATCATCAAGGTAGCTGTCCTGCATCAAAACCGGATGGTAATAATAGTATTTGGAAGCCCTGTTTTCAAGCTGCATGGAGGCCTCTGCTTCAAAGGAATGAACATCAAAACCAAATAGTAAGGAGGCTGCCGCATCAAACAACCGACCCATGCTTGAACACTTCAGGTTATCGGGCTTTTGCAATAGTCTGGTGTAAACTTTCCATTCTGTTTCAGTAAATTTTGGTTTAATGAGTTCTTCAATCTCTTTTGTTTCGCCGGCAATAGATAACAAGGCTATTCTTGGTTCCCGAACCATTTTGTCTGCGAGGATAAAATTAAAATCACCCGTAAAATATTCACGGGTCATTTGTTTGTTATGGTAAACAAAAAACTCACCTCCCCAGATATTACCATCATCGCCCAAACCGGTTCCATCCCATATAACTCCCAATATTTTTTCTTCTGAATCAAGCAGGTTATTTTCTCCAAGAACAGAATAGAAATGCGCTTTATGGTGCTGAATTTCATAGAGACCCAAATGATGTTTTTTAGCCAGCATTCTTCCAAATCGTGTTGAATAATAATCGGGATGTTTATCAACAACAACGGCTTCAAAATCGGGAGACAAGAGTTTTTCAAAATGGTTAAAGGTTTGATCGTAGTTGCATTGGGCATCGTAGCTATCAGTATTGCCAAGGTATTGGCTGATGTATATGTTTTGCTGATTAATCAGCCCGAACACGCTTTTTAGCATAGAGCCTGTTGCCAAAACAGTTTTAGAGGGGAGTTGCAGTTTGGGGTTGATATAGGTTGGTGCTTTGCCCCTCGACCGGCGGAGTGTAACTTTCTGCTGATGTTTTTTACTGAACTGCACTACTCCATCATCCTGAGGAATGACAATATCTCTATTATTAAGTAAAATAATATCGGCAATTTTAGAAAGTGCTGAAATAGCCTTGTCATCCTGAAAAATAATGGTTGAGTCGGTTATGTTGCCGCTGGTGGCGATTATGGGTTTTTTAAATTTTGTTAGCAGTAAATCATACAATGGAGTGTAGGGCAGCATAATGCCCAACCTCGATAAACTACGATTGATTTCGTTGACAGCTTCCGGACTCAGCAGTTCCAGATTACTTTTTGCTCTTAACAAGACAATGGGAGCATGGATACTTTGTAGCTCTTCTTTTTCAACTTCACTTAAAACAACATCTTTTTTAATGCTTTCCACATCGGGATACATCAACGCGAAGGGTTTGGTAGGGCGGTGTTTTCGTTTGCGAAGCTTTGCAATGGCTTTCGGGTTGGCGGCATCACACGTTAACAAATAGCCTCCCACTCCTTTAATGGCAACAATATTTCCTTGCTGCCACTGATGAACAATGTAATCGAGATTAGTAAAATTTTGTGTCAGCTTCCCTTTTTCGTAAAGTTGCATCTCCACGGCGCAATCGGGGCAGGAGTTGGTTTGTGAAAAGTGCCTTCGCTCCATGGGGTTGTTGTATTCTTCATTACAAACTTTACACATCTTGAACCTGACCATGGTTGTGTTGGGCCTGTCGTAAGGCAGTTTGGTGATGATAGAGTAACGAGGTCCACAATTGGTGCAGGTGATAAAAGGGTAGCCGTGTCTTCTGTCGGCAGGGTTACGCAACTCGTTGCGGCAATCATCGCACAAAGCCACATCAGGTGTAAGTAACAATTTAGGTTTGATACTATTTTCACTTTTTACAATGGAAAAATCAGTATGAGCGGTAAATTTGGTTTTATATATAGCACTTCGTGTAATGGTTGCCAACGGTGGCAGGCTATTAAGTAGTGCATAATAAAAGTGAGTGGACTGTTTGTTATCGCTGTTTATTTCGATGTGAACCCCATCGTTGGTATTGTTTACCCAACCGGTTAACCTATACTTTTTTGCCAGCCGGTAAACAAACGGACGAAAACCCACGCCCTGTACGATTCCTTCGAAATGTATGTGATAATTATTTAACAAAATTAATAATCTTGATGTTTACTGTTTATTAATTAACAAAAATACTATTTTTGCTGAAAGAAAACGAAAAAATGCATGAACTTTCAATAGCAGTAGGAATTGTTGACTTAGCCGAAAAAGAAGCTGCCAAAGCCGGGGCTGACACCATTTCCGTTATTGAGCTGGAAGTAGGGGCTGTTTCGGGAATAATGATGGATGCGCTGGATTTTGCCTGGCCGGTTGCTACAAAAGGAACAATACTTGAAAAAGCGGAAAGAATTATCCATCATGTCCAGGGAAAAGCAAAATGCTTACATTGTGGAGCCGTTTTCGAAATAGATAATCTTTACGATCCTTGCCCAAAGTGTAATGGTTATTTTAAAGATATTATACAAGGGAAAGAGCTTCGAATAAAATCGTTAACAGTAAACGACTAACATCAAAAATAATACATCAAAAATATAACATCTCATGTGTTTAGCAGTACCCGGAAAAATAATCAGTATCGATAGCGAGCAGGACGCCATGTTCCGAATTGCCAAAGTGTCGTTTGACGGAGTAGTAAAAGAAGTTAACCTGGCCATGCTCCCCGAGGCCAAAATAGACGACTATGTTTTGGTTCATGTAGGCAGCGCCATCAGTATAGTTGATGAGGAAGATGCCTTGTTTACGTTGGATATTCTAAAAAAACTGGATATGGAAGGTCTAAAAGAGGGTGAGCTATCGGAACCGGAGGCTGATTAATTTAGATTCATTTTTAGTTAAATATACAATATATTTGTGTGAATTATATTGTTAACAATTCACACTATGAAAAATATTGAAGGTTATGTTTGTTTTGCCGAGCGCTTAGATTTAGCCCTGGCTCCTTTTTCAGTTAAAAATGGGGTACTAATTCTTGAGGCTGATCCCGAGCCCGGTTATTTCTCAAAAAACGGATTTCCCGAAAACCTTGCTCATGCCAGCGATCATCACCTTTACATTCTTACAAAACATCCCGTAACGTGTTTTCAGGATTGGGTTATTCAACATTCGTTTACAGTTCGGGATGAATTGAAGATTAACCTTCATATTTCACCGGGACAGTTGACCTTTATGAATAAACAACATAATTGTCTGAGAATAAGAACCCGGGAGGTTGAAAGTATTAAACCGTTTTTAAAAGATTTAGAGAAGTTGGATGTTGAATTTGTTAAGCACTCAAAACATGTACGTCCATACAATAGCATAGTGCATTTTAAAAAACATGCCGAATTAATTCCTTTAGAGAATAGTATTTATGCCGATGTAAACGATAAAAATCGTCATTTTATCAAGATTCAAAAAAGTATTGAATTTGAAGAGTTTGAAAACATTGTGGAAAAGATAAAAAACAATTGCGGCTTCAATATGTTTAATACTGCCTATGCTACTTTGCCAAAGCGAAATGAGGTAATGAATTTTGTGGCAATCTATTCTAAACATTGCGACGAAAAGAGACTTCCTGAATTTAAATCCTATATTGATAAACATATTTAGAAGCTCTTCTAAATTAGACAACATCTTTTTTCTAACTTTCATTGCCTCCCTATTTGTTTGTAATTAACAGTAAAGCAAAATATTATGCATGCGTAACACTTTATTGTGTCAGATATATTTATATGTGATATAAATAATTGATTCGTTAGGATTTAAACAAGTACGATTCTATTTTTGTAGCCGTCAACACAATACAAAATCCTATGAAAAAAGTATTAGAAATAATTCTTATCATCATTATTCCATGGATTATTATTCTATGGATTGTTTTTAACTACAATGGTGATAAAGACCGCGATTATTACCCTTCTTCAGAAATTAGCCTGAAACACGATTCAATACCGGTCGATCACTCAAAATTTGCCGTGTTGCAAAAAGATTTTAAAAGTGGCCCGGAGGTTACCGAAGCTTGTTTGAGCTGCCATAACGGACGGGGTAAAGAGTTTATGAAAACCGAGCATTGGAAATGGCATAAAGTAGATTCAATTCCCGGAAGAGGAACTTTTGATCTCGGTAAAAAGAACCTGTTAAATAACTTCTGCATTGGTGTCAATTCAAATGAAAAATTGTGTTCGATGTGCCATGCCGGATATGGTTACGGTGATAAAAATTTTGATTTCAACAATCAAAATAACATCGACTGTTTAATTTGTCACGATGGAACCAAAACCTATCATAAATCAAATCCTTGTAAAGGGCCCAATCTTCCCGGTTCGGGAGCATCTGGTGTAGATGTAGATTTAAGTTTCGTTGCCCAACATGTAGATTTACCGAAAAGAAACAACTGTGGTAGCTGTCATTTTACAGGTGGTGGCGGTAACAATGTCAAACACGGTGATCTTGAAATGGGATTGCTTAGTGCCCATACGGGATTAGATGGCGCAGTAGATGTTCACATGAGCGTTGGTAAAGATGGCAAAAATATGCAGTGTACCGATTGCCACAAAACACACGAACACCAAATTTCGGGTCAACTTTATTCGGTTTCATCCTCAAACAGTAACCGTGCTACTTGTGAAGAGTGTCATACTGCTTCCCCCCACAAAAGCAAGTTACTTAACAACCATTATAAAACCATTGCATGCCAAACATGCCACATTACCGAGTATGCAAAACTCAATCCAACCAAAATTATTTGGGATTGGTCAACGGCTGCTAAAATGGACAAAAACGGCAAACCAATCTTTGCAAAAATGTTACCTGACTCAACCTATACATTCGATGGAAAAACATATCATGATGTAGAAGTTGAGTACGATTCACGTCATGGAACAGCTGTTTTGAAAAAGAATGTTAAACCGGAGTATATTTGGTTTAACGGTACTGCCAACCACTTGTTAATTACTGACAAGGTAAAAGATACAACCAAACCGGTGGTTCTTAATCCTCTCTTTGGTTCCTACAAAGATCATTACGCTCCTTCTGATTCTTCCTGTCCGTCAAAAATATGGCCTGTTAAAATTATGCGCGGTAAACAGCCTTATGATGTCGGAAATATGACACTAGTTCAGCCTAAATTGGCTGGCAAAATTAAAGGGAGTAACGCACTTTGGGCCGACTATGATTGGGATTCATCAATAACGGCAGGGATGAACTACCTGAACCTCCCGTATAGTGGAAAATATGGTTTTATCGAAACACAAACATTTTGGCCGTTAAACCATGAGGTATCCGAATCAAAAGAAGCATTACAATGTGCCGATTGTCACAATGCCAACGATAGCAGGCTTAAAAACCTAACCGGGTTTTATCTACCTGGAAGAGATAACAACTCACTACTCGACAACGCCGGTTTATTATTCCTGATATTGGTATTGTTAGGCGTTAGTATTCATGGGTTCCTTAGAATTACAGGATCAAAAAAACAACATTAATTTTTAAAGTAAGTAAAAATGAAAAAAGTTTTAATATATAAAGGATACGAACGCTTTTGGCACTGGACACAAGCATTGTTGATATTGCTTTTGGCAGTTACCGGTTTTGAAGTTCATGGAACCTATACCTTGATGGGATACGAAGAAGCCGTTTTAATCCACCGTAATCTTGCGTGGGCCTTTATTATTCTCATTATTTTTACACAATTTTGGAATATGACAACGGGCGAGTGGCGACAATATGTTCCATCTACCGAAATGCTAAAAGCGCAGATTAAATACTATATTACCGGTATTTTTAGTAATGCACCTCACCCAACCCGTAAAACCGTTTATAATAAGTTCAACCCTTTACAGCGACTAACTTATCTTGGACTTCGGATTTTAATTATTCCAATTGTAGTGCTTAGTGGACTTGGATACATGTATTACGTTTCGTTGGTCGATCAAAGTGCCATTGGAAGTCTTGCCCCTGTAGCCTATTTTCACACCATTGGTGCCTTTTTGCTGTTGGGATTTGTTATCGGGCATGTATATTTGACAACCACCGGACACAAACCTCTTTCAGCCATAAAAGCAATGCTTACCGGATGGGAAGAAATGTCGAATGAAGACGCTGAAATTGCTTTGGAAGAAAACCTTAAGGTGGCACTTATCCAAAGCCGCAAAGGAATTAGCGGTAAAGGAAGTATCGAAAAAGAGGGAATGTTTGAAACCGCTTTTGAAGATGTTGTCGAAAAACTTGGCATCGATACCGAATCAACCCGGCTTCGAGAGAAGCTGTTGTCTTCTAATGTGGGGTATTTCAGAATCGGAAAAGATGGTAAATACCAGGAAGTTAATGATGTATGGCTCAAACTTTATAAGTGTACCAATAAAAAAGAGGTAATAGGTTCTCACGTTACCCTTGACCGTACTCCCGAAGGTAAAGAGCAAATAATGAAGTTGGTAAATAAAATTCTATCTGGCGAAACCGTCACCGGTGAACGGGTAGAAAGGATTTGCAAAGATGGTACTATCGGATACCATACTGTTTCGGCAACACCGGTAAAAGATAAAGATGGAAATATTGTTGCGCTGGAAGGATTTATTATTGATATCACTTCGCAAGTGGAAGCCGAAAAAGCGTTGGAAAAGAAACTGGAATCTAATAACAATGCCAATGTGTTTTACGAGCAAATAGCTAAATCAGACAATGTTGGCTACTTCAGAATTGGAAAAGATGGGTTTTACCAAGAAGTAAACGATACCTGGCTAAAATTGTATAAATACGATTCCAGAGACGATATTATTGGTAAACACTATTCATTGAGCCGTACAAAGGAAGACTTCATTAAGTTAAAAGAATCGTTTGATAAAGTTCTGGCAGGCGAAACTATTCCGTTAGGCATTACACGCCGGTATTGTAAAGATGGAAACATTGGTTATCACTCCATTACCATGACTCCTGTTGTTAAAGGGAATAAAGTGGTTGGTGTTGAGGGATTCATAGTTGATAAAACCGACAAAAAACTCGCCGAGGAGGAACTTAAAAAAGAGAAGCAGATTTAGTTTAATAATTAGGTTAAAAGAAGAAAAGGGTTGCCGTAACGGCAACCCTTTTTTTATTTGAATGCTGGCTGCGCTGCACATTTATTAAAGGTGTATAAAGTTACTCCTGTAAAAATATA
>Ga0164318_10000270_pt1 | contig 36785 bp, 35 predicted proteins | sample GuaBasSedimGuay9_FD_113734 | JGI IMG/M metagenome (GOLD analysis project Ga0164318, IMG submission 113734) | Subseafloor sediment microbial communities from Guaymas Basin, Gulf of California, Mexico - Guay9, Core 4571-4, 0-3 cm | ecosystem: Environmental > Aquatic > Marine > Hydrothermal vents...
ACAAGCAGATTTTCAATGTCCAATTCCCACAGTCTGTTGCGCATCTCCTCCCCTATCTACCTCAAGATAGCACTAAATACTGCCGGAAACCACCCTGAACCTTCCATCGGGACCTTCAAATCCGGGCGACACCGCCTGAAGAACTACCAGCAGCGAGTTCTCCAGCTCCGGATTTCTGTAAACGGCGGAAATACTGTAATCGAAGAACATTGAACTGGACTCCCTGTCCATAAAAAACAAACTGCTGCGTTCATCTCTTACAACGGTAAGCAGAGGCAGCATGGGATCCGGGAACCAGTCCGGGTAGTCTTCCACAGGCTCTGCAGGCTGTGTATCCAGCACCAGCAGGATCTCTCCGCTGTTCCCCCTGGGTGAATAGACTTCCATACAGAAAGCAACACTGTCTCCATCTGCGCTCAGATCTGTTACCGGATGGTAAACAAGCGGAGGCTGGCAGGTATCACTTCTGATACCCCATTCACTGCATATTCTTTGAATATCTTTTTCCGCGGAGGCTACTTCCGCTTCCCCGGGAAGCTCATCAACATACTGATTCCATACCTTTTCCAGACCATCCAGGCGAATTGAGGTTTCCGTATCAATTACCTCCATCTCCACCCATTGAAAGCCGCTTCCATCCTGTACTCCGCCCATCTCCCAGGCAGCGTATGATCCATCTTCTGAAAACCCGATCAGGCGGAACCAGGCCTGATCCTCCGCAGAGGATGCTGAGCTTAACAGCATCAATGCGAACACCGGTATAATTCTTAAGTCCCTCTTCACCTATACTCCCTTCTTCTTCCAGCAACACTGTCTGGTTTGACATCCACCGCATCAATGATAATACACAACTGCAGCCTGTATGTTTCAGCTCTTTTGTGGGATATCCCTGTGAAAACTTTTACCTATGTATTGATCATCGTCTCCTTTAGCATTGCAGACAGTAACGGAAACATCTGCTGGAACTAAAAGGATGTCTCTGATGCCTGCCTTCTCACAGAGGTTTCATTCACCATTACTTCTCTTTCCCGTTCAAACCGAGGGCGATCAAAACCAGCTTCCAGGGTTAATTTTTGCTCTGCAGGGAAAGAATTGTACGTCTTCCCCTGCGCCAGACTATATTTCTAAGGATACTACTACAGTACTTTGTGGACAACAAAGGTATTTCAATACTAAAGAAAGGTGAGAACATGAGGTATTTTGCTGTTTTCCTGATTTTGACTGCACTTGCATCTGCCGGTGATTTCGGCAACACGGAGACATCTGCCACAGCAGCTCCCGTCTTCGAAGGCAACGATAATGTCAACATCACTATTCTAAATGACTGGGTTATCAGTGAGGTAGCTCTCGGGCTGGATATTCTTGAAGGTTCCGGCACTTTCATACTGATGACAGCAGATCCTGTAGTAAATCACATTCAGTTTTACGATCCGACCTCCTGCAATCCTGTATCTTCATTCAATCTTGACTCGGCAAACGGGAACTGCTTTGGTGTGGTCTGCAACGGCAGCACTGACTCAACCACCTATTACACCAATGACTGGCTGGATGATGTTCTGTACTACACGGAAGATGAGGGAGTAAGCTGGACAACCACGGTTAATCCGTCAGGGCATGATGCCCGCGGAATGGACTTTGACGGAGTTAATTACTGGACCACAAATGGTTCCGGCGGTGGAGTCTGGCGATTCCAGCCGGGAGTTGGACAGGAACAGATACCCACCCCCGAAGTTACAGGTCAGCCAAGCGGGCTTTGTGTTTTCCCCAGAGGAACAAACCTAGGCATAGCAATTACGACCTACACAGACCTTGTGTTCTTCTACGAGTGGGATGGTTCAACCATGTCTTTTCTTGATGGAACCACATGTATTCCGGAATGTCAGTATTCCATGGGTCTTGCGTATTCAACTACCAGCGGTACCTTCTTCTGGTCATACCTGGACAATTCAGATGTATATCATATTTCAGAATTCACTACCGACCTCATGGCTCTTACCCAATCCAGCTGGGGGTCAATTAAGAGCAGTTTCTGATTTTCTAACTTAATCTTTTACATCGAGTTTGACAACGATTGAAGGAATGTATAGTTTGCCAGGTTGCTGGAATACACCGGCACAATAAATGAAAGGGTTACTATGAAGTATCTTGTTTTCCTTCTGGTAGCAGCCACCATGGTCTTTGCGAATGATGACGGATGCACCGACACAAGCATAGGTTCCTACTCTCCCGGCAGCGATGCCATATCTCTTACTCTGGAAAATGACTGGGCACAGTCACAGCAGGTTCTCGGGCTGGATGCTGTGGACGGCTCTATTCTGGGCTCAGACAGAAACGGTATGAAGCTGCAGTTCTACGACAACAGCACAGGAGCACCAGCAACAAGCATTCCTCTGGATGCTGCTAATACCAACTGCTTTGGTCTGGCCTGGAACAACAATGCCACAACTCCAGTTTACTACACAGATGACTGGACTGATTCGGATCTGTACTACACCGAAGACGCAGGCACATCGTGGGCAACAGTAACATCCCCTGCCGGTAACAAGGCCCGCGGAATGGACTTTGACGGAACAGATTACTGGTGCACCAACGCCGATGGCGGCGGTCTCTGGATATTCCAGCCAGGCGGCGCTCAGGTTAATGTTGCCATTCCCGAAGTTCCCACACAGCCAAGCGGCCTTGCCGTGTTCCCGTATGAAGGCGACCTTGGCGTAGCTGTAACCGCTTACAACACGCACAACTTCTATTTCTACCACTGGGATGGCAGTAACATGATTTACCTGGGTTCGGCACCATGCCCTGTATCCGGTATTGCTAGCTCATACGGCCTTACATATTCAGATGTAAACCAGCATCTGTACTGGTCATATAAGGATGGCTCGGATGTCTACCATCTCACGGAAGTTTCGTTCAGCATAACCTCTCTTACCCGTTCAAGCTGGGGAGCAATAAAGACCAGTTTCTAAGGAAACAACTGTTACCTGTGGAGGAGGGGGCTTCTGCCCCTTCCTCTTTTTTTTTCCTCCGGAAATGAATATCTTGTTGTGTCATAAACCATGGGAGAAACAATGATAACATTTCCGGCTGTACGCGACCCGGGGTCAATAGAGCTTCTGTTCCGAAACATTAGAACCCACGACAAACCCGACAAGATAACAACGGACTACCTTGCTTCGATAGGCTTTCGGAGGCAGCCTGATGTAAAACTTCTCGAACTGCTTTTCTTTCTGGGGTTCATAGACAGCAACCTCTCTCCAACAGAGCAGTGGGATGCCGTGAAGGAGGTTTCCGACGGAGAGTTCAAGTCTGTTCTCTCTCCAGCTATACAGAAGGCTTACCTGAAAGTTTTTCAGTACCAGTCTGAACAGCAGTCTACCGACAGCAAAGTTCTTATGGCATTTTTCAAGAAGGAAACAGGCGTTTCAGATACTGAATCGGCCTACATGGTAATGACTCTTCAGGTTCTTCTTGACCTGGCCGACCTCCAGGCATCGGTTGCAGAAAAAGAAGAAGAAGAAGCTCCTGCTGTTCCAGCACCTGCAGAAAAAGAACCTGTTCCTGTTCCGCAGCCGGCTCTTCCCGTTGTGTCAGACGAACCGGCACCAGGCATAGATGAACTTGCAAGCGGTGTTTCTCTGAACATCACAATACCTGCTGAAGCCATGGACTCCGAGCTGAGAGAGCTTATTAAAACACTGCTCAGGAAGACCCTTCAAGATAACTGATCTTCTCCGCTCTGGTTACCGACAGAAGATCGGATTCAAACGGCTTCAGCTCTTCAGGAGCATCGATTGAATCCATGGGAGTTGCCATACTCAGATTGTTTTCGCTCTTCCAGCGTCGGGCTTCTTCTATCACAACAAGGGCTCTGTTCCCCAGTTTCAGAGCCTCTGCATCCATGAAGTTCTCCTGCGGCCAGGGAGCAATGTGAATGCTTTCATGGTTCTCAAAGGGTTTGAAGATCTCCAGATACAGTTCTTCCGTGATATGAACCATGATAGGGGCAAACAGCCTCAGAACACCGTACAAAGCGGTGTAGAGGGTGTACTGCGCCGCTGCTCTGGCATCCGGGTCCTCTCCGTACAGCCTGCCTTTGGCAATTTCAAGATAGTTGTCGCACAGAGCTTTCCAGAAGAAAGTTTCCGCCTCCCGCATACACACGGAGTACTCGTACTGCTGCATTCCGGCAGTTGCCTTCTGAACCGTTTCAGAAAGACGGCTTAGAAGCCATCGGTCAAACGGGTGCAGTTCAACCTTTCGCACCGGGTCGTACCCCTCCAGCCTGCCCTCGGCAAACCTGGTTGCATTCCACAGCTTTGTTACAAGCCGGCGGCCTTCGCCAAGAACATCCTTGCTGAACACAACATCGGTTCCAAGTTTTGATGAACAGGCCCAGTAGCGAAGCTCGTCTGCTGAAAACTGCTGAAGAGCGGCGACGGGGTCTCCTGCAACATTGCCTTTGCTCTTGGACATCTTCTGACGGTCGGTGTTAAGCGAATGCCCGGAGATCATTACATCCTGCCACGGAACAGTGTCTTCGTGAAGCAGGGCTTTGGCAATGGTGTAGAAAGCCCATGTTCTGATGATATCGTGAGCCTGGGGCCTGAGGGCCATGGGGAAAACATTGTTCCTCTGGTCTTCCTCTCCCCACTTCATGTTTATCTGAGGTGTGAGGGAACTGGTTGCCCAGGTGTCCATCACATCGCTCTCCGGAGTAAATTCGGAACCTCCGCAGACAGGGCATGGCTTCCCGGGAGAATCCACAAGCGGGTCAACCGGAAGGTTTTCCTCATCTGCAAAAACAGGAGCACCGCATTCACTGCAGAACCACACAGGGAATGGCACACCGTAGAAACGCTGTCTGGAGATGCACCAGTCCCACTTGAGGTTCTCTACCCAGTGATCGTACCGTACTTTGAAGTGAGCCGGGTACCAGTTTATTTCGCCGCCCTTGTCCAGGAGCTGCTGCTTCATGTCGAGGATCCTGATGAACCACTGACGGTTAACAAGGTACTCCAGGGGCGTGCCGCACCGCTCATGAACATTCACGGCATGGGTAATATCCTTCCCGCCTTTGCGGTAACCCTGTTCGTCAAGTTTCTCAACTATTACCCTGCGGGCCTTCTTCCAGTACATGCCCTCTAAAAAACCGGTGGTGTCGTTCATGTGTCCGCGGTTGTCGAGAATTATGCGGAGGTCGAGGTTGTGCTCCCCCCACCATTCAATGTCTGTAGTATCACCGAAGGTGCAGCACATAACGGCTCCGGAACCTTTTTCCATGTCTACTTTTTCATCGGAGAGTATGGTTACCTCTCTGTCGTACAAAGGTACTCCAACCTTTTGCCCCACAAGGTGTTTCCAGCGTGTGTCGTCAGGGTGAACAAACACGGCAACGCACGCGGGAATAAGTTCCGGACGGGTGGTGGCAATGGGAACAACTCCGGTGCCGTCTGCCAGCCTGAATTCCAGGTCATGAAAGTGGCTGGGAAACTCTTTGTCTTCCGATTCAGCCTGTGCAACAGCAGTCTGACATTCAGGGCACCACAGAGTGGGAGCTTCCTTCCTGTACACCCTGTCTTTTTTTACAAGGTCAAGGAAAGAACGCTGACTTACCCGCTGTACCCAGGGGTCTATTGTGGTGTACATCAGCGACCAGTCACAGCTGAAACCGAAACTGTTCCACAGTTCACGGAACTGTTTTTCAGCGTCTTTTGCAACCTCCAGACAGAGTTTTACAAACTCGCCTCTGGTCATATCCTGCGCTTTTACCTTCTTGACCTTCTCTGTGAACCGTTCGCTTGGAAGACCGTTGTCATCAAAGCAGAACGGGTAGAAAACCTCTTTGCCTGTCATCCTCTGGTATCTGGCCATAACCTCGGCCTGTACGTAGCTGAAGATGTGTCCCATGTGGATCATTCCGCTCACAGTTGGGGGCGGAGTATCGATAGAGTAAACTTCCCTGCCGGAATCGGGATTGAATCTGTAAATACCGGTTTCAGCCCACTGCTGCTGAAGCCTGGGCTCTGCTTCTTTTGCCTTGTACCTCTTTGCAAATGCCATTAATTCTGCCCCTGCCTTTCCCAACCGGAGGTCATCAAACGGGACATAACCTCAACAATGCTGTCTATATCCACCCTGATCTGTTCCAGAGTGTCTCTGTCACGGATGGTAACCCTGTGGTCTTCGAGGCTGTCGAAGTCGAAGGTAATACAGTAGGGTGTTCCTATCTCATCATTTCTTCTGTATCTCTTTCCTATTGATCCGGTTACATCGAACAATACCGGCCAGTGGGGACGAAGGAGCTCCTCAACCTTTCTGGCCTGCTCCGAGAGCTTCTTGGAAAGGGGAAGAACCGCAGCCTTCACAGGAGCAAGCTTCCTGTCAAGCCCGAGAACAACCCTGACCTTCCCGTCTATCTCTTCCTCGCGGTAGGCATCGAGAAGAACCATGAGGAATGTTCTGCCCACTCCTCCTGAAGTTTCGATAACGAAGGGTGTTATTTTTTTACCTGTTTCTTTGTCCAGTATCTTAAGGTCTTTCCCGCTGCCTTCCATCTGGGCGGTGAGATCGTAGTCGGTTCTGCTTGCAATACCCTCAAGCTCTCCGTAACCGTCTCCTCCCGCAAAAGGGAACCGGTATTCAATATCAGTACAGCCTGACGCGTAGTGCGCAAGTTCCTCTTCCGCATGGGGTCTCAGCCTGAGATTGTCTTTGCTGATGCCGAGCACATCGGTGTACCAGTCAAATCGCTTCTGCACCCAGTAGGTGTACCATTTGTCCATCTGATCCGGATGACAGAAGTACTCCATCTCCATCTGCTCGAACTCACGGCTGCGGAATATGAAATTCCGCACTGTTATCTCATTTCTGAAAGCCTTGCCTGTCTGGGCTATTCCAAATGGAAGGCTCATTCTGGTTGAGGTAACAATGTTCTGAAACTGGGCAAAAATAGGCTGGCAGGTTTCAGGGCGGAGGTAAACAACGGCACTGTCATCTTCCAGAGGGCCCATGAAGGTCTTGAACATCAGGCCGAAATTACGGGGTTCCGTAAGCTCTCCACCGCAGTTGGGGCACACGGTGCCTTCAATATGATCCAGACGGAATCTGCTGTGACACTTCCTGCAGTCAACAAGAGGATCATGGAAATTCTTCAGGTGCCCGGATGATTTCCACACATCAGGGTGGGTGATGATCGCGGTATCTACCCCTACAATATCTCCCCTTGACCTGACCATTTCGTGCCACCACAGCTCTGTGATATTCCTTTTAAGCTCCACACCCAGGGGACCGTAATCCCATGCCGCCTGCAGCCCTCCGTGTATTTCTCCGGACTGATAAACAAATCCCAGTCTCTTGGAGAGAGAAATTATCTTCTTCATCAGGTCGTTACTGGCCTGCATTTAGCATCTCCTTCATAACTTTTTCCGACCTCAACAGAAGCCGGTGCTCAAGATGAACCTGTGCGTATTCTTTGAGTAGCGAATGACACTGAATATAACCCCCCGGCCACAGACTGACCCGGGCAACAGACTCCAGAGATGAATTCCCTGCTTTTGACAGAAAACTGATCAGTCCCGATTTCACTGGAAAACCGGACTCTCCGCAGTTTCCGCACAGAACACCGCCGCTGGAATGAGACCAGAAGGCCGGGCCCTGTATCCGGGCTCCGCATGCCGCACAGGTATCCGCCGAGAATCCCAGACCGGAAAGCTGAAGAAGCCTGATCACTCCGCCGCAGACCACCGGCCAGGGGTTGGAGCCTGATTCAAGAAGAGCAAATACCTGTTCCAGAAGACGGTAAACAGGCCCGGAAGGCTCGTTCCCGTGGCTGACAACAGACAGAAGCCAGTCTGCAAAAAGACCGGCCCCGGCGAAAGCCCTGAAATTTGTTCTGAGAAGCCTGCCGTGGGAGACAACACTGGCCTCAATGGCTGTATCCAGCTCTCTCCCCTCGCGTCTTATCAGCTGAAACTCATCCTGGCTGAACAGCTCTATTCTGCCGAGAAACCTGCTGCCCGGGCGGAGAGCTCCCCGAACAACCGCGGAGATCCTTCCAAAATCCAGGGAATACAGTGTAAGTATCAGAGAGGAATCGCTCCATCTGATTCGTCTAAGGACAAAAGCGTTGGTGGAGACCCTCAATCGGCCTCCGATGAGCCGGGACTTACTTTTACAAACAGAATTCTCTGCCCGCTGACTTTTTCAACGGTAAATGTCCAGTTGTCCACTTCCTGAGATTCACCTGCCTCGGGAATGTGACCCAGCTGATGATAAACAAGACCTCCAACCGACTCGTAGTTCTCCTCTTCCTCAAACTCGGTTCCGAGAAGATCGTTCAATTCATCTATGGGAAGCCTGGCATCTACTCTGTATGAGTTCTTTCCAAGGGACCTTACCATTGGCGGTTCAGAGTCGAATTCATCCCTTATCTCCCCGAACACCTCCTCCACAATATCTTCCATTGTGACAATACCGGCGGTTCCTCCGTACTCGTCAACTACCACAGCCATATGTATTCTGTTTGTCTGGAATTCCGCGAACAGTTCATCGATCCTTTTGAACTCAGGAACAAAGTAGGCTTCTCTGATAAGGTCCTCTACTTTGAATTCTCCTTCTTTGGCATCTATGGGAACCCCCAGGAGGTCTTTTGCATAAAGCACTCCAGCAATATCATCTATTATTCTTCTGTAAACCGGTATTCTGGAGTGTCCGGCTTTCTTCACCTGGGCAACTATTGACCCTATGTCGTCACACAGTTCAATGCTGTCCATATCGATTCTGGGAACCATGACCTCCCGAACTATCTTGTCGGAGAATTCCAGTATGGAATCCACAAGTTCCTGTTCTTTTTCCAGTTCTTCCTGGTCACCTTTTTCCCGGCGCTGCTCAAGCCAGAGGGTATCTGGAGGTGTGTATGCCCAGTCGTCAGTGGCGTTGTCTTCTCTGCCGAGCAGAACCCTTGCCGGAAGACGGAAGAAAAAACCGAGAACGGCCATGGGAATTGTAAATATCCTCTTTGCCTTCCCCTCGGGAAGGTGCTGTACAAACACAGGCGGAATAACCTCCGAAAGAACAAATGCAATCAGAGCAAAAACTGTGACTGAAGCCCATCTGGGATAATCCAGGTGTGCAGAAACAAGAACCAGACTGCCGCCGATAAGAAGAAGGCCTGCAACTCTCGCCAGCCATATGGTTCTCAGTCTGGTTGCGGCTTCACTCCGGCGGTCGGAAGGATCTCTTCCCTTGTCGTTCACCAGCTCGGGAACAGCAGTTCTTGAACCGTTGGCAACTGCAGTACAAAGCAATCCCGCAGCAAGAAGAGCCAATTCTCCTGTGAGGTTCATATACTTTGCACCGCCTTCATTCCCTTTTTCACAAGTTCAACGGTGAGTCGGTTCATCTGTGCGGTTTCCTCCTCTGTGTTGTGTGTGTAACCCTGAAGATGCAGTAATCCATGGTACACTCTTTCCAGTACCTCTTCCAGGGGAGGAGCCATCCTCCCGTCTATGTAAATCACTCCCTGGGGCAGTGTATCCCCGGAAACGGAAAGGTCAAAAGTAAGCACATCTGTGGGTTTGTTGATCCTGCGCCAGTTGTAGTTGAGAAAACGCATTACTCCAGGATCACAGACAACGAACTCCACCGCCCCTGTGACAGTTCTCTGCACCACTGTTTCCAGCAGCTGCAGTTCAGGTGCGGGATTCTGAAGAACAATGCTTACAATGGGACTCTGTGTACTTGAATTTGGAACATCTTGAACTGTATCAGATTCCATGGGGAAAGTTTTTCACCCTTTCATAGTTGTTCTGACTGATCACATCCATAAACACATGTGCTGCTCTGGTTCTCATTGAAACAGTAAGCCTGCATTGATCAAATTGACACTCATCAGTTTTCTCCCGGATAATTCTGGAAACTATTTCTACTTTCTGCTGGTCAGTAGCAGTGTTTCCCAGGCCTCTTACCCCAGAGGATACCGAATCGGCAAGCATTACCAGGGCAGCTTCAACAGACTGCGGTTTCGGACCCTTGTAGTGAAAGATGGACTCATCCAGTTCCACTCCCGGCGGAGTCTCTCTTCGGGCTTTATCCAGGAAAAACCTGGTTGTTGTATCTCCGTGATGCTGTTCTATGATATCTCTGATGTCTCCCGGGAGGTGGTATTTCTTTGCCAGTTCAACTCCGTTGCTCACATGGTTGATAATGATCCTTGCGCTTTCAGCCGGAGGCATGAGACTGTGTGGATTATTCTCATCAGGGTTGATAATGTTTTCTATGAACATCTCGGGGTTAACCAGTTTGCCTATGTCGTGGAACACTCCGCCGAGGCGGGCAAGGTTTTCGTCTGCCCCGAGTTCCTTTGCCGCGCTGGCTGCCAGTTCTCCCACCAGTATGGAATGCTTGTATGTTCCATGCGCTTCATTACTTAGAAGAACGCGAAGAGGATGGTTATCGTTACCAAGTCTTTCGTAGGTTCTGGCTGTTGCAACTCTGAACAGCAGCTCAAAGGGGTGGCTTATAACCTTTACCGTACCGGTTATTGCAACGGGGAAACTGATAAGAGCAATCCATACAACAGAGTTGAACGGCATGCTGCCCTGGCTGCCGGCAGTGGCCAGAAGCGAATAAACAACAATTGAAGACACGATGCCCAGCAGCATTGCAACTGTGGTCGCCCGTTCGTCGAGGTCTTTGATGGCAGAAGAAACCATACACGAAGGGACAAAAGCCATGAAAAATGCTGCCATAGGGCGGGGAGACACAAGAGCAAACAGAGCGGCAAAAACAGCAGCCAGAAACCAGGCATTGTTGACTGTTCTGTTTCGGAGACGGCTGTCAAAGAATACAGAGGTAAGACTGGCTCCCAGCATGGTGAATGAAAAAACAGACAACTCGGCCACGCCGGACCTGAACAGAATAATTGTAAGGCCCATGGTGAGCCCCCAGATTGTAAAAAGAAGAAACAGGTCCGGGACTGAAAAAGAACTCTGCTGACGCCACACGAATACAAAACCCAGCAGGATGAGAAGTGTGGCCATTGCGGTTCTGGCGATGTTGTGTTTCACCAGCCCCTGATTTTCAACTGGAGAAAGAACCATCGCACTCCAGTAACGGCTGATCTCCTGTGTAAAAAGACCACCCGGCGGCAGAATTTCCTCTCCTGTGTAAAATTCTCTTTTTGTCTCTGGGAGATCCGCAACAGACTGCAGAACAGCGGCATTTCTGCTTTCCATATCCAGTTCGAGGTCTGGTACTATCATATCAAGAATAACCGGAATTTTTTCCTGAAGAACCCCCCGCCTCTCCAGATCCAGCCTTATGCCTTCCCTGGCTTCTGCAAGGGTAAACAATTCTGAAATACTCTCTGCTGAACCGTTGTCTACAACAACCCGGTCTCCTGTGTACACCATTCGCAGCGCATCCATATCAATAATTCCCGTTGAATACAGACTGCTTACGCGCTGTCCGAAGTACCGGGCAAGTTCAGCGTTATCTGTGGCAAGAGAGATAAGAGCCTCTATCTGCTCCGCGGAATTCTGTCCAATCCCAGCGTTCCGCGTAAGGTAAACGGGTACTGAAGCCTCGGCCTCAGCTGCCATTTCCTCCAGTTCTTCTCTGCTGAATGGAACACTGAAATCATGGACAGCAACAATACCTTCAGGAACAGGTTCACCTACGACAAAGTTTCTGTCCGGATAAGATTCTGTAGAGTCGAACCCAAAGTAAAACCCGGCGATAAGAAGAACAGAAAAAACAACACCGAACAGCAGACGCAAAGGAATACCACTGTTCAACACACTCACTGTTCTTCCTTCTGTCCAAATGCCTCTATAACCCTCTGCACAAGCGGATGCCTCAGAACATCGCTGTGGTCAAGATACACAAATCCGATTCCCGGGATCTGTTTCAGTATTTTAGCAACGCGAACAAGCCCTGAAGCCGTGGAAGGCTTCAGATCTATCTGTGTTACATCTCCCGTTATCACCATTCTGGAGCCGTATCCCATTCTTGTAAGAAACATCTTCAACTGGGTAAGAGTAGTGTTCTGTGCCTCGTCAAGAATTATAAAAGCGTTGTTCAGAGTTCTTCCCCGCATGTATGCCAGAGGGGCAACTTCTATTACCCCGCTGTCCAGATACCTCTGTACTTTCGGCACAGTAAGGGTATCGTTCAAGGCATCGTAAACCGGGCGAAGGTAGGGATCAATTTTCTGTTGCATATCCCCGGGAAGGAAACCCAGATTCTCCCCGGCCTCCACAGCAGGTCTTGTAAGAATAATTCTCTCTACCCGGTTATCCTGCAGGGCACTGACCGCAGCCGCGACAGCAAGAAATGTTTTCCCGGTCCCGGCTGGGCCTATGGAAAACACAAGCTCGTTGTGCATCACCGAACGCATATAGCTCTCCTGCCCGGGAGTTCTCGGGATTATACTTCCCGACCTGCCGGGTACTGTGTACATCAACCCGGCCGCCTTCAAATCGGGAAACTCAAGAGCTTTGTGCAGGGCACTCTTCGATACCCGGCCGGTTATCTGAATTTCCGCGACAAGCCTCTCCGTTACAGCCTGAGCTCTGTCAAGAGCCGGTCTTTCACCGGTGAATACCAGGCTTGCATCACGGTAAACAGCCGCTACACCCAGTATGCGGCATATCTCTCTCAGATTCCCGTCCCCGGGGCCGAGAACCTTCGCCGCATCATCCGGTGAAACTGGTATTCTTCTACTGTCTGGCTTTTTCATACCTGGTAAATATAAAGAATCTCCCCGCCCGAATGGGCAGGGAGATTCTATCGGATCCGAAACTGCCTGTTACTGGCGTCCGCCGCGAACTCCGCCGCGAGGGATAGAGAGTATCTGGCCGGGATAGATAAGGTTGGGATCGCTTATCTTGTCACGGTTACCCTCGTAAAGCTGAGGCCATTCGCCTCTGTTGTTGTAAACAATACCGTAACCTGCAATTTTGCCGAGATAGTCGCCGCCTACAACGGTGTAGGAACTTGCCATGGGTACTGGTACCACAATGGTGTCACCGGCGTAAATAAGGTTAGGGTCACTGATAACGGCGCTGTTGCGCTCGTAGATGCGGGGCCACTCGGAGCCGTCTCCGAAGTAGTAGTGGTAACTGGCGATAAGCCAGAGACTTTCACCCTCTACGATGGTGTGGTTAACACCACTGTTGCGAAGTCTGTCGATCTCACCGCGAAGCCAGCTGATGTCCTGGTTGAGCTGATTAACTTCAGCCTGAAGAGCATCTCTCTCTGCACGGAGAGGAACAACCTGAGATTCCCAGTCTGCGACTACGGGATCTGCCTCGCTCTTTACCCACTCCCAGTAAGCAATCTGGAGCTCAATATTCTTGTCGCCCATTGCTTCGATATCTTCACGGCTGTAGTTCTGAAGATCCTCAACTGTGTAGCTCTTTGCGAACGAAAGTGATGCAAAGAGGACCAGTACGATAATCATTGCGTAACGCATACTTTACCCCTTTCCTATCTTCCGGTTCCGCCGAGAGCTTCATACTCGGCCTGAAGTTCTGCCTTCTCTGCCTGAAGCTGCACAATCTGTGCCTCCAGCTGAGGTATTTCCTCGTTGAGATTGCCAAATTCGTTTTCAAGACTGATAGCTCTTGCCTCTGCGGCCAATGCTGCTGCCCTTGCTGTATCCCTTGCGCGAAGCTGTTCTTCGCTGGGTCCGCAAGCTGCTACAAGCAGAATCATGGCCAGGAGCGCAAGAAAGAACATTGAAGTTCTTGTTCTGAGCATCTCCGAAACCTCCTCTTGGTTACTCCGTCTGTTGGTTCCTGTAACAATGGAATCGTGAATACATTGCGTCTCATGACCCCTTCACCCCGTACGGGATGCAAAACATCTTTCCAGAACGGTATTACTAACCACACTGCACAAGTTTGTCAAGATGTGTGCAACCTCATTATGTGTATCAGTCCTTTGTTTTCCGACTGCCTGGGAGCATGGCTCTGTTTTTAAACAACCTGAAGAATAGAAATACAGCAATTACAAGACCGGCCGCATCCGCTGCCACATCCTGCAGAGAGCTGTCTCTCCCTGGAACAAACGACTGGTGAAATTCATCAAGAACCGCCCAGGCAACTCCGGAAAACAGCATGGCTGTGCGGGGATGTTTTTTCCCGAAAATATCTCTGTTAAGAACAAGAGCCAGCCCGAGCCCCCCAAACTCTATCATGTGAAACAGTTTGTCCTGATGGGGGAACAACTCCAGAGGCGGCTTTAACGAAGGCTGGTGACTCAGGTACACCACAAGAAAGCTAACGAGGATCAGAAACCCTCTTCTGAAAATCACTGCCATTAATTAATGTTCCTTATCATAAAACTGGCCAACTTCCGTCACGGCAGTGGAACCCGGACGGGAAGAATTCATCTCCACAGCTTTCACCGCAATTCCCGGCAGTTTAACTATCATTCTGTCTACATGGGAAACTGCCCCGCCAATACAGACCTGAAGGTTGACTTTTCTCCGGGAAAATTCAACAGGATTTAGAGCAAAATCCTCGTGGATTCTTGCCGCATAAGCTTCCGCAGAAACCCTGTCCACCCCGGAAAGACAGATCAGAAAACCGTCCGGACCGTATCTGGTCAGAATTGCCCTGTCTCCCAGAACACTCTGTATTCTTCTGGCAGCTTCCCCCAGAATACTGTCTCCGGCTGTGTATCCCAGCTCCCTGTTAAATCCTGAAAAATCATGAATATCCACAGCAAGAACCGCTACGCTCACAGCGCGACTTCTTACGCCTCTGACAAGGTCTGCAAGGTATCTGTGAAAGGTTGAAAAAAGAGGAAGACCTGTAAGCCGGTCTATTCCCTTCAGTTCAGAAAGAGACTGCTTCAACCGGTTTCTGTCTGCGGCAAGACTGAATACGGTTGCGTAGGCTTTGAAAACAGCCAAATCATCGGAAGAAAAATGCTGTTCCTGAATGCTCTCCACTGTGAGAACTCCGAGAACGCCACCACTGTTCTCAAGGGGAACGGCACAGCAGGAACCTGCTGTACTTCGGGGATCATCACCTTTCCCGAATGTTTTTACAGTTCCCATTTTAAGTCTGCGGACAGGCTGGCCTCTGGAAATTGCCATTCCAGCCACCCCGTCTCCGATGCTGCACTCTCTTCCCGCCCTTCCCTCGCTGAGCGGACCTCTGGATTCAAAGATGACAAGTGTGTCTCTGGTGTTCACTATTGCGATGGTTGCTGTGGTATCGGGGAAAGACTCAACAATACGGCCGATGAGCTTGTGCACCGCTCCTTTTACATCTCTGGAGGCTTCCATTTCCTCACACACGGCAAGAAAGCCGTTGTCACTTTCCTCCCTGGCCATTTCCCAGGAGAGAGAAACAAGGAACACCGAGTCAACAAGAATTGAAGAACTGCTTCTTCTGCTCTCTTCTGAATCAAAATCGAGGACCATGAACCCGCTCAGAGTTCCCTGCCTGCTGAACTTGACCACGGTTATCCATGGTACATCCACCCCTGTGATATACCAGGGCAGGCCTGAGCTCCCGCCTACAGACAGCCTGTCTGCTCTCGTGTGAATTACACTCTGGGAACTCTCATTTATCAACTGAACCACAGGATCGTCGGGGCCTACCATGTACCTGACGGAAACCTCCCCCGAATCTGCAACATACTCGTTCAGGGTCCACACTTCCTTGCGTTCTCCCACAAAAAGGTAGATCCCGTGTGCGCCGGTTCCGGCTTTCAGCACAGGGATCAGGCTTCTGGCAATATCATCCGGGAACTGAGCTTCACCAGGGGGCAGGGATTTGTCCAGCCCCTGTGTATACACGGATCCCGGGGGGGCATCCGTCTTCAGATACTCCACAGCGAGCATGGAAACCAGAGGAATAATACCGGCGACAAAAGCACTCCCCAGCACCCCGAGAAATGCACTCATTTCAAACCCTCCGGTTTTCATACCGGTAGCGGAAACAACGGGAGAGATAAATTCCACAGCCCCGAGTATCCCCGCGATGGTAAGCACCGGACCACCGATTGAATCTCTCTTTGTCCACACAAAAAACAGCGGATAGAGAAACGCTGCAGGGCCTGTTGCCCCGCCCCACAGATGTACTGCGGAGTTCAGCAGTGCCGCTGTAACAAAAATCACACCTGTATGGGGTGTGCCGTCTTTCTTCAACAGATAAACGGCGATAAGAACACTGGCCGTCAGGGGGACGAAGCCGGCAAGAAACGGATCCGGCAGTGTGTCTGTGAGGGAGGCAACCGTGGACAGAACTATCAGTATTGAAATGACAAGAAGTACATCCCCTATAATTCTGTCTCTAAGCAACGCTTTCCCCCCTTCGTTCAACCCACACAGCCCGGTGAATATACTCCACAGACACACGCCTATACACGGTAGATTCCGTGTTAACGATGCAGCACTTGACGACAGGGGTGCAGTTTGATGATTTTTACCAGGTGCAGAGAGATGCGTAAAATCAAATCAAAATTCCTTTTCGGGTTCTATATAGAAGAATTACAGAAAATTACCAGTTACCACAATTCCACCGCGCCGGTGGAGCATCCTGGAGTGATATTCATTGCAAAAAAATAACCGACAGAAGAGGGTGCCTTACAACAAGCGCCGACGGATTATCTCCGGTCCCACAGCCACAGACCTGGAGTCAAAAACCAGAGCAGAACTTCAGGAAATGGCAAAAGAGGCCGGGATTACAAGGGTCACAAACATTCGTAAAGCCGATCTGATAACAACCATCCTCGAGAAAAAAGCAGAAAAAAACGGCCTGGGTTTCGCGCAGGGTGTTCTTGAAACTCTCAGCGAGGGGTACGGATTTCTCAGAAACGCGGCCAGCAACTATCTGCCGGGCCCGGACGACATTTATATATCCCCCAGCCAGATCAAAAGGTTTAACCTCAAAACAGGTGATTCTATTTCAGGTCATGCCAGAAAGCCCAGAGACGGCGAGAAGTATGCAGCACTGATAAGGCTTGAAAAGATCAATGGAATCAGCCCTGAGGAAATCAACTCCAGAAGAAGGTTTGAAACTCTCACTCCTTTTTACCCGGAAGAAAGATTTACCCTTGAAACCTCCGGCGACGAGTATTCGGGACGGGTAATGGATCTTCTTGTTCCCATTGGAAAAGGGCAGAGGGCTTTGATTGTATCTCCGCCCAGAGCGGGGAAAACCGTTCTTCTCCAGCATCTTGCAAACGCTATCACACAGAATCACCCCGATGTTACACTTATAGTTCTTCTTATAGACGAAAGACCTGAGGAAGTAACAGACATGAAACGCCGGGTCCAGGGTGAAGTTGTAAGCTCCACATTTGATGAGCCACCCAAGCGACATGTACACATTGCAGATATGGTTCTTGAAAAAGCGAAGAGACTGGTGGAATCAGGGAAAGATGTTGTGATTCTTCTTGACAGTATTACCCGCCTGGCCAGGGCGAACAACCAGGTTATACCCCATTCCGGCAAAATTCTCTCCGGTGGTGTGGATTCCAACGCCCTTCAGCGTCCGAAAAGGTTTTTCGGCGCGGCAAGAAACATTGTAGAGGGCGGAAGCCTCACTATAATAGGTACTGCTCTGGTTGATACCGGCAGCAGAATGGACGAGGTTATCTTTGAAGAATTCAAAGGCACGGGAAACTGTGAAATTGTTCTGGACAGAAGACTGGCAGACAGAAGAATCTATCCGGCAATAGATATCACCAAGTCCGGGACACGACGGGAAGACCTTCTTATGGATGAAGAAACCATCAGCAGGGTCTGGGTAATGAGAAAAATTCTGGTTGAGATGAGCCCGGTTGAGGCAATGGAGACTCTTAAGAAACAACTGTCCAAACACAAATCAAACCGCAGGTTCCTTGACAACATGCAGAATTACGAGTAGTATACGGCGATTTTCAGCACGGAGGAAAAACTAATGAAAAAGGGCATACATCCTGAGTATGGGGAAGTTGTTTTCTCCTGCGCGTGTGGCAACGAAGTTCGTACAAAATCTACAGGGGGCGATCGCAGATTTGACATCTGTTCAGCTTGCCATCCTTTTTATACCGGCAAGCAGAAACTTATAGATTCTGCAGGCAGGGTGGATAAGTACCTTAAGAAATACGGTCTTCAGAAGGACGAGCAGGAGGGATAACAATCCCAGCGCGATAATGAACGGGAGGCATATTGCCTCCCGTTTTGCACATATTGGAGAATCATGACTGAAAAAAGACCGAATATAGGCGGACAGGCTCTGATAGAGGGTGTTTTCATGCGAGCACCCAAAGGCGCCGCGGCAGCAGTAAGAAAACCGGACGGCACCATCGTTGCGAAAGACCTGAGCTACCTGGTTCCTCCTGTAAGAACCGGGATTCTCAGTAAACCTGTGTTCAGAGGAGCGGTTAACCTCATAGAAACTCTGAAGATGGGGTTCAGCGCTCTGAACTGGTCCGCGGAAACTGTTGAAGAGAAAAAAGAATCCGGTAAAGAAAAATCTTCCACTGTAACAAAGTGGCTTGCCAATATCGCAGCGGTGATTCTTGCTGTTGTTCTGTTCGCGTGGCTTCCATTGAAACTTGCTGCATGGATAGTTTCCATGTTTTCCGCGTCAATCGGGGGCATTGAGCAATTCTATATTCATATCATCGCAGGAACATTCAGAATCATTGCTTTCGTGCTTTACATAGCGGCCATCTCACTGATGCCGGACATCCGCCGTGTTTTCATGTACCACGGTGCAGAGCATCAGGTAATCCACGCGTGGGAAAACGGCTCGGATAACCTGGCGGCAGACGCAGAGAAAAACTCTCCTCTTCACGCCAGATGCGGTACAAGTTTCCTTATGTATGTAATGGTTATCACCATACTGTGTTACAGTATCATAGATTCTCTTGTGTTCCTTGCCACAGGGACATCACCGGCAGCCCACTGGCGGGTGCTGTACCATCTGCCACTTATTCCCCTGGTTATGGGCGTTTCCTACGAGGTTCTCAAGCAGGCGGACAAACACCTTGACACTTCTGCCTTTGCCAGAGCTCTCTCCCGGCCCGGTCTGTGGCTTCAGCATCTCACAACAAGACCGGCAACCCCTGATATGCTTGAGGTCTCTGAAACCGCGGCAAAGATGGCACTGGGTATGGACCTGCCTCCGGAAGTTGAAATTGTAGAGGAGCATTCCGAATGACGGCAAAAGAAGAGCAGAAGAAGATCAAGGCGCGGCTTGACGAAATAGACAGCGCCCTGTGCAAGCCCGAAACTCTTCGGAACCGCCTGCTTATGAAGTCGCTCAACACGGAGAGATACAGCCTGGTCAGAATCAATGATACCCTTGTGGATATTCTCGACACGCAATCCCTGCTTGAGGAGATGAATACCGCTGCATCGGGAAACGACCCGGAACTTTCCGAAATGGCATCAGAGGAGATCCCGGAGCTGAAGGCAAGACTTGAAAAGCTCAACCACCAGCTGAAGGTACTGCTGATTCCCCCGGACCCAAACGATCAGCGCGGTGTTGTGATGGAGATCAGAGCGGGAACCGGAGGAGAAGAGGCTGCTCTTTTTGCAGGAAGTATCTTCAAAATGTACAGCTACTATGCCCAGAAAAAGGGATGGAAATCGGAAGTTATCAGTGCCCGGGAGAGTGACAGAGGGGGATACAAGGAAATTATCCTGAACCTTTCCGGCAACGGTGTGTACAGCAGGCTGAAATACGAATCCGGTGTCCATCGGGTACAGAGGGTGCCGGAAACGGAGACAAGCGGGAGGATACACACATCGGCCTGTACCGTCGCAGTGCTTCCCGAGGCGGAAGAAATAGATGTGGAAATAAAAAGCGACGAGCTCCGTGTGGATGTGTACCGTTCCAGCGGTCCTGGCGGACAGAGTGTTAACACAACTGACTCCGCTGTAAGGATTACCCACCTTCCAACAGGAACCGTTGTCTCCTGCCAGGATGAAAAAAGCCAGATAAAGAACAAAGCCAAGGCTATGAAAGTTCTTCGTTCCAGACTGCTTATTGTAAAACAGGATGAAGAGAACGCAAAGCGTTCAGAGAGCAGAAAGAGTATGGTCGGTTCCGGAGATCGTTCGGCAAAGATCCGCACATACAACTTTCCCCAGGGAAGGTTCACCGATCACAGGATTCATCTCACAATGCACAATCTGAGCGATATCCTCAGCGGCAATCTCGATCAGGTAATCGAGGCTCTTATTAAAGCTGATCAGGAAAAGATCCTCGCAGCAAGAGCAGAGAAGTGACACCCTGTGACTGTTACTGACGCGGTAGCAGGGGCTGCCAGCAAGCTGAAAGCCGCTGGTATCAGTGATTCTCTGTGGCAGGCAAGGGTGCTTGTGGCTCATGTTCTTTCCCTGAAACCGGCACAGCTTTACGCGGCAGACAACCGGCAGCTTAACCTTTCCGCTCAGATAAAATATTTTATCCTCCTGAACCGACGCCTGTCGGGAATACCACTGCAACATGTAATCGGCGAGTGGGATTTTTACGGTAGAACATTCAGGGTTGATGGAAGAGCGCTTGTTCCGCGACCTGAAACAGAACTCCTGGTAGATTTCATTATTTCCTCTGACCTTCCGGAGAAACCCCGCATAGCAGACATAGGAACCGGCTCCGGGATCATCGGGATATCGCTTGCCCTTGAAATTCCCGGATCTGCAGTTACGGGAACCGATATATCCTCACAGGCACTGGAGCTGGCAGCAGAGAACAGAATGCTTCTCTCGGCGGAGAACTACTCTGCGCTGAACTGCAATCTTGCAGATGACCTCGCCGGTAAGTTCGATGTAATAGTCGCCAACCTCCCCTACATTCCCACAGGAGAAATCTCTGTGCTTCAACCTGAAGTAAAAGACTACGATCCCGCTTTGGCGCTGGATGGGGGAATCGATGGAACTTTGCTTATATTGGAACTGGTAAAAAAAGCGCCGGACAAGCTGAAACCCGGCGGGCTGATCGTTCTGGAAACCTGTGATGGTCAGAAAAACACAGTTTCCGGCTTTTTTGCAGACGGTCTCTGGGCTGAAGTCCGGGAGCATGATGACCTGGCCGGAAAGCACAGAATGGTCACCGCGAGAAGGAGGTAGATTTGTCTTCCAGGCTTGGTGTGCAGATAGGAAAGGTATCCATTGGAGCAGGGGCCCCTGTTGCCGTTCAGTCCATGACCAATACACCTACTTCAGACCACGACTCAACCCTGCAGCAGATATACAAACTGGCCACACTGGGGGCAGAGATCGTACGGGTATCAGTTCCCGATGATCAGTCAGCGGATTCCCTGTTCAGAATTGTGGAAAAATCTCCTGTTCCCGTTGTGGCAGACATACATTTCAGAGCGGATCTTGCCATAAAATCACTGCAGGCCGGAGTACACAAACTGCGGCTCAACCCGGGAAACATAAGGCTGGCGGAAGATGTGCACAGGATAGCAGAACTTGCCGGCAGCAAAGGTGTTCCCATAAGAATAGGCGTGAACTCCGGCAGTATTCCAGGAGACCTCCGCGAAAAGTATTCCGGAGTAAACGAAGATTCAATGTGGGCTGCAGCAGAAAGACACATTGCCCTTCTCACGGAAACCGGCTTCCGCAACATCGTTCTGTCACTTAAATCGTCGGACCCAATGCTTACAGTACGGGTTAACAGGAAAGCCAGCAGGGAATGCCCCTATCCACTGCACCTTGGTGTAACCGAAGCCGGTCCAAGAGGAACCGCCGGAATACGAAGTGCTGTAGCCATGGGTATTCTCCTCGATGAAGGCATCGGAGATACCATCAGAGTTTCCATCTCCGGATCGCCGGAACCGGAACCTGTGGCAGGGTGGGAAATACTGTCCTCTCTGGATCTGAGACACAGATTTATAAGAATTGTCAGCTGCCCCACCTGTGCCAGAACCCGTCTGAATGTGGAGGACCTTGCTCTCAAGGTTCAGAAGATGGTACAGGGTCACCGGCTGCCGGTTACCGTTGCTGTAATGGGCTGTGAGGTAAACGGTCCCGGAGAGGCGAGAGATGCCGATCTGGCAGTAATTGGAACGCCAACAGGTCTCCTGCTGTGGAAGAATGGTAAATCTCTGGGAGCTGTTCCGGAAGACAAACTTGAGACGAGACTTATGGAAGAACTCAATAATATCGAAAGGCGGCACTGAAGTGGGCACAGGGATGATCGATGCAGTTCAAAGCAAATTGAAAGAAAAAGGCGTTGAAGAGCTGGATATCAGATTCACAGACATTCTTGGATACTGGAGACATGTAACCATTCCTCTGGCTTCGGCTCCCAGCGACCTTTTCCTGCGGGGAGTGGGGTTTGACGGTTCCACTCTTGACGGTATGAGCAGCGTGGAGTCAGGCGATCTTGCCCTGGTTCCCGACTCCAGACGGCTTTACTTCGACAGTTTTCCAGAGAAAAAGACAGTAGTGCTTTTTGGAGACATCGTCGATTTCAGCACAGGCCACTCGTATTCCCGTGATCCCAGAGGTATAGCAAGAAAGGCCGAAAACCTCCTGAAGTTCTCCGGTATTGCCACAGACAGTTTCTGGGCTCCTGAATTCGAATTCAACCTGTTTGACAAGGCAGGGTTCTGGGAAAAACCCGGAGGGGCCGGGTATGAGTTCGGCAGTATAGAAAATCCTGCCTCGTCGGAAGATCCGGCCTCCCACGGCCTTGTTCACCCCACACACAGTGGATACCACGCCATGTTCCCTGTGGACAGCCTGCACGATGTTCGCGGAGAGATGGCATCTCTGATGCACAGTGCAGGGATAAATGTGAAGTACCATCACCATGAGGTTGGACGGTGGGGGCAGTCCGAGATCGAGGTGCAGTTCTCCCCCATGCTTACGAGTGCTGACAATGCGATGATAACCAAGCACATCATTCGTAATGTTGCCCTTGGGAACAACCTGGCCGCAACGTTCATGCCCAAGCCGATAGCCGGTGAACCGGGCAACGGTATGCACTTTCATCTGTACTTTGAAAAGGCGGGGGAGCGTATTTTCTTCAACAAGAGCGGCTACTGCAGCCTCAGTTCCACTGCCAGAAGCGCCATTGCCGGGATTCTTCATCACGCCAGGGCTCTGTGCGCTTTCACCAACCCCAGCGTAAACAGCTACAGACGACTGGTTCCCAATCAGGAAGCTCCTGTTTACCGCTTCTTCAGCGGCCCCAACCGTTCTGCGGCAATCAGAGTTCCCGCCTACGCCAGATCACCCAAGAAGATGAGGTTTGAATACAGAGTTGCCGATGGAACATGCAACCCCTACCTTGCTATGAGCTCCATGCTTATGGCCGCCATTGACGGGATCAAGAAAGAAATGGTTCCCGAGGATATGGGATTCGGCCCTATAGACGAAAATGTTTTCGCACAGGGTTATGACACCTCCAGTCTTTCAAAACTTCCCGAAAGTCTGGACGAGGCTCTGGATGACCTGGCTTCCGACAGAGAATTCCTTGAAAGCGATGATGTGTTTACTCCGGATTTTGTAGATGCATTCATTGCTATGAAACGAAATGAAACAGCGTTGTTCAGAGGAAACCCGCACCCGCTTGAACACAAGCTGTACTTCTCACTATAGGAAGTAACGATGAAACAGACAGTCCCGGTGTTGTGCATTCTTACCCTGATTACCGTGGCTGCCTGCGGCAATGGATCACAGGGAGCAGACAGTGCTCAGGAACAGCAGACAGGTTCTGAAACTGCAGGTGCTGTTATGCCGGAAGTTGATCACTGGCTTGTTGTTACCGACTCGATTGGCGTGGAACTTGGCGATTCAAATCTCGTTTTCGGTCAGATCGTGGCAGGTGAATTCATGCCGAACGGCAACATTGTGGTGGCGGATATGGTAAAAAATAAAATCAGCATTTTCTCTGCAGATGGAGAATTTATTGCCCAGGCGGGCCGCCAGGGAAGCGGACCGGGAGAGTACCAGCTGCTGACCACAGTAGCAGTTACCGCTGAAGGCGGATTGATCGTACCGGACGCCATGGGAGGAAAACTCAACTTCTACGATTCAGACTACAACTTCGTCGATACCATGACAGGCTTTTTCCCGTCTCCGCCTGTAATGATCTCCCCTGTAGCTGGGGGTTTTGTCGGGTTGAAACCGGAATTCGAACAGACGGAAGAAGAGATGAGAACCGGTATGGGTATCTACCTGTGGACAGACTCTGTAACAGCCGATGTGGAATACGTAAAGAACATGATTCCCCTGGATCTTAACGATCTTGGAGCCACGGCAAAAGCCATGGTACTGTTTGATACAGACTACAACGGCAATGTTTTCCTTACACCCTACTCCACTGAAGACTACACAATCACCTGTGTGTCTCCTGACGGTGAAGAAATCTGGAGCATCACAGAAGAACAGTCAACTGTTAGAAAGACCGATGAGGAAATTGAGGAAGAAAGGGAGATGGTCAGATCAAGATTGATTGCCGGCGGTGCCCCGGCTTCAATGGCGGAAAACTACCAGGTTGAAGAATACAAAGCATTTATATCCATGCTGGAAGTCGACAATCTCCACAGACTCTGGGTTCAGAGCGGGCTGTATAACTCTGCCTTCTACAGGGTATACGACTGTGACAACGGAGATTTCCTGTTCACAGCGGCTCTCCGGGTGGATGATGAGCACGAAGGTGTTACACCGACAATCAGCGAATACGGCATAACAGGTTTTGATCCGAACACAAACACCTGGTCAAGGCTGTACATCATTCACCCTGAAGAGCCTGATCTGTTTCAGACTCAGAACTGGTAACTACAGCCAGCCTTCAACATACTCAGCCGGGATACGCACAACTTCGAACAGAGTGGCAATCAGTTCCAGATGGTCTCCTGCTCTGTGGGGGTTGTAGAACTCCCATACGATCTCTCCCTCCGGGGTAACTTCGAAGGCTCTGCCCATCATGGATTCCGTTATCAGTGTGTTCCCATTGGGTAACCTCTGACACGAACCGGAACCCACAGAGTAAAACGGGTGTTCGTCATTCCCTCTGTAGAACCACAGCACTTCGCCGGTGGCCGGGTCAAACTGAAGAATGGTGGATTTCTCTCCCATGCCCTGATTGTCAAATACGAGCATTGTGCCATCGGCAAGAACCGTGGGCTGGTGCTGCATTCGCCACAGATCGGAATCCGCCCAGTACACGGATTCCTGTTCCAGATCAACTGCGCACACCAGATCAACAGCTCTGAAAGAAAGAATTACCGTTCCAGCCCGGAGCGGACCTGTGTAACCTTCGGGAAGCATTGAAGGCCTTATGTATTCAATGGTATTGCAGTGCAGCACATCTCCGCCATCGGGCATTCTTCTCATAACCGGGGCATAGCTTGAATTAGCAAGCACATCAAGGGTGGAGATCCACCTGATCCTGTTCCCCAGAGAATCCAGAACGCAGATGTAATCTTCTGAAATGTACTTCCCGGGGAAGAATCTGTCGTTGATGTGTATCTCTCTTCCAATGGTGTATACATTTCCGAACTCATCTACATCAACATCGTGATGAGCACCGTTGTATTCGCTTGCCCACAACAGGTTGGACTCTTTGTCGAGCTTTACGATTCCCCCACCTTCTACCATTACCACCAGATCTCCGTTTGGGTAGAGGAAAGTTCTGCGCCAGAAATCGATGGGTATTTCCTTGTCTTGTGCATTCGGCCATATCCCGTAAAGAGACACCTCGCTGTTGAACCAGTTGTGCACCTCGCGCCCTGTCATATCGACCATGGATACACCTGGGCCATGGCCGGAAATAAGAATGTTGTATCCCGGATATGCTTTTACTGAATCAAAGACGGTAACACCCATTTCCACAGGAGCTTCCTCGTATCCGGACAGGTAGCCCAGTGATCGAAGCAGCTCCAGCTGCTCTGTCTGGCTGTCTGCCCCGCCGCTGTCCCCGCTTCCGGCTGTCTGCCTTGCCGGCCACCATGCCCCGGGGGGCATATCAAGGCTGTCATCGTGAGTTTCAGGCAGGTCATCGAACGAGTGAAGAACCGCCAGCATTTTCATCCGGATCAATCCCCGGTACCTGTATCCTGTAAATGCGGTAGCAAGCAGCACTATCAAAACGGGAACAATGAATTTTTTAAGCCTGTTGTATCTGCCGGTCATAAAGACTCTCTCCCTTTAATTGTTACTGGCTGCATGGTGAAGAAACGGAATATAATTCAAGGTAGATTTCAAAACACTTACACAACACGGGAGATGTCATGGTTGCAGAGAGGACAGGAAACAACTTCTTCAATTTCAGATTTCCGGAGGAAGAGGGATTCCTCTACGGATTCAACCTTTATGCCCTGGTAAACGGAAGTGATGTTCTGCTTTTTGATTCCGCTTTCCGCACACAGGTAACGAAGGTAAAAAACTACCTTGTTTCAGAAGGGCTGAAACTTACCCATATTGTTCTTACCCATTTTCACAACGACCACGCGGCAGGTCTGGTCTCTCTGGAAAGCAACCTTACAGTTCTGGGCAGTCCTGAATACGCAAAAACACTGAAGAAAAATATCCCTCAGAAAGTTACACCTGTGTCCTTTCAGAACGGGTACACTTTCGGCGACTTCAGGCTTGGGTTTACAGCTGCTCCAGGTCATTCTCCGTGCAGCATATTCATAGATATCAACGGAACATACCTGCATGCAGGCGACAACCTTATGGGTCGATACGACGGCACAGCTATCCTCCCCTGGGTTGAGTTTGACCAGCTAGAAAACCATATTTCATCCCTCAAAATGCTCAAAGCAATGGGCAGAGACCGCATCCTGCTTTCACACGGGCCGGAGCTGTCCGGGAGGAAGAATATCAACAGGGCAATTGATGACAGGCTGTCGTACCTGGAAACCGTTCTTGACACAGGGGGAAATTGCTCCTTTGAGGAAGCGGTTTCAGGCTGCTCCTGCAGTTTTGTCGGGGAAGAGTTCTTCCACGATCTTCTCAGTCGGTAGGCGGTTCCGGAACAAAGCTGCTCAACTCGTTCCAGACGTAAGTTCTGTCTATTGATTCACCTATTTCTTTTGCCACCGCTATGGTTTCCCTTACAAAGATGTCACGCTTCCTGGTGTTTCCAAGAACATGGTGCGCCCTTGCCATGGCTTCACAGGCGAAGGCCCGGTCAAAGGGCTTCATATCGTTCTCTTTGCTGATTTTATAACCGGCCTCTGCGTGGAACAGTGCAGCTTCTCCCTGTCCGAGAATTGAGTACACTCTTGATATCTGCCACTCTCCCCTTTGAAATTCAAGCCAGGTTCCAATCTGTCCCCAGTGATAACGGGAAGCGTGGGCTGTGTGTATCATTTCCAGATCCTCTTCGGCAGTTCGGTGTTCTTTTTCTATGAGTTCCCATGTTGAATTGAAACAGTCAACAGCAAACTTGTGGTGCGTTTTGTTCTGTTCTTCAGTCATCTCTGCCCTCCTGCGGGAAAGAATAAATATCCTGCGGGTTTTCAGCGAGAATCACCCTCACAGGAGACCCGTCTGCCTCTGAAAACTTCAGAGGAAATGCCATTACAATGTAATTTCCCGGAGGGACGGAATCAAGCTCAAGGTTCTCTATCACAGGGATACCAGCTCCCAGCAGAACAGCATGAGCTTCCAGAGACTCTCCGTAATCTATGGACATGGAAGTTGTTCCAATAAGAACTATCCCCTTTTTAACCAGTTCTTCAGCCTGCAAAGCTGTAACAGGCCTGTCCAGCAGAACTGCCCTGCCAGTCGGATTTCCTTGTTTTTTAACAAGAGCGGGAACGATTACCGGAAAAATCTCATCTATAGATTTCCCGCATTCAAAGCGGTGTCTGGGGGCATCCATGTGGGTACCGGTATGAAGAGACATAGTCACGCTTGACGAGGTGAAGTCTCCAAACTGTTTTGTCTCCCGTTTGAACGGCGTGTCACCAGGCCACACTTTCATACCGTTGTGCATGGTTCTGGTAATATCAATCAGCATAATCGCACCACTCCTTAAAACAGCAACCACCACACCGGGGTGCCTGCGGCCGACAGATCTTCTGCCCGAACTTTACAAAAATGTGGTTCAGAGGTGTCCACAGTTCTTCTGGAAAATACAGCATCAAAGCTTTCTCTGTCTCAGCTGGGGAAGCAGTTTTAACTATACCAAGCCTGTTGCTGATTCTGTGAACATGAACATCTACGCAGATGGCAGGAACACCAAATGCCATTGAAACAACGCAGGCTGCTGTTTTTCCCCCTACGCCGGGCAGAGCCTCAAGAGCTTTCCTGTCTGAAGGTACTTCTCCGTGGTGTTTGCTGATCAGTATCTGTGCCAGTTTTTTCAGCTGAACGGCTTTTCTGTTGTAGAAACCTGCTGGATACAGGAGTTCTGACAGTTTTTCAACGGGAACGGCTGCCATATCCGCAACTGCAGGCACTGATTTCAGAACCCGTTTCGTTACAACTTCAGTAACAGCATCACGGGTTCTAAGGCTTACCACAGTTCCAACAAGAATCGCGTAGGGATCTGTCCCGGCTACAAGGGGAGAAGGAATACCCGGATTCCCAACGGCGGAAGACATTCTCTCCAGAATACCTGCCGGGGAAATATTCCCTTTCATTTCACTTTGACGAACCGCAGTGAATTTCCCTTTTTCAGGGTCATTGCCAGCTTGCCTGTAAGCAGATCCACCAGCTCTGTTCCCAGCGCTTCTTTCCTCCACTGCGTCAGGTCTTCTCTTTCCATAAACTGCTTCATGCTGCGGGGAGGATTCTCCAGTATAGATTCAAAACTCTCTCTCGGAAGAAGAAGTGCCGGTGAAAGATCCAGTGTTTTTGACTTCATTTTCAGGAATATCCTCAGAATATCTTTTCTCGCGGCATACCCCCAGTCGTGTCTGGGAAGCCTGATTTGGGGAACATCGTCCGGCGGACTTTTCAGGCACTTTTCAACCTCTGCCACCACAGCTTCGCCGTACTTGTCTACAAAACCTCCTGGAAGCCCTCTGAGACTGTTAATGGATTCAACCTTCCTGGGGGCAAGAACCGCCAGCCTGCAGAGCAGATGATCTCTGCCTACGTAAAATCTGGGACGGTTCATGTCTCTGGCTGTATCTTCACGCCAGTTGACCAGCCTCCACAGAAGAGGAAAACTGGTCTTCTTTACCTTGCCGGCAGATCTGGCCTTCGAGAAAAGACGCTCTCTGGAAACAGAGTATGTTGAAGGGTCTGAGAGAGACTCGGACTCCCCCTCAAACCATTTGGTTCTCCCCTTCTTTTTCAACTGATCCGCCAGGGCATTGTATACTTTAACAAGGAATCTTACGTCATCGAGAGCATACTCCAGCTGACCCCGGGCAAGAGGACGGGCAGACCAGTCGCTCATGGAGTATTTCTTCCTGGACCGGACTCCGCAGACAGAATGAACCAGATTTACCAGACTGATCTGCTCACCGTAACCAAGAAATGCCGCTGCAATCTGAGAGTCAAACAGGTTCCTCACCTGAAACCCCGGAATATCGTTAAAAAGAATGACCAGATCGTTCCTTGCGCTGTGAAGAATCTTCACCACGCTGTTATCCGCAAACAGCTCCGCCAGAGGGGAAAGTGTTTCCAGGGCAAGGGGATCAACTGCTACCGGACCGATACCGTCTGCGGCAAGCTGTATCAGAAAAAGGTCGGGCCAGTAGCGTTTTTCACAGTGAAATTCAGTATCGAGAGCCACTGCAGGGGTCTTCCGAAGATCAGCGATCAAACTGTTGAAGGTTTTCTGATCTTCGATAAGATCCGGGTACCGCATCACTGTGTTACCACTGCCGCGGAAGACTCTTCGTGGAATGGACAGTAGATTGCTCCGTCCCGCAGTTCGTAGTATTTGTAACCATTGTCGGGACATCTGTATCCGCCTCTTCTTCCGTACTCCCCGTCGCTCAGGGTGTACATTTCTTCAAGATTTTCAGGGTATGGATAACCGGCAGCAAGAAATTCTGACAGCTCTGCCGCTACAGAATCTCTTCTGAGAGCACAGTCATCGGACCTGATGGCCAGTCCATCTCCCAGATGACCTTCCGGACAAATCACTGTGCCGGTCTGATCATCGTATTCGTACGGTCTTCCAGACACAGGGCAGCACCCGTTCGGATTTAAAACGGCATTCTCTCTGCAAAGCATCACGGCAGATCCGAGGATGTTGTCTACCGCAGTATCTTTCGTTACCAGAATTCCATTTTCCCCTGTGGAAAACCATACAATTCTGCTGCCCCCGTCCCCGGTTACTCCTGCCATACGAAAACCGTTGTCATCCATGCCGTCAAATCTGAAATCTGATGGAACATCTGTACCGCTGAGCCTGGAAAGAAATTCAACAGACAATCCCCGGGCCATTTCCGGGGACATGGCAGATCTGGCCTCCTGTGCATCGCCGGTACTCAATGCCTGTGTGTAGACCTCCACACTGTTTTTAAGTTTCATTCCCAGGCTGGCCGGTCTGGCGATCAGGGCAAATACAAAAACAGCAGCAGGTATGGCGGCAAAAAGGGCAGCTCTTCTCATCAATCTCTTCTTCCGGACTCTGAACCGCCGGAGCTCTCTCCGGAGGTGGAACTTCTGCTTCCTGTTCCCAGACTGAAGATGTCTCCCAGGTCAAGTCCCATACCGCTTACAACAAAACCCCATTCCTTGTTCACATTCTGTCCGCTGAGACGGTAGAAAACATCTACATTCAGCTCCAGCTGTGTATTGTCCAGTTCTATACCGGTGCGCAGATCAAGGCTGGAAACTTCGCTGCCGGTTATATCACTGGAGTCTATTTCAGTTTCTCCTCTGGTGGCAAATTCAAACCCTGCGTGAAAATTCAGTTCACGGTTAACTGGAAGTATCATTCTGGCCTCTCCGCGGAACTCCATACCAGGCGAGGTATCTGCCGAATCTCCCGGGGCTCCCGGCACTTCATCCCATGCAGTAAAGTATTTTCGCAGACCACCTGAAGCCTGAATTCTGGGACCAGACAATGATCCCGAAACAGGAATCAGAAATGTTGCTGATACTTCAGCAGCAACATGTCTGTCGCTCTCTGTGTAGTCTCCCGTATCCAGAGTGCCCTTAAGGGTGGGGCGCAGGGCCCCCCGGAGAATAAACTGAGGGTCTCTGCTCATCCAGCCGTCAACACATATCCACGGATCGGCAATACCCACACCGGTTGTGTCTCCAGGACCGGCAATCTGCAGGAAAGCCGGTAGAACAAAGCTGATGGTATGGCTGGAAGTGAGCCCGTATCTGCCTGTCCAGAGGAACCTTACCACCCCGTATCCTTCGCGGTGACTGTAAAGGCTGTCAAAACCAAGTGTGTCTGTTTCCCAGTACTGGCTGAATCCGAAATAACCGAGGCTCAGATCGCCCGATGCTCCTGTCACTGGAAGAACTTCCCCGAGGTAAGTGTATCCAAGGGGATCCCAGGCAAGGGCTATTGCTGTAAATAACACGAGTATAAACGAAGTTTTTCTCATCAATCAGTTTCCTCTCTTTTCACCGCAGAATTCTAAAGCCCCCGGGGCAGTGTACGGTGAAATCCCTGCTTACCACTTTCAGCTTATCAACAATTGCAGATGCCGGTCCTTCAGCACACAGGCGAATCATTTTTTCCACAGCATCTGTTACTCCGCAGAAAACGGCGTCCACAGACCCGTCCGCGTTGTTGGACACCTGCCCATGAACACCCAGCTCAAGAGCCTTCTGCCTGGTCCAGTACCGAAAGCCAACGCCCTGCACTGTTCCAGTTACCGACAAATTCACCCTAATATAGCCCTGTGTGTCTTGCATAATTACTGTCTTATAGAGCCGTATCCCCTGCAGGTCAAGCCAAAACACCCGCAGGTTGACCCCCATGCGCTTTATTGGCATTGTTGACAGTGTGGTTTGTGCGTTTTTCTTTTCAAAAAGGAGGGGTTCAATTGAAAAGGACCATCCCTGTTCTTCTCGCTGTGCTTGTTTCTATTTCTTCAGCTGCTCCGTCGATCTGGGGTTTTCCAGGTCTTTTCCGTGTGAACAGCGCCATGCCCATGGGCTTTAATGAAATGTCGTTCAAGCTTGGAGTTTCATACTGGACTGCAGCAAATGACTACTCAAATTTTATCTATCACAGCCATTTCCTTCCCCAGACACTTCTGTTCCCGGAAGTAACCGAGACGGAGCACACAGGTCAGGGAAGGCTCAGTCTTGCCTATGGCGTATGGGACTACATTGATATATCAGCCAGCGCAAGCTACTCCGGAACATCCTACGAAAGAGATTTCTACGAAGAACGATCCACAGGACACTGGGAGGAAATCCAGGGATTTGAGGGTATAAACATCGGTGTGCACGGCGGTTACAACCCCATTTCATCCCTGGAGGATGTGGTGTGGTTCGGGGGAGACCTGCGCCTTGGTTTCTCTCCTGCAGATACCATGTTCCTGCACTGTCTTGATGATCCGGACGGTATCTGGCACACAGGCCAGATCATAAGCACAGCAAGAAAACCTTTTACCACCACAGGCAACGGCAGTTTTGCAACAGATCTGCTGATCACCGGTGACTTCGAGCGATGGCTGCCAATGGCTGCTGTAAAAGCGCACCTTAACTTTGGTTACAGTAAATACACACAGAATTACAACTTCACCGATTTCCGGGTATCTCCGGATTCAACAGGCTGGATTTATTCCGACTCTACAGAGGTTGCTCTGGAAGTTTCAGACGGTGTATTCAACTTTGGCTTTGGTGTTGAAGTGCCAACCCCATATGCCGACATTTTCCTGGAATACACAAACCAGAAGCTCCTTGACAGAGACAACGCGAGTGTCTCCTACTTTACCCCCGGGATAAGATTCAAAAACAATTCAGGTACTTTTGTAGACATCACGTTCGATCTGAGTACAAGCAGTTTTGACCCTCTGTACTACGATCTGGGTCACAATTTGTATCAGGATGGAGAGGTAACCACAGAGCAGCGTGCAGAAAGAGCACCTCTTCCAACAGGCGGCGTCTTTGACTGGGGCGTGGGACTTGCTGTGGGATTCTCCTCCGACATGATGGGAAAAGACGAGCCCTCAAACATGGCTTCGCTCAGCGGAACGGTAACCGACTCCCTCACCGGCGAGGCAGTTTTCTCTACAATCACCTTCCCGGGTGTGGCCATTGCAAATGTAACCAGTGATGAAACTACCGGGTTCTACACCCACAGAATTCCCGCAGGGGAAGTTCCCGTTACTGTGGTTGCGGCAGGCTACCGCGAAGCAAGCGCCATAGTTGTTCTCGGACGAAACCAGAGTGTCACCCTTGACTTTGCGCTGGTTCCCAACCTCGGCACACTCAGCGGATCTGTAAAGGATGGAGAAGGAAGACCGATTGCCAATGCAACAGTTACTGTAGGCACAACTTCACCTGTTACTGTAACAACCAGCGCTGCCGGTATTTATTCCACACAGGTTGAAGCAGGTACATGGCCGGTGGCGGTACAGGCCGACGGCTACATCTCGGATAATCAGACAACAACGGTTATTGCCAATGAAACGGCAAGTGTGTCTTTTACTCTCCGTGCCGCTCTCAGAGCCGGTGATGTCATGAGTTTTGACAACATCTACTTTGCATCCGGCAGCGCCAACCTCAAACCTGAAAGCTATTCAATACTTGACAGCGTAGCCATTCTTCTCCGCGATAACCCTTCAGCCAGAATACAGATAGCCGGCCACACCGACAGTGACGGCAGTGAGAGCTCCAACCAGACTCTCAGCGAAAACCGCGCCCATTCGGTGTATCAGTACCTGATAAGCAAGGGTATTGCCGGCAACAGAATGACAACTATTGGTCATGGAGAGGCCAACCCCATCGTTCCCAACGACTCTGCAGCCAACAAGGCAAGAAACCGGAGAATAGAGTTTACCGTTCTCAGCATCTGACACTGTCTATCTGTAGAAAGAGCCCGGTTTTAACCGGGCTCTTTTTTGTGTGCGGTATAATTCTGTATTCAGGAATCTGCCAGAACTTTGTGTACCATCACAGCCAGGGTCTGCATTGCAAAAGGTTTCTGCATAAAACACAGACCTTTCTTTGTAACATCCGGAGAAATAATAATATCGGCAGTGTATCCAGACATAAACAGACACTTCATGGATGGCCTTATCTCCTCCGCCTTTTCCGCCAGTTCCCGGCCGTTCATCTGGGGCATTATAAGATCTGTAAGCAGCAGGTGGATTTCCCCTGAGTGGTTGCGCACTATCTCCAGAGCCTGTTCCGGAAGACTGGCAGGAACAACTCGGTAACCCAGGCCTTCCAGCATTGCGAGCGTCATTTCCAGTACAGCTATCTCGTCTTCCACCAGCAACACGGTTTCACCGCTGCCCGTTGGTATCTCCCCGTTGGAAATCTCTGCTGTGTCAACTGTTCCCGTCTCCGGTCTAGGCAGATAGATACTCACTGAAGTTCCCTGATTCAACTCGCTCCACACATCCACATAGCCGCCGTTCTGTTTGACAATTCCATACACGGTGGCAAGCCCCAGGCCTGTTCCTTTTCCCACGCCCTTCGTGGTAAAAAACGGCTCGAAAATGTGTCCGAGTACCTCCCTGTCCATACCGCTGCCGCTGTCCGCCACACAGAGTTTCACATAGTCACCTGGAGAAATACCCTGATGAGCTGCGCTGAATTCTGCGTCTACATAGGCATTCTCAGTTTTTATACTGATGGCTCCGACTCCGGCAATGGCATCTCTGGCATTTACACACAGGTTGATCAGTACCTGGTCGATCTGTCCGGGGTCTATCATAGACAACCACAGGCTGTCAGCAGGTATCCAGCTCAGTTCTATCTGCTCTCCCATAAGCCTGCGCAACATCTTCAGCTGACCGGCAATCGCTTCGTTGATGTTAAGCGGTCTCGGTTGTATCACCTGCTTCCTGGCAAACGCAAGAAGCTGTCTGGTGAGCGCGGCGGATTCTTCTGCCGCGTGATGAATCTGGAGAAGTGTACTGTGCAGTTCTTCCACAGGTGAAACATCCTGCAGCGCAAGTTCTGTATGACCGAGAATCACTGTAAGCAGATTGTTGAAATCATGTGCTACTCCCCCGGCAAGACGACCCAGTGACTCCATTTTCTGGGCTACCGTAAGCTGATCCTGCAGTTTCTTCTTTTCTCTCTCGTCTATTTTTCTCTGTGAAACATCACGGGAAACTCCGTAGATACCCACCATTGCACCGGAGTGATTCCTGATGGCCTTCATTGTGTTTTCAAGCCACACAGTTGACCCGTTTTTGTGGTAGTACTCTACTTCCATAACAACGGACCTCTGCAGTTCATCTGGGTGTTCTCTGCTTCGTGCCAGTTCTTCTGCAACAACCTTTTTTACCCTTGCAAACGACTCCGGGGTTACTTTTTCCTTTAGAGTCTGTCTTTTGCGTTCTTCCGGGGTAAAACCCAGGACCCCATGTACAGAGGGAGTTACGAAGGTATTTTTTAGTTCAAGATCAACAGTCCACACAATGTCTGCCATCTTCTCCGCGAGGAACCGATATTTCTCCTCGTTCTGCCGCAGGCAGTCTTCCGCCATTTTTCTCTGTTCTATTTCTTTATTCAAACTCTCAGTTCTTTTTATCTTCTGGAGATTGCGGTACCCCTGTTCCGAGATCATCCGGGCTATCTCTCCGAGAAACTCGGTCATCTTTGCAATACCTTCTCTGGGAATCACAGGTACCTTTTTCACCGCATCGATGTAGCCATCTGTATCAAAACCATAGGTCTCTGCCTGTCTGCGAAGGCTGTCAAGACCCGGTTCCTTCTGATATATCTGTCCTGTAAACAGCGATGCTATACGCAATCCGTCAACAACCACAGGAACCCCACAGTCTATCAGACCGTATTCGCATTTCAGCACAGTTGCTTTTACCGGCTCTTCCCCACAGATCAAAAGATCGGGACGGGTTCTTATACAGGAAACAATCGCATCAGGGCTCGCCCTGTAATACCTGGTACATATTTCCTGCCACCCTGTGCTTATCAGGATATTCATCTCCGGGAAGTCCGATAATTCGATGGAAAAACCAGTGGCGTCTGTAAGCTTCTGAAAAATATTCTTCAACCTGGAAATGTCTGCAAGATCCTGTATTCCATACAATCCATCAATCAAATACGGTTCTTTTGAATCCGCTGTGCTCATTTCCACCCTATTCTATAAAAACTCACGCGTGTTCTAAGATACAAAATACCCTGTTATCTGAGGAGTCCCTCAATTATCCGGTTCCAACCGTTTCCCCATACTTATCGCCTGATCAACCTTGAATCCGATTTTTGTAGAAATCAATCACTTCTGTGTTGGACGAACGAACCTGAAGATTGATCTTGGGGCACCCGGCACTGTGAAACATTTCCTCTACTGTATCCATAAGAGAAACCGCAATCCCCCGTCCCGAGAATCCAGGTGAACTGCCAGGTAGTTAACCCAGCCTCTGTGCCCCTCATAACCGGCCATCACAGAACCAGCAACTGTTTCATCAACTGTGGCAACAAGAAACATCTCCCTTTGAACTTTGATTTTCCGGTAGATGTCTTTCCGCGGGTCATTTCACGGAACCACCAGACCACAATCCGTCCACAACTGAATAACGCTGCTCTCGTCCCCGGCCTCAAAAGCTCTTATATGCATTTTCCTGCTATACTTCCTTCTGCACATTCAAGCCTGTACATGTGAGACCTGAAGGGAAGTTGTCTGTGTCCCACCGAACAGACTGGCTGCCTTCCGGCATGTTATCACTGTGGCGACCGATGAAGAATAGCCGAACTCGGGGCTTACCGCTTCCACGGCAATGGTTGTCTG
>Ga0164318_10000271_pt1 | contig 36611 bp, 31 predicted proteins | sample GuaBasSedimGuay9_FD_113734 | JGI IMG/M metagenome (GOLD analysis project Ga0164318, IMG submission 113734) | Subseafloor sediment microbial communities from Guaymas Basin, Gulf of California, Mexico - Guay9, Core 4571-4, 0-3 cm | ecosystem: Environmental > Aquatic > Marine > Hydrothermal vents...
AAGATTGACAGCTCAAAAATTAATGTTATTGCCGAATTTGGCGGGACGACAAATTCTACGAGAACAATAATCAGTAAAATTCATAAGTTATCTGAATTTGCCTGGCAGCGTGGAGTTCATTTCAGCATTCAGACGAAAGCATGTAATAATCCTGTTGATTATAAAATCAAAGATTTTTCTTTTAAATTTTGACAAATATGATTTTGTGAATATTTTTATCGACCAAAAAAAAGCCGGAATATCTAAGTATTCCGGCTTTTTAAAAATTCTCAGAGAATTTCTTACCACTTAACTGTTTCTTCGCCATCGATCAAGCCTTTAAGTCTTAGATCGACCATTTCTTTTTTATTTTTTCCGCGTTTTCTTACTTTTTGGCGAAGTTGTTTTGTTTTTTTCTCAAGGTTGCTAATTTCTTTTTCTCTGAATTCCTGAGTAACATCAAATGCTCTTCCGATAAGATCTCTCATTTGTTGTTTTAATTCTTTTTTCTTATCAGCATCTTTGCATTTTTTGAATTTTTGATTAAGGCCGTAAACCTGTTTTTTTATTTTCTTCATTTCCTGCATTCTTTTAAATGCTTCAGGATTTTCTTTTTCAAACTGTTTTTTGTATCGTTTATGAATTTCCTTTCTAAATGCTCCAGGATTTTCTTTACGCAGTTTCATCAACCGTTCAAATTCTTCCGGATTATTTCCTCGTAATTTCCGGATTTTCTTTTCTATTTTTTTCCTCATTTCGCGATGATTTTTTTCTCCCCTTATAGACGGATGTTGAGGGTGCTTTCTTTCCATCCCGGGACATCCTTTATGCTCGCGACCTTCTTTCATCCATGGAGGCCTGCCTTGCTGCCTCCCTTTTGGCGGAGGCGGGGGATTACCTTTTTCCATCCAAGGTGGTCCGCCATGCCCGTCATTATCATTTCCCTTCGGAGTTGCGAGAACAAAACCGGTAAGAATAATTGATAAAGCAGCTGAGATAATTATTAATTTTTTCATCTTATATTACCTCCTTTTACTCTTTTATTTCTTAGCTTTTTATTTTTGTTTCTTTGGACTCTTCGCGCTTGCATTTCAGCTCTGAAAGCTTCGGGATCATCTTTTCTAAGTTTCATAAGACGATTAAATTCCGCTTCGTCACCTTTTGCCATATGTCTAATCCGTTTTTGAATTCTTTCTTCACGTTTTTTTATTTCTTCAGGCGTCATATTTTTTCTATGGCGTTTTCTTTCTTGTTTTCTTAAAGAATCTCCATTACAGTTCTTCTGTTCAGAATTATATCTGTTTCTGTGTCCCGAACCATTTCCTGAACGTTTAGCTACAGAGATACTTGTAATCATCATAATTGATAGTAATAAAATAATTGTTTTCATAAATACCTTCCTTTTTTTATTTAGTTAATTTTTAAAACAAGTAGTTTAACTGCAAGTTGTTTTCAAGACTCGCGATTTCCTCGTTAACCGTTTGCAATCCAACTACTATAACTGCTTCATCTATGTCAACTCCTGTCTGCTCGAAAAGCGGAGAGAAATCCGGTTCATTTAAAATTAAAACTGTTTCATTAACAATATTATTTAAGTCATTTGAAGCTTGATATCGATCATAAGTTCCGCGACCGGTATTTCCGAGCCATACGCAAGTGGCGATCAATAGCGATGCCGCAGCACTCCACAAAGCGTATGAATACCGGCTGCGGACAAACAATGTTGCACGTTGAAAAACGGATTGAGAGTGATTTCGGGAAGCTGCTGCCTGTTCGCGGGCCATTTCATAGATATTATTTCTAATTTCTTTTGATGGGCGTGATAATGTAGCAATGATATTATCATCCCAGGGATCACTTTTCCATATTTTTTTATTATCAGTTTTCATTTTTAATTTTCGTTATTTTTTGTTCTAAATATAATGACGCAATATAAAAAAATTTATTGTAAATTAGTATTCGTCCATTAATTCATTTCTAATTTTTTTTATCGCGTAGTGCATCCGCCCGAGAATTGTATTTAAAGAGTCTCCTGTCATTTCGGCAATTTCTTTAAATTTCAAACCGGCATCACAGCGAAGTAAAAAAACTTCTTTTTGTTTTTCGGGAAGATTTTCCGCAACTTTCCGAATTTTATCAATCATCTCTTTTGTAGATAATTGCTCAACGATATCCGGTGCGGGATCGGAAAGGATATCATGATATGTAATTTTTTTATTTTCATCGATTGTTTCGTCTATACTTACATTAAACTTTCCTACTGTTTTTCTTGTATAGTCAATAACTTTATGATGAGCGATTGTGTAGAGCCAATTTTTGAATGAGCCTTTGAAAGCAAATTTCGGGAGTTTTTTAATTACCTGTGTCCAGATTTCCTGAAAAATATCTTCTGATGTTTCTTTATGGCGAATCATTGAATTTACATAAAAAAATAACTGCCGTTCATAACGGCAGTAAATCCTGTGAAAAGCCGGCATACTTCCTTTCAGGAATTCTCTAATGTCATCGTAATCTTGTTTCATTTTATATTACTTATGACGCACATTTTATTTTTTTATTGTATGGATTAAAATTTCCATTCCTTCAGTAATTTCCCGGTTGGTGTTTCGATGCGAATCCAATCGAATAAAGCTGTATTTTCACCATTGCCCGGATTATCACCGGGATCAATTCTAATTTCATTCAGGTTTTGTTTTCGCGGGATTTTGGGAAGGTCAACAATATATTCATGCCATTGTTTATCGTGATTCAAAGCAAAAGATTCGAAATTACCCAGGAAAGATTTGTCTTCTTTTGTATTCCAATAAATTCTTCCGTCTCCTCCAACATCAGCTTTCATTTGGAAATGAAGTTTAATCGGTCCGGTGCATTGCGGAACATTTTTGGTGACAAAATACGGGTCTGCTCCTGTAACTTTCACTTCAAGTTGACCGTCAGCCGCGTGTAATTCACAGCTGTGCTGTGCCTGCCAGCCATGCACAGGTTTTGAAATAACAGGAGGTGGCTGAACATAATCAGGGTCATATTTTGGATTTGCTATTGGGACAATAGCGTTAGTTTTTTTCAAATGCCGAACGATCAATTTATCGAGCTTTCTTACAATTTCGGGATATTTTTTTGCAAGATTATTTTTTTCACCGATATCTTTTTTCAAATTGTAAAGTTCATATCTGTCTGTTTGGTCAGAATTATCCGCATAAAACTTAATCAATTTCCAATCACCTTTACGCACACTTGTTGAAGCAATATTTTTTGTTGCCGAAACTGTATGCGGGAAATGGCAAAATATTTCTTCGTGTACTTTTTTACTTTTCCCTTTTAAGAAAGACACTAAATCAATACCGTCTATAATTTGATTCGGCTTCGGTTTTACACCTGCCATATCAAGAATTGTCGGATAAAAGTCTACACTTGAAATCATCACATCGCTTACCGTGTCCGGTTTAACAACTCCAGGCCAAACAACAATCATAGGCACCCGGGTTCCACCTTCATAAATAGTAGCTTTTCCACCCCGCAAAGGATAATTACTTGTGGGAGTAGTTCCATTAACGGTGTCGTACATATTGCCGCCATTATCGGAGAAGAAAATGATAATGGTTTCATTTTCAATTCCGAGTTTTTTTACATTATCGAGAATCTCCCCTACACAGTTATCAAGAGTTTCTATCATTGATCCCATAGTAGGGCAATTTTGCGCGTCGTCGATTTCAATTTTCTTTTCATATTTATTAATAAGTTTTTCTTTTCCTTGATAAGGGGCATGAACATCAAAATTCCAGAAGTTCAAAAAGAACGGTTTGTCTTTCTTAACGTTTTTTTTCATAAAAGATATTGCACTTTCCGTAAGACGTTCATCTATCTGCTCGCCTTTCGGGCCATCTTTAAATCCGCTTCTTTCCATGTGATAAGGCGAAAAATAACTTGGAGGACCCGGATAAGAACCTCCCGGTTCATTTACGTCAAAGCCTTGATTCGGCGGCTCAAAAGGCTTCCATCCCAAATGCCACTTCCCGAATAAAGCAGTTGCATAACCGACAGATTTAAGCGCTTCACCGGTTGTATAATATTCAAGCTGCAAACGGGTTTTAGTTACAGGTTCAAGACGTTTGGATGTTGGGGGAGCCGAAGTTTGAAGAAAAGTGTTTGTTCGAACTGTATCCACATGACAAGCCGGGGTTGTTAAGCCGATACGGCACGGATACTGCCCGGTAATAATGCTTGCTCGTGTGGGAGAGCAGAGAGGATTTGCGGCATAAGCTGAGGTAAACCTCATACCCATTTTTGCTAATTTTTCGATATTTGGTGTTTCGTAAAATCTGCTTCCATAAGGAGTTGAATCCATCCACCCCATATCATCAGCGAGTATAAAAATAATATTTGGCTTGCGTTTTTTATTTATTTTCGACAAAGCTAAAAGCGGAGAAGCGAAAAGGCTTGCCGCGGCGCATTTACCTATAGTTTTAATAAAATTTCTTCTATCGTATGTTTTTTTATTTTTCATAACAATATTTTAAAATCAAATTATCTTATTAATAAAACAGGTGGCTTATTTAAGAGAAACAGGCGGTCCAAGGATTTCCGATATAATTACTCCGTAACGTAAATCATCTCTGCTCATCTTTTGGAATTTTTTAAGGAAAGGAGATGTTTGTTCAGAAATTTCTGCTGCGGTATGGATGTTCGGATTGAAACCTTTAATATCATCCGGCAGGGAAGGATCACTCACTTTAAAATTTTTAATATTTGTTTTAAAACGCGGTAATTCTTCATTTTTTGGCTCAATGCTGTGCCGGGCCGTTTTATGAATTTCCTGCTTATGGGTTTTTGACGGCAAACGTTCTCGTTCCGGCGTTAAGGGCGATAGTTTATCGCCGAATATTTCTGCGAGCACATCCTCAACTTTCTTTTGCAACTTAGGTTTTTCCTGATAATTTACAATAGGTTTACGATTAACACGTTTTGCTGCTTTAAGTTTATTTCTTTGGGTGTCAGGTCTTCGTGGCGGAGTTATTCCCTCCGCCTTCTTGGATTTTGCGAAAGCTTTAATAATCGGTGGAAGCAAAACAAATCCCAAAACCAAGACAACTTTTAGAATATCAATTAAAGATTTTTTGTCCATTTATTTAGTATGACCGGATTGTCCCGTGCTGCCTGTTCCGGCAATATTGTTACGCATTGAAGTATCAGCATTAATATTTTTCATTTTATAATAATCCATTATCCCCAAATTACCGCTGCGAAACGCTTCTGCCATCGCTTTTGGCACTTCAGCTTCCGCTTCGACAACTTTTGCTCTCATTTCCTGAACTCTTGCTTTCATTTCCTGTTCTGCCGCGACGGCCATTGCTCTTCGTTCCTCAGCTTTTGCCTGTGCGACTCGTTTATCAGCTTCCGCCTGGTCGGCTTGCAATCTCGCGCCGATATTTTCACCTACATCGATATCTGCAATATCAATTGAAAGGATTTCAAATGCCGTACCTGCATCGAGACCTTTACTGAGAACTTTTTTAGAGATAGAGTCAGGATTTTCAAGTACTTTTTTGTGCGTCAGCGCGGAACCGATTGTTGTAACTATTCCCTCGCCAACGCGGGCAATAATTGTTTCTTCGGTTGCTCCACCGACAAGTTGGTCAAGATTTGTGCGAACAGTTACACGGGCTTTCGCTTTAAGCTGAATACCGTCCATAGCGACAGCATCAACGGTTGTGCGACCTTTTGTCGGGTCAGGCGCGTCAATGACTTTTGGATTTACCGAAGTCTGCACCGCACCGAAAATATCACGACCGGCAAGGTCAATCCCCGATGCTTGTTTAAAATCCAGATGAATATTCGCTTTATCGGCGGCAATGAGCGCGCGCACAACATTCATAACATCGCCACCTGCAAGGTAGAGGGATTCCAATTCTTCAGTAGAGACGGAAAGGCCTGCTTTAATTGCGGCTATTTTAGTGTTAACAATAACGCCTGCGTTAACTTTTCTGAGCCACATACCGATTAAGCTGGTCATTGTAATATTAGCTTTTGATGCCAAAGCCTGCACATAAATTTTGATGAATTTAAGAATAAAGATAAGAAAAACAATAGCTGCGATTATAACTACAATTAGTATAAGCGTTGTGATTCCGCTTGATTTCATAACACACCTCTTTGGTAGAAGTTATTAAATTTACGATAATAAACTGTTCGAGTGTAATATGATACCCAACATATTGTTTTCTGTCAAGTCAAATACAATTTGATAATTTTTATGCTTTATGGTAAAATTTACAGGTAATTAACCCTGATTTTTAACTTCAACCCGGAGAAAATATGCCTTACCGTATAATTATCAGCAAAGCAAAAGATAAAATGAACCACTCAATCGAACACCTTCATCATGAATTTAACGGTATTAGAACAGGCAAAGCATCGCCTACTCTCGTAGAAGATATTCGCGTGGAAGCATACGGAAGCAATATGCCTCTCAAGGAAATGGCGGGAATTTCCACACCTGAATCACGTCTTATTCTAATTCAGCCATGGGATCAAAATACAGTACCCGCAATTGTAAAAGCTATTCAATCATCAAGTCTCGGTATCACTCCGGTTGATGATGGCAGAGTTGTCCGTGTTCCGATTCCCGAATTAGATGAAGAGCGACGCAAAGAACTTGATAAACATGTTAAACATATGGCTGAAGAAGCACGAGTTGTAATTAGAAACATCAGGCGGGAAAAAAATGAGAAATTGAAAAATATGAAGAAAAACGGTGAACTCACCGAAGATGACCTTCGCGACAGCGAAAAGCAGATGCAAAAATTAACTGACGATTTCATTAACAAAATTGGCGAAGCTCTTAAACATAAAGAAGAAGAAATTTTCACAATATAAATCAATGAGTGCAAACTATCAATTCAAGTGCATAACCTGCGGGAAATTTTTTCCGGCGAATAATGCGCCTGAATATGTTTGTCCGGTATGCTCAGAAAAACAGGAAGCCGGGAAATCACTTCTTGGTGTCCTTGAATGTTTGTATGACTATGAAGAATACAAATTAAGCCATATAAAAAAAAACGCAGGCACGGAAATAATTTTCCCTCCGGTTGTTTTTCCTCCTTTGAAAGTTGGTAATACCCCATTATATTCCTCAGAAATTCTCCGCAAAAAAATCGACATTAAAAATCTTTGGCTGAAAGATGAAACCGTTGAACCTACCGGCTCCTACAAGGACCGTGCATCATATCTTGTGGTCGCAATGGCTTGCAAAAAAGGCTATGACAAAATCACCTGCGCGTCAACAGGCAACGCCGCAAGTTCTCTTGCGGGGATTTGCGCTTCCGCGGGAATCGAAAGTTATATTTTTGTTTCCGCTTCGGCTCCGAGAGCAAAACTTGTTCAACTTGCCGCTTACGGCGCGAATTTATTTCCGATTAACGGGAATTACGACACTTGTTTTGAGTTAAGTTTACAGGCGACAGAAAAATTCGGTTGGTATAATAGAAATACCGCTTATAATCCGTGGACGATTGAGGGCAAGAAAACAGCGGCATGGGAAATTGCCTGTCAGTTGAATTTTGACCTTCCCGACCAGGTTTTTGTTCCAACGGGCGACGGTGTAATTATAAGCGGAATTTATAAAGGTTTTTTTGATTTACTCCAACTTGGCTGGATAGAAAAAATACCGCAGCTCGTTGCAGTTCAACCGGAAGGTTCTGACGCGATTGTAAAAGCGTTAGCTGAAGATGAAAAAGAGATTTCAAAAATATTTCGCGATTCCGCTGATTCGGTTGCTGATTCACTTGTAGTTAACGCGCCGCGCAACGCGGAAATGGCGCTAAGAAGTTTGAAAATGTCCGATGGTTACGGTTTAATCGTTTCTGATGATGAAATTATTAAAGCAATTGCTGAAGTTTCCTCTTCAACAGGGATTTTTGTTGAACCGGCCGCGTCAACCGCCTGGGCAGGAATAAAGAAAGCGCGTGAAACCGGTAAAATTTCCGCTGAACAAACCGCGGCGATTTTGCTCACAGGAACAGGATTGAAAGATATCGCTTCTGCTGAAAAAGCGACTCAACTCCCCTCTCCCGTTGAGCCGAATTTGGAAGCGGTAGCTTCATGTCTTGCGTGATTAATTATAAATCATGCAATGAAATAACGAACTAAAGCGTATTCATCGACATAAAATATTGATTGCTATTAACAAATTTTGTCGAATGAAAATTGTTTTTTACAGTTATTTGCTAAAAACATGCGAATTTTATTGGTTTTTTAAAAACCGTTGGAGGGTCGCCGCGTGACCCGCGTATGCTGGGTTCCCCGGCGACCTAATTGTCGAAGCATTTTAATTTACGCAGGTTAGGACGTTGAGGACAACGTCCCTCCAAATGGGGATTTCGCAAACATCCTTTTCGAGTAATCCCTAATTAGTAAAAATGAAAGTTATTTACCTGATAATTATTTTATTGTTTGCCGGTTGTGTATCATTCAACAAAAAAACGGCAGTCGATGAACAGGTCTTCATTGCCGTTCGTGATGCGGTTGATAATATCCAGTATCAACGAACTGTTTCCGGATTTGAATATTCTGTAACACCGTATAAAGGCGAGATAAAAACAGAATGGTTTCGAACGCATAAAGGCGAAGTTAAATTAAGGGTAACGTGTAAAGTAGAAGGAACAAACTACTATGTTACTGTTATCCAAAGAGGATTTTTCCGTAATTCCGAGAATACATATTCGGCTAAAATATTTAAAGAGAAATTAATAAAAGAAATTAAAAATAATTTATCAACGGTAAAGGAAAATGAAAAGTAAAAAGCCATGAAAACGCAGGCAACAATTAAAAGAGCAGGTGATTTTATTCGAAACTCCGCAACACTAAAAATTTTCTCAATAGGATTATTTGTCATGATCCTTTTGGTTCCGGCATCAATGGTTTCCTCTTTAATGCGTGAAAGAAAGTTGCGAAGAGATTCTGTTGTTCAGGAAATAAATCACAAATGGGGAAATAGTCAAACCATTACATGTCCGTTTTTTACAGTTCCATATAAATCATTTTACAGGGACAAAAATGATAAGTTAAAATTCAATATTCATTATTTGCATGTTCTGCCTGAAAAGCTTACTGTTTCCGGGCAGATAAATCCGGAAATCAGATATAGAAGCATTTATGAAGCTGTTTTATATAACGTTAAACTCAACATAAATGGTAATTTCATTTTGCCTGAACTTAACCAGTCAAATATCGACCCGGAAAATGTTCTTTGGGATAAAGCAATATTTTCCATTGGTATTACCGATATGAGAGGAATTCAAGATAATATATGTGTCCTTTTTAACGGGAAAAAATATGATGTAAGTCCGGGATTAAAAACAACCGACCTCGCTTCCGCGGGTTTACATTGTGTCATTCCTTTGTCTTCAGCCAAAGGAGAAAATTTATTTTCATTCCGGCTTAACCTTAACGGCAGCGAAAACATTCAATTTATTCCTATTGGCAAAACAACTGATGTCAGTTTAAAATCAAGCTGGGCTTCTCCAAGTTTTAACGGTTCATTCCTACCTGTTACAAGAAAAATAAGCAGTGCCGGATTTACAGCCGAATGGAACATTTTACATTTGAACAGGAATTTTCCACAATTTTGGTTGGACAATCAATATAAGATAACTGATTCTTCTTTTGGTTTAAAATTACTGATCACAACCAACATATATCAAAAATCTATCAGGATATCAAAATATGCGTTAATATTTATTATTTTCACATTTGCAGCTTTTTTCTTCTCAGAAATTATCAGTAAAAAAAGAGTTCATCCTATTCAGTACATTTTAATCGGATTAGCTATTCTTTTATTTTATATTCTTCTTCTTTCAATTTCTGAACATTTGAATTTTGATATTGCTTATATTTTATCAGCTTTAGTTACAACTATTTTAATTACCGGTTACTCAAAAGGCATTCTTAAAAACAATCGTTTCACACTCGCTGTTTTTGGAATTCTGATTGTTCTATACTCATACTTATATGTTGTTCTCCAACTTGAAGATTATGCCTTAATTATGGGCAGTATCGGTCTGCTGTTTGTATTAAGCACAGTAATGTACATAACGAGGAAAATAGACTGGTATTCTTTGGAGAAAAAGGGGGAATAATTTATCAAAACAATGTATTATTTATATTTAATAACCGGATTGGCACTATTACTTTCTGTCATTACAGACAGAAAAAAGACAACTGCCGCTATAAAAATTTCCTACAAAAAATTCGTTAATATTTTACCGGCATTTTTAATTATGCTCATTTTTGTTTCTCTTGTTCTATTCTTTGTTCCAGATAAAATGATCTCAAATTATTTGGGAAATAATGATAAAATTACCGGTATCGCTTTAGCTTCGCTTTTCGGTTCAATAACTTTAATGCCGGGATTTATTGCTTATCCGCTGTGCGGTATTTTGTTGGAAAAAGGCGTTAGTTATATGGTCCTGGCAGCTTTCTCCACTACTTTAATGATGGTTGGTATTCTTACATATCCAATAGAAAAAGAATATTTCGGGATTAAAGTTACTATTATAAGAAATGTAATCAGTTTGGTTATCGCGCTTATTATCGCATTAGCAATCGGCATTTTCTACGGTGAATTATTATGAAGATGCAAAACAAGTATATTAAAATATTCTTAATAGGAATTTATTTCGCTTTTGTTCTATGCTCTTTTATGTTCGGATTTGAACAAGGAAAACAAATAGGTCATAACTTCATTTCCTTTTCCATTGGAATGTTGAAAATTTTGCCCTGCGCGTTTATTCTAATCGGTTTGTTTGAAGTATGGGTGAAAAAGGAAAAAGTCGAAAAACATTTGGGAAAAGATTCCGGCATTGCAGGCTACATCTGGATTATTCTTCTTGCCGGAACCACTGTTGGAGGATTGTATGTAGCTTTCCCCGTTGCCTCCTCCTTATTTAAAAAAGGCGCGAAACTTTCTATTATTTTTACATACATTGGCGCAGCCGCGATTTGCCGAATTCCGATGACAATTTTTGAAGCGTCATTTTTAGGTATAAAATTCAGTTTGATAAGATTGATTATTTCTATACCGTTAGTGATTTTAAGCTCCGTATTGCTCGGGAAATATTTAGAAAAAAATAATTACAAAATTGTAACACAAAATCAATCATAACGCATAATCTTTCAAGAAAACCTATATGAAGAAACTTTTATTGATAATCGGATTTGTCACAATTTTGCTTACCGGATGTACTGCGGTTAATTCAGATTCAACCGTTTCGAAAAGCGAAATAAAATCTAAAATAATTCCAGAAAAATCCAATTGGGATGAAACCGCTTCGGTAGGCATTAAATCCAATCGCATTATTCTTCCAAACAGTCAAACTCTAACTCCGGCCGGAAAAACAACTGAGCTTCCCGGCATGCGGCCGGTCACTGTATCGATTTCGCCTGATGGAAAGCTTTTAGCAACATCAGGTAAAACAAGTAAATTGTTGATTTTCAATCTTCCCGCAACCAATGCGCCGCATTTCATCTCACTTCCGGGCGAAGAAGATTTGGTTGAAAGAATGGAAACACATGAGATAAATCCTGATAAAAGCGGGCAGATAAGTTATACGGGACTTGTTTTTTCTCCCGACGGGAAGCGAATTTATCTCAGTAATGTCAATGGAAGTATTAAAGTTTTTTCCGTAGCGGTAAACGGTATTGTCCGCCCGGCCGGAACATGGAAATTACCGGGAAAAGCCGCTCCGGAACGAAACAACGAAATCCCCGCCGGATTAGCTGTTTCGGCTGATGGAAAACGTCTTTATGTCTGCGGGAGTTTATCTAATAAACTTCTTGAACTCGATACCGCAACCGGCAAAGTTTTGCGCAGTATTCCGGTAGGCATGATTCCTTTTCAGGTAAAAGTTCAAAACGGCATCGCTTATGTCAGTAATCGCGCGGGACGGAGACCAAACAAAAATGACGCAACCGAAACTTCAGGGCGGGGAGTTAATGTGCGGGTTACCGGTCCGCTTTCTCTTGTTGCTCCCGGAACTGTAAGTGTTATTGATTTAAAGACGGGGAATTCTCTTGCTGAGATTGAAGTTGGGCAACAGCCCGGCGCGATGATATTTTCACCGGATAAGAATTATCTTATTGTTGCTAATGCTGATGACGATACACTCAGCGTTATTGATATTCAAAGTTTGAAAGTTATCGAAACTCCATCTGTTCGTTGGAAAGCAGATGATCCGTTTGGAGCATCGCCTACAGCTTTAACCTTCATCGGCGACTCCACACTTGCCGTTTGTCTGGGCACGCAAAATACGTTAGCTATTTTTAATTTTATTCCCGGGAAAACAACTTTATCGGGAATGATTCCAACCGCTTGGTTTCCTTCCGGAGTTGTTTATGATGCTAAGCGCCGCACAATTCATATTTCAAATATGAAAGGTTTCGGTTCCGGAGCGAATCTTATAAAAGAAGGTAAAAAATCTAATTCCCGTATATATTTTGGAACCATCTCACATATTCCTTTGCCAAACCTTGACGACGAAGATGAACTTGAAGAATTAACCGAGCAAGTACTTGACAATTACCGCATAGATGTGGTTCGGAGAGCTTTACTGCCCCCCCGTTCAAATCGAAAAGCCGTTCCTGTTCCTGAGCGGTCAGGTGAGCCGAGTGTTTTTAAACATGTCATATATATTATCCGTGAAAACCGGACTTACGACCAAGTGTTAGGAGATATAACTGAAGGCGAAGGCGATAAAACTCTCTGTATTTTCGGTGAAAAATTAACGCCTAATATTCATAAGATGGTGCGGGACTTTGTTCTTTTAGATAATATCTATTGCTCAGGTATTTTGAGCGCCGATGGGCATAACTGGTGTCTTTCGGCCTTTGCTAACGATTATCTTGAACGCAGTTTCGCAGGCTGGCCAAGAGCTTATCCGGACAGTTTGGGCAAAAATGATATTGATGTAATGGCTTGGTCACCACAAGGATTTCTTTGGAGCGCGGCAGCAAAAGCCGGGCAGTCAGTTCGTGTTTACGGTGAAATGTGTCTTGGCAGTACAATGTTTACCGACCCTAAAAAAAAGGGGAAGCCATCTTTCACCGATTTTTATCTTGACCGCGTTAACGGGACAAAGTTGTGTACTTTCAAAGTAAAACCTGCTCATAAATCAGTAGCCCCGTTTCTCGCGACAAATTATCCCGCATGGGCAGCAAGCATTCCCGACCAAACCCGTGCGGATATTTTTATTAATCACCTTAAAGCTTGCGAACGTGGTGAAGCGGAATTTGAAAATCTTCATATTCTTTCAGTTCATAACAATCATACGTCAGGAACTCTTGCCGGTTATCCCACTCCGGCTGCGGCTGTCGCCGATAACGACCTTGCTCTCGGTCGTATTATCGAAGCCGTCAGTAAAAGTTCTTTTTGGAAGGACACTTGTATTTTCAGTATTGAGGATGACCCTCAGGCAGGGTGGGACCATATCAGCGGATTTCGCACTGACTGCCAGGTTGTCAGTCCCTACACCAAGCGCAAAAAAGTGATTTCGAGTCATTTCAACCAGCCGGGTTTAATTCGCACTATTGGTTTAATTCTTGGTTTTCCACCTTTAAATCAGATGGATGCCGGTTCCACACCGCTGCGTGATTGTTTCACGGACATTCCTGATTTTACGCCCTATCTGGCTGTTTCAAATCAAGTTCCTCTTAATCAAATTAACCCGTCTGCTACTGCACTAACGGATCCTAAAATGAAGAGTTATGCAGAAATTTCTGAAACAATGCCTTTCGATCGAGTCGATGCCTGTAATGAAGATTTACTCAACCATATTCTCTGGTTTGCCATGAAAGGTTCACAGTCCACTTATCCAAAATGGGCAGTTATTCCTGTTGAATTACGAGGAATAGATGATGACGATGATTAAAATAAAAGTATAATTTTTCCAAGTGATAAATTTATAAAAAAACTAAGGAGAAGAAATAATGAAATTACGTTGTTTGTCAATTTTACTCTGTTTACTATTTTTCCCTGCCAAAATCAATGCAAAAAAAATTGTTTTGAAAAATTATATTATTGTGGTTGCATTAGAATCAGAAACCTCCTGTTCCGATTTGAATAAATTCGCTCCTGTTGTTTATACGGGAATGGGAAAGGTCAATGCCGCAATTAAACTTTATGATGCTATTTTACTTTACCATCCTGATTTAGTTATTAATTACGGTACCGCCGGGGCAATAAACAATAGTAATGGACTTTTCCATATTGATACTTTCATACAAAGGGATATGGATGCACGGGCATTAGGCGTTCCGCGTGGTGTTACGCCATTTTCGAATCAAGAGTTACCACTCGCTAAAGGTATTGTTTTAGGAACCGGAGACTCTTTTGTAACAAATCAAAAAAAACAATTGGAAGGCCTTGATATTCAACTCAATCTGGTAGATATGGAAGGATTCGCTTTGATGAAAGTTTGCAAACATCATGGAATTGAATTTCAATGTTATAAATTTGTTACTGATGTTTCAGATTCTGCTGCTTCATCTAAATGGAAGAAAAGCATTTCAAGCGGAATAGAAGTGTTTAAAAAAATGCTGTGTGAAAAATATGGCATTTCTAAATTAACTAAATTGATAGTTCAAAGGTAAAAGACAACTAAATAAATTCAAAACAAAGGAAAAAATGAAAATTAAAAACGGAAATTCACTTCTCTTTATAGGGGATTCTATAACAGATTGCGGGCGCGCGCGACCGGTTGGTACCGGAATAGGATTGGGAGAAAGTTATGTTGCTTTTGTTAATAGCCTTCTTACAGCATTCTATCCCGCGCGCGAAATAACAGTTTTAAATACCGGAATAAGCGGGAACAGAGTTATCGACCTCGAAGCGCGCTGGCAGACGGATGTATTGGATTTAGCACCCGACTGGCTCTCGGTAATGATTGGAATCAACGATGTTTGGCGGCAATTCGATGACTATCTTAACCCTAATCAAGTTACAATTAGCATTTATGAAAGTATTTATCGTAATATCTTGGAACAGACGCGTCGAAACTTAAAAGGTCTTGTACTAATGACACCCTATTACATCGAAACGAATTTGTCTGACCCAATGCGCGAACGCATGGATAAATATGGAAAGGTAGTTGAAAAACTCGCTCATGAGTTTGATGCAATTTTTGTCAATGTGCAAACCGCATTTGACTTTCATCTTACTCATCGGCCAACGCAGTCGTTGTGTAGCGATCGTGTTCATCCCAACCAAACAGGTCACATGATTATAGCCAAATCTTTTCTGACGGCTGTAGGATTTGACTGGAATTTGGCTTTAGATTGATGCTTGTTTTTGGTATAATAAGTAAATGTTATCAACAACTTAACAATATAAAAAATCTGGGATGAATTAATTGTTGAACAAACTTTTATACTTTTTGAGTTTAAAACCGCACGACTCGGCTGTAAGACCTCATTAGGAAAAGTTGACGCACATTTGGACACACAATTAAAAGCATAATAATGAGAATAAAAATGAAAACTATATTAATCCTTATTGCAATATTTGCACTCGGTTTCTCAAACATTAGTTCGGCTAATCTTGTTTCTGTAATCAGTACAAATAACGGCAGCGGACTTTTTACTTACAAAATCAGCGCGGGCATTGATCCGTATTTTTTCGGTGGAAATACAAACTTTCTGAAAATTATCATTCCTTCCGTTGCCGTTGTTTCTACAATTGACCCGCCTGGCTGGATTTCTACAATTAATATTGATGATACTATAACGTGGGAATGTACAAATCCTGTTTTAAATTATGTTGATTATGATTTAGTTGATTTTTCATTACAAAGTTCAATATTGATCGCCACAAATTATCCGATTAACAAAACGGGTCTCGTTCAGGGAGAAATTTATAATACCAATCACTCTATTTATAGTTCTGTTCCGACAAATACAATGGTTTCCGTTAACACGGTTGGGTTTGAATATTTTGAGATCGAGGGTCCGGCGATACCTGAGCCTTACATTATTATATTATTTTTCCCTTTATTGATTATGATTATACGGAGGTGATATGTCTCAATGAATTTTTTATGGGAAAAAAATTAGAAAATAAGAAGCCGCACTTAAAAGTGCGGCTTACTTTTGCAAAATTCGATTTTTTAAGTAATCTTTATTTCATCGCTTTAATTACTGACTTAACTTTATTTTTTGCGATTTTTTTAGTTTCAGTCTTTTTAACTTTTTTCTCTGTTCTATCTCTCAGAGCCTTTTCCACAACCTGATCAAGTCCACCCACAGGATGTCCTTCCCAAATTATTTTACCATCAACAATAACAAAAGCGTTAGGAATGCTGCGAATAGCATATTTTTGACTCGAAGTACTTCCTGTACCAACGATATAATTCATTTTCATTTTTTTGACAAACTTATCAATTTCAGTTGATTTTTTTTCGTTTGTCAGGCCAATAACAATCAATCCTTCGTCTTTGTTTTTATTATAAAGCTTTACAAGATGAGGGATTGCCTTACGGCACGGCGGGCACCATGTTGCCCAGAATTCAACAACTACAACTTTATTTTTGAATTGTTCAAGTGAGACGTTTTCACCTGCGTTAATCCAATTTTTAGCATTAATTTCCGGCGCATCACTACCAACAAGGCCAGCGAAAGAATTTCCAACAAAAATCAAACTAATAATTAAGGATGCGATAATTTTCTTCATTTTTTTACTCCATTTTTGAGTTTTGAGTTAAACCGATTATATCGGCATTTATTTTGAGCATCAATTTTTTGACGAGTACAAATCAAATTTATTCATTATTATATCAATTTAAGCAATAAAATAAAAGCAGGCATGAATATTTTAACGCAAAATATTTATTTAATCACGGATATTCAATATTCTATACTTTCAGTGATTAAATTAAAAATTGAAAAAATAATGAACGATTGAACTGAGCAGCGGCACCAAAAACAGGTAGTCAAGCCGTCTGCTCCAATGATCTTGTTATTTGTTAAAATTAATATCTTTGACACGAATTTACACGAATTTATTTATTTGAAAATTGGATATTCCTGCTGTAAGTTCGCCTTTGGAGGATTCGATATTGGATATTTAATTTTTTTTACTTTCCAAACGTTACTTCGGAAATAACGATATAAGTATACGACTTATTATTTAAATAATAGTAATATAATAACCATAAGATTACTTTTTGTCAAATTGAACCCTCTATTCTGCTTGGGTATATAATCGGTGCCTGATAATCGGTGCCTGACCCCCTAGTGGTCAAGTGTAGACTTGACAACTTGGCGCCTGACCCCATTAATTATTTAATAATCAGAAAAATTGACAGGATCATAATCTTTTGTATTAATTTCGTGTTTTTTGTGCTTTTCCCCGATGAGTTACACTATCGGGACAGGCGTGGTTAAAGTTCATTCAATCCTGAAACAGGTGATTCCGTTAAATTCAGCGGTGCAGTTTTCCGCCGCGATGCCGACTTTTGATTTCCCCCATGAACCCGGAATTTCAATTTTTTCCTTCCCGTCAATAAATATTATAATTTTATCAGAAAGTTTTACTGAACGAATATTGTATGACGGCTGCCATTCAACTTTTGCGTAAGTTTTTACGACGCGACAATACGATCCCGGTTTAACAATATATTTCAACCGCAACTGATCTGTTTTGATTTTTTTGAATTTTATTTCATTTTTTGCCTGAGTAATAGTCTCAACATTTTTCCAATCTTTGTTTTTGTTTTTATATTGTAAAGTCCATTTCACCGGATGTTCAAACGGTTTTCTTTTATCAAAATTTATTTTTAATTCAGAAATAATTCCAACACGCTTTAAATATAAATTTATTTCTTCCTGCCTGCCGCCCGTTTCGCTGTTAATTACAGTCCACTCGTAAAGTCCGGCTCCCCTGTTATTTTTTGCGGTAACTTCCATTTTCATGGCTAAAGTTTCAACCGGTTCAAATTCAGCCAGATTAAGTTTATTAATTTCCATTCCGTAAGAAGAATTCTTTTTAAGTTTTACGGGTTGCCACGAACCGGCATTATCTTTGTAAAATAATTCCCATGATTTCGGTGTTTGGCAATCTCCGCCGTCTTTAGTGTCATCATACCAAATAACTTCTGAACAATCAACAATTTTTGGTGATTGAAAGTCATATTGGAGCCATTCTTTTGTTCCGCGATGGTCCCAGAAAGAGAATTTAGGAATGTTTTCGCGGGAAGATTTTGATATTAAACTGTCTGCCGCGGCATCAAGTGTATCATATTTCCAGCAATGCGAAGCGGAAATTTTTATGTTTTCCGGCACTTCAGGCGCTTTGCCTCGCAGGAAAAGCCTTTCCCATTTTTCCAAATTTACAACTTCTTTTTTTATTTTATTACCGTTTCTTTTTCCTGAAATGACGAGAGATTTTTCTTTCGGACTTAACCACGCTGCAAGGTAATTATTTTCATCAACGTAAACCGGATAGATGCCCGCTTTCGAAGAACCGTAATCTGTGGTCCGTAATCCGTGGTTCGTATTTTGTATTTTCACTTGAGTTGAGAATTCGTAATTTTCTGAAGGGTCGCCTTTAACGCAGAGGGTTTTACCGGCGTCTGATTTTAGATTTATTCCGTTATTATCGACAGAGATTTCACCGTTTGGCGACATTTTTTTCCACCCGCAGATTTTTTTATCAAATTCATCCCAGCCGATAGTGTAAATAACCCCGTCAAACGCTGCTTGCTGTTTATTGGCGAGGAGTCCCGGTCGGCCTTTTTTTCTGAAAGGTATTTTAAACTTTTTATTACGTGTAATATTTACATCATCAACCAAGATTGTGAAGCAGTCGGAATTTTTTTCGAATCTGATTTTATGGAAAGCCGAGAAGTCAAAACTTTTTCCCATCGGGAACTTAATTTTTTTTATTTTACCTTTAATGGAGATTTCGCTTATAAGAGCTTTTTTGGATGGAGAAAAATAAATTTTCTGATAGTTGGATTTGTCGGCATACCAAGCCATAATCCCCCACTCGTTTTCCGGTATTTTAAGCGGTCTTGTCCACAGTTCAAAAATATAATTCTCTGCCGGTTCGGCACAAACAAGAGCGAAAACTTCTTTGACCGGAGCTTGAGTATGCAGCCAGTCTTTCGATACGCGTGCCTCGCTGTCAAGTGTGTACCAGATCCCGCCGTGATATTCCCAGTCTTCACCGAATTCATCACTTAATCCGTCCATTTTATGTGAGGTAAAATTATCGGAAAAAGTCGCTTTATAGGGCGGAGGCTGATACTGCTGAGGATTGGAACCGGTGGGCCCGTCAACATAAAGTTTTTTATCAAAAAAGAAGACGCGATTAATTCCCTGGCAATGGGGTCCTTCATTCCACAACGCGAAATAAATAACAAACCATTCAAAGCCGTTCGGACCTTTTAAAACCGTTGGTTGTCCTGTATTCCAGATTATGTCATCTTCTTTTTTATTTCCCGGATCAATTAAACCAATATCAAGATATTTTTCGTTTCTTTTTGATTGACAATGAACCGCGATAACATTTTCCCCGGGATGAAGTTTTGCAATATCTTTTTCTTTAAGGTTTACGAGTCTGGGTCCTGCCCATAATAAATTAGTATGAACAAGGTTTCCGTTAAGGTAAAATTCCGCGCTATCGAGATGCCTTACTTTCAATTGAAGATTAGTTGAGAACTTTTCCGGAAGAGTGAATTTCAGGCGCGTCCATATATCATCTGAATTCCACAAGGTGGCGACATCGTGAATTCTTGAATTTTGCCGAATTGGCGAGCCGAAAGCGCCGTATTTTTTCTTCCATGTTTTATCGGTTTTAAAATTCGGCATCATCCAGTTTCCTGCGGGTTGATTTGTAGTGAAATTCCATTTGGGCCCGCCGTTGGCGCCCCAGGGGATAATGGTTTCAACTTCGTCAAAAATCCGTTCATCGCTTTGCTCCATAACGGGCCATGGATATTTTGTTTGATTGCTGAAACCGAGGGGAGATTTTGCAGTCGCACAACCAACTAAATAATTTGCCATTTCTATACTTGTAACATTTGCAGCATATAAAAGGTAGTAAGTATTGCGATATTTAATAACTTCCGGTCCTTCATTAACTTTCCAATCGCGCCACTCCCAAGAGTTTGGGATAGCTGAAATCAGGGAAACGGATTTACCGATAAGTTTACCCGGTGCCGCCATTTCCTGTCCACAGATAACATTTCCGTCTGTATATTTTACGGTATAAAAATAAAGTTTACCGTCATCGTCAACAAACAAAAAGGGATCTATTTCTCTGTCAAAGCGAGTTGGCATTTCTTTGTATTGCCCGAGTGGTTTTTCCGCGATGGCATATCCGATACCGTTCCAATAGAAATGGATTTTTCCATTAATGTAGCGTATGCCCGGCGCGTGCATTTCTTTTTCATCATTTCTGTTTATCCAAGCAGCTTTAGTTTGAAAAAACGAAACAGGACCATGCCAATTTACCAAATCAGGTGATATTAAGAATTGTCCCGGTAAACCAACACCACTAATAAAATATTCGCCACAATAACTCATGGCTCCCGCATCAGCACAACGAGCAACCGGATTTTGGAGTTTTTCGTGTGTAGAAGCATTTGCCATAGATAACAAAGTTAAGAAAAGTAAAAGTAGAATAAAATTATTGGCCATGTTAGATATTTTAAAAGTTATATTTTTTTAATGAATCAGCCGTTAAAGTTTTGATTATTATACCAAATCTTGACTTTATGAGCGAACGAGGTTATAATATTCGGCAAAGGAAAAATAATTTTAACATTTTAACGAGGTTCTTTATGAAAACATCTAAATTTATTATTGGATTTATTTTTGTCGCGTTAGCACTTGTTGCTTCGACCTATGCTTCTCCTAATACAAAGGAAAAAGGGAAAAAGTTAATAGTTGAAGATTGCGCTCTTTTATGCGAAGCATCCGAAAACAGGTCCTGGATATTTGAAACTTCAACCAATTGGGCCGCGGGAAATTTAGTCTATGGACCAATTGAGATTCTCGCAGGAGTAGGAACACCTGTAATCGGAATGTTTGCCGGATTTGGTGCCGGTATAGCCGTACCGCATTTTTTTATGAAAAAAGGCAGCGAGATATTATTACCTGCCACAATCCCCTGCGGAACAGTCGCGGGCGCAGCGTGTGGTTTGGCGATCACGCCCATATGCGCAATAGAGGGGCTTTTTGACACGCTTACCGGCGGTTTTTTTGCTGACGGTTATTTTTCCTGGATTAACACAAGCGATTTGAAAAGTATAAGTATGAAAACTGTTCAGGATGAGATTGTTGAACAAACGACCGACCAAAAATAACTATCGCTTTAAATAAATTACGATTATCTAAGCAGTAAAACTATTTAATTCCTTAAAAAGTCAATTTTAATAAGGATTTTGCCGACCATGTAGGTTTACCGAGTAAATTTCGAATAAATTCCTGTATGATCAAAATATCTTTATAATCCTGTTTCATATTATTCAGAGATTTTTCATTAAAGATTTTTGCTATAGCGGATTTTCTGAAAGGATTTAAGCCTTTTGGTTTTTTATAGCTCCATTTTCTTACATAATTACAGTATTCTTTATACAGGGCATTTTTTGTTTTTGGGCTCATTTTATTTATTTTTATTATTATATCTGTTGTGCTCTGAACATTTATTTTCGGGTTTCCAAATACATCGTTGAAAGTTTTTAATGTATTTTGAAGCACAGTATAAATATGATAACTTTTAATTATATTCATCCCTTTCCATCCCGCGCTTTGCCAGGAAAACATTGCCACAGCAGTTTTGTTATCGGGCATTTCCATATAAACAGAAATAGTGCTTGAAATATACATTTGGGATTTAACCCATGTGACTCCAGGCATATTCATTCCCGGCTTTTGGCTGTAATAAAAAACCCCATCGTCAACCGGACCAACAGGGATACCACGCATACTGAATGATGAAGGTTCTAACATATCAGAAATAGAAATCATAATTTCCGTGCCGTTTATATTCGCGCGCGTAATTGTTCGAGAGTTTGTGTATGAATAATAAGCTCCTGATTGAAGATTTGGAGTAATGCATTCAACAGACAGATAAGATGTTTCAAATGATTCATTTGTATTGAGGCTTTTTGAGGTTTCAGAAAAAAACTTTTTTGATTGAGGAGATAAATTTATTTTTTTTGAATATCTTAATACATTATAAAAAAAAGCTGCATCAGATAAACCAGACGCAAGATTTATTTCCAAGACCTTCTTAAAAGGAATGTTGAAAGATCTAATAATTGCTGCCCCTTTCGCACCGCGGCGTGGTTTTATCTGCCATAAATGATCATCATTAGCTGCCGACAATATAAAATCATAAAGATTTTTGATATTATCATCAGTCACGACTGCCTTAGTATCAACTTTTCCCCCTGTAATTATATTTTCTATTGCCATTTCAACTTTATCAGGCAGTTTTTTTTCTTTTCCATTTACAATTCCTGTAAATAGACAAGAGGTAATAAGTATAGAAATAATTATATTTTTCAAAATTATATTCGTTAATCGTTATTCGTTATTCGTTATTCGTTCTATTAACAATTAACCAATAACTAACAACTATTTTACGGCATCGTTCTTGTTCTGTAATTTGGCGCTTCTTTAGAAATACGCACATCATGCGGGTGAGCTTCTGTTACGCCTGAAGCGGTAATACATTTGAATTTGCCGTTTTTCCTAAGTTTAGGAATTGTTTTTGTTCCATTATAACCCATTGAAGACCTAAGTCCGCCAATGAATTGCTGTACCACTCCGTCAACGCTGCCTGCATAAGGGACAAGACCTTCAATTCCTTCCGGAACGAGTTTATCTGATTGTTTAATATTGTGTTGAGAGTATCTTTCTCTTGAACTTTCGGAAGTAAGCATAGCGCCGAGGCTTCCCATTCCGCGATAGACTACAAATTGTCTACCTTGATGAATAATTTTTTCGCCCGGACTTTCATCTGTTCCGGCAAGTACAGACCCCATCATAACCGACGTTGCGCCTGCAACGAGAGCTTTTGGCACATCGCCCGAGTGACGAATTCCGCCGTCGGAAATAATAGGAATTTCATCTTTGACTGCTTTAACTGCGTCATAAACGGCGGAAATTTGCGGGATTCCCACTCCCGTGATTACTCTTGTCGTACAAATCGAGCCCGGGCCTACGCCCACTTTTACTGCGTCTGCTCCCGCTTTCATAAGGTCTTTTGCTGCTTCACCTGTAGCGATATTTCCTGCTACAACATCAACATCGGGAAAATGTTTTTTCACCCATTTAACCATATCAATTACACCTTTAGAATGACCATGGGCCGTATCAATAACAAGAACATCTACATTCTCATCAACAAGCATTTTCACTCTCGCCTGGTCACGCGGCCCAATGGCGGCTGCAACTCTCAGCTGGTGATTTTCGTCTCTATTAATTAGCGGGTCAATTCCCTGAATGATATTACGAACATCTGTATAGCTGTAAAGTCCTGTCAATTTACCCTGTTTAACGATAGGCAATTTACCGACTTTTTTTTCGGTCATAATCGCGAAAGCTTGATTAAGAGAGGTTGACACGGGAGCGGTAATAACGTTTTTAGTCATTACATTTTTTAATATTACATTTGTTTTTTTCAAGAATTTCACATCGCGTGAGGTAATAATGCCGGTAAGTTTTCCTTTGTTATTAACGATTGGAAATCCCATAAAGGTATAACTTTTAACTTCCCTCATTTTCAGCATTTCATCAACAGTTTGATTTTCATTAAATACTATCGGGTCACTAATCAATCCATTAAGATAGTGTTTAACTTTAGCAACGTGTAAAGCCTGGGTTTCAGACGTTAAGCCACGATGAATAACACCTATTCCGCCAAGCATTGCCATAGCAATAGCCATTCTTGCTTCTGTAACGGTATCCATTGCCGCGCTTGCAAAAGGAACATTTAGTTTTACATTTCTTGTAAAACGAGTTTTGAGAGAAGTTTCCGATGGAAGGAAATCAGCATATTGTGTTATCAGAGTTACATCATCAAAAGTCAATGCGGTATTACCGATGCTTTTCATCAATTTATCAACACTGGCATTCAGTGTTGTTTTTTTGTGTCGTTTTACCATTTTATGAATTTTGTTATTTATTGTAAGTTTAGCTTTTTCTCTAATTAAGTGCCTTTGCGCCAATATCCCATCGAAAATGCATCTGATCAAAATGAATTTTTTCTACTGCTTGATACGCCGTTTCTATCGCATCGGATAAATTATCACCTAATGCTGTAACACCAAGTACCCGCCCGCCGTTTGTTACAAGTTCTCCGTGTCGTAAATCGGTACCGGAATGAAAAATGATTACGTCTTTATTTTTTTCAGCATCTTCAATTCCTGTGATCTGCAAATGTTTATGATATTTCCCGGGATAACCGCCTGAAGCCATAACTACGCATACGGCAGGTCGATTGTCCCACTTTAATTCTATTGAACTCAACTTTCCGGTTGCCGTAGCCAGACACAAATCAACAAAATCAGTTTTTAATCTCGGAAGAACAGCTTGGGTTTCCGGATCTCCAAAGCGAACATTAAATTCCAGCACGTTAATTTTAGCGTCTTGAATCATCAATCCGGCATAAAGCACGCCATGGAAATCCATACCTTCCGCTTTCAAGCCATCGAGGGCTGGCTTCAGAACTTTTCTATTTATTTTTTCCATAACTCCGGGTGTAACGACCGGCGCCGGAGAATAAGCTCCCATTCCGCCTGTATTTGGTCCTCGGTCACCATCATAAGCGGCTTTGTGGTCCTGCGATGTTTCAAGCGGAACAATAATTTTTCCATCGGTTAAAGCGAGAATTGATGCTTCTTCACCGTAAAGCATATCTTCGATAAGAAGCTGCCTACCCGCGTCACCGAATGTTTTATCTTCCATTATAAGTTTGACGGCTTGTTTCGCCTCTTCATTCGATTTACAAACTATAACACCTTTTCCCGCGGCGAGACCATCTGCTTTTACAACGAGTGGTATATTTTTTTCATTGATATAATCCAAAGCTTTTTTCTGATTGTCAAAGCATTTGAAATTCGCGGTTGGGATACCATATTTTTGCATAAACCGCTTTGCGAAAACTTTTGATCCTTCAAGTTGAGCTCCTTTTTTATCGGGCCCGAAGATTTGTAAATTTCTATTGTGAAATTCATTAACAATCCCCGCGCAAAGCGGTACTTCAGGCCCAACAATCGTCAGACCAATATTATTCTCTTCAGCAAATTTGGCGAGAGCAGAATAATCGTCCGCGGGCACGGGAACAGGTTCACAGATGTTTAATATCCCCGCGTTACCGGGAGTGCAGAAGATTTTTTTTACACGAATTGATTTTTTCACTTTGTATGCAATAGCATGTTCTCGTCCGCCACTTCCGATAATTAATACATTCATAATAAGAAATAGTTAGTAAGTTACATAGAAAAATAAATTATTTTACATATTAGTATTTATTATACAATAAATTAAAGAAAATATCTACAACATTTGAAAATCCTTTTTTGGTATAATATGTAGAGTACTTATGCCACATAAGAAATCCTACTACGGCGGACTTTCAGCACAAGAACACATAAATAAATAAACCCAGAGGCAAAAAATGAAAAAATTCGCATTATTATCCCTTTCGGCGATTCTTCTCGTTAGCACCTGTAACGCCAACACTTCCACCGAAACAAAAAGCAAAGGCAGCAGCATTTCTTCTGCTGCATCAACACTTGCTGACCAGAAAAAAATTGCTGTTACAATATATAATTCAGGTTTTGGTGTCATACGCGATGAACGCGAAATGACTCTGCCGACAGGAATTGTTGATTTAAAATTTATGGAAGTAGCAAGTCAAATCCAGCCGGAAACTGTTCAGATCGACCCGATAACCGCCGGGAATAAATTAACAGTTCTTGAACAAAATTATGAATATGATTTAATGTCACCGGCTAAACTGATGGAAAAATATGTCGGTAAAAAAGTTACCCTTATACAAAGAAATGATTTTAAAGGATCACGAATCAATGTCAGTGCTACTTTAATAAGTTACAACAATCGGCAACCGATTTATAAAATCGGAAATAAAATTGTTATAAACCGCGGAATGGAAGAAGTTGAACTACCGACGATCCCGGAAAATCTTGTTTCCGAGCCGACACTAATCTGGAAACTTGATAATCTTTTCCCGAAGAAACAGGAAATTGTCGCAAATTATATGACGCGGGGAATGAGATGGAATGCCGATTACGTTGCAGTGTTGTCTGCAAACGACAAAAAATGCGGATTGAACGGTTGGGTGACAATTGATAATAATTGCGGCGCGACATTCAAAAACGCCCAACTGAAACTTGTTGCCGGAGATGTGCAAAGAGTAATGCAGGCAGGAGGTGGACCGATGTCTAACATGATGACAATGGATTATTCACGCAAATCCAAAAAAAGTTTTAAAGAAGAAAGTTTGTTCGAATATCATATGTACACACTTGACCGCCCGACAACATTAAAACAAAATCAGAAAAAACAAATTTCTTTGCTTGAGGCGCACGGGATTGATATTACGAAGATTTACCGCTGTATCGGTCAGAATTATTTTTACAGAAACCGTCGCGGTGATATGATTAAAAACATAAAGATCGGTGTGTTCATTTCATTTATGAACAGCAAGACTAATAACCTCGGCATTCCGCTGCCAAAAGGCACTGTAAGAGTTTATAAAGCCGATTCCTCAGGTAATAATCAGTTCGTCGGTGAAGATAGAATTGACCATACACCGAAAAACGAAAAGATTGAAGTTAAGCTTGGTGATGCTTTTGACATCATTTCCGAACGCAGACAAACTTCCTGGAAAAAAATTGGAGATAACACTTATGATACAGGCTGGGAAATCAAAATCAGAAATCATAAAAATGAAGATATTGTGGTAAATGTTGTTGAACCGTTCGGATGCGATTGGCAGATTTTAAAGAGCTCGCAAAAATATGAAAAAAAAGACGCGTTTACCGCTGTTTTTAAAGTTCCGGTCAAGAAAAATTCGGAAACTGTACTAACTTACAATGCAAGATTAAAATGGTGACACGAATCCTCCGAAAATTTCAACCACGAAAAAATTAACCACTAATGAACACTAATGCACACTAATGAATAAAAAGAGACCAAAAAACATAATTTATAAGTCTTTGTAATTTAATATAAAAGTTGAAATTGAAATTGACATCTGAAATTAATTGTCTGTTTTGTCCGTTTTGTCCGTTTTGTCCGTTTTGTCCGTTTGGTCCGTTTGGTCTGTTTGGTCCGTTTGGTCTGTTTGGTCCGTTTAACTTATTAAAAAAATATGAAAAAGAAAAGAGCTACATTACCAAGAATAAGAATTCCCGCTAAAGCATCTATTGATAAAACTCACGATTTGCTGAAATCGTTGAATCTTCATACAGTTTGTCAGGAAGCCGGCTGTCCGAACAGATGGGAATGCTTTAGCGACAACACCGCCACATTTCTAATCCTCGGAAATATATGCACACGCAACTGTAAATTTTGCGGTGTGACTACCGGAGTGCCTTTGCCGCCAGACTTAGATGAACCCGAGCGGGTTGCCGAAGCGGCATCAAAACTCGGATTAAAATATGTTGTTGTTACAACTGTCACGCGTGATGATTTGCCCGATGGCGGCGCGGAACAATTTGCAAAGATAATCCGTGCGATAAGAAGAAAAATTCCTGACGCGGGAATTGAAGTTCTTACTTCTGATTTCGATGGAAATATTGAAGCTTTGGAAAAGGTCCTTTCCGAAAAGCCATCTGTTTTTAATCATAATGTTGAAACTGTTGAGAGATTAACTCCGCAATTGAGAAGCAGAGCTTCATACTTGAGATCACTTGCGGTGCTTGATCACGCCGCAAAATTCTCACCTGATATTCCGACTAAAAGCGGTTTAATGGTCGGCGTCGGCGAAACAGCAGATGAAGTTAAAAAAACTTTACAGGATTTAAGAAAAGTTAATTGTAAAATAATAACTATCGGACAATATCTCGCGCCCTCTGAAAATCATTTTCAAGTTCAAGAATTTGTTGATGAAAAAACTTTTGAACTTTATAAAAATATTGCAGAAAATATCGGCTTTTCAGCTGTCGCTTCCGGCGCGCTTGTTCGCAGTTCATATCACGCGTCACAATGCTATGAAAAAGCGGTTAATTAATCCAATTGAATATCCAAGAACCAACACGGAACACCCAATTATGAAGTTAATCCAACAATCCAACAAGCCATGAATGATACATCTTCTTCCTCCCATCTCGCCGTTATGTTTGTCGGCGGACTTGATGACTGCAAATACACAATAGAAATTCTTGACAAGCTCGGATTTCCAAGCGCGTTGGACGTTGCGGAAAAGATGGGGCAGCAATATGCAAACCGAGGCTACTATATCGTGACTATGCCGGAAGAAAACGCGGAACAGGCAAAACGACTTATGGAACAGAAAATCCGTGAAGATCTTGAAATCAACAATTCCCCTGAAGAATTTGAAAATAAATGTCCGGCATGCGGTGCCGAATTATCGGCTGACCACACTGAATGTCCTGACTGCGGGTTAAATTTTGGATAAAATTTATGAAAACTACAAAAATTATCAGAATATTTTTAATAATTCTGATCTTAATAATCTTAGCAGTTAAAGCATTTAAAACACTTAAACTTCGCTCTGAAGCAAAACCGGAGAGAAATTTACCTGATAAAAAATATCTCGTATTTGAAATGACTAATGTTGCTGATCTTGAACCCGCAATTAAAAAATTAGTCAAAATCCTCGATCCAAATAACAATCGCTCAAAACGAATGTTCGGCTTCGGCGTTAATTGTATTCCTTTGCTGTCCCGCTCAATTTCTAATTTGCAAAACAAAATAAATAACGGATTTGACCTTGCCGAAAAATATGACGTTCCTGTCTTTTTTCATATTGATCCAATGTATGGTTTCGGTTCAATACCGCAACCTTTAAAAGAAAAAGCTCCGGAAATTGAATATTGGAAACATCCCAAAATGTGCGAATGGGTGAATTTCCCGACTAACGGACAATCTCACGGTAAAGTTCCGCGTTCATGGATTAATTGGGGAAGTTGGCTTGTTACCGCGTCTGCGAATCCATGTTTTGAGTCACCTCATTTTAAAAAATTTGTGACGGCGCAACTAAAAAACGGCATTGCAAAAGTTATTACAAAACGTTTGAAAAAATTAAGAAAAGAAAAGAAAGAGTATTTGTTTATAGGATTGAATATCGGCTGGGAAACTCACCTTATTAACAATCGGAAATGCTTAACCGAAAAACAATCCATCGTTTGTATGTATGATACAAACATGGTGATGCAAAAATGGGAAACGGCACAATCGGGTTACGCGGCACTGCATTACAAAGGATGGAACGAAAAAAAATTAATTGCCGAAGCAAAAAAACAGAACATTTCGAAAGAAAAATTGTTTTATGATTTTTGCGGACAAATTGTTCATGATTATCTTGAACTTCTCGCTAAAAGCGCTTATGAAGCCGGACTCCCGACCGATAAGATTTACACGCATATTGTTGCCGTTCAATCGGTTGAAACAAATACTGTAAATACAGATTTTCCACCAATATGGGCGGCGGTAAACGATTACAGCATACCAGGGTTTACACTTTGCAACGAAAGCGGAGCAACTTATGACATTAAAGAATTAAAAAAACTAATTAAGAACGCTGACCCAAAGAAAGATAAATTTGCAGCAATTGAAACATATCTTTCGCATCACAAAACGGAAAAAAGGTTTACTGATTATATGAATGAAGTTTTTCAAGAAGACAATCCAATAATGGTAATCTACGGCGCACTACAAAACGATAACCATGGAATAAATCCTAAACCCGCGAACGAGACAAAAGCGATCATTAATTGGTTAAGGCCACCCGCAAAGCGGTATGAAATGACAGGGAAACAATAATAAGTGTTAAAAATGCGATATAATTTCCCGTTATATTCTTTCGGGGAATTTAAATCTTAGTGGACTCATCTCAAAATATTTCTTGCCATCATACCAAAATTTGAAAAAACATATTTGTGCACCCGTTCTCCGTTAAACATATATCGCCGCTCAACTCTATCGGAAATCAAAGTGAATATTTCATAAGGAATTGTGTTCATTTTCTCGGCAACATCCTGAACAGTAATTTTGTTTAGTCCCTGTTTTCCCATTAAAACCACTTCATCGCCGACACTAATACTGTTATGGAGACCTATGTCAACTGTGGTCTGATCCATGCTTATTCTTCCTACGACAGGATATTTGTCGCCGCGAATTAAAACCTGCGCTTTATTACTCAATGCGCGTAAGAAACCGTCACCATAACCAACTTCTATGGTCGCCATTTTCGTTCGTTTATCTGCTATAAAAGTTGAGCCATAACCGATTGACTGACCCGGAAAAACTTCTTTAATAAAAGTAACACTTGTTTTCCATGTCAGCATAGATTTTGTGCGAACACCTTTTCTAACCTTCCCATCAACCGGCGGAAGTCCTCCGTAAAGTAAAATTCCCGGGCGCACCATATCAAAGTCTGAGTGAGCGATATTTAAAAGTCCTCCACTATTTGAAATATGTTTTAATGGAATATTAACATCTCTTTCCCTCAGAAATTTACTCACTCGTTTAAATCTGTCAATCTGGCCTATAGCGCTGCGAATATCATCTTCATCAGCGCCGGCGTAATGACTCATCAAGCCTTCGATTTCGAGGTTAGTCAATTGAGTTGTTTTAAAAATATCATTAAGGTTTTTTTCTGAATTAAAACCGATTCTTCCCATTCCGGTGTCAATTTTAATATGACATTTAAGTTTTACATGCATCGCGCGAGCAGATTCATTTAACTTTAACGCGTTTTCTAAATCAACTATTATCGGTGTAATTTCATGAATAGATAACGCTTTAACATCGCTTGCCTCACACGGACCGAGAACTAAGATCCTTGCTTCAGGTACATACGATTTAATTTCCAACGCTTCTCTTAATGTCGCAAGGCCAAGCCAGTCAATTCCAAATTCATGTGCCGCTTTTGCCATTGGCTCAAGCCCGTGCCCGTAAGCGTTTGCTTTCAGAGGCAGTAAAAGTTTACAGTTATGCGGAATATTTTCGCGAATAATATTAATATTTTCGCGCAAATTATTTAGATTTATTTCTACCCAGGAGTAATACATTTTAGATTAGTGGATTAGTGGATTAGTAGAAAAATTAAATACTCAATAATCAATACACCACAGGCGCACTTTTAAAGCAGAAATGAGCAACGTAAAAGTAAAAAAGTGATTTCTTAACTTGAATATTGAAAATTTCTTGTTGAATATTGAATATTGTATTCGATGTTTTAATTTCTAATTGCTCTAATTTCTAAGGAAATCCCAATAATCCAATAAGAAGCAATGAACAAATTGGTTTTTTCTTACTTTGATTCTTTTTTAGGTCAATTAAAAATTAGGTTAATTAAGTTAATTAGGTCAATTAGATCAACTCGGTTTCCCCGACACATATTTATTCCCAGGAATATAATATCGCCCTTTTATTTCCGTGCCCGCACGTATTCCTATTCTTTTACTTTTTTTATAGAGTGGCGGCGGTAATTCATCATCAACAATAATTAACGGTTTTTTTAATAATGACTTTCCATTCTGGTCTCCCGTAATTCCGAACGCTACGCACAGTTTTGCGGGTCCATTCGTCAAATCAACATCTTTTTTTACTTTGCGCCTTTGCCGCATTATTTCTATCCCGCCAACCGGTTCAACCGCTCTTATGAGTACTGCAGACGCTTTACCTTTTTCTTCAGTCACCACGTTAACGAGCCAATGATTACCGTAGCAGAAATAGACATAAATAGTTCCCGGTTTGCCAAACATGGGAGCATTTCTTTTTGTTTTCCCACGTGCAGCATGATTAGCGGGGTCATTTTCCGAGAAATATGCTTCAGTTTCAACTATTCGACCACTACAGCAAATTCCGTTGTGACAATGAATTAAAATCTTCCCGAGCAAGTCCCGGGCAACTATATCCGGTGATCGGTCATAAAATTTTTCAGTCAGAGTTTTATTTCTCATATAAAATTATAGCTATAATCGGAAAATTCTTCAACTATTGACAATAACAGCCGTTTTTTTTATACTTTTACAATAAAATTTATAATAAATAATAATAATAGATTATGGAAAATCCAACTGTAAACATTAATAATATAGCTGAACTTAATTCAGTAATCGAAAAAGCCGGAAAAGAAACTCTGCTCATTATCGATTTCTGGGCGCCGTGGTGCCAACCGTGCAAATCGCTGGGACCTGTCCTCGAGGCAGCGGTAAAAAAGCACGTGCCAAAAGTTCAGCTTGTAAAAATTGACATTGATCAAAACAAATCTCTCGCGGCACAGTTTAAAATACAAAGTATTCCAGCGGTAAAATTTGTTCTTGACGGAAAGATTGTCGCTGATTTCGTCGGCGCGCAACCTGCGTCAATTATTGAACAGTACATTTCAAAATTATTACCCGAAGCTGTTGAAGAACAAAACAAACTTAAACTTGCTGAAGATGAATTAAAAGCGGGTAATTATAAAAAGGCGGAAGAAATATTTTCAGAAGTATTGCTGAATGATCCGGAATCGTCGGAAGCACATCTTGGTTTGACAAAATGTTATTTTGTTAATAAAGATGTTGAAAAAGCGCGGGAACATTTTGAGAAAATTAATGACCCTAAATTTCTTAAGGAAAAAGAAGATTTAGAAAATTTAATTTTTATTCTTGAAGAATGCGAAAAGAGTAGTGGTAAAGATATTACAGCAAAAAAAGCAATGGAGAATCCAGCGGATTTAGAAGCTAATTTCAAATGGGCATGCTGCCTCGCGACTGATGGAGATTATACCGCGGCATTTGAAGCTCTGCTCACAATAATATCGCGGGACAGGAAATTTCGCAAAGATAGTCCACGGAAAATATTAATTTCGTTATTTAATTTACTTGGAGATAAAAATCCACTTGTAACTGAATATCGACAACGCCTCGCGAAAACATTATATATTTAATTAGAATCTCATATCCAAAATGTAGAAAATTCAATTTGGCCCGATCGTTCAGGAGAAATTTATCCAGGCGGAACCAACGAATAAAATTAACTGTCCCGACAAACGAATAACATAACAAAAAAATCAAAATGAAACAAGTATCAACATTAAGAAAAGTAAGGATAAAATATCAGCCTAAGTTACCGCCTGTTTTTGCTAAGAGCGGAATGAAAATCAGCATTGTTCCCGGTAAAAAAACTACTGCCGCAAGTAATGCCGCACAAATTAAAAAATTATTTAAAAATATTTATGGCGCGCCGACGGTAACATTCAAAGCAGACAAGAAAGCTGAACATCCCGTTAAAAATGTCGGTGTAATTCTTTCCGGCGGACAAGCTCCCGGCGGGCATAATGTTATTGCCGGAATATTTGACGCGCTAAAAGCCGCGAACAAAAAAAATAAGCTTTATGGATTTCTCGGTGGGCCATCTGGACTTACCAATAACGATTATATTGAACTAACCCCGAAAATAATGAACGATTATCGAAATTCCGGTGGTTTTGATATTATCGGTAGTGGAAGAACAAAACTTGAAACAAAAGAACAGTTTGATGAAACACGCAAGAATCTTGATGAACTTAAAATCAGCGCTGTCGTAGTTATAGGCGGAGATGATTCTAATACAAACGCGGCTTTGCTTGCTGAATATTTCGCAGCGGAAAAAGCAGGCATTCAGATTATCGGCGTTCCAAAAACAATCGATGGCGACCTGAAAAATAATCAGATAGAAACTTCCTTCGGTTTTGATACCGCTTCGAAATGCTATAGTGAACTTGTAGGCAATATATGCCGTGACGTTAATTCAGCAAAAAAATACTGGCACTTCATCAAACTGATGGGAAGGAGTGCGAGTCATATCGCTTTAGAAGTTGCATTACAAACCCAGCCGAACATAACGATTATTTCTGAAGAGGTTGCTGCTAAAAAGAAAACGCTGAAACAAGTCGTTAGCGAAATAGTTAATATAATTGTCAAGCGGTCAAAAAAAGGTAAAGATTTCGGAGTGATTCTTATTCCGGAAGGATTGATTGAATTTATTCCTGAAGTTAAAAAACTTATTGGTGAACTTAATGATTTGCTCGCTAAAGAAGAGAAATATTTTAAGACATTAGAATCTGCAGATGAACGGGCACAATTTATAAACAGAAAACTTACTCAGAAAACTTCACAACTTTACTCTTCTTTGCCGTGGACAATACAGCAGCAGTTGATAATGGATCGCGATCCTCACGGCAATGTTCAGGTTTCCAGAATTGAAACTGAAAAACTGCTTATCGAATTAGTGGAAGAATGGCTGACTCAGCTTAAATTAAAAGAAAAATACAAAGGAAATTTTTCCGCGCAAAATCATTTCTTCGGGTATGAAGGCAGATGCGCTGCACCGTCAAATTTTGACGCTGATTATTGTTATTCACTCGGATTTGGTGCCGCAGCGCTAATCCAGGCGGGTCTTACAGGTTATATGTCAAGTGTAAAAAATCTAGATAAATCCGCAACAAAATGGATCGCTGGTGGTGTTCCGCTGACTATGATGATGAACATGGAACGCCGTCACGGCAAAGCGAAACCGGTTATTAAAAAAGCTCTTGTTGAGCTTAAAGGTAATCCATACAAAAAACTTATCAAAAATAAAAAAGAATGGGCGGAAACAGAAAATTATCTCGATGCGGGACCAATTCAGTATTTTGGACCGCCGAGTGTGTGCGACCAACCGACAGAAACATTAAAACTTGAGAAAAAGAGAAAATAATAATTTTTTATTTTCAAAATATATAAAAAAGCCCCGATAAAAATCGGGGCTTTTTTTCAGAAAACACCCAATTCTTTTTTACATCGGCGAACGTTTATGTTCGCGAACTTACAAACGTTACTTTTCACACAATTAAATGTTTTCCCTGTTCGCGCAGCGGGTCGAAGATGCGCTTTGGAATAAGCTAAGCGTAACGTCTTTTTTGTTTTTCGAATATTATGCATTCTGCAGTCGCCCTCGCTGAGGTAGGAATTAATTCCGCCTATACGGATCTTCGACCGCAGCCGATGGCAGCGGCTACAATATATTTCCATATTTTAATCAACGTTTCTTAGTCGGATTATAAAAACCGGGTGTCTATATATATTGACACAAATTATAAATAATAGTACAATAAGTTAGTAAAGTTTAATTTTTAACATCTATCATTTGCTATCATGAAAACTAAATTTTTTATAAAAATATTTGTCACTTTTACATTCCTCTTTTCTTTATCAACTTTCGCCGGAGAATCCGCCCTCTGGATTGCTCCAAGCGAAGACATTGTTGGTACCGGAAAAGTTGAATGCTCTAACGGAATTAATGACTGGCATATTAGAATTAAAAGCGACAAACTTAATTCCGTTAATCCGGCTGCTTGGCGCATAAGCGGAGGACTCTGGTATTCAATGGTGGATATCGGTCAATGGCGCACTCCATATGACGCTGCATTTAACTGGTCAAACCCCCTTTTAAAAGTTAAAAAATCCGGTGGAACTGCTGATTTATTTTTTGACCCTCTATTAGCCTGGCCGGGAAATGTTTTTAAAGTTGAAGCTATTCTTAATGTTAATAATGTTTTGACCTGGTATGTTATCAGCAATGGTGAAGGTTGGAAGCCGGGCGCAGTATGGCGGGGACAAAGCGGTTATGACAAACTTGGAAGAAAAAACAAAGAAGCTGACGGAATCCGCGACTGGGAAATAGAAATCAAAAGCCCCTTCCTTGATGACTCTCCGGCGAGAGTAGATGTTTGGATACCTTATAAACCTATCGGTTCACGGCTTACTCGCTCGGGATGCTTCGATGAATGGAGCTCCGAAAAAACTGTTCAGAGGAGAAAAGCGATGCCGGCTGATTTTAACTGGTCAGCTGAAAAAATGACCATATTTATTAACCCTGTTCTCGCTTGCGGCGGTGACCAATTTATTGTGCGCGCCGTTATGAAAGATGGCAGTTGGGCTCACTGGAAAGTTATTGGTTTAGGAAGTAACTGGCAACCGGGCGGTGAATGGTTTGGGCAGGATAATCAGGATTTTGTCGGCGCAAACAGTTCAAAACCAAATGGCGTTTCCGACTGGCACCTTCAAGTTGAATCGCCCGATTTAAATTCACCTGTAAGATGGATGGTTAAAGGAGCGAAATCTGTATATGAGTATGCCGCCAACGGACAAAAACTTTTAGACTCCGGAAATCATCCTCTACATGTTAATTCAGCCGGCACAAAAGCGGATTTGTTTTTCGAGCCGGTAATGGAACGCGCCGGGGATATTTTTTATGTTTCTGCCGTGCTTGCTGACGGCACTTTGCTTAATTGGGGCGTTACAAGCACACGCCAATTGAGAAGTAAAGAAGTAAAATGGCTTGGCCAGGTTCCCAACGTTCAAAAAGATGTGGTGTTTAATAAAACTACTAATTCTGTTAATCAATGGGGCATA
>Ga0164318_10000272_pt1 | contig 36569 bp, 26 predicted proteins | sample GuaBasSedimGuay9_FD_113734 | JGI IMG/M metagenome (GOLD analysis project Ga0164318, IMG submission 113734) | Subseafloor sediment microbial communities from Guaymas Basin, Gulf of California, Mexico - Guay9, Core 4571-4, 0-3 cm | ecosystem: Environmental > Aquatic > Marine > Hydrothermal vents...
AACGATTTCTACTAAATAAACATCACCATCAGCAATTGCAATACCAGGTAATTGTTTAACATCAATTTCTAAAATACCATTTTGAGGATGATCACTATCTCGTGTCCAATGAACATAGGTTGCACTTGTATCTGTTATAACCCATTGAGCATCATTATTCCATACTTTAGCACCATTAACGCCATCAGCATTACCAGTACCCCATGAATAATTAGCAGGGTTAAAATCATTATCACCACATTGCCATTGTGTAATAACAATAGCAAAATTAGTAGGATCAAAACCTGTACCAGGAGCTACTGTATAATTTAAATTCGCATAAGCAGGAGCATGTTGACCACCATCATGTACATATAAAGGATTATCTCCTGCGCCAGATACATGATCTTCACCATTTAAGTTTGCAAATTTAGTTGCTTCATCAGAAGAATCAACTAAAAATGCATCTTTTATATAAACCTTAAGACTTAATGTACTTTCAGTACCTTTTGCCACTCTAATTGGATTTGTATTATTAGTAGGTCTATCAACATATTCAGGACAAGTCATTTTTGCAATAGGAGCAGATAAATCAAGTGCAAATCTTACCTTTAATTCTCCTTCTGTTACCCAAGCTAACTCAGGATCTGCTGGATAAGAAGAATTTGGTCCCTGATAATTTCTAAATAATGGATTATTACCTTTATCTCTTGCTCTTAAAGTAGCAGTTACAATCTGTCCATCTTTCCAGGCTGTTGCTGGAGGAGTTCTTGTAGCATCATCAAGAAAACTAAAATATACTGTATCTTCACAGTTTAGTGCAGTATCAACAACAATTGTCAATCCGTCATAATAAGGATGATCAGCATCATTATTAGCATGACTATAAGGATGCGCATTAGTTCCTGAAAAATTAATAGCACTTCTTACTGTAGCATCAGTATATACATCTTCATCTACAAGAGCGCCATTATTACGAACTCTAATAGAATCAATACCTACATAAAAATCAGTTACACCATCACCTGATGTATCAATTTCTAAATATACACTATCCCAATTTAAACAATTATCCAAATCTCTAACTACAAAAACAATAGGTTGTAAACTATCTGATGTATATGGATAACCTAACTCATGTGTTTCTTGAACACTATAATATGCTAAAGAATCAGTCGCAGCAACTGTTATATCACTTCTATCACCAGTTTTAAAAGCTTCCGCAACTTTTGGTTCTACTACACCTGCAACAGGACCATATTCAGCTGTCCAACCATGGATAATACCAGGAACATCCCACAAAGCAGGTTCATCATTATAACCAGTATTACCTGCCCATGATGCTTCAGAACCTAAAGCTGTATTACCATTTTTGGTGTAATTGCCACCAAGATATCTTGGTCTTAACAACATTGATTTTTTGATTTTAATAAGACCGCCATCCCAAGTTCCGTGAACTGACGCTGACGCAGCATAACTATTAGCATCCAAAATCCTATATGGTGCATAATCAGTATTACCAGTCATTCCATCTAATGACTGTACTAAAGCAACCATAAATTCGTCACCAATAATACTTCCATCTGAACCTGCTTCATAAGAACCTGTATCAGGATCAATTGGACCTTCAGGATTATCGCAGCATGCAGAAGGTCTTATAGCAATCCAGAATCTCTGGAAAGGAACTTTTCCACCACTGGTATTTGCACGGTCAATTGCAACTGGCTGTTTGAACTCTACATAAATCTGCCATGCATACCATTCATCATCATTTCCACCTTCTTCCTGCAACCAATTATCTACATAACCAACTGGAATCCATGTTTTCCAATTATCAGCATCGGCAGTTGTAAAACCAGAGCCACCAGAAGGCATTGCTGGCCAGGTCCTACCAGGACGAAGAGTTTGCGCATAAATATAATGTATTTTCACAGAATCCATTACAATATCTAATTTAGTATCCAATGAATCAAAAGTCTCAGGAGAACCACTAATACCTGTAGCATTTTCAGCCCAGATTTGTAAACCTGAAGAATATGTAGTATCAACAGGCATCAAATCTTCATAAGGGTTAAATTCAGAATTACCGAAAATGGTAACTGTCATACCATATATATGGATATTATCTGTATTATGGGCAAGGTCTACTTTAACAACAGGAACAGCATTAGCGTTCTGCCCAATAATATACATTCCATCACCTAAAGAATTAATATGGTTAGCAGTAGTACGAATCTTATTTGTAACATCAGCAACATATTCTTTACTACCATCTATACCCCATGTATATCTTGATGGGATCTCAACGAGACTATCATCTGTTGAACCGGTCATCCATGCACTATCACCATTAGCATGAAATGTGCTACCATCTACTTTCCAATAAACCAGGTTATGAGCGGCAGCATAAAACCAGTTAGTACCGGTCAATGATTTTAATTTGCTACCTGAACCTGCATTATTTGGCCTTGGAGCTGCAAAAGACATACTTGCAAAAGCAAAAATCATCACAAAGATGATCAAGCTCCATCCAAATTTTTTACTCACATTTTCCTCCTTACGTTTAGTTAAACATCTCTTCGGGCTTGTCACAAAACTCGACAAACTCGAAACGAAACCACAATAGATGCTTCTCACAGCTGAGCTTTTTGTTCCCAATCACCCTCCTTTCGTTTGATAGTTTATACTCTATCTGTTTTGCCGGCTTGCTTGCTTTTAGCCGAAAAATTCATTTAAAATTTAATCATTCTTCTTTTATTTGTCAAGCAAAAATTTTTTTCATTTTTGCCGGCGCTTCTTTATAGTATGCTATAAATATGCCAATTTTTAAAATAAATCTAAAAAAAATATAATATTTTTTCCTATTAATTTTCAAGCAGTTATGCCGATTATTATAATGTAAAAGGATTTTCTACATTAAAACATAACTCCAAAAATGTGCAAAAAAAATCTCAAAACTATTATTTTTGTGTCTTTTTCGACTCATATTTTTATTTTTTTCCCCAATAAAAAAATTTTACAATTTTTTTTTAATCTGATGCAAATCTCAAAAATAAAAACAAATTTTTCAAAAATATCATAAAAAATATATTAATAATCATTCATAGGATATACCCCCTGAAGGATAGCCTATTTTTAACATATAACAAGTTATATTAAACATCTTGCATATTTTGTTACAGTGAATTTGAGGGAATCAATTTTAAAATCACTTACCCCCCTATATACACAAACAATATAACATAAACAATCGCCAATTAATCACAAAATAATTTTTATATTCTAATATTTAATATATAAAATTATCCATAAAAATATTTCCAGTTGTATATAAAAAACAGATATACGCAAAAAATCATAAAATAAAACAATTGGACAGAAACCACGAGGGCACGCAAGCAAGGAACAAAGGACGGGAAACGGGCGCACACCACCATAACTTTTTAAAAAAATAAAGTAACAATATTGCTATAGATTCTGTGGTTAATGTATTATTTTTATCAAATTAAAAAAAATCCCCAGAATAAAACCAGAAAAAAAACAGACGCCTGAGTTCTCCTCAATCCCTATAATTTAAACAGAAAATTTGATTTTCCCCAACAATTTTAATCTTAAAACAATAATAATTTAAAAATATGCAAAAATATCTCTTAAAAAATTAACTAAACCATTTTCTCTCAATAAAACTATTTTGCAATCAAACAATATAATATTATTGTATTATTGCAAAAAAATAATAAATTAAAGCTAAAATGATATTTTAATCATTGCCGTAGAATTTATTCCAAAAATTAAAAAATATTTTATCCCTATTGCCAAAGTATCCGCCTACCACCGTAAAATGCCCGGTATAACTTAGTCTGTATTCCCGTAAATAATACAATAAAATACAATAAAAGAAACTCTTTTTATAAATAAAAAAGCCCTATGGAAAAAATCCCATAGGGCTTGATTTTTTATACTCCTGATATGGAATTTTATTTTGTGATAACCATAGTTTTAACCATAGATTGCTTATCAACAGTCAATCTATAGAAATATACACCTGAGCCAATGCCATCAGCTTTGAAAGTTACTTTATGATTACCAGCAGGATATACACTATTTACTAAAGTTTTAACTTTTCTACCTGTTAAGTCATATACAGCCAATGTAACCTTAGCTTCTTTCTTTAAAGAGAAAGGAATAACAGTTTCAGGATTGAAAGGATTAGGATAGTTCTGTCCTAAATCAAAATTTTTGTTTACAACAACTTTATTTTCCTTTACATCAGTTTCAACCCACACCCATTTTTTAACAACATTACCATCAAAATCGCATGTGTACATAGTTTTTCCATCAGCAGTCCAATCAGCAAATCTTGGGGCATAAAGTTGGTCACCTTTTGGTGGGAAATATGCAGTATCTTCTACTGGAACTGCACCATCAACTAAAGTTCCAGGAGTACCGAAACTATCAACAATTGCATAATTATTTTCAGGATCTAAAATATACCATGTTCTAAAATCATTTTCATTAACATCCCAGTAAGTACCAACATAAAGCATCTTTTTATCACCATAAGGACCAAAATCAACAGATTGTCCCCACATTGCTTTATCCATTACTAAATTGCCGTCATTATCATAATGAAAAACTGAACCTAATGTATCAACACATTCATAAGTTCCATCAGGACCATCATCAGAATGATAATGTAGAACACCGTTAATTGGAGAACTATATATAGTACCAATAAAAACATCTTTACCATCAGGACTTACAGCCATACCTCTTGCAATATAATTTGAATTTTCTTCAATTACATAATTATAAACCTCAAAATCTTCATCCAAAATATAAGTAGGAGCAGTGCCAGCAACAACATAACCTACGTAAGTAAATCCATTCTCATCAACAGCTGCTCTTGTTGGATAATGAGGTGGAGGTAAAACTTTTCTTGTAAGAAGCTCACCTGTTTTATAATCAAATCTCATAATTACACCATCTTTTCCACCATTTTCAGTACGTTCAGGCCTGTTTGAAGAATAACGAGTTCCAGTAAAGATGATATTTCCATTTTGATCTTTTGTAATACCTCTTCCGTAATAATCCATTGTATCGGTTTGTCCTTCATAAGTATAAAACTTAAGAGGAGAAAAATCTGCTTGGCTACCATCAGGATTAAAAATATAAATAGGTCTTATATACATAGTATCTGCAGGATCAGTAAAGAAAACAGTATCAGTACTCTGCTTATAAGTAATAATCCATATTTTACCGTCAGGATCAACTACAACACCATGAGGATTTGTAGCATAGAAAAAATCTTCCTCAAATTCCCATTTTGCAAGGGAATAACTTGCACCGATAAAAAGTACCAACAAAACTAACAGAGCTTTTTTCATAAGGCTCCCTCCATCTTAGTTTTTAATTAAACAACATTAAGTAAAAAAACGTCTTTCAAAAAAGAAAACTTTTTTGAATTCTTAAAAATTCCCAGTTCATAAAAATTCCCAGATAGTAACTAATTACAGGGCAAAATTCTTCCATAATATGGGGCACCTGTTGTAGTAACAGTAACTCTTGTAATTTGAATATTATCTTTATTTCTTGAATCCTTTTGATAATAATAGATATAGTTACTATTACCCCATATCATATTAACAGCTGGTGGCAGAATAACACCTTCATACAAAACAGAAGCAGTGCCGTTTTTATCAATAACTGTTATAGTTACTTCACGATCACCACCAACATACATATTTCCATCTTTATCAAATGTCAAAGAAGCAATTAAAATGCCTTTATCTCCGGCATAAGAATACCAATCAAACACAAGTTCTCTATCACCAAGTTCACCGTCACCTAAAATCTTATTTCTCCAGATACCAGTTTTTGGAATAGAAGAATCAGTTCCTTTATATTCACCAGCAACATAGACATAACCATTATAAACACGTACAGCAGAAATATAAAATTTTGTATAATCAGCAGCTTCTATAAAAGAACCATCTTTTTTTACAGAGAATAAAATATTGGATCTACCGGCAGTATAAATTATACCATTTTCATCAAAATCAAGATCATATAATCTTCCGGAAAGTGTAGCAAATTTTTCAACTGTGCCATCATCCAACTTTGCAACATATAGATATTTATTTTTTCTCACGTAATAGATTGTATTACAAGGCCCAAATTTCATGGAATTGACAACAGAAGCATCTGTTGTAATAGCGGTTGAAAGTTCCCCGTCAGGAGTGAATTTTACAATATCTTTTGAACCTTCATGAATATAAAGATTTTCATCTTTATCCATACAAATAGCATTTATTTTATCATACTGACCGAAATTTCCATACTTAATAGCAGCAGGTTCTAATACAAATTTTTTATCATAAACAGCAAAATTGTAAGCACCGGAAACTGCAACTTTAATTTTAACCGAATCACTTACTATATTTGGGACTCTTACTTTAAGCAAGTTTTCACTTGCTTCTAAAACTGTTCCACTTTCAGTATTAAAATAAACGAAATTATCTTCAATATTATTTTTAAAATTTTCCCCGGCAATTTCAATAACAGTAATGCCTGAGAATGCTTTATCTGAAGGTGTGATCGATGTAATAGAAGGATTTGGTCCGCCCGGGTCTTTATCAAAAATTGGTTTTGGAATATCGTTATTTTCACAATTAGTGAATAGAACAAAAGGAACAATTAAAGTTATAACTAATAAAAATTTTATAAAAACATTCTTCATAAAAAACTCCCTTAATTAAAATGAATAACGAGCGGTAATTCTCTGAACATTATCAAAAGTTTTAAAAGGAGTATAACTATAATCAAAGGAAACTCCGAATTTTGTAATACCAAAACCGTAAGTTATGCCATATTCGTCATAATTATACATATATCCAAATCTTGCATAGAAGGTTTTTAAAAATCCGTATTCCATACCAACATTTAATTGTTCTGAATGAGAGCGCGGGTGTATTGCATCAATGGATAAATATAGTTCATGAGCTTTATATTTTTCCTGATCCATAAGATCTACAAGATTCATTGATATACCGATTTTGAAAGTCAAAGGCAACTGAAAACCTTCATCTTCGTAGGTAATTTCATTTGAAAAATTTCTGATATTCATACCAATGGTTAAACTTTTGAAACCTGTCTTATATAATGTACCGAAATCAAAAGCAACAGCATTTGCTAAATTTTTCTTTACTTTATAATCACCGGTTTCACCAATAGGAACAACACTTTTGCCCAAATATTCTTTAACCATTCTAACCTGGCCGCCAATAGAGAATTTATCAGATAAAGCTCGAGCATAGCCAAGTCCCACAGCTAAAGCAGAAGGTTTTAGAATTTCTGTATCAATATAACCTTGCGGGTTAGACCATACCATTGTACCTTCAATTTCGCCGTAATCAATACTTGTAACAGTAATGCCGAAAACGCCATACATACCGTTAGCAGGACTAAAAGCAGCAGAAAAAGAATTTATTTTTATATCAGCTATCCATCCTACCTGAGAAAAAGTAACGTCAAACAAAGCACCTAAATTTGCCATTGCAGCAGGATTAAAAAACAAAGAGGTAGATTTAAGATTTAATGTAGAAACAGCTTCTCCCATACCGGCAGCACGAGAATCAGTAGAAACACTTAAAAACTGCATACCAGTCTGTGCAAGCTTTTCCTTAGCTTCAGTAGTAAGACTTAAAGCTATAGAAAATATAAGAATTAATAAAACAACCTTTTTCATCATTTATCTCCTGTAAAGCTAATTATTTTTATTTAAACACACCATTAAAAAGATATTACTCAATGTCTTATCATGTCTGATAATCTGAATGATATATTGTGTAGCTTCCACATGGAAAGAAAGTTTAGTTTTTATAAAATCACAATAAGCAACAGTTTCAGGGTCTAATCTATCTTTTTCATAAGGCATAACTTTACCAGAAGAAGACCAAAGATTCACTTCAATATAATCAGCGAAATATAACATAACATCACTTTCATTGGAATTACTGCTATTATCAAAAATAATATAAGAAGTATCATCTTCAGATTCAGAAAGTTTCAATAATGCGTTCCCCATTTCAATTTGAAAAGAAGAATGGCTTTTATAATCTGAAGCGGAATCCTGAACAAATGCTGTATCTTTTTCTGTTAATTTGCTAATTAATTTATCAAATTCATTTGTGATAATAGCAGAATCAGAAGATACAGTATCTTCTTTCCAGGCGTCATCTAATTCATTCAATGTAAAAGAAACCAAAGTATCAACTAAATAAACGGTATCATATGTAGTAGTTGCTTCTGTAGTATCCACTATAGTATCTATTCTAAAAGCTGAGGTAAAGTTTTCACAAGCTGTGCCGTCATTTTTTGAGATAGTATAAGTCTCATCTTTGTAATCAGAGCAATACATAAAAGCAAAGCTTAGTATTGCAAAGAGAGCAAAAAATAAGCCTAAAAAATTAAATTGTCGTTTCATCGAATACTCCTGTATATTATAGTTAACGAATAATGATAAATTTCTTATTCACGGATCTACCATCTGGTGTTTCTATATGAGCAATATATACACCACTTACAACAACCTGACGATATTGAGTAATTGAATTCCATTCTTCATCACCACTACCGTCATTATGCTCAATAGTAGTTATTAAATCTCCTCTAACTGTAAAAATTTTAATTGTACACTCAGGAGGTAAATTATAAAACATTAATCTATCTTTACCACCTTCACCGAACTGAAGATCACGCGCTCTAATATTATAAGGATTAGGAACTATTCTAATACCATCTAAATCATTTGAAGGAGGTCTTCTTAAATATGCAGGTTCACTGGTCATAGTATAAAATTTACTACTTTCTAAAGGAACACCTGGTTCGATATTGTTTGTAGAACCGTCATCAAAGGATGTTATATAGTAATAATAATTAAAACCTCTGATAGCAGTCATATCATCATACTCATTAACTATATCTGGATGGGCTGTACCTTTACCGCATTCGAAAATCAATTCATAAGTAGTATCCGGCACATGAATAGCTCTGTAAATTCTATATCCGGCAAAATTTGGCCAGCTTTCAGCATTATTTGACCATTTTAATTTGATTCTATCACCACCAGATTTAACCTCAAAAAGATCAGGTGGAGGTGGAGGCGATGGCACTTCAAAATCATTTTGATAAACCTCCATTGCTCTTGCAAAAGTTTGTAAAATGGAATCACGACCAGTATAGACCCATTGATCTTTATATTCATCTCTATCATTTGTGGTAGAACCATCAGGCAATTTAAAAGGACCTGCACCATTTAACCATATATCACCAATACGGAAAGCTTCACTTCGTGAAAGTCCAGAAACACCTTCAGCAATAACAATATGAATACTATCCCCAGGCGCTAATTGATATGGTCCAAATCCTGCGCTTTCTGAAAATCCTCCGGGAGAACCACCAACAATATCGGCATAATCATCACCAACAAGTTCTGCATGTGTTTGATCAGGATGACCTGACATCATAAAGTTATATTCTTCAGACATTTGTTGCTCATTAAATTGATTATTGTTAGAAGTTATTGGAGCGTCAGAACTGATATATTGAGTTGAAATAGGTTGATAAGGATCATCTGTTTTATCTGTAGCAGATTTATCAGCATGCAAAACAACATTACCAACATATTGCGGTGCTCCCAATCTTCCATCAAAATTATACCATGGGCCACCTATATTGTCAAATCCAGCTTTCGAATGTTTACCTAACCATGCAAACTGACATCTAAAAGGATCTCCAGCATTTGGATCTTCTCCCATAGCATCATTTATAACACTATGCCCCCAGCTTACAGATTGTGGTAGATAACCATAACCGTAAACAGAAACTTCTCTTGTAGGAGCATATCTATACATCCAGAGAAAGTAAACATCATTTAAAGTCTGTTCATAAACAGTACCATTTTTATCTATAATTCCTGTATTCTTGAATACATAATCATAAATAAAGAAATTATCATAATATGGATTGGAAAAAGCATAAATTTTACGGGTCATTGTAATACCGATAGAAGTATTTACTACATTATACAACATTCTATCTGCTTTTAATGTATCAACTACTTCATCTACATCATCCATATATTGTATTCTTCCAGCAAGAATACCATCAACAATAACCATTGGTTTATCAAATTTTCCATACATTTTAAATTCAACAGGCATAAACTCAGACCGATCATCTAAAACACGAGGGCCTGCATGAACTACTTTATAATTAAAAGTTTTTTCAACCAAAGGATCGTAATAATTTTTGGCACCGATCCATAAAGCCTTTGCTGCTTTTATATCCTGATATCTAAATTGAGCATTCCACCTTAAACCATCTTGCTGATCAGAAATAACATGTCTTCTACCTACTTCAACTTCACAACCAGCACTTGAATACCAATCATGAAGAGAACCTATGGACATCCATGTTGTTTTATCAGCAAAGGTTATAGAAAAAATTAGTAGCAAAGAAAGTATTATTAAGTTTTTTCTCATAGCTCATCCCTTTTATTTTTTTAAATCAAAACTAATACTAATACCAAAGAAAATATCACGAGGATTAAGGAAAGTAAAATAACTTAAATTTGGCATGTCAATATAAGCCTTATCTTTTAATATCTTATCAATTTTTGATTTTGAAACCTGATTCCAGTTTTCACCATCATATTGCATATAAGTTTTTGTAGAGTTATCATAATAAATAACAGAAGTATTAGGATTTGGAATTTCATAAACAGAATTTGTCCATTCCATAGGCTGGAAAGGTACTCCTGTTTTTCTATAATCACCAGGTTTATCATCTCCAGTTATTGCATTATAACCTAATTCTTTTATTGTTTTTTCAGATAAATGCAATGATTTCATATAATCATAATAATCATGAATATCATAGAAAGATATGCCTGAGAAGTTTTTATTATTAAACAAATTATAAAAATCTACGAAAAATTTAATAGATGCACTTTTATATCTAAAAACTTTAGAAATTTTAAGATCAGAAGAGAAAGAATCTCTCCATTTTACATTATATTGGATACCTGGCTTATCATTGGGGTTCCATGTAAACCATGAACCACCAGTATAATAGAAAATAAAATTAGCATGCCATGCACCAAGGATATGATTATCAAAAAATTTTGGCCCAAACTTAGCAGGAGTATGTAAATCGAAATTAGCCTTAACTCGTGGAATAGGTTTTGGTTTTTCTTGATAAACATTCCTTCTTAAATAATCTCTTTGTTCTGCTGGATTTTGATAGTAATATGCAGTTCCAAAATAACCATTTGTATTTACTCTATATTCATAATTGATATCTCCTATAAACCAATCACCTTTAATTTTAGCAATATCAATTTCAAGCCCTCTAATATCTTCATAATTATTATTTGTAAGTCTATAATAATTCACTTTTCCATCGATACTAATATATCTAACCCATCTTTCTTCATCGCTGATATCTTTATAATAACCAGAAATATGCACAAGATAATTATCAAATAAAGCATGGTCATATCCTAATTCATAAGAGATAGTCCTTGCAAGAGATAAAGTTGGGTTACCGAAATATTGAACTTTTTCTCCTACCCCACGCCTTACCATATACATTCTTTCGGAAGTAGGCTGTTGCCTAAAATGACCATAGTTAAAATATATTTTTGAATTAACACTAATAGGATGAGATATAGTAAATCTTGGACTCAATGTAAATCTTGGTGCTGCATCTTTTTTACTTACAGTATCTTCTACTAATTGATTGTAATCAGTAGAGAAAAATTTCTCATCATAAGGCTCCACTTCGTACCATGTTCCAGTAGGATCCATATAATCGCCAACTAATCCTATAGTTGCGATCATACCTTCAAATTCTAATTTATCCTGAATATAAATACTGGTTCTGTAAGGATCTCTTTTCATAGTAGTCCAATAATTACCTTCCGGCAAAGCTTTATTAACAGAACCGAAACTTAAATCGAATCTATTCATTACAAAATTGAAACCAGTTTTAATCTGATTATATTTATTGTACTGAGTTGTATAATCTGCTTTAAAAGTCCATGTTGTAAAATTACTATAATCTCTTTTTTGAGAAAAGGAGCCTCCCATACCCATACCATCAATAGCAAAAACAGGATCATCTTCAAATCCAAAAGGAGCTTCATCTACAAAATATCCTGGAAAAATTTCATACCTTTTAGTAGTATCCCTTACTCTGCCGGGGCCTGTATTATAATTTCTATAATCTCTTTTTAAAACAACTTCCATAAAAGTACCAGGGTCAAAAACATGAGTAATTTTAGCGGAGATAGTATTACTATATTGTGAAGTTCTTGAAAAATAATCATTAGTAAAAAGTCTCCAGTTAGAAGTGTGCCCGATTCTATTAAGAGAAGTGGCAACACCATAAACACTTTCATAGTATCCGGTATATCCGCCATAAGTAGCCGTAGCAAATAATTCACCATACAAACCGATTAATGTTAATTTTGTTGATGAAGTTAAATCAGAGACTAATTTTAACATCAAAGCATTTTTGGTTATACCGTCTGTATTTAACTGATACAAATACATATTTTGTTCTTTTCTAAAAGATAAGAAGAACCTGAGATTACCAAGTTTTTTACCTATAAAAGGAACAGGTCCTCCAAATCCACCATCTATTGTATAATCAGGTCTTTTTATATCGCCCTGCTTTCTTCTTTGCCATTTAAATAATCTCTGCGCTCCATAAGGAGTTAAATCATTATTTGGGTCATCATCTTTTACAGTAGTAGCAGAAATACTATTCCATCCTTTAAATTCTGGATACTGCCTTCTCGTATAATAATCCCAGGCACCATTATCGGTACCGGTCCAACAAACAGCATCATCTAAATAAGGTCTTAGCCAAAATGAATTTGGATCATAAGGAGAGATGCCAAAATGTTTTTTAGCAGGCTGACTATTTCTATATGTTAAATTAAAAGTATATCTATTTTCACTACCTTCTCTTGTAACCACATTAACAACACCAGATCTAACATTATTATATTCAGCATTAAAACCGCCAGTTTGCACAGAAACAGCCTGAATAGCACTCATAGGCACTAATGTAATAGGCTGATTAGTACGCTCATCTCTTAAAGAGATGCCATCTACCATAAATAATGTTTGATCACTACCACTTCCTCTAATACTTAAACCGGAGGTAATACCAGCCTGAAGACCTACAACATCACCCACATCAGAAACCGGCATATCCTTAATTTCATCAGCATTTAAACTTCTTTGAGAAGCACCAACATCTTTTTTAATAATTTCTCTTTTAGCAACAACAATAACTTCCTTCCCCTGAATGGCTGTTTCTTGTAATTTTAAATTCAATGTAGTAGTTCTATCAATTTCCACTCTTACATCATTAACAATCTTAGCTTCATAACCTATCATACTAACTTTTACTGTATAAACACCTGGAGGAATATTTAATATAACAAAATATCCATCAATATCTGTTGCTGCTCCCATCTTATCTGGTAAATCAATTTCAATACCTTCCATCCATATAGAAGTAATAATTACATTTGCCCCTACCAATGCTTCTCCAGTAGTTGCATCAACAATTTTACCGGCAATTTTTCCCGTTGTACCTGCAAAGACACGGGAAGAAATTAAAAATAAAACAAGAAGAATTAAAAATAACTTACTTTTTTTCATACAATTATACATCCTCCTCTTATCATGAAACAATAATATAACTTAATACATTAACACAACTTAACGGACTGAAAGAATATACCATTCACTCCTCCTGTTTAATATTTTTAAGTAATTTTCTTATTATTTTAAATAATTTTTACTCATATTTTAAATATATAAATAAAATCTAACGTGTCAAGATTTTTTTTTAATAATTATACAAATTTTAATATTAAAAACTTAACTCAATAAAAAACAAAAACTTATAATATCATATTTATTTTAACTCTAAATTCCTAAAAATATTTATAAAAAAAGTAAAGATTGAATAAATTTTGCAGCTTTTTAAATAAAAAAAATAGATCACATTTAAGAATATTAAAATAATTAAATTATATAAAAAAGCGTCAAAAAGATAACATAAAATTTTACATTTTTTTGACAAAAAAAATAAATATTTAAAAAAATCAAATACTCTCCACTTTATATATTAAAAAGAACCAAATTTATTAATAAAATTACCGGCAAATACAATTAAAATTTCATAGCACTACTGACTCAATATCATTTTTTTATCAAAGAAATAAATGGTGCAACTATAAGAACAGTTGAAATCCAACAAATAGAAATTCCAATAGCTAATACAAGCCCCATGCTCGCCATTCCTCTATGTGGAAAAATAATCAAAGCTCCAAATCCTATTACAGTAGTTATAGTAGTAAGCAAAGCAGCTTTGCCTGTGGAAGAATACGCTTTATAAATATTATTTCCTTCTTTTAAATATCGATGGACAAAATGAACTCCATCATCAATTCCTATTCCCAATAATAAAGGAAAGGCAATAATATTATTTACGTTTATCATAATTCCCATTATATTCATTACAAAACCAAGGGTAACTAAACTAACCCCCAAAGGGATAAGTGTTATTAATGCTATATAAATATTTTTAAAATCAAGCATAAGAAAAATGAAAATTATTATAATAGATAAAATTATGGCTTTTTTGCCATCTGCAGATATCATATCAATAAGATCAACATATAATGGCGGAGTACCTGTTATTCTTGGATTTGCATTTTTTAAAATTTTAGTAAATACTTTCAATCTCTTTAAATCCCAAACATCATCCTTTGCATAAATTGTCATTAAAAATTCTTTCCCGTCATCACTAATATATTGCTGTTTAATAGAAACAGGCAAATTCTCTATCGTAACAATCTCTGTATTTAACAAATTAGATACTCTTTTATTATAATGTTTTAAAAATATCTCCGAATATTTTGCCAAAATATTCTTATTATTCTGCCAAGTATATTGAAGAGATGCCTTTGTCATTTTAATTAAATCACTATCTCTATCTTCTTGTTTTTTTACAATATCAAAACATCTTTTTTCAAGCTTAGATTGACCATTTGTAAAAGCAAGGTTTCCCATCTCATAAACATTCATCCATAAAGTATCAAGATATTTCAATAATAATTTAAATCTTTTTGAGTTGAGTTTAGGAATTTGTCTATTTTCAAAATATTTCTTAATATTCAATATAATTTCTTTATTATTTTTATATGTTATACTATCCTTTATTATATCTGTTATTGAGGTTACATTAGCTATTATTTTATAACGTTTTAAAAAACTTGCCACTTCTTTCAAAGTATCAAGACTTGAGGAAGAAAATAATGCATAGTCTGGACTAATCTCATATTTTTCTATTATTTTATCATTATAAATTACAGATTCCATATCTTTAGGTTCCATATTCAACATTTTATAATCAAACCGCAAATTAAGAGTATATCTCATAAAAATAACACTTAATATAACAATAATAACAATCATCACAATTCTATTATCAGCGAATGATTGCCCGATTCTGCCTAATAATTTAAAATCAGAAATTTTCTTTTTCACATCCTTTTTTTTCTTAAAATAAATCGATAACAAAGCTGGCAATAACATTATTGTAACAGCCATAGCAACAATAACACCTATTCCTACAACAGCGCCAAATTCTTTCATTCCTCTATTTTCTGAAACTAATAAAACCAAAAAAGCAAAACCTGTGGTCATTGCTCCTGTAATAATTCCTCCACCAACTTTATTCAATGCAGAATAAATAGAATCTTCTACACTATATCCATTAGATAAAGATTCCAACATATTTGATATTATATGTATAGAAAAATCAATTCCAAGTCCTAATAAAATAACAGCGAACATTGATGTCATAATATTTAAATGACCATAAAAAACATATGCTAAAGCAGAACTTAAAATAACAGATACTATAAGAACAACCCCTGCCAAAATTGGAGAAATCCACATTTTGAAAAAAATTATAAAAATTAATATTATCAAAATAAAAGTAATTAATGTAATTGGCAACATATAAGGTTCAATAGAATCCATTTCATCACTACCCATAGCGATAAAACCTGTTAATCCAAATTTGACAGAGGGGTATTTTTTATTTACAATTTTCCCGGTATTTCTTAAAAAATGTGTTAATTCTATACATTTTTCTAAATCAACAATTGTAAAAGTTGGAATAATATTTATCAACACCATCTTTTTATCATAAGAATAAAAATACTTTTCCCCTATAAAAAATTTATCAATATTTTCGAAAACTCTATTAGTATCTAATTGTTTCATATTTTTTAAACTATTCAAATCACCAACAAAATCACGGATAGCATCAACTAACATAATTGCTTTATCTGTTTTTTCCTTATTAGATAAAACCTCTTCATCCTCTGAATATATATATGTCTTTTCCATAGTATGATTTAAATTCTTCACAAAGTCCACAAAATCTGTAGTTTTAAATAAATCAGTAGAATTTTTAAGATCTTTAGTTTTCATTATCATTAATCCATGATTAAGGTAAAAAGTAGTATCTATGATATAATCTATCCTTTTTATAAGCTTATGCCTTTTAATCTTTTTAACATAATCTTCAACAAAATTCTCTATATTCTCTCTATCGGCCCCCTCGACTGCAACAATAACAGTTGATGCTGATTTATATTTTTCAATGATTTTATTAAATTCTTTAACTGATGGACGATTTGTTGGTAAAAGGTCGGACCATCGCATAGTAACCTTTAATTTAGATCCCATATATAAACCAACTATAGATAAAATAATAAAAGAAAAAACAACCAGATACGGCCGATGTACCTGTAATTTTGCAATATTTTTTAAAAGTCTATCTTTCATAAAACCCCCCATATATTCAAAAATAATACTTTAATCTACAAAATAAAGCCTCACCCATAGAAGAAGATAAAAAAGAACGTTTTTTGCCGCTATTAAAAACAAACCTAAAAGTTAATTCTGTATTTTCAAAAATATTCCATATAAAATGAGGAATAATAGAGAAACTGTTATCATCCATAGAATATAATGAAGATATGCCCAAACTTATCAAATCTGTTAATGGATAATCAATATATGAAAAATCCAACATTTTCATTGGTGATTTAATGGCTCCCGAAAAATAATTAATCCATTCAAAAGAAAAAAGCTTTTTATCATTTTCACTATTATAATAAAATTCATTTAAAATATATAATCCATTTTCAAATGTATAATCAAAACCTATAAGATATTCTAAATAATTTTTATGAGATTCAGGATCAAAAAAGGCAAATTCACCCCACACACCAAGTCCGATAAATTCTCCAGCAAACGAAAGCCCCAGCATCTTACTGCAAAAATATTCATCATTAAAAAATTTATCCAATTGATGTTTATAATATCGAGATAAATATAAACTAACATCAAATTTACTGAAGTTATGTTTATATCTTACAAATATTGTAGAAAAATCAAAGGTGCTATCTGGCGAAAAAATAAATATTAATTGTGAATTTAATGTCATAAAATAATCTATTTTAAAAGCATTGTACCCTGGTTGTTCATATGCAGGGTCTGTATAATCTTTTTGATTAAAAATATCAACGGGATTTAAAAAATATCCAGTGCCAGGGGATATTTGTTGTTTACCAATTGTAAAATCAACATTTGACAAACTAAACTTAAGATAAATATTATCCAATTTGTATGTATCTTTATAAGTTTGAGAAAAAACTCCATAAGGATAACTTTCAAAAAAATCTGGCAAATAATCTTTAAAATCGAATACTGTAGTACCATTATAATTATAAAAATTAACATTAGCCTTAAATTCTATTCTATTTATTCTCTTTTCTAAATCCACGCGCAATTTATTGGATTGCATTATAATATCTTTATTTTTAAGCTTATAAAATACCAGATTATTTTCATAATAGCCGGTCTGACCAAATAAAGTTGAGCACAAAAGAAAAAATAATATCAAAATCATCTTTTCAATCCCCTTTCAGAAAACATAGCATCAGGTATTTTTATATTATATTTTACATCTATTAATTCTATTTGAGTATTTGTATTATCTATCAAGTTGTACATAACCATTTTATAAGCTGTGGGGATATTATCTACAATTTTAATATTATAAGAAATTAATTTCTTCAACATAATATCTGGTGCTTTCTCATCAAAATATTGAATTTCATAAGGATAAAAGTTTTTTTTATCTATTACAAATCTCAATTTACTATAAGAAGTAATAATGCCTTTTTTTGGAATAAGTTCAATTAAATAGCATTTTTTGTCATTGTAAACTGTATCTTTTATAATTTTACTATTATAATCTGATATAAAAGATTTCCCAGTCCCCATATCCTCGTAAGAAAAGTCACTACCCTGCACTTTTCTTTTTTTAGCATGTGTGGCAAGTTTTCTCACTCTATTTGTAACAGGGAAATATACCCATATATCATCTGCATTATTTAAAAGCAGGGTTTTCTGTCCTTTGACTTGAGCAGGAGCTAAATATTTCAGTAACATTTTTTCTCCATTATTTTTGGCATAAGATTCTGTGATAAAAGTTCTTTTCTCTCCACCTGTAGTTGTTATAATCATTTTCGATTTGGTATATGCAGTTTTAGGAGTTAAAATATCAATTACTTTTTTCATAATATCCAGTGCTGTCAAATTCTGAGCTAAAAGATAACCAATAATAAGAAAGTAAAAAAAAGCTACTTTTTTCATATCGTACCCCCTATTGAATATTTTTTTATCAAAAATTCTTTTATTTTTTTTATAGGATATGACGGTTTCATTATAAAATAATCGAAAAAGATACCATCTAATAAAGCTCCAAATAAAAAGGCTTCCTCTCTGGGATTTTTACTATTTTTCATTTTAAACAAATTTTCTATTTCATCTATTATATTTTTGATAAAAGGAGCTGCTATTTTTCTTGCGATATTAGCTATATCGGGTTGGAATAAAATTGAAGCAAAGAAAAACCAAAAATTTTCATCTTTTATAATTTCATCAAAATAGATATCAATTATATCTTTGAAAATATTATCTGAATTTTGTAAGTCAAGTTTACTAAAAAATTTTTCTTCAATCTTAAAAAAAATAAAACGAATTGTTTCCTCAAGCAGATGTTCTTTACTTTCAAAATAATTATAAATAAGCCCTTTTGAGATATTGGCTTTAGATGCCACCATATCTATTGTAGTTTTATGAAATCCGAATTGCGCAAAAAGTTCAAAAGCAGATTCAATAATCTTTTCTCTTACTTTCTTTTTATGTTCAGAAGATTTAATATTTATCATAATCAAACTCCTTTTTAATACATGACTAACCAGTCAGTCATATTTAATTTAAGAAAAATATTTTATTTGTCAACAAAAAAATGGAACAATAGAAGCAAAAAATGAGTATATAATATATGTAAAAAAATATAAAAAATATTTTTTACTTGACAAAGTAAAATTTTATTTTTATATTGAAAATCTAAACCAATTTAAAAAGGGGTTTTAAATTGGCAAAGTATGCAAAAAAGTTTTTTAGGTTCGAAGAAAAATCTTTAGATTTGTATTTAAAAGAGATAGGCGAGGAGAGTCTTCTCACGCCGGAAGAAGAAGTTGAATTAGCTAAAAGAATAAAAAAAGGCGATCAAGAAGCATTAGAACAATTAACAAAAGCTAATTTAAGGTTTGTTGTTGCTGTAGCAAAGCAATATCAAAACCAGGGATTATCTTTAGCAGATTTAATTAATGAAGGAAATCTTGGTTTGATCAAAGCGGCAAAACGTTTTGATGAAACCCGCGGTTTCAAATTCATTTCTTATGCAGTCTGGTGGATAAGACAGGCAATTCTTCAGGCTTTAGCAGAACAATCAAGAATCGTAAGACTTCCACTAAATAAAGTTGGTGTTATCCACAAAATTAGCAAAACTACAAATGATTTACAGCAGCAATTTGGAAGAGAGCCAGATGCGCATGAAATTGCAGAACAACTTTCCATAAAAAGTGGTGAAGTAAGTGATGCATTAAGGTTTTCCAGTAAACACTGCTCTTTAGATGCTCCTTTTAATGATGGTGAAGACAATAGTCTTATGGATGTTATTGAAGATTCATCACAACCTTTACCAGATGAAAATCTTATGGAAAATTCATTAAAAGAAGAAATTGAGAAAGTTCTAAATGAATTGGATGAAAGAGAACGCGATGTCATTTGTCTATACTTTGGTATAAATAGAGAAAGATCTTACACATTAGAAGAAATCGGTGAAAACTATGGTTTAACAAGGGAGAGAGTAAGACAAATAAAAGAAAAGGCAATAAAAAGATTAAGACACACCAGAAGAAGCAAAAAACTCCGCCCTTACCTTACCTAATTAGTAATGGGAAATTTATTTTTAAATAAAATATATATAAAATTTATTTCTGTTTTATTCGCTATAATATTATGGTTAAGTGTAAGTATTTCAAAAAAATTTAAATTAACATTAGAAATTCCAATAGATATTATAAACATTGATACCACACAATATGTCTTAATAGGTAATGTACCTAAAACAACAAAAGTTGATTTTTATGGGATTGGGAAGAAATTAATAAAAATATATTTTTCAAATAAGTTGAACTTTACAATAGATCTTAAAAACACGCCTATAAATAAAAAATATTTGATTCATCTCAATAAAGATATACTAAATGGTCCTGAAGATATTCAAAATGTGGGGATATTAAAAATTAGTCCTGACACAATTCCAATTTATCTCACAAAAAAAAGTACCAAAAAAATAAAAATTAAATCAAATGTTAATATCAAAACAAATAAAAATTATAAAATAAAAGATATAAATTTTACACCAGATTACACATTCATTGAAGGTCCAGAATATATAGTAAAAAATATAACCTATGTAGAAACTGAAACTTTAAATATATTAAATTTAGATGATGACACCAAATATAAAATCAAACTAATTGCTCCTCAAGGAACTAAAATCAATCCTAAATACACAAATCTAATCGTTACTTTAGAGAAAATAGATATTAGATCTTTTTATAACATTCCTATTAATCTCGAAATTAGTAATAAATTAAAAATTAAAGGTAGTTATTTAGAAACAGATATTCTGAAGTGCAACATAGATATATCAGGACCTGCTGGAATAATTGATTCAATTAATAGCAATGATTTCAAGATTTCATGTTTTATAAATAAAGAAATAAAAGATACTATTTTGCTGCCAGTTCATGTGACATTATCAAAATATAATAATGTTATTGAAATTATCGATTACACTCCTAAAAAAATAAAAATATGGAAATCTATTAAAAAATAAATAGAAAGGAAAAAGTATGTTAAGGCCAGAAGAACAATTAGAAATTTTAAAAAGAGGTATTGTAGATTTAGTATCAGAAGGAGAATTATTAAAAAAATTAGAACGTTCATATAAAGAAAATAAACCACTTATAATTAAACAGGGTTTCGACCCAACAGCTCCTGATCTTCATCTTGGCCATACAGTTTCTATAAGAAAATTAAAACAGTTTCAGGATTTAGGTCATACTGTTGTTTTTTTAATTGGAGATTTTACAGGAATGATAGGAGATCCCACTGGTAGAAGCAAAACAAGGAAACAACTTACTCCAGAAGAGGTAAAACAAAATGCAGAAACCTACAAAATGCAAATTTTTAAAATACTTAATCCTGAAAAAACTATCATTGAATTTAATAGTAAATGGTTGGGCAAAATGTCATTTAAAGATGTATTAATTTTAACAAGCAAATATACTGTAGCTCGAATGTTAGAACGTGATGATTTCTCAAAAAGATTTAAAAAAGGTATACCAATAAGCATAATAGAATTTTTATATCCTCTTGCCCAGGCTTATGATTCTGTAGCATTAAAAGCAGATGTAGAATTAGGTGGAACCGATCAGACATTTAATTTATTAATAGGAAGAGATATACAAAGGGAATACGGAGTTGAACCACAGGTTATTATGACATTGCCTATTCTTGAAGGAACTGATGGTATTGAAAAAATGAGTAAAAGCTATGGCAATTATATAGGAATTAACGATGCTCCTGAAGATATGTTCGGGAAAATTATGTCCATACCTGATTCTCTTATTATAAAATACTTTGAACTTTTAACAGATGTTCCAATGTCAGATATAAAAAATATACAAATAAAAATGAGTAAAGGAGAAAACCCTTCAATTTTTAAAAGATTATTAGGTAAAACCATTGTCGAAATGTATCATGGTAAAGAAGCTGCAAAAGCTGCAGAAGAGCATTTCAATAAAGTTTTTAAAAATAAAGAAATTCCAGAAGATATTCCAGAAATTAAAATAAATATATCCAGGTTGCCTCTCAGACTTACCAATATTTTATCAGAAGCCAAGATAGTAGCTTCCAATAGTGAAGCAAGAAGATTAATTAAACAAAATGCTGTAACTGTAAACAATCTTAAAATAAATGATATAAATTTTGATATAACTCCAGATAAAGATGAATATATTATTAAAGTTGGGAAAAGAAAATTTTTAAAAATTTTATTGACAAAATAAAAATTTTATTATATAATTTTAAATGTACTGGGGAATCGTCCAATGGCAGGACATGCGGCTCTGGACCGTAGAATCGGGGTTCGAGTCCCTGTTCCCCAGCTTCTTTAAAGCCGCTTTTTTAAAAAAAGCGGCTTTTTTTATTTGAACAAAAATTATAATACAAAAATCATTATAAAAACTTCCTCTATATTATTTAAAAAAAATATAATTAACACTTGATATAAAAAAAATTTTTCATAACTTTAAAAAAAACAGCAAAAATGCAAATATTCTACAAGCTATATCAGAAAAATAGGATTATACTTATGAAAAAAAATAATTTTTTGCAAAAATTAACAAAATTTTAAAGAAAAAAATGAGAAAGTATTTAAAATATTTAATATTCAAAACAACCATTACAGGAGTAACAAATGAATAGACGAAAATTTATTAAAAAATTTACTACAGCAGCTGCTTCTATTATACTATTCAATCATTTATTATGTGCAAAAACCAAAAATAAACCTAATATCATATTAATTGTTGCTGATGATCTGGGTTATGGAGAATTAGGTTGTTATGGACAACAAAAAATAAAAACTCCAAATATAGATAAGCTCGCTACGGAAGGGGTAAAATTTATAAATTTTTATGCAGGTTCCCCTGTATGTGCACCATCCAGATGTGTATTAATGACAGGAAAACACGGCGGACATGCTTATGTACGTGATAATTATGAGGTAGGTACATGGGAATCATTCCAGGGGCAACTTCCATTACCTGATAAAGAAATTACTATTGCTGAATTATTAAAAAAAGCTGGATATAAAACAGGTGCTTTCGGTAAATGGGGTTTAGGTAGAGTTAATTCTTCCGGAGATCCTTTAAATCAGGGATTTGACACATTTTTCGGTTATAATTGTCAAAGACATGCCCACAATTATTATCCTAAATATTTAATTCATAATAAAGAAAAAATATTCTTAGATGGAAACAATAGAAGTAAAACAGGAAAACATTATGCTCCAAAACTAATTGCCGATAAAGCTATAGAATTTATAAAAGAAAACAGAAATAATCCTTTCTTTCTATATTATCCCACTATAATACCTCATCTACCGTTACAAGTTCCCGAAGATGAAAAAAAGCAATATCTTGGCAAATGGGAGGAAAAACCTTATAATGGAAAAGCATATTTACCTGATAAAACACCTCGAGCTACTTATGCAGCTATGATTTCATTTCTTGACAAAAATGTTGGCAGGATAATGGAAACTTTACAAAAATTAAACTTAGACGAAAATACTATTATAATATTTACATCTGATAATGGCACTACTTACTTAAAAGATGAAGTTGATTACGAATTCTTTAATTCCACTAAAGGACTTAAAGGGCTCAAAGGCTCTGTTTACGAAGGGGGATTAAAAGTACCTCTAATTGTAAGATGGAAAGGAAAAATTAAAGAGGGCCGAATAATCAATAATCCTTTTGCATTCTACGATATTATGCCTACAATTGCAGATATAGCAGGTATTAAAATACCTCAAAATATAGATGGATTAAGTTTTTTACCTCTTTTAGCGGGGAATAAGAATAAACAAAAATTTCATGAATTTTTATTCTGGGATTTTGCAGGATATGGAGGACAAATTGCTGTTAGATATGGAAAATATAAAGGAATATTAAAAAACCTTAAAAAAAATCCAGATGCAAAATTAGAACTATATGATCTTGAACAAGATCCTTATGAGAAAAACAATATTGCAAATCAACACCCTGATATTGTAAATAAGATAATGGAAATAATAAAAAAAGAACGCACAAAACCAGAAATTAAAAAATTTAGATTCTGGAAATACTATCAATAATTATTCTCAAAATTTTATGCAAAAAAGACCAGCACTAACTAAATTTTAAATCTTCCGCTATCTTTTTATAGGCTTCTCGAAAAGGAATATTATAATCTTTTACAAGTTTATAAGCTCTATGAGTTGCATAAATATCGTGGGTTAAACTCTGTTTACATCTTTTTTCATCAAAATAAAAATTATCCAAAGAATGGAAAGTTATATCAAGAGAATCTTTTGTTATATCAAAAACTTTTATTAGTGGTTCCTTAATTAGCTGAATATCTCTATGATACCCACTTATCAGATTGCCAATCAAGCTTTTAACTTTAATAGATTCTCCTAAAACAATATGATAGTTTCCTCTTAATATCTCAAATAAATCAGGATTTTTTTTCTGAGGCATGATTGAACTACCAGTAGTTATTTTATCTTCCAGCACAATATATCCAAATTCTTCAGAAGAAAATAAAATCATATCTGTAGCAAATTTATTTAAATCAAACATAATATAAGATAAAACATCTATTATAATACTATCATATTTACCTCTTGAATTCTGAGCATAGACTGGATTTTTTAAAATTTCAGAAAATCCTAATTCTTTTGCTGTAAAATTTCTATCAATATCTATAACAGGGACTCCAAATCCTGCCGCAGTTCCAAGTGGTGATTTATCAATAAGTTGCAATACATTTTTAACCAATTCTCTATTATCAATAAAAGCATCTTTAAATGCTCCCAACCATATTTCTGCAGACATCGGCATAGCTTTACGAGTATGAGTATAGCCTGCAAATTCGATAGAATGAAATTTTTTACCTTTTTCTTCAAATTTAGCAATTATCTTTTTTATTTTCTCAAAAATTAAAATCAATTCTTGTTTTTGATATAATCTTAAAGCAACTAAAACCTGATCGTTCCTTGATCTACCTGTATGAATTTTTTTTCCAATTTCACCACATTCATCTACTAAAAATTTTTCAATAACAGTATGACAATCCTCATCTTCTGGTTTTATTTCAATTTCTCCCTTTTTGTCCAACTCAATAAGTTTTTTCAAGACACCGATTATCTTATTAGTCTCATCATCTGTTAATATTCTAACCTTATTAAGCATTTTAGCATGAGCAATACTTGCAATACAGTCAAAATAAAACAGCCTCTTATCCAGAATATAATCTATGCCAACTGTATATTTTTCCACTATTTTATCAAGATTATAACCTTTATCCCATAATTTCATTTTCCCCCCTATCATCTAAAGAGAAATAGTGTGGTAAACCAAAAATCAAATTCATATTCTCAACTGCCTGTGAAGCTGCTCCCTTTAATAAATTATCAAGCACGGAAATAATTATCAAAGTTCCAGTATAGTCAAACTCAAATCCTCCAATAAAGCAGAATGGAGTATTAGCCACACTTTTGGTATCTGGAATTTTATCCAATACTTTAGTAAAAGTATTATCATAAAATTTTTTATATATTTCAATGATTTCGTTCTTATCCATAGATGTTTTCAACTTTATATGAGAAGTAGTCATAATTCCTCGAAAAGCATTAACAACATGAGGAGTAAAAGAAAATTTATCAGATAAAACCTTTCTCATTTCATCAATATGCCTATGATTGAATATCTTATAGGTAATAATATTTTCATCAATATCATAGCCATGATTTTTACCGCCGCCAGAATACCCACTAATTGAATCAAAAACAACAAACTCAACATTATCTATTATAGGATAAACATTTAAAATACAAGAGGTGGCATAGCATCCAGGATTTGCTACTTTACTTGCTTTTGTTATTTCATTTCCAAAAATCTCTGGCAAACCATATACCCATTCTGTCCTATGATCAGAAGTCATATCTATAATCTTTGTTTCAATTTTATCCACATGCTCTTTTGCTTTACCATGAGGTACTGCAAGAAAAACAACATCTAATTTATTAATAAGAGAATAACAAACAGATTTTAAAACTAAATCTGATTTTATTTCCGGGTATAAATCTGATATTTTTTTACCACAATATGTATTAGAAAATAATTCAATATTAGCAATTTTGCTATGATTTAATAAAAGCTTTAAAATATTGCTTCCAACAAATCCAGATGCTCCAATAATCCCGACATTAATCATTTTTACCTCTTTTTATCAAAGTTTTTTTTATTGAAGATATTTTATTTACAATATCCAAAATTTTTTCATCTGGAAGGTTCTTCCAATAAACAATCCAATTGTTTTTCTTTATCATTCCATCACAATTCTTAAAATAAAATTTATTAAAAATATTATCAATTGCAGATCTCCATGTTAATGTATTATATTTTTTGATAACAGCATCCCAGAGACTTTTTCCTAAACCTGTTCCCTGTTTTTCTCTTCTAACAGCAATTTTATCAAGATAAGGGACTCCATCTACCTCTTTAATAATTGCAATACCGTCTTTTTCCTCATGATAAAAAATTTCTTTAAAATCAGATTTCAAATAATCATGCACCAATTCTTTATTAAAGGAATTTTCTAAGACTTGTTTTGCAATATCCACACCAACTTCTTTTATATGTCTTGTGGAGAATATTCTATAAAATTTAATAAATGTACCAGAACCTTTAATAGTAAAAATTTCCTGTAGTATTTTATCAGCAGACGTTATAACAACTTCACAAAAAGGATTCTCCTTTAAAAAATCTCTTATTTCATAAAGTTTTAATTTCATTCCTCCAGAGATAAAACTCATTTCATCAATATCTGAGATGTTAATAAAAGATATTATATTCCCAGCTGTATCTAAAACACCACCTGTTTCTGTCAAAAGAATAAATTTTTTAACACCTAATTCTTTTACAATAGCTTTTGCTGCTGTATCAGCATTTATATTTAACAAATTCTTCCCATCACTGCCAATAGGACTAATTATAACTGTTTTATCAGACTCTACTGCTTCTATAATTTTATTTTTATCAATCTTTTGAATATTTCCAACATATCCCAATTGTTCAATTCTCTTACAATAAAAGACATTATCTACAACAGTGGCATTTCCTCCCATTTCAATTATTTTATTAGATAACGAATTAGCTATATCTGAAAAAATTTTCTTAATAACAGGTATATCTTCCCTTTTAGTATATCTATAGCCATTGACTTTATACGTATTCTTTAATTTTTTATCAAGAGCACTGCCGGCACCATGTATGATAATTGGAAAAATCTCAAGTTTATTCAAAAAAGCAATATCCTGAGCAATAATATCAAGATTATTTTCTATAGTCTGTCCACTTATTTTAATAACAGCAAATTTATACGACGGTAGCTGTTTAAAAGAATCTAAAAACAATCTAAATTCTTCTTCTTTACCAATTTTTCTTATAAAATCAAAAACAAAATTTCTCATTTGAATTTCCTGAAAAAATCTTCAAAAAAAGAAACTGCTTTTTCTATCTGTTCAATTAAGACAAACTCATTTTTTTTATGAGCTTGTTCAATTGAACCTGCTCCATATACGATTGATTTTATTCCTTTTTTCTGGAATAACGCGGCTTCAGTCCAAAACCCAACTTCTTTGAAATCTCTCCCCCCCAAAAATGGAAAATTTTGATATTCAGGATTAACAAAAGCATCCCCTACAAATCTTTTATTTATTATAAAATCATTAATTTTTAACTTATTTGAAATAATATATTTCAATTTATTCATAACAAAATTAAAATCTTCATAACTTCTGATAGAAACCCTTGCAACACATTCATCAGAAATAATATTTCCCCCTTTACCACCTTCAATTTTGCCAACATTAAAACCATTTTTAGCAAGATTTGGAATAATCTCAGCTGCTTTTACTATTGCATTATCAAATAAATTGGAAGCACTACTATGCCCGGATTCTCCAAATGTTTTAATTTCAAAGGAATAATATCCTTTATGTTTATATACCAATTCATTTTCAGTAGGCTCACAAACAATAGCATATTCAATTTGTCGAGCAAAATCAGATTCTAAGAAATATTTCACTCCTGATACTTCAGTGCCAATTTCTTCATCAAAAGATAATAAAATCATCATATTATCTGGTAAAATAGATTCAAAGGCTTTTAAAACTGAATAAATATTACCTTTCGTATCTGATGTGCCAAGCCCATAAATTTTATTCTCAACAATAATCGGTTCAAAAGGATTGGTTTCCCATCCATCAAGAGGTAATACTGTATCTAAATGACAATTGACTAAAAATTTAGGCTCGCCCCGTTTAATTATCATATTAAATTTATTTTTTTCATACTCATCAATAATTACATCTGCACTTATATTTTTATCAATGTATAATTTTATATTGTCAACTATATTTCTATAATCACCCATAGAAGAGTCAACTAAAAGGAGCTTAAACAGTTCAAAATCAATCATTTTTTTTCATCCTTTTATTAGCAATAACTTCTCCCAAGGTATATAACTTAATAAAGCCATTCACCTGCTGAGCATCCCAACTCGATTTTTGAGCATAGGTTGCAATATCAAAATCTATTAAAGAGTTTTCACTTTCATATTCCACAACTTCTACTTTATTAGGTTGTAATTTAACTTTTACAATACCAGAAACCATAGACTCCATAGAATCAACGAAAATTTCTAAATTTTTAGTAAGTGGCTCAAAGTATAAACCACTATACACAAGATCAGTCCAATAAGAAGAAGCAAACTTTAAAAATTCCTGCTGTTTTTTAGTCAACGTCAATTGTTGTAATTTCCTATGGGCTTCAATCAATGTAAAAAGTCCAGGGGCTTCAAACATTATTCTGCCTTTTATACCAATGATACAATCACCTGTATAAATTCTTGAACCAATGCCAAATTTACCGGCTTTTTTATTCAATAATTGAATCATTTCTATGCCAGAATATTCAATTCCATCTATTTTAACGGGAATCCCTTTATCAAATTCTATACTAACATATTCTTTATCATTTATAGAAATATCATTTGAAATCTTAGAAAGCTCATAAGCAATATTATCAGGTTCTTTATTTTCATCAACCTCACTTCCGGAAACTGTTCTACCAAAAATATTTTCATTAATAGAATATTTACTGGTAGATACAGGAACTTCAAAACCTCGTTGTTCCAGATATTCAATTTCTTTATCTCTTGTAATACCTAATTCCTTTATAGGTTCTAAGATAGTGATATTAGGATCAAGACTTAAAAAAGCTGAATTAAACCTAACCTGATCATTACCAATAGAAGTACTGCCATGCGCAACTGCTTTTGCATTTTCTTTCTTTGCAATATTCAAAATTTCTTCTGCAATAACATATCTATCTGCACACATAAGAGGATAATCATCCTGATATAAAGCATTAAATTTTATAACATATTGAATAATTGTAGAAAATATTTTCTCCTGAGCATCAATATTATAATGTTTTTTACTTCCTAATTGATAAGCCCTTTCTTCTATCTGCTTTAATTTTTTCTCACTAAAACCGCCAGTATTAACGCATACAGTTATTACATCGTAGTTATTTTCTCTCAGATACAATGTTGCAAAAGATGTATCAAGTCCTCCTGAAAATGCCAAAATAACTTTATTCATAACTCCCTCTCTTTATCTAATTTTAAAAGCACAGCCTTTTGCACATGCAACCTATTTTCTGCTTCATCATAAATTAATGAATTAGGACTATCCAATACTTCATCTGTTGCTATCATATTTCTTCTAATAGGTAAACAATGGCTAAAATATGCATTATTTGTTTTTTTCATTTTTTCTAAATTTACAATCCAATTTCTATATCGATTATGTATTTCTGGTTGAAAATTGCCGTATTGATTTAAAGCCCCCCAACTTTTTGCATATACAAAATCAGCATCTTCAAAAGCTCGGTCCATATCATTAACAATTTCAAAAGAAGAACCATTCACATCACAATTTTTTTTCATAATATCTACAAAATATGGATCTAAATCATACCCTTCAGGATGTGCTACAACAACATCCATGCCACTCATACTTGCGATCACACCTGCAGAATTTGCAACAGCTGTATTTAAAGGCTTAGGATGATATGCCCATGTTAAAACAAATTTTTTCTTTTTTAAATTATCAAATTTAGACTTTATAGTTTGCATCATAGCAAGCGCCTGACATGGATGCGTAACGGTCTCCATATTTATTACTGGAACTTTCGACCATTTTGCCATATTATTTAAAATCAAATCCTTTTTCTCTTCTTCCCAATTTTGAAAAGCGGGGAAAGCTCTCAAAGCAATAAAATCAGCATAACGAGATAAAACATTAACAGCATCTTTTAAATGTTCCTCTGCATCTTTATCCATTATAGTGCCTTCTTTTATCTCTATGCCCCATGAACCTTTTCCAGGTTCAATTGTAATGCAATGTCCCCCGAGTTCTGTTATTGCAAGATCAAATGATATTCTGGTACGTGTTGACGGATTCAAAAACATAGAAACCAGTGTTTTATTTTTTAAACTATTAGAATAAGCATATCTATCTTTTTTTAATTCATTTGCTATACTTATTAGCTCTTCAATTTCTTGAAACGAAAAATCCTCTATTGCCAAAAAATGTCTCATAATTCCTCTCCTTTTTAAGGAAAAAACTTATTATTATATAAATAACAAAACTTATTGTCAAGTAATTTTATAAAAAAAATATAATTTAACATTTTTTATTTATAAAAAAATATAACAATGGGTTGACAAAATTTGAAAATGTGCAATCATTAAATTGCTCAATAATTAATTTATTCATTGGTTCACCTCCTTGAAGGAATCCTTAAAGAGAAGCTACACAAAAGCATCTCTTCCTTCAAGGAGGCACCACAATTAATTATACACTTAAGCCAAACCTCAGATGAAATAAAAAAATAATTTTTAATAGTACCATATAAAATAATTTAATAAAACAACAAAATTTTGCTATATAAAATACTCCATTATATATATGATAAGATGTTTAAAACAAAATTTAGCTATTTAAAATATAAAACAACAAAAGGAATAATTTATATTTCATAAATATATTTCTTCATAAACACTTAGTGAATACTTATATTAAAATTATAAACAAAATAGCTCAACCTATTAAAATTTATAATTTTATGTTAATTGCAACTCCATAGATTAACAAAAATATAAAATATTAAGATAAAAAAACACAAAAACAAAGGCCAATGATTAATATAGAAAATCAAATTCTATTTAATGACTTTCAGAATTTTTAAACAAATATACAACAGTTATCCTAAAGCTACATCCAGAAGCATCATAATAGCGAATCCAACAATACTTCCCATTGTTGCCAAATCTGTATTACCAGAAGATTGAGATTCAGGAATTGTATCTTCTATAACAACAAAAATCATTGCTCCTGCTGCAAAGCTCAATGCAAATGGCAGCAGAGGCCTTGCCAATATAACAAACAATGCCCCAATAACACCAGCAATAGGTTCAACAATCCCGGATAATTGTCCATAAAAAAAACTTTTCCATGGTGAAAAACCTTCTCTTCTCAAAGGGAAAGAAACAGCGGAACCCTCCGGTAAATTTTGAATACCGATTCCTATTGTAAGTGCAATAGCCCCTGCGAATGTTGCCCCCGGCAATCCATAAGCAATTGAACCAAAAGCAACTCCAACTGCCAATCCTTCGGGAAAATTATGCAATGTTATTGCCAATATTAAAAGAGTTGTCTTTTTTAAACTTGTTTTAATACCTTCTGGTTCATCTGTATTAAGATTAGGATGAAGATGTGGCAAAATTTTATCAACTAATCTTAAAAAAAAGCCACCGGCTAAAAAACCAACAAGCGGCGGAAACCATTTTACAAAACCAAGTTCCTCAGAAATTTCAATAGCCGGAGCAAGCAAAGACCAATAACTCGCCGCAATCATCACGCCGCTTGCAAACCCCAGCATTAAATCTAAAAATTTCTTGCTAATATCTTTTTTCAATAAAACAACAGCTGCTCCTGCTGCTGTCATTAACCATGTAAATATTGTCCCCAGCAATGCTAATAAAATTGGATTATATCCTTTAATAGCATCCATTAAAAGACTCCATTTCCTTTATAAAAATCACAATATTCCTTTATTTCACAACTTTCACATTTTGGTTTTCTCGCTTTGCAAGTATTACGACCATGAAAAATTATAACATGAGAAAACACAATCCATTTATCTTTAGGAATTTTCTTCTGTAAATCAAATTCTATTTTAACAGGATCCTGCTCTTTTGTTAACCCCAATCTATTGGAAATTCGCTTTACATGGGTATCAACAACAATTCCTGGCTCTTTTTTCACATTTGTTAAAACAACATTAGCCGTTTTTCTACCAATACCCGGCAATCTAACCATCTTGTCCATCTCAAGAGGAACTTCTCCTTCATATTTTTCTATCAACTCAATAGATAACTTTTTGATATTTTTAGCTTTATTTCTAAAAAAACCTGTAGGCCTTATTAATTCCTCTAATTTTTCTATTTCTATTTCTGCAAAATCTTTTGGTGTTCTATAATTCTTAAACAATTCTTTTGTTACCATATTAACTCTTTTGTCGGTACATTGGGCTGATAAAATTGTAGCCACAAGCAATTCAAATGGAGTCTCATAATGCAAAGCTGTTTTTGCATCCGGATATTTTTTTTCTAATATTTCTATAATTTTCTTTACTTTTCCCCGAATAGTCAATACATGCCTCCCAAATTTATTTTTTAGCTGGAAATTTCATTACCGATTTCAAAAGCTGAGCTGTTTTTTTAGGATTTTTTTCAGAATATTTTATTAAAAATTTTATATTATCATTTAATTGTCGAGATTTCTCAAAATAAGGCTGAAATTTATCTATTAATTTATTTATTTCCTTTAAAGATTTATACTCTGTATTGTATTTCTTTTTCCTCAACAATTGCTTAAAATATTCCTGTTCTTTTTTGGAAAATAGCTTATTAATTTGCTCCTTATCATTAGCCCGCACTAATTTCAAATATTTTTGAAATTTCAAATATAAAGTAGTTTGATCTATTTTTTTAGTACTTTTTTTCAATTTATCATAAGTTTTCTTTTTATTAAATAACATAAAATTAACCTCTTTTTATATAAAAATCACATTTTAAATATTTTGTTTCCGGATGAAGAATATAAAAAGGATGATCATAAGATTGAATTCCATGAAAAAGATGATACAATTTTATTTTTTTCTTTCTGGAAATTGTAAAAACAATTTCTCGAAACTTTGCTTCTGAAAGGTGATACGAACAACTGCATGTAATCAAATATCCATTATCTTTAAGAACATCCAAAGCCAGTTTGTTCAAATTATAATATCCTTTCTGTCCTTGCGATATATCCCTTTTCCGTTTTATCAATGCAGGAGGATCTAATATTATAAAATCGAACTTTTCCCCTGAATCTTTAAACTTTTTTAATACTTTTACCACTTCTTCATTAATAATCTCTGTATTAGACAAGGAAAAATTATTAATCTTTATATTTTCTTCTATAAAATTACAGGCATCCTTTGAAGAATCAATAAAAATAATATTTTGAGCACCATTTTTCAAAGCATTTAATCCCCATGCACCGATATAAGAAAAAGCATCTATTCCTATTTTATTTTGCAGGCTTAATCTATTAAGCAATCTTCTATTTTCCCGCTGATCAAAAAAAAAGCCTGTTTTCTGGCCTATAGCTAAATCAACATTATATTTTATTCCATTTTCTAAAATAACTAATTTCGAATTATCTTTACCATACAAAAGCTTAAATTCTGAACTTAAAGACTCATTTTGATTGATATTTTTATGGATTTTCAAAAAAATGGAATCAGGATTAAACTGCTTTATTAAAACATTTTTTACAATATCCAAAATTTTATAAATTCCTATAGAATTTACCTGAATAAGAAAAGTGTTATTAAATTTATCAATAATAAGGCCAGGCAAAAAATCCCCTTCTGAATAAACAAGTCTAAAACTTTCATTTTTATCAAAAAATTGAAGTCTGTATTTATATGCTTCTATGATCCGTTTTTTAATATATGAATCTAATTCAAAAATTTTATTAAATGATAAAATTTTTAATGATATTAAACTTTGATAATTATAAAAAGCAATTGCTAAAAAATTACTATTGCTATCATAAACATCTACAATCTCTCCTGGGGGTATAGATTTATCATGATGAAGTTCATTACTAAAAACCCATAAATATCCTGATAAAATCCTTCTTTTACCATTAGAATTGACTATTACTCTATACATTGTTATATTTTATAAATTTACTTTCTTTCAAAAGTTGAATAAATCTTGATAATCTTTGCAAACTTTGCTCTTCTTCTGGATATTTTTTCTCAAACTCTTTATAAATATCAAAAACTGTTCTCTTACCATCAATCAAGTTCCATACGAAAGTGCCAAATTCATCAAGACTAATTCTAAAATAAGCTTTTTTTCCAGGCAATTTAGGTTGTAACAATTTGCCAAAAAAGAAATCTCTAAATTTAGGCACAATTAACACTTCTAAATTTTCTTCATTTGTTTGAGATTGAACAAGTTTCTCAGGTATAAAGTCCATTAAATTTCTATCATCTTTTTTTTTAAAAAAACGCATATTCCATACACTCCAATTTAAACAATTTTTACCATTACTATTTTTTGATATACACTAAGTAATTGTTCCATATACATACTACTTTAACTATCAACATAATTTTAATATAGCTACTAAATATAAATAAGTCAAGTACCATACAATTCTTTTAAAACATTAATCTCTAAAGAAAAATAATTTCTACAAAAAAACTTGACAATATTTATTTATATACTTATTATAATTAATGGAGAGAAAATATATGAAAAAAAATGTGATAGTATTAGATGATGATATAAACATTCTAAATATTATGAAAAAATATTTAATTAAATTAGGTTTCAATCCAATATTATCTAATGAGCCTAAAGATTTTTTTAAAAAAGTTAAACAATTCTCTCCAGAAACAGTAATAATTGATTTGATTTTAAATAATAATAAAATTGGCTTTGAAATTATTGAAGAAACAAAAATAATAGATAATTACATCACAATTGTAGGATTAAGTGGATATTCAAATAAAGAAAATATAATAAAAGCAATGGAATGTGGAGCAACATTCTTTTTATCAAAACCATTTAATTTTAGTGAACTAAAAGACTTATTTAGCAAGATAATATTGCAAAGGCAGTATATAGATATGTCTACCATTGATACCCAATCAATAGAATATGAAAAAAGAATTGTTAATATAAACAATGATATTAATCTAATACATCCTACAATAAACCAACTTCTTTTCCTATTTAAACATATATTAAAAGATGAAGCAGAAAAAATACGAGTGGGACTATTTGAAGCATTGATGAATGCTATTGAACATGGCAACTTAGAAATAGATTATGAAACAAAACGAAAAGCTTTACAAAATGGAAATTTTGACGAGTTAATAATATCGCGTTTGTTAAATGACGATACTATAAATAAACAAATTACAATTACAATGGAGTTCAATAAAAAAGATAGTACTCTTATCTTTAGTATAAAGGATCAAGGGGAAGGCTTTGACTGGCAAAAATATTTATATGAATCGGATATTGATTCCGATCAGTTTAATGGGCGTGGTATAAGAATAATGAGATACGCCTTTGATGAAATTGTTTATAATAACAAAGGAAATGAAGTAAAATTAATAAAAAAAATTAATCCAAAAAGGAGTTATAATATGGTAATTAACAAAGAAAAAATAGGAGATCAGTTAATAGTAAAAATCAAAGGAGAAATTGATAATTCTCAATCAGAAACTCTAAAAAAATATCTTACTGAGATAGTTGATGAGGTTGAATCTACTTTAGTTTTAGACTTCGGAGGAGTTCCTTTTATTGGAAGCTCTGGTATTGGCAAAATATTATCTCTTTATAAAACTCTGGATTCAAAAGGGATCAAAATAGAAATTGTAAATCTCAATGATGATATTTATATGTTATTTTCTTCGTTTAGACTTGATAAATTATTTACCCTAAGGAAGAAACAATGATAGAAATAGA
>Ga0164318_10000273_pt1 | contig 36548 bp, 45 predicted proteins | sample GuaBasSedimGuay9_FD_113734 | JGI IMG/M metagenome (GOLD analysis project Ga0164318, IMG submission 113734) | Subseafloor sediment microbial communities from Guaymas Basin, Gulf of California, Mexico - Guay9, Core 4571-4, 0-3 cm | ecosystem: Environmental > Aquatic > Marine > Hydrothermal vents...
GCTGAAAGAAAACCAACAAATCACATAGTTATGGTCTTTGGACCATTAGAAGAAGGCTGCAATGGAATATATACAATGTTTCCTGGAAAGAACGCACCTCCGTTGCCTGTTGGTAGGGAAACGCTGGAGGAATGGGGATATGAAGGTGAGGAGTTAGAGGAAGCATTAAAAGTAAACGAGGAATATAAGAAATTCTGGGAAAAGCATGCATTTGTAGGATAAAAACACATTAAGATTCTTAGCATTATATAAAACATGAAGGATTATTTCGGTGTGCTCTCAGGCAAGAAGCTTGCAAATTTCCTTGTGCTAAAATCCATACCTGTTGAGTTTAGCAGAGAAGAAGAGCTCAGTAAGTTATGGAAGTTGCATGATAAAAAAATGGGATTGTTTGAAAAGAGGAAATATGAAAAGAGCTTAGGTAGTGTTGAAAGAAATTTACTTGATCTAAAGTTTGAGATTTCAAAAAAGCTTTTAGAGAGTTGTGTATTTTGTGAGAGAAAATGCAGAGCTAATAGATACAAGCAAAGGGGATTTTGTGAAATTACCAATAAAAGCAGGCTTTCTTGCCAGTTCTTGCATTATGGCGAAGAAACCATATTAGTTCCGTCTCACACATTCTTCTTTATCGGTTGCAATTTCTATTGTGTTTATTGCCAAAATTATACTATATCAAGGCAAATTGAGAAAGGATTCGTAGTTAGTGGCAAAGAGCTTGCGAATATGGTAAGGCCGGAGGCAAGGAATGTAAATCTTGTTGGTGGCGAGCCAACGCCTAACTTGCATACATGTATAGATATGCTCAGGCATATGAATATTAATAAGCCAATAATATGGAATTCAAATATGTTCATGAGCACAGAGGCTATGAAACTGCTTAACGGTTGCATAGATGTCTTTCTTGCTGATTTTAAATATGGAAATAACGAATGTGCTGAAAGACTTTCAAAGGTTAGCTCGTATATGCAGATTGTAACGAGAAACCTTAGGATTGCGGAAGAATGTGGAGATTTGCTTATAAGGCACCTCGTGCTTCCAAACCATTTAGAATGCTGCACAGATAAAATATTCCAATGGCTTTCAAAAAATCTTAAAAAATTCACATTAAATGTGATGTTTCAATACAGGCCAGAGTTTGAAGCATTTGAGTATGAAGATATTGCAAGGTTTCTCAACGAAGAGGAGATTACCAAAAGTTTAGAGCTCATTAAAAAATACAAACTAGAGGGCAGGCTTGTTGAAAATTTTAAAATCTTTTGACCAACTATATTATAGGCAGAGGTGGCCGAACGGCTAGGCGGTCGGCTGCAGTTGGCGATTAATGAGCTAAAGACGGTAAGGCGATAGCTGTGCTAGATGAGCTCGCAGTTACCGGCTCAAGGGGGTTCGACTCCCCCCCTCTGCTTCGAAAATAATACCAGTCCAGAAGTATTCTAGACTAACTTCAATTTCTATTAATCTCCCTAAATAGTAGTTTATGTATTATTCATTTAGTTCTAAAAGATATTTTTTCCCAACAGCCATATTATACCTATCCAAAAAATCCGTGCCAACTATCGATGGCATACCACCAGGTATCATAATTTTCTGTATCGCTGGCACAGCAATATGTAAATTTGTCTTAAATGGTACATACTTGCTATTCTCATCCTTTAGCCATATCTCGCATTCACCAACACTATAAATTTTCAGTGGTATAAGTAAATTTATTTGTCTTACCATTGGTAAGTTTTTGGGTATCCTTAAACCCCTTAAATCACTCTGTGAGATAAAAGTAAAAGGAGAACCAGTATCAACTATAGCACTTATCGCTCTTAATTTAATAAAACCACATGATCTGACAAGAAATGTTAATACACGCCTCTCTGCTCCTAACTTACGCATTTTAATAATTGGAAATTTTCGCATCCGGACACATCCTGTCTTAAAACAATATAAGTTCTTCTTTGCTTGGTACAAACTCTACAACTGTCACTGCAGGATCAAGTCCCTTTTCCTTCATCTCTTTAAGCAGTTCCTTTTCTGTTTTTGCAGATGCAACAACCCTTTTATTCTTTATAGCAATAAACATATCCCTGTATTTCTTCTTTAATTTGTTGTAGTTTCTCGAGAAAAACCTTACATCGCTATCAAATTGGTCAAAAACACGCATTTCTCCCTGCGTCAATAATTTCATTATCACCACCTCTAATTAACTATTAAATCCCTATATATAAATATTGTTGTTCATTTGCCTGTCGTGCATAATAACATCCTTTCCTTTAGACGCATAGATTTTATTCCAAATCAATCTCAAATAATAAGTTTAAAATATAAATTATAAATTATGGAATATTCAAAGCTTGCTGATTTGTATGAAAGATTGGAGAAGGAGCCTGCAAAGCTAAAGAAGACGGAATATATTGCAAACTTTATAGCCCAGACACCTTCTTCTATACTACCTGCTGTAATAATGCTTATCCAAGGCAAGTTATTTCCTCAGTGGTATGAGAAAGAGATCGGTGTAGCAAGCAAGATGATGGTAAAAGCTATAGCCCTTTCTACAGGGTTTAGCGAGGCATACATAATGGAAAGGTTTGCCAAGCTTGGTGATCTTGGGCTGGTTGCAGAAGAGCTTATAAAAAACAAAAAACAGGTAACACTTTTTCAAAAACCTTTAACTATAGAGCTAGTATATACCAACCTTAGAAAGCTGGCAGAGATAGAAGGAGCTGGGGCTCAGGATAGAAAGATGAACATAGTTAAGGAGCTAATAGCGTTTGCAAAACCAAAGGAAGCGAGGTATGTTGTAAGAACCGTGTTGGAAGAGCTAAGGATAGGCGTTGCTGAAGGCATAGTAAGGGATGCCATAGCAAAAGCATACTTCTGTGATATTTTATGGTTCGATGCCAGCATGAATAACCCCAGAATAACGGAATTGATAAAATCATGCTCTAATGCTGTATTTATTTTTGAAAAAGGTACAAAGGAAAAATTGCTGGCAAGAGGTAAAGTAAGCAAGGACGAGTTTGAGAGATTTGAAAGGAACAACAAGGTAAGCGAGAAGAGTTTGGAAGAAATAAAGGGTATGAATGTGTGGAAAAAAGCATGCGGTGTTGATTATATTATTTTAATGGATGAGAGGCTTGGCAACGAGCTTAAAGCCAATATTTTAGGAGCGATAGAATGGGCATGGTTCCTAAGACCGGATTATGGGGATATAACGCTTGTTGCAAAAGAGAAGGGTATAGAAGGATTAAAGAACATAAAGATAGAGGTAGGTAAGCCCGTTTATGTTTTGCTCGCAGAGAAAGCACCCTCATTACAAGAAGCATTGCAAGAGTATGAGCATGCAGCTATAGAATTTAAATATGATGGTATGAGGACACAGATACATAAAAAGGGAAACAAGGTTATGCTATTTACCAGAAGGTTAGAAAACGTTACCAATGCATTCCCTGATCTGGTTGAGCTTGTTAAGAATAACATAAAAGCAGAAGAATGTGTTATAGAAGGTGAAACCATAGGCATAGACCCGCAAACTTCTAAGCCTTTACCGTTCCAATACCTATCTCAAAGAATACATAGAAAGTATGATATACACAGATTGATAAAGGAAATACCAATACAGGTAAACCTTTTTGATATTATTTATCTGAATGGTGAGATGTTGTTTAACAAACCCTTTAGAGAAAGGAGAAAGATATTAGAGAGCATAACCAACATTATTCCGGGACAATTTCAGTTGGCAGAGCAGCTTATAACAAAGGATTTGAAGGAAGCAGAGGCTTTTTATAAAAAGGCATTAGAGATGGGTCAAGAAGGTGTAATGGTTAAAAATCTTGATGCTATTTATCAGCCCGGTAAAAGGGTTGCAGGCGGTTGGCTAAAGGTAAAGCCCGTGATGGAAACATTAGATTTGGCCATAACAGGCGCGCTATGGGGAACTGGAAAGCGCTCTGGATGGTTTGGCTCCTTCATACTGGCATGCAGAGATCAAAATACAGGGAAATTTCTTGAGTGTGGCATGCTTGGCACGGGAATAAAGGAAAAGAAAACTAATAAGGAGGATATAACGTTTAAAGATCTTACAGAGATGCTAAAGCCTTATGTGGAGCTGGAAAAGGGTAACGAGGTAAAAATAAGGCCAAAGATCGTTATTGAAGTAGCATATGAGGAGATTCAAAGATCCCCAAACTATTCCTCTGGCTACGCGTTAAGATTTCCAAGGCTGATAAGGGTAAGATGGGACAAGGATGTAACAGAAATCGACACGCTGGAAAGGATAAAGTATTTATTTAGTATGCAACGAGGTAGAGAAAGTCCCACTAAAAGGTAATGAATATTTATAAGTTTTTGCCCCAAATTAATAAAAGATTAAGAAATGTTTAAATATTAAAACATTAAAAATGTTAATAACAAAATATTAATAACAAAATTCGAGGTGTGAGAATGGTTGCATCACAAGAGGTATTGGATGCATTGAAGAGTATAGGGCTTAATTTGTATGAAAGAAAGATTTATGTAGCGTTATTGGCAAAGGGTGTAGCTACAGCAGGGGAGCTTTCTCAAATGGCAAATGTTCCAAGATCAAGGAGTTATGATATACTTGAGAGCTTAGCTGAGAAAGGGTTTATTGTGATTCAGCCAGCAAAACCATTGAGGTATGTTGCCCTCGACCCCATGGATGCATTTGAGCGAACAAAGGAGAATCTTAAAAAGAAATATGAGGAAATGGCTGAGCGAATAGATAAGGTAAAATCCTCAGAGATTATGGAAGAGTTGGTAAGAATATATAAGGAGGGTATAAATATAGTTCAACCATTTGAAATGACAGGTATGCTAAAGAGCAAGTACTCCATAAATCAGCACCTCTCAAACCTCTTTAAAAAGGCTGAGAATGAGATAAAGATTATAACCACAAGTGAAGGGTTAAATGATCTTTATTCAACCCATTATAACACGTTGAAGCGGGTTGTAAAGAAGGGTGTAAAGATTAAGATATTGGCTCCATTTAATAACACAAAACCCACGTCTGCATTTTCTGATATTGCAGAGATAAGGGATATAGAAAAGCCTTTAGGCAGGATAGTTGCTGTTGATGACAAGCACATAGTTATGGCATTAACAGATGAGTCAAAGGTCCATCATACACAAGATGTTGCCTTTTGGGCACAATCAGAGCACGTAGTAAAAAGCGTAGTTGAGCCACTATTTTATAATTTCTGGAAATAGGTGTTAATCTTGATCTAAAACAATTAAATTATAACTTATGGATTGGAAAGAATTTTTTAGAGCAACGAAAATAAAGGTAGTGGCGTTCTGTTTATTAATATTAATAGTTGGTGTGTTACCTACACCCCGTTTTCTGTATTATTTATACCATATTGGCTATGGTGTTGATTACAGCCCAATTATACTTCTCCCTGTCCTTACCATTATGGGCATTATTGCTCTAATATTTGGTAAGCTGAGTGTTCTATCTTTAATTTTGATGTTGCTAACTTTAATTCTCATTCTGGCTGTTACCTGGAGTTTATCATGCCTTATTACTGTGATTTAAAGAAAGTTTTGCTTTTTATACTGGCCACAATTATCGTTTTAAGTGTTGTGCGTTTTGTACATCGAGAGATCTCTGTACCCTTACCAATTTATAAAGGGGTATTCGGACCTTGCTCTTTTACACCTCCTCCTATGGTGATGGTGGATTGCATAACCTACACTGTTTTGTATCAGAACCTATTCTTGAATCTTATCATTTACTATATCCTCTCCTGTGCAATAGTTTGGATTTGTGGAAAGGTAAGATCGCAAATCCTGATCATCAGTGAACATATTAAACCTAAGAAATAAATACCGAATATGGTTAAAAATTACTATTTCATAGGTTTGGTTATAATTTGTGCAGTAGCGCGGTAGCGGTAGGATGCCTAATTACGAATGAAAAACTAATAGGTTATTCGGGATCTACTTGCACTGGCAACTACACAGTTTATTGCTATGACCCTAAAAACTTAAAAAAGACAAGCTATATTCCTTGTTCCTCCGATAATGATTGCTCTATCGATAATATGGAAAAATATTGCGCCCCTAATGGGCCCAGTCTTCTTAAGTGTATTGGAGCTAGATATTATTGTGGCGAGGATGGATATTGTAAAGGATGCACATGCCGTTAATGCGACTGTGGGACCCTGCATAAAGGCTACAATTTGGATATGCTTAGGCTTTAGTTTTTATATTAAAGAAATAAAAAATATCTTGAGAGAATTTTTTGAAGATAGGGAGCGTGGTTTTGATGCAAATAATGGATGAAGATATTGAAAGGCGTTTGAGAAATAAGTTTGAGAAAGAAATGGAAAGGGAGATTGAAATCGTTGTAATAAAAAGCGATAAGGAAGAGGAGTGCCAGCTATGTGGGCTTACAATTGAACTCGTAAACAAGTTATCAGAGCTGAGTAATAAGATAAAGGTCAAGATATACGAGAAAAGCTCAGCTGCTGCAAAAAAATACAGCATCGAAAGGGTGCCTTCTATCCTTATAGACCCAACCAATTATAAGATAGTTTATACTGGAGCTCCTATAGGAGAGGAAGGATGGGCATTTATCGAAACTATGGTATTGGTTTCACAAGATGACAGCAAGCTGTCGCAGGAAGCAAGAGAAAAACTTAAAGAGCTTAAAGATGAGAGGCACATTGAGGTTTACGTAACGCCAACATGTCCTTATTGCCCTTTAGCGGTGCTCTTGGCAAATAAAGTGGCAATAGAAGGAAAGGGTAAGGTTAAAGCGGAGTGCATTGAGGTGCAAGAGAATATGGATCTAGCAATGAAATATAACATAAGAAGTGTACCCCAACAGATTATAGACGGCAAGGTTAGCTCTGTTGGTGTGCAGCCAGAGCTAAAGTTTGTTGAGGATGTGATAAGAGGTTAGCATGAAAGGTAAGGTGGGATAATGGAAAGTTATGATGTCCTTATTATAGGTGCTGGGGCTGCTGGCTATGTTGCAGGACTGTATGCTGCAAGATATAATTTAAAGACACTTATAATAGGGAAGGAGCCCGGCGGGCTAACAAATGAGGCATATGTTGTGGATAACTATCCTGGGTTTAAGGAAATCCCTGGCTCAGAACTTATGAATAAATTTAAGGAGCATGCAGAATCTTTTGGTGCAAAGATTACAAGCTTTGTTGATGTGGTTGAGATAAAAAAAGCTGGGAATAGCTTTACAGCTAAAACGGAATCTGGGGAAAAAATAAGCGCAAAGGCAATCATATTCGCCAGTGGCACTAAAAAAAGGAGGCTGGGTGTGGAGGGGGAGGAAAGACTTATGGGCAGGGGTGTTAGTTATTGCGCAACATGCGATGGTCCATTCTTTAAGGATAAGGTAGTAGCTGTAGTAGGGGGCGGTAATTCTGCTGTAACATCAGCGATAATGCTTACAGAGTATGCGAAAAAGGTTTACCTAATACATCGCAGGAGCGAGTTTAGAGCTGTGCCTGTATGGGTTGAGAAGGCAAAAAACAATAAAAAGATAGAACTCGTTTTGAATGCAACCGTTCAGGAGATACTGGGTAAAGATACGGTAGAGAAAATAAGGATAAGACAAAATGGCAAGGATAAAGAGCTTGGGGTAAATGGGATATTCATTGAGATTGGCTCCGTGCCTAACAGCGATCTAGCAAGGAGTATTGGTGTGGAGGTTGATGAAAGAGGGTATATAAAGGTTAATATGGATATGAGCACAAATGTTGAAGGGGTTTATGCTGCTGGGGATGTAACAACGGGTTCAAATGGGTTTGAACAGATAATTACCGCTAGCGCTGAAGGGGCAATAGCAGCGGAGAGCGTATTTAATTATATAAAAAGAAAAGGCTACTAGCGCTTCATATAAAAATGTGAGAACATGCAGAATACAAACTTGATAAAAGATTTTCTTTCAAGGCGTGTGTTTGCAGTGGTAGGAGTAAGTAGGGACAGGGAGAAGTACGGCTACAAGGTATTTATGGATTTGAGAAATGCTGGCTACAAGGTATATCCAATCAATCCAAACGCTGAAAGTATAAACGGTATTAAATGTTATAAAAATCTTTCATCTTTGCCAGAGAAGCCCGAAGTCGTTGAGTTTGTCGTCCCACCTAATGTAACACTTGAGGTTCTGAAGGAATGCAAGAGATTGGGGATAAGAAATGTATGGTTCCAGCCAGGTTCAGAGTCTAAAGATGTATTAGATTTTTGTAAACGTAATGGGATGAATGCTGTTCATGGCGTGTGTATAATAATTGAAAGAAAGGGTAGAGAATGAATTTATAAATTTTTGAAATAAAGAGATGGTAATATGATGGAGAAGATTTTCACGGGGAATAAGAATGGGAGCGTTGCGGAGTGGTGCAAGCAGAATAATATATCGCTTGCCCTTGCAAGGGACATACTGCATGTTATAGAAACGCCAAACGATATGCCGTTTTATATTGAGAAGATAATGGATAACTTCAAAAAAATAAACAAGAAGGCAAAGGATAAGCTTAGAAATGCTATCATCAGGGTTCAGATAGAATGTAATCTAACAACGAGAAGTGATCCAATAAAGGTAAGCCAACAATACTATGTTGCTGAAGTGCTTGAAAAACTGCTCTATGGCAATAACTTGCTTATGCAGGAAGAACTTGAGATTGAAGAAGAGGCAAGAGGAAAAAAGAAAAAGAGGTGATAGGATGGATGAGCTAGAAAGGATAAAAAGGGAGAAGATGGAAAAATTTATGAAAAAGGCGATATATCCAGACAAGCCTGTATTGCTAAGCGATAGGGATTTTAAGGAAAATGTAAAGAAGTACGATGTAGTGGTTGTTGATATGTATGCTGAATGGTGCATGCCATGCAAGGTTATAGCACCTATCATAGAGGAGCTCGCGAAAAAATACCATGGCAAGGTGGCTTTCTTTAAAATGGATATAGATAAAAATCCTCTAACAGCCATGGAATTTGGAGTAATGTCGATACCTACCCTGCTGATATTCAAAGATGGGAAAATGGTTGATAGACTTGTGGGAGCATTACCCATAAATCTCATAGAGGAGCGAATAAAGAAATTCATTTAAACATCGATGCTTATAAGTTTTTCAAACTAAATAATATATTGATAGCATGCCAAAAAGGATAATAGAGGCAGCACTTTTTATCTCCTCCAGGCCACTAAAGCTGGAGGAATTGGCAAAGATAGCTGGAATAGCATCACTTGGTCATGTTAAAGATTTATTGGAAGAGCTAAGAGAGGAGTATAGAGAAAGGGGAATAGAAATAGTTGAAGACGTGGATGGATGGTACATGCAGGTTAAAAATGAAATACTGCCAATGGTTGCTCATTTAACACCCTATTCGGATCTAAGCGAGGGGCATAGAAGAACGCTTGCTTTAATAGCTTATAAAGAGCCCATAAAGCAATCAGAGATAGTTAGGTTGCAGGGCAACAAGGCATATTCCTATCTTAGATTTCTTGAAAATAAAGGCTTGATAAAAACAAAAAAGGTAAAGCGAACGAGATTAGTTTATTTAACAAAGGCATTTGAGCAATATTTTGGCGAGGATAAAGAAAGGATAAGAGAAAGGATAATAGCAGAGCTGGATAAAGAAACCATGAACAAGCTGGAGAATATTCAAACAGAAGGTGTTGATGCGAGCAATAACACATAGATTGCCAATAAGTCTATGAATATGAATAGAGTTAGTAATATGAAGCTGGATACGCTTATTTTACTTAATTGCAACACACACCTTGCATTGGCCGTATTGCTGCAATTTATGCTGGATCTTACCATACTCTCAAATATAAACAAAATCATAATAAAGGATACAAAAAATATCATGGTTGCGCAAATAAACAATATCCGCATATTTATTTATTCTTTTTTTCTTTTATATAAGGATATCTCATGATATTTCCACACTCAAGGCATTTAACCACAACAGCTTGCTTATCCTTTCTTGTTCTTACCCTGCAATTTAATCCTGGTATAAGGAACGCATGGCATCTTTTGCAAAACCTTCTTTTTAGATTTTTAGGTATAGGCACGTTGCAACGCATACCTATTTTTATCGCCAGCTCTATATACCTTTTTGCCCTTTCTGGCATGGTTTTGGCATATTTCTCGGCAAGACTAAACAATATCTCTATTCTCTCCTTTGCTATCCTTCTAACCTCTTTTTTATCATGCTGGGAATGCATATTTAACTTTTATCTAATACTATTATATGATTGATGTGTTTACCCTTATAGAGTCCATCTGGCTTATATTGCCAGCATATGCCGCTAACGGGTTGGTGCCGTTATTTAAAGGAAAGCATGTTATGGATGGAGGTAAAAAATTTATTGACAGGATGCGTTTATTCGGGGATGGCAAGACATGGGAAGGGTTTATAGGTGGTTGTGTTATAGGGGTTTTAATAGCTACGATTGAAATGTTAGCATTTCCGTACCTTCCTTTTGATCAATCACCAGTAACGCTTACAATCGTGGAGATGACACCTTTGCTCGGCTTTCTTTTGGGATTTGGAGCAATGCTAGGTGATTTGATGGGAAGCTTTATTAAAAGAAGGCTTAAAATAGAGAGAGGAGGCAAGGCACCATTACTTGATCAGCTTGATTTTTTAGTGGGCGCGTTGGCATGCTCAGCTCTTATTGTAAGGATAAAAATAGAATGGGTTGTATGGCTTTTTATTCTAACACCAATCTTTCATCTCATTGCTAATAGGATAGGATACCTGCTCAAGGTAAAGAGCGTTCCATGGTAGCTTATCGAGCTTAAATTAAAAATTATTAAATTTAGAAAAGAAATAATTTTTAGGCCTCGGTAGCTCAGCTGGTTAGAGCGCCACACTGGTAATGTGGAGGTCGCGGGTTCGAAGCAAAAAGGGGCACAGAAGCTTGCTTCCTCGTCCCTTCTTGTATCTTTCCCATGCAAGTGGAAATCCCGCCCGGGGCTTTCATTTTATGTAAAGCGCAAGAGGGCTTCGGAAGCTTTGCTTTCTCGCCCTCTTACCGCACTATCTCTCATGAAAGCTTGGAAACCACGCTAGGGCTTTCATTTTATGTAACATTTAAAAGCTTTATTAAGAAAATTTTAAATTTTTTACTACTTAATAAAAAATACGTGAGTGGTATTATGAGGAAACAAGAACAAAAAGAAGATAAAATAAACACGATCTTCCTAAACTTAAAAAGGGTTTTGATATGCTCTAACCCTAACAGGATATCAATACTACACTTATTGGCAAAAAGTCCAAACTACGAAATGCAAACAGAAAAGATAGCAAGCATATTAGGAATAAGCCATAGAACAGCCTTGTATCACCTCGATCTATTGCATGAGTATGGAATAGTGGAGGTGAGGAGGTATAGAAAGAGGGGAAGCAGGCTTATGCGTTCCGTTTGGGGTCTAAAGCTTGATAATTTTGACGAGATTGAAAGCATATTAAAGATGAGCACAGAGATGGATACAACCAGGAACAACAAAAGTAAAATTGTACAACCCGTTTGAGTTTAAAATTGCATATCTATTACGAGTTCTGTAAGAGTATTTATATGGGAACCTATTTTCTTTAGATGGTATAACCATTCTAACTCCCTTTTAGTAAGGCTGGAGTAGTGCTTGTTAATGAGTGCTGTAATTTTCGCATCCTGCTCGTAGATATTTTTTGTTTTTTCCTGGGAGAATTTGTAGAAGAGGTCGATAAATCTCTCTATTTGCTCTTTATACGCCCTAAATATAGCTCTCATACCTTTGCTTGGTTTTTCTTTTGTATTTATCATATGCTTTGCAAGCATTTTGAACTCATCTCCTATTAACTCTATAAAGAATATTATGCTATGCATTATTGGCGTTTTCCTAAAATTCTCATACCCGTTCTTATTCAAAACCCTTATACAAAAGTCCTCGAACCTATCCAGATTTGTATCCACTATATGCATAAGCTTCAGCCTTTCTTTTTTATTATTAAACGCCTCTTCCATAATCTCGGCTTCATCCTTAAGTATGATGAACATTCTTCTAAGTGCATTGTTAAACTCCTTGCAGCTTGTTTCTCCCAGCTCTTTTATAACACAAAAATGCTCTTTTTGGTCAATTATCTCCACACCTACAAGTCTGTTAGAAATTGCTTGTACAATCTCCATTTGGCTCATTTCTATTTTGTTATCCTTGCTTCGTAGGTATTCAATGGTATCATAAGAAAAGGAAGAATACATAGTTTTTTTGCTCCCCTCTATACCTTCGATCCTTATCTCATTATAACCAGCCCTGTATGCAGAGAGTATATACCGCCATACAAGCCTTGCCGGTAAGCCGGAGATATTTAAAGTGATGCAAGATAGCTTGCTGGTATTCTTTTCTACAGTTATAATTAGCGATCTGTCCTTTTCGTGAACATCGATCTCATCCCCTGCCTTTACTCCATATCTTTTTGCCCATTTACTTGGAATGGTAATTGTGAGTGTATTATGGCCTTGTTTTATTACCTTTCTTTTCATGCTACCTCCACACCACTTCCGTAATACACGAATATAATCACTATATTCAATATCCAAATATTGTGTGAATATATTCATTATTGAGAAATAATATATAAACCTTTGCACAATTTTTAAACAATTTTTACCCTTGCGCAATGAATTGCTGGAGGTGATAAAATGAAAGATAGTGTTGTTATAAAAAGGTGCGGCTATTGTGGCAGGCAACTAAAGATTCCTGTGTATATCGCCGACCAAGTTGAGAAGGCACTTAGCATGAAAGATTATCCATATAAGCTAGACAGCCCGCTTATGAAGCAATACGAAGAGTTCTATGTAAGTAGTGCAGGTGGATTTTATTGCAGCAAAGAATGTGCGATTATGTTTACGGAGGATTAAACTCCTAATATTAATTTACAGATTTATTCATACCTTATCGCTACCACAGGATCTAATCTTGCTGCTTGTCTTGCTGGCAATATACCAGCAAGCAAGCCTATAGTACTTGCAAATGCAACCGCTTCTATCAAAAGCTCAGGCGTTATTACAGCAATGGCTTTGGCGAGCATGTGGTTTATCAAGTAGACGGCAAAGAATGACATAGCTATTCCTATACCTGCTCCAATGATACTCATTATAATGGATTCGATCATTATCTCTCCAAGTACTTGCATATTGCTTGCTCCAATAGCCTTTATTATACCTATCTCCCTTCTGCGTTCTCTAACACTCATAATCATAACATTCATAATCACAATGCCTGCAATAAAAGCTGCCACACCACCTATCACAAACGTTAATATATTTAGTTGGGAAGTAAGCTTGTGTGCATACTTTCTTACATCTTCATCGCTTGCCGCCCTTATATCATCATACATACTGTTTATCTCCTCAGCTACACTCTTTGCATCCTCTACATTCTCAGGCTTTATCATAACCATTGTGACTTCATCCTTCATATCTGCTATCTCTCTCGCCATATCTAAAGAAACCAAAGCAGCGTTATCATCTTCTGTGCCAGTTTTTTTAAAGATGCCAACAACCTCAAGCTTTATACCATTAAGGGTTATATAATCCCCAATCCCAAGCTTTAGCTTCTCGGCAATATCATGACCGAGCATAACCTCGTATGCATCCCTCTCAATCTCCCTCCCTTCTTCAAACCCTACCTCTATCCCGGAGAACATATCAAAATGCTCCGGATCCATACCCATTACAGGACCAAAACCACTAACCCTTGTTATTATCACAGGTGCGACCTCCTCTACACCGGCTATATCCTTTAGCTCCTCAACAACACCATTATCAATCTTACTGAACATGTAATTCTGAAAGCCGATACCCTTTTGCACAACCGTAATAAGACCGCTCATATACTTTAGATCATTCTCTATATTCTGTTCTATCCCTCTGGAGAATGAACTCAACGTTATTACAAGAAATATTCCTATACCTATGCCTAAGATTGTTAACGCACTTCTTAAGTGATTTCTACCAAGCTCCCTTGCTACCATCTCATACAGCATACTAATCCCTTATCGCTTCTATAGGGTCTATGGTTGATGCACGCCATGCAGGATAGAGTGAAAATACAAGGGCTAGCGATATGCTATAGATAAATGCAAAGGCTGCAAGCTCTGGTGTTACAGAGGCTATGTTAAAGCCAGCAAGCACGTATTTATTTACAAAAGAGACCATCACACTTCCAGCTACAAGACCAGCGATACCAGCTATAATAGAAACTATAAGGGACTCCTCCAGCACCTCAATAATTATCCATAGTCTGTTTGCTCCTATAGCCTTCATTATACCTATCTGCCTCTTTCTTTCATGTACGGAGTTAAGCATGGTTATTATGATACCTATGGCAGCAACAATGCTTGCAACAAATCCTATACCGAGCGTGACTATGCTTACCGTTGATGTTATCTCGCTTGCCATCTTAAGCATATCCTGCGTTGTCAACGCTTGCATATCATCATACTCCTCCTCTATCTGATGCTTTATAGAGCTTGTATATTTTATATCTGTGGGCTTGACAATAATCATTGTTGCCTTTCCCTTCATATCCAACACATCTTGAGCTACGGTGTATGGCATTGCAATAATATAATTCATACCCTTTATTTCACCAGCCTCAAAAACACCTACGATATCAAGCTTCTTTCCATTTATTTCAATCTCATCACCAACACCAAGCTTTCTTTCCTCAGCTACGTTCTTTCCTATTACACATCCATATTCCTCATCATCATACCAACCACCATCCTTAAAATCTACATCTTCGATGTTAAACAAGGCTGCATCTTCAAAGTTTATACCTAGGATGGGAACAATCCCAAGATAGTTTGTTCTTACTACAGGGACTGCTAACTCAACACCATCCATACCTGCGATCTCATTTGCAATATCTTCATCTATCTCCCTTATTTGGGGAGGTCCATAGGTTATATCTATATGTTTCATTACAATAATGGTATCAGAGCCCATCTGCTTAAGAGAGGAATGTACAATCTCTTTCATACCAGCGGATATTGAACCAAGCGCTACGATAGCCGTTATAGCTATTGCTATACCAAGCACCGTAAGAAATGTTCTTAGCTTATGTTCTGCTAAGTTTTTAAAAGCAATATCAAGCATGACATCAATCTTCCTTCTCTATTTTGCCATCCCTTATATATACTCTTTTATTTGCTCTTGAAGCGATAGTTGGGTCATGCGTAACTATAACCAAAGTCTTCCCCATTTCCTTATTAAGGGATTCAAGCAAATCCATAACACCTTTACCTGTCTTACTATCCAAATTTCCTGTTGGCTCATCAGCAAGTACAGCGCTCGGATTATTTATTAAGGCTCTGGCTATAGCAACCCTTTGTTGCTCACCACCAGATAGTTGATTGGGCTTATTGTAAAGCCTTTTCCCCAGACCAAAACGCTCAAGCAATTCCTTTGCCCTCTTACTTGCTATCCGTTTTGCTACACCATCGAGCCTCATGGGCAGCATCACATTTTCTAATGCATTCAATGTATTTATAAGATTATAGGCTTGAAAAACAAACCCTATTTTACGCCTCCTTATCTCTGCGAGCTTCCCATCGCTCAGCTTTGAAACATCCATACCATCAACATATACCTTGCCTTTGGTTGGGGTATCTAAGCATCCAAGAATATGCATAAGTGTTGACTTTCCAGAGCCGGAAGGACCAATGATTGCAATGTATGAACCCCTTTTTATCCTTAAGCTTATTCCCCTTAACGCATGCGTTTTGACATTGCCTATGGAATATGTTTTCCATACGTTGACCGTTCTGAAAACCCACGTCATGGTACCTATTTCTTTTCTCGCCTAAGCTTTATTATGTACGCAAGCTCTACAATAACCAAAATAAAGAGAGCGGTTAAAAGCATGCTATCATCTTCCTTGCCTTTCCCTTCAGCTCTACTCTTTATTACCAAATCCATATCTTTTATTACCTTTTCATTTCTCTCATTCATGTAACTTATATTGAGCTTTGCCTTTCCAAAATCAAAATTTTTGAACCTCACGGTTTTATGCCTGCTTGCCTTAAGCTCACTAATAACAGAAATGTCTCTTATCTCATTATCCTGTATTAAGCTTATCTTTATTGCCTTTGCACTTGCCGTTCCAAGATTTTCAATATCAACCTTTAGCTCGTTATTATCAAGCTCATAGCTAAGCACATCTACAACAGGCTCCCCTCTTACAGGTATTCCGGATACAACATTGCTTTCATATTTATTCTTATTTTCATCCTCATAGCCTATATTTATCTCCGAATTATAGGTTTTATACTCAGCCTCCATATCAACACTAAACATGAACTCTAGCGTGTCTTCTTCGCCAATAGCAAGGCTATCTATATAGTACACACTACCAGAATAGACAGGTACTATGTATTCGCTTTTAGATGAAAACGAGGCATCAATATGGTATGCCTTGCCGGTGCCATAATTCTTTATCTTAACACTCATCCTTACTATATCCCCAGGCTTTACCTGTTCTGGAGAAAGTTCCACGCCCTCAACAACAATTCTGGGCTTACCAGAAACCTCAATGGTAATGCTTTTACGTGTTTTTATATTGCTATTACCAGAAGAATAGAGAAAATCAACCTCATAGCTCCCACTGGGTGCAAACTTATTAACTTTTAGCTTGTATGTCACCATCTTTGTTGATTTGGGTTCTATAGAAACAAACCGCTCTGTTCTCTTTTCTCCCGGAACAAGGGTAAAGGGACTTTTCGGCTCTATTTGCAATGTCACATTTTCTGCCCTTCCATCACCATTATTGGAAAATGCTATCTCTATACTTACAATATCTCCGGGCTCAACAGGATAAGGCTCCTGCTTGTTTAGGCTTATTGTAAGGATTGGCGAAATTGTTTGTGAGCTTGCCATTTGCGCTGCCGATATTAAAACAAATGCAAACATTAAAGCAAACACTCTCTTCATGCCTTCACCCTTTACTCACCTTTTACTCCTAAAGCCAAATAAATTTAAATTGAATTTTATATTAAAAAGCTTTAGAATTTATTTAAGTAGGATGGAATAAAATTAAATTATGAGGGATAAAAGCGTCATAATAATATTTATTGCCGCAGTTTTTGTGTTTCTAAATGTTAGAATCGCTGCGTCCGATCTTGTTTGCACCACGAGAGAGGGAAGCTGTGCTGCTGGTGAGGTTGTTATATTTAAGCTCTCAGACAATGATCTTACCAATGATGCTGGCAATGCCATACCCGGGCCGCATGCCGAGCTCCCAACCCAAACTAATTACAAGTGGTTTGTATGTTGTAAAGACACCAGTGGCGTTTCTATTGGAAATGAATGCATACCTGCTGGGGGTAGGGAAAGGGTTGTTTTGTTTAATCTCACAAGCCCCACAAACGCACACGCTTGGCTTCCTAATAGCGGTAGTGGTGTTGGCTACCCTGTATGTATTTCATACGCTTCTGCCACAGCCAATTGTTACGCTACATCTGGTAGCTGTAACCCCGGTTATGAATGTATAGCTAAGCTAACAGCTGAGACAAATGCCCACATATCCAACTGTACCAGCGATTTTCCATATAGCATTTGTTGTTCATTAACACCAATTGCTGCACTACCCGTAACGCCGCTACAGATCGAATGGGTAAAGCCAAGCATAACTCCAATTGATGTTAAAGAAGGTGAAAACGTGGAGTTTGAGGTTTATGTAGTTAATAAATCAGCCCCCATAGCCAGAGTTCAGCTTCTAAGAGAAGAAGATGGTGAGGTAAAAATAATAAAGGATATGGAATTTGACAAGATGGAGGAGCATGGAGAGGAGAAGAGATGGCATTACACAGCCAGTATGAGCTATGATGATTTTAAGTGGGGTGATAATATAATGCTTGCAAATGTAACAGATAAAAATGGTAACACACTGCGAACAGATAGCGAGAGGGTAATTATAAAGAAGGCAATAGAAATAAGGTATGAGAAGCCAACACCAGAGGATGGCAGCGTGCTCTATTCTGATAAGTTCATAATAAATGTCAGCGTTAAAAACTACACAGCAGAGATTGAAACCGTGAAATTTACAGTTACAGCAGAGATTAATAGTGTACCGTTTAATTATGAGCCAACTATTAGTGGTGATAGGTACGATTTTGTAAAAGATGGTAGATTTTTTTACCATATAGAGCTTACATCACTCTCGCTTGGCACATATACCTTCAAAGCAAGCGCAACAGATAAGGATGGGTATAGTGATGAAACAGAGAAAAGAAGCGTAACCATATCAGGTATTGGCGGACTTTCTGTGGGAATAGATATAGTACCGGTTGTTCAAGAAGATGACAGAAAATACACAAATGTGACAGAGGTTGATCTCAAGCTAACATATCAAGATGTTGATAATAAAAGATGTTATTTGAGGAATGATAGTATGGCATGGGAAGATATTCCCTGTGCTGATAGCTATTCAGGATGGGAATTGATTAATAAAGATGGTACGAGGACAGTTTGGTTTAACGAAACAAATGGCACGCATGAAGGTATTGCAAGCGATTCCATAATTTTAGATAGAACGCATCCTTGGTCCTCGCTTTCTGCAGGCAGGGAATTGCATGATATCTCTACAGATGGAACAAAAATAACCTTTTCTTTGTCTGGGGATGATCCACCACTTCCCGATGGCTCATACGGGGTGGGCATAAAATGCTACAATATCTCATATAACTTTACCGATGGCACAACATGGTATGGATGGAGAGTATGGAATGATTGCGTAACAACCAACACAGAATTTGATTTAGAAGAATTTGCAAAAAATACCCTTGGTCCAGGGAAAACGGCAAATGATTTAGATGGCTATATATTTTTCTTCAAATCCGAGGCCATAGATAAATTGCTGAACAAGGAGAAAAAGAAAGGGTATGATGTGAAGAAAATAATATATGCTCCGAAATGCATAAAAACCTACGTAAAGACGGGATCTGACACTATTATTTCTAAGGAAGGCGGTATTGCAAGTGCAAGGTCCAAAGCAACGATAGTGGTAGAAAGTAGGCCAGGATGCACTCTTACTAATATAGAGATTAATTATACCGCACACCCTATACATGAGCCAAAATCCAATTGGGAATGGGAACAGAGTTCATGTAGCGGGGCACCATGCTCAGTTGATGTTGGACCTTTTAATGAGGACATGGAGATTAAATACTACGTTAAGGCTAAAATTTCTTCAGGAGGTAAGGAGAAAAGTCCTCCCACAGCTCCAAATGATTTATGGTATTTCTATATGCTGTATCGTCCAATAGCAGAGTTTGAAGAGCATAATGTTGTTTTAAAGCTGGGGAGAAGGTATAATATCAGAATAAAGGTAAGGAATATACAGCCTGTTAGATCAGATATTAATGTTCAATTATCCTTGAGTAAGGGCAAAGGTCGTATTCAACAATATGTATATTTCCCTGATTCAACGAATTTTATAAGAACCGTAACATTAAATCCGCAAGAGGAAAAGGTAATAAATGCAACATTCTATGCGAACAAAGAGGGTGTATACAGTATAGGATTGACTGCTTGGAGTCTAAGCAATCCTAATTTACAGGATAATGATATAATGAATATAAAGGTTGTTATGTATAAGGAGCTGAGCGAGATAAACGTATATTCTCTCATGGTATTGTTCATCGCCTCATTAATAATCTTTGCCTTTATACACTCACGCTTATTTTAAAAATGGCCCAACAGGATACCACTTTGCACATTTCTTTCCCTGAAGGCTTTCTTGAGGAAGTGCCAGCTCCCGTAAAGAAAGGCTTCATTGCACATTTCTTTCCCTGAAGGCTTTCTTTGAGGAAGCAGGATTTCATATTTTTGGATTGAACCTTTTTAGGCAAGCGTTAGCTGCCGTAAAAAGGTTCATCGTAAAGAAAGGCTTCATTGCACATTTCTTTCCCGAGGGTTTCTTTGAGGAAGCGTTAGCTCCCGTAAAGAAAGGCTCAATGGGCCCGGCGGGATTTCCACTTTGCATGGGAAAGATGCAAGAAGGGACGAGGAAGCAAGCTCCCGTGTCCCTTTTTGCTTCGAACCCGCGACCCCCAGGTGTCTCCAGATCATTGCCTTTGGCATCACAACACCTAAGAGCCTGGTGCTCTAACCAGACTGAGCTACGGGCCCATTTAAAATAGTTTTTTGTTTGAAATTTTAAATATTGCTTTGTAAACCAAGCAGGATTTATTAGAAAAAGCTATTGTTTTACAATAAGCTTTGCCCTCTCCAAATCATATTTCCAAGTTTTTGGCAACTTCTTTGCCCTTTGATAGTATTTAACAAGCCTCTTTATTTTTGATTCAACAAGCTCTAATGCATGCTTGGCATGCTTGTCTTTTTTCATTTTTTCCAGATGATTTGCTATATTAACAGCCTTTTTTAGCAAGTTAAGCAAATCCTCTGGTATTGAGGGATAATACCCATGCTCCTTCATAATATCGGATATTGTTTTGTTTGTTATCCCTTTAACAGAGGGTATTCCATACTGGTCCCTTAAAATAATACCTATTTTTGCTGAGCTGTGCCCTTCTTTAGCATACTTTATAACCAATTCCTCAACTTCTTTAGGTGTATACCCAACCCAAGCGGTAGTTCTAAGCAAAGGTTTGTGTGAGCCTGATTTCCCTCTCCTTCTCGCATACATCCTTGCCATAAAATTCCCTGTAAAGGAATTTTAGATAAAAACATTTATAAGATTTTCTAACTAAAAACAAAAGTAATGGCTGTGGTTAAAAGGGAAGATGTTTTGAAGGTTTTAGAAGGTGTAGTGGATCCGGAGATAGGGATTAATATAGTTGACCTCGGCCTAATATATGGTGTTGAGGTTAAGCAAGATGAGATAAAGGTAAGAATGACTCTAACTACGCCTGCATGCCCTTTAGCGAATAACTTTGTTAGAGAGGTAGAAGAGAGGCTGAGGGAAGCGTTTAAAACGAATGTGAATGTTGAGCTTGTCTTTGATCCGCCATGGACACCGGAAAGGATGAGCAAAAAAGTAAGGGATATGGTAGAGCAATAAATAAAAATAAACGAAATCACAAAATCTCCCCATCTATACTAAGCGTTTGTTATCTCTTTTACAGCTTCCTCAAAATTATAGAAAAGAACAACGGGGTGCGAGGCATAAATTATAACGTATCAGCTCTAACGTTTCCGCAAGCTGTGGAGCTAAAAATGGATAGAAGATGCCGGTGACGGGATTTCCACTTGCATGGGAAAGATGCAAGAAGGGACGAGGAGGCAAGCTCCTGTGTCCCTTTTTGCTTCGAACCCGTGACCTCCACGTTTCTTAGATATCATCTTTTCATCATCGCTCATATCGTATCATATGAGCGTGGCGCTCTAACCAACTGAGCTACACCGGCATCGTTTTAATATTTATTCGCTTTATTCTTATAAAATTAATATTGATTTTCAGACAAAAATTAAATATGAGATTTCTTGAAACAGAACATCATGAAGGGTTTTGCATTTATAGAAATGGGCATGGGCCTGTATGGGTTTGTCCACATGCAGGTCCATCTATAAAAAGAATGGGCACTCGTGATTCTGGATCCGATGCTATTGCAAGCCTCTGTTGGTCAAAAACAGGTGGAACACTCATTATATCTAATACACCAAGAAACAGGGTTGTTGGGATAGATTTTAATAGGCATTTGCCACCAAAGGATATGGCATTAATCTTTTGGGATATAATGACCAGCAACAGCGAGAGGGCTGAATGGTATAGAAGCAACTACGCTTTTGTTGCAAAGAATGAGGAAGATTATGAAAGAAAGAGAAGTATCTATGAAGAATTCTGGAACAGCGTAAAGGGAGCTGGAAATATCATAATATTCATGCATACACAAAATACCACACTAAAAAACTTTCCATCACTAATGGATGTTATAACATATAAAGGGGATGGTGTAGATAAAAACCTCGTTTCTGAAATCGTAGATGAGATAAATAATAAGTATGAGCTTATGTTCAAAAAAATGGAGAAACCCTACAAAAATGCTATATTCTTGGAGGAATTAAGGTTTATTAATGATGTGCTGAGGAAAAGGGGTGAATTTACGCTAGAGGCTGCAAAAAGATACAGTAAAGCAAGAGTTGTGAAAACGATCGGGGTAATAAAAAAATATGTAGACAGTGAGGCATATGAAGGCTTAATAGAAAGGTTTAATGAAAGGGAGTTTATGAAGGCTGTAATGCTTGTTTTAAGAAAAGATATCGCTCCCAAGGTTACGGTGGAGCTGAACTTCTTTGGTGATATGGCAAAGAAGATAAAGAAGCTCTTTGTATTTAAAAAGAATATAGTTATGGATATCGAGCTAAATCTCTTTTTGAATAAATGGTATCCCGACATAGCTGCTAGCATAGTGCTTCATATACTTTCGAGGATAACCTCTATAGAGAGGTACAGGAAGCTTGCAATAAAACAAACAAGGATAACAAATTTTTTGGATAGAACGTCATCTATATTCTCTTAATATAAAGATACAAAGCTAAAATATATCTATGGAAGCAAGCTATATGATAATTCTAACGCTGGGCATATTTTTTCTCTTTCTGGTATGGCTTGCATTTAAAATAGGAAAAAAGCTAGGTGCGTATGAATGTAAGCTTGAGTGGCAAGAAAGGATAGAAAAGATGAGAAAGGATATAGCAGATAAGCAAAGAGCTGGGATAAAGGGCAAGGTTGTAGAGATTTTTGCACCCTACATTAAAGGATTCCCGTTCAGTGCAAGCGAGTGCAGGTTTATTGGGGACCCAATAGACTATGTTGTTTTTGAGGGTATGGATAGAGGCGAAATAAAGGATATATACTTTGTTGAGATAAAAACAAATAGCAGCAAGCTTAATAATAACCAAAACAGGATAAAGGAATTAATAGAAAAGGGTAAAGTTAAGTGGTATCTCTTTAGGATGCAGGTAAAGGAATAGAGATTAAAGGATAATTGCGCACATTTTTATACCAAATTATCTCAATTAAATATATATGACATTTCCTAAAGAGGTTTTAACCAAGACGAAATCAGGTAACATAGAGGTTAGAGTTTTTCTTAAGAGAGGTGAGTTTGTCCACTATGGTTATATGGATGTGAAAACAAAGAAAATGTTAAATAAGGCAAAAATAATTTTGAAGTCAGAAAATGGCAAGGTGGAGTCGTATTTCATCATACCGCTCAAACAAAAAGATAAATTCCTCTTAATGAAAGAGAAGGAGCAGAAAACTAATATAAAGTTGTGGGATGGTAAAAAGAGTATATCGCTATGGGGAGATTAAATGGAAAGAATAGCAAGTGGTGTGCCAGGTTTGGATGAGATCTTAGGCGGGGGTGTGCCTAAAAACCATATTGTGCTTGTTTCTGGAACATGTGGTACAGGAAAGACCATACTTTGTGGACAATTTATATATGAGGGTCTTAACAACGGGGAAAATGGTGTTTATTTATCTCTTGAAGAGCAACCAGAATCCATAAAGGATAGCTTCTCACGATTAGGCATGAATTTTGACAAGTACGAGAAAGAAGGCAAGCTAACATTTATTAAGTATGATCCTTATCATGTAGAGGGTGTGTTTGATATATTGGAGAATACTATAACGGGGATAGGTGCTAAGAGGGTTGTTATAGACTCTATTTCTGCGCTAGGTATGCATATAAAGGATAAGGGCGAGCTAAGAAGGATGATCTTTAACCTCTCCCTTGTACTGAGAAAGATGGATACAACAACGGTGATGACTTCCGAGATCATTTATGGTCAGAGCGGTATTTCGAGATATGGTGTGGAGGAATTTGTAGCGGACAGCGTTATCGTGCTGTACTATGAGAAGAGCGAGCTTATGTTTTCCAGAACAATACAGGTATGGAAAGTTCGCGGTTCTAACCATTCAAAAAAGCTACACACGTATAAAATAACTAATAAAGGTATAGTCGTCTATCCAACAAAGTAATCATATGTTCTTTTTCATGTTTATGAAGTACTCCTCAAATCCAAATTTTTTGTAAAAATTCATTGCCGCTTTATTTTTTGCATATGAATCCAGCAAAACCCTTCTCACCCCATTCTTTTTAAACCATGCTATTATCTCTTTAATAAGCATGCTGCCTATACCCTTATTTCTATATTCCGGTTTCACAAAAACCTCGCTTATATACCCTCTTTCTCCATACTCATAAACTACAGGTGCCCTGATTATCTTCCCAGCAACAAAACCTATTATTCTTGAGCCATCTAATGCCACAAAAACCACATGCCTAGCTCTTGTTAAAAATGATCTTATATACCTTCCATATATTTCCCTCAGCTCACCTATACCTTTCATATCTTTATCATATCTCTTTTCTTCTTCAACAAGCTCGAGCCATATATTAAAAAGTTCCTCTAAATCCCCAATACCAGCTTCCCTCACAACAACCATGATTCAATTTTTGATAAATCGTTTAAAAAAATATAATGTAAATAGAATAGTATGGTAAGGGTTGGTAGTATTTCAGAAGGTAAGGTAGAAGTTGAGGGCAAGATTTATTTTTCTGATCTCGAGCTGTATTGGGACGGGCGAATAAAACTTATAGAGAAGTTTTATGTTGTTACGCCAAGCGATGTATTAAGGCTCGCTAAGGCAGGTGCTGAAATAATAGTTATTATTAGTGTTTTTGGTAATGTAAAGATAGAAGAAAGTGCAATGGAAATAGCAAAGAGCAAAGGGATTGATGTATTTATTGAAGACGCAAAAAAAGGCGCAAAGTTGTTCAATGCGTTTGTTGCTGACAATAAAAGGGTTGTAGCTCTTATACATACCTTATAGAGTGGTCTTATGAAGATATTGTTTAGTAAAAAGAGTGGTTTGTGGGTAGAGGATAAGGAAGCAATAGAAAAATTAAGGAACGATTACTTCGGGGAAATAAAGAACGATAAACTTTTTTTGTTCCCAGAAGAAGCGCTATATCTCGTAGCATTTAGAAACTTTAAAGTATATGATACCAATGGCATGGAGATCAATTTCAATAGCTTAGCAGCTTTTTACTCAAAAAAAGATAAAAACCTTTTCGTAAAGTTCAATGCATACAGGGATTGGCGTGATAGGGGATTGGTTATAAGGAGATTTAATCCTGCTGTTAAGGGAAAACATGAGAAGAAAGTCACAGCTGTTTACCCCTCTGGCAATATACAATTAGAACCTATAAAGTGGGAGGCTGTCTGGTACCCATACGCTCTTTTTTCCATTATAGAAGATAAGCAAAGCGTGGAGCTTTATGAAAGGTATTGGTTTGGACAATATGGGGTTTATAAGCAAAAAAGAGGAACCATGCTTAAACTCAACTTCCTCGAGACCATTTTCCTTGCTAAACACTTTGGCTTAAAGGTAAAAAATAGCGAAACGAATAAGATTACTAGCTGGAGAAGTATACTAAACTCTGTAGTAAAGAAGAGGGAGTATGCAAAGCAATTGTATGAGGTGTACGAGGATTGGAGGTTACGGGGTTATATAGTAAAAACAGGCTTTAAGTTTGGCTCTCATTTCAGGATATATTTTCCAGGTGCATCTCCCGTTAAAAAAGACAAATGGACGCATTCAAAGCACGTGCTACATGTTTTTCCAAAGCAAGAAAGACTTCTCGTATCGGAGTGGGCAAGAGCGGTAAGGGTTGCACACGGTGTTAAAAAAACATTTATACTCGGTATACCAGAAATGAAAAAGGAGGATTATATTTACTATGAACCACACTTCCTTGCATATAGAAGGAAGAAGGAGAGAAATATATGGGTAAGGGAAACACCAAAGGACAAGCCACGCTACCTTTTGGTTGCCCTTAATGAAGACGAGCATATAGGTGGTATAGAGCTTGCATCCCTTCTAAAGATTGCAAAGGATATGGGACTTGTGCTGGTACTTTCTATAACTGACAGGGAGACTGCGGTAACCTACTATATGCTAAAAAAGATAATATTGCCAGATTCAAAATTTGAATACTACGAGATAGAGTGGATGAAGCCATAATTGACGGGTGTTCTTATGAAGCAACCAATATTGCCGGGGAAATTTAAAGCAAGGTATGCAAGTTTGCTTGGAGAAGAGAATAAAATATTTCTTAAGTACTGCAAGATGCCTTTGAGAAAGAGCATAAGAATAAATACCATTAAAGCTAACGCCAAGGAAGTTGTTTCTGCACTCAAGGATAAAGGCTGGGAGTTAGAAAGAGTTCCGTGGTTCAAATATGGATATTGGGTAAAAAATGCTGATAAAGTAGCAATAGGCAATAGCTTGGAATATTTCCTTGGATATATATATCCACAAGAAGCCGCAAGTATGCTACCGCCTATTATTCTAAATCCCAAGCAAGAAGATTTTGTACTTGATATGGCCGCTGCACCTGGAAGCAAGACCACACAGCTCGCTCAAATGATGGATAACAAGGGGTGTATAGTGGCAAATGATAAAGATACCAGCAGGATAAAGGCTTTGCGCTTTAATCTTGATGTTTGCGGGGTAGTGAATACTATTGTAAGCAGGATGGATGGTATATGGTTCAAAGAGCTTAAGGAAAGATTTGATCTTGTGCTTTTAGATGCGCCATGCTCTGGGGAGGGTGTAATAAGGAAGTCATGGAACGTGCTCTCGCGATGGAGTGTTAACATGATAAATAACTTAGCAGGGTTGCAGAAAGGATTAATAGGAGCTGCTATAGAAACCCTTAAGCCTGGAGGCGTATTGGTTTATTCTACATGCACCCTCGCACCGGAGGAAAATGAAGGTGTGATTGATTTTGCATTAAAAAAATTTGATAATATAAAGGTGGAGAAGGTAAGCGTTGAAGGGTTAAAATGGAGAAATGGTATAGAGGAGTGGGAAGGAAAAAGTTTTAATAGCGAGGTGAAAAAGACCATGAGGATATGGCCCCAAGATAACGACACGCAAGCATTTTTCATTGCAAAGGTGAGAAAGTTATGAATAGAGCAAAGATAATAAAATGGATGGAGCAAAGATTTGGAATAAACAGGGGTATTTTTAAGGGTTACGCGTTCATAATAAAAAATGGCAAGGTATGGTTAACCTCGCGCGAGGTTATGAACAGAGAGCTCAGGGGAATAAAGATCGAGTCTGTGGGTTTGCTTTTTGGTCGCTATTCGGAGAGGAAGGGCATATTTAAGCCAACAACCAATGCGTTACAAATTTTTGGTAAGTATGCAAGCAGAAATATAGTTGAGCTTAATGAGAGGGAAAGGGATGATTACCTTACTGGGTATGATTTAGAAAAGCAATGTGATGCAGGGGAAGGGTATGTGATTATTAAATATAAACATCATGTACTTGGATGTGGGCTTTATAGAAATGGTATAATAAAGAACCAAATACCGAAGGCGAGGAGGCGCTACAGTGTTGAAGAGGTTTGAGTTACATAGCACGGTTGCTATTGTAGCAAAACATAAAGGCAAATATTTACTTGTAAAAAGGGCGAACAAACCATTTAAAGGGTATTGGGCTGTGCCCGGTGGCCACATTGATCCAGGTGAGAGTGCCTATGAAGCAGCTGTAAGGGAAGCAAAGGAAGAGGTTGGTAATGGTCTGCAATTGGAAAAAAGGCCAGCTTTTAGCTTTGTGCATGATGTCTATATTGCCCATCGCCACCATTGCCTTGTTTTCATGGCAAAGGTAAAGGATAGAGGGAAAATAAGGGCAGGGAGTGATGCAGCAAGGCTTGGCTTCTTTACCATTAATCAAATGAGAAGGATGAATCTAACAGATTACACATTACTTATAATAAACAAATTGTTAGAAAATAAATTATGAGCCAAGTTGTAAAAGCAAAGGCTCCTGGCAAGATAATACTTTTTGGTGAGCATGCAGTGGTACATGGCAAAACAGGCATAGCTGCAGCAGTGAGTATGTACAGCGATACAGAAATAAGGCCTGCTAGCCATGGCTTCTTTTTCGATAATCTGGGATATAAAGTTATATGTGATAGGGATGATTTTTTGGAGGCACATGAAACTTTAAGGAAGGGGGTAAGCAAAGACGAGTTTTTGTCACTTTTTAAGAGCGATCGCACAATTGTGAGCAAATACCTGATAATGAAATTTCTTACCGAGCATGAACTTAAACTTAGACCAATGAAGATTACTATAAGGAGCGAGCTTAGGAAGGGTATGGGGGGCTCTGCATCAATAAACGCGTCTCTCATCCTCGCTCTTGCAAGATTCTACAAAGTAACTATAGCATTGGATGAGATCTCAAGGTATGCCTATGCTGGTGACATTATATGCCACGGTGGTATGCCCTCAGGCATAGATAATACCACAGTGGTTTATGGGGGTTTTATAAAATTTAATAAAAGAAATGGCACCGCTCCGATAAGCATAAAAACAAAACTGCCCATAGTTATAGGCGATACACTTGAGCCTGCAGCTACAGCTGTAACTGTTCCAAAGGTTACGGAGATGCTTAAAAAGAGCAGAAGGCACAAAGCACTAATGAATGAGATAGGTAGCATATCCATAGAGGCAGCGAGGTGTATAAGGCGGGGAGATCTCGAGCGTCTTGGTAAGCTTATGAATAGAAATCAAGAAATACTGAGGGAGTTTAGTATATCAACCCCAAAGCTGGAAAGGCTTATAGACGCTTCTCTGAGAGCTGGTGCATTGGGAGCAAAGCTCTCGGGTGGTGGAGGAGGTGGTATAATGATAGCGCTTGCAAGAGATAATAACAACAGGAAGAGCATAGCAAAGGCGATAGAAAAGGCAGGGGGAAAAGCATATATTGTGGAGCTGGGAGTTAAAGGAGTGGCTTAAGCTTTTTTGCCTTCCTCATTTATCTCGCCTTTTCTTATTCGTGTTGATGATATTCTTTTTCCATCGTATGCATTGACCATGTCCACTATCAACACATCCATTGTTTTTAACCCCTTCTTCCTTCTTTCCTTATTTATTTCCCTCGCCCTTCTTATTATATTCTTTTCATTACCAACCACTATCGCCTCTATTCTCTCATTTTTATCCACAAGCTCTTTGCTGTAGAAGCTGTTAAGCGTTACTATCCTGTACCTGCCTTTATATCCCCTTTCCAACAGATAATGCTCAAGCTTTTCTTTTCTCTTATCATAGCTCTCAACCTCTTTCCTGTATCTCTTTGCAAACTCATCACTTGTTAGCCCGATAATGCAAAATTTTGATACCGAAAATGCAAGATCTATTAATGCTTTATGACCTTTATGCAATCTGTCAAACGTTCCTCCAAAACAAATCTTATTATACTTAAACATTTCCCCATGCACCTTCCCCGTATCCTTTAAATCTTAGGTCGATATATTTAAGTATTTTGAGATTGAGCCACAAAAATCCCATTATTTAAAAATTACCTGATAAATATAAATCATGGAATGGATGGACTACATTTACTTGGGGATGTATTGGTTTATGATCTATACCACCGTGCTCTTCATGCTAGTGTTTATAAAAAATAGAAAATACTTATGGCTGAGCCCAGAGGTAAAGGAGAAAAAGACAATAAGCTTTATCGTCCCAGCATATAATGAAGAAAAAAATATAGCAAGATGTATCGATTCTTTACTTTCTCTTGATTACCCAAAGGATAAAGTAGAGATATTTGTTGTTAATGACGGCTCCACAGATAGAACAAGAGAGATATGTGAGCGCTATGCTAGAGAGGGTAAGATAAAATTGATAAATAAAAAGAATAGTGGAAAGGCAAGCTCAATAAACATGGTACTTCCTATGACAAAAGGTGAACTAGTTGCTGTGCTTGATGCCGATTCTGTTGTGAGTAAAGATTATGTTAATCATATGATAGGTTATTTTGAGGATGAGCGGGTGGCTGCAGTGACGCCTGCCATAAAACCACTTGATGCAAACAATATAGTTAAGAAGATTCAATGGGTTGAATATATGTTTCAAATATATTTAAGAAAGGCCTTTGATTTTTTCAAAGCCCAATATGTTATTCCTGGCGCAGGCAGTATTTATAGAGGGGATGTTATAAGAAGGCTTAAGTTTGATGAGAATGGTAATCTTACTGAAGATACCGAGATAGGGTTCAGAATGCATGAGAAGGGGTATGAGATAAGAAATTCTTTAAACGCAGTGGTTTATACTGATATACCAGATACATTTGGCTCTCTCGTAAAGCAGAGATTGAGATGGTATAGAGGCTACTTGCAGAATGTAAGAAAATATTCATATATGATATTAAACCGTAAATTTGGGAATCTGGGTATGTTTCTTATCCCAGCAAACTTTATATGGATAACCATACTCTTCCTGCTTGTTATACTCCCAGGTATAAATTTGGCAAATGACCTATACATCAGATATCTTAATTGGGCTGCTGTGGATTTCGAAATAATATGGCCTAGCTTTAATCCCGATACCATTTTCCTTTCCCTGGGCATGTACAATTATTACGGGGTGCTTTTTCTCTCGTTAACTTTCCTTACGCTCTTCATAGGAGCAAAGGCGTCGAAGGAGGAGCTGGGGTTAATAAAGAAGCGTGCACACTATTTTGCATATATATTCCTTTATCCAATGCTAATAACCTTTTTCTGGGTTTCAGCAACAATTCAGGAATTGCTTAAGGTGGAGAGAAAATGGTAGAATGGAAGATTTATTTGGCTGCAGGCGTAATAACAACAATAATATTCTCTATGGGTATTGTGTTCGGATTCTGGCTTAGTGGGGAAAAAGTACAACGCCTCAACGCTGATCTTGAATCCATTCTTAGAGAAAGCAAAAGCATGGAGTTGGAGATGCTTCTTATGAATACTTTAGAATCAAACTTTACTTGTAGAGCAACACTTATTGAGCTTGATAAGATAACCCAGCGTGCCGCATATCTTGGTGACTTGCTAACAGTATACGAAAATTCGGAGCGTATGAAGGTTGAGGAATATAAAGAACTTAAAAAGGATTATACATACCTTCTCATAAGATACTGGCTTTTCTGGAAAAATGTAAAGAAAAGCTGTGGTAACGTTAATCACGTCTTTGATATCCTTTATTTCTATTCAAATAAAAACTGCTCTACATGCATACAGCAAGGTGCAATACTATCACATTTCAAAAAGCTCTATCCCAAAAACTTTATGATATTTGCTATAGATGGGGATATGGATCTTTACATCGTAAGGTTGCTGAAAGAAATATATAATGTTAAAAGCTATCCTGTTATAGTTGTTGGGGATAAAGAGTACCACAACTTTATGAGTAAGGCAGAGCTGGAGAATTTATTTTGCACAGAGTATAAAGAATTTTCGTTCTGTAAAAGATAGGAAAGGTTAAAAATATGAAAAGCGCATGCTATAAAAGCGTCTCAATTATTATTCCAACCCTGAATGAAAAAGATAATATAAAACCACTTTTTCTCGAGTTGAAGCGATATATTAGAAGCAAGTGGAATGTAATAATTGTTGATAGTAACAGCATGGATGGTACAAGAGAGGAAGCCCAAAAAGTAGGCATTCTGATGGGAATTCCAGTAAAAGTTATCAATACAGGAAAGCTTGACTTAGGGAACTCTGTTGTGAAAGGATTTGGGTATGCTAAAGGGAAGATATTAGTGGTTATGGATGCTGATCTTCAGCATCACCCAAAATTTCTCCAGCAACTTGTTAATGGTATAGAAAAACTCAATTTTGATATTGTTATTGCCTCAAGGTTTGTAAGGGGTTCTGTAGTAGAGTTTTCAGCAATCAGAAAAATAAAGTCAATAGGCTTGCGTTACATTATTTATCTTCTTTTCCCGAAACTGTTTAGAATAAAAGACCCTGCAGCAGGTTTCTTCGCCCTAAAAAGGGGTGTTATAAAAGGTATTGCCCTTAAGCCTATTGGTTTCAAAATACTTCTGGAAATACTTATAAAGAGGAGATATAAAAGAGTTTTAGAAATACCTTTTGTTTTTAAAGAAAGGGTGAAGGGGGAAACAAAGGTTAATAAAAAACAGATAATAAAGATAATAAAACACTTATTAAATTTGTTTATGTATAATTATTTTTATGTATCATGAGGCATTCAAATTATTAAAGGGCAGAAAATTAATTAAGATTTTTTTGCTCTTGCTGTTATTTTTAATCTCCTTTTTCGTAAGGTTTTTTCCTGTCAATCTTGGTTCACACTATTGGGATGAAGCCGTTTACCTTCAGCATGCAGAGATTTTTTCTGGACAAAGGTCAATGGAAAAATTCAACGAGTTTGATATAAGACCACCACTTCTCCCTTTAATGATAAGCCTATCATATATAGTATCACATTCTATCATCTCAGCCCATTTCGTGGTTTCCATACTTTCAGCTCTTGGTATTATTGTTATTTTCTTTTTGGCTAAAGAGATATTTGATGAGGAAACAGCAGTCTTTTCATCATTGCTATATGCATTAATCCCGCTCAATATAACACTTTCTCATGACATCCTTGTTGATTCATTTCTACCAACTTTTTGGGCAGCAAGTGCATTATTCGTTATAAAATCGGCTAAAACAGGAGAAAGGTTGCATAAGGTTCTCGCAGGCATTTTTATAGGCTTCTCGATATTAACAAAATTTACATCTTTATTGCTTGTTTTTCTCCCACTATTTGTATTCTTCTTTTCTAAAGAGAAGCGCGAGCGAACAGAAAGGAAATTTTTTACGTATTTCATTTCGTCCATAAAGGAAATGACATTGATAGTATGCTCAGCAATATTAGTAGTTCTTCCATATCTTGTATGGGTTGCGATACTATTTGGAAATCCTTTGTATACTTTTATAAATGCCTTTCTTGTTGTTAATCTCGATATCCCAACATCATTTACTATATTATATACTCAGTTTAACAAAATATTCCCTGTGCTTTTTCTATTCGGTTTGTTCTTATTTATTTTAAATGCAGTTTTAGAAAGGAAAATTGATAGGTTTGTTGCCTCTATTGGTTTGTTCTCCCTTATCTTCTTCGTAACAATACATTTTGTGACCCATAAAGAAATAAGGTTTTTACTTCCAATAATACCTTTTTTAACGATTATTTCAGTAAACGGCTTCATAAGAGGCATTGTAGGAAGATCCAAAAAAGCTACAAAACTTATTTTCTTAATATTTTTCTTAATTATAGTCTTAGGCATTATCAGCACGAATCCCAAGCTAAAGCTTTTAACGAATGGTAATTTTTTTATTAACCCAACCTCAACAGCATACAATGCTGCTTTATGGCTCCAAAAAAATACCCTTCCAGATACTATAATATATACCAATACCCAATACCCAGTCCTTGCTTATTACTCCAACAGAACAATTATAGTACTGCCTTTCTGGAGAAGTTTTCAAAATAACATAACAGAGGTCATGAACAGAAAAGGATATTATACCCTTTTCAGCGAAACAGCAAGGTCAAGAGAACCTACAATAGATTTTGTGAAATCAGATAAAAGATTTACTTTAATAAATAAATTCGGAAATGGCAGGGATGAGGTGTTCATTTACGAGTACAACCCAATTTAAGCATTAATAATTAAGGTAAATTAAGATAAATTATATTATTATGGCTGTTGATGTTAAAGAAAGCCCGCTCTTTTGGGCGGATAAAATCGCTAGAGAAGTAATAGATAGGAAGAAATTTAGGTATCTAGACAAACAAATACCAACATTTGATAAATTTGTTGTCAAAACCTCCGCATCTATCTCTGGTGTGCTACATATAGGAAGGCTTAGTGATACTATAAGAGGGGAGTCTGTTGTAAGGGCATTGATAGATAGTGGCGTTAAAGCAGAGCTTATATGGGTTGCTGAGGATATGGACCCATTGCGCAAGGTGCCAAAAGGCGTGCCAGAAGGCTATGAAAAATATATCGGCATGCCTGTAACAGATATCCCTGATCCATTTGGCTGTCATAACTCTTACGCCGAGCATAATAAAGCTGAATATTTTAAGGTGATAGACCAATTTGTTGGGGTAAGGATGAAGAAATATTCAATGAGAGAGGAGTACAAAAAAGGCAGCTTTAGACCATATATAAAGAAAATACTTGAAAACATAGATAAGGTGAGAGAGATATTAAACAAGTACAGAACAACACCTCTTGAAAAAAATTGGAGTCCTTGGACGCCTGTTTGTGAGAATTGCGGGAAGATAATAACACCCCGCATCATAGGGGTTGAGGAAGGAATTGTAAAATATGTATGCGAGGATTATGCATTCAAAAGTTATACGGCAAAAGGCTGCGGATATAAGGGAGATAATGATCCTTTAGAAGGTAATGGGAAGCTTATGTGGAAAAGCGAATGGGCTGCGCAATGGGCAAGGTGGAAAGTCGTGGCAGAGGGGGCTGGCAAGGAATACCAGGTACCTATGAGTGCATGGTGGGTAAATGCAGAAATTGTAGAGCATATACTTAGTTTCCCTATGCCTGTACCAATATTTTACGAGCATTTGATGATAGATGGTGTTAAAATGTCTGCATCACTTGGCAATGTTGTATATCCTAAAGATTGGCTTGAAGTTGCGCCAGCAGAGCTTCTCCGCTTCCTATACAACAAGAAGCTCATGAAAACGAGAAGCTTTTCGTGGCGCTATCTACCTAATCTTTATGATGAATATGACAGGCATGCTGATGTCTATTTTGATAGGGTAAAGGTAGCGAATGAAAAGGAAAGGGAGCATATAAAGAGGCTTTTTGAGATCTCCCAACTTGGAAAACCAAAAGCCTGCGTAACTATACCATTCTCATTTGCTGCTATAATAGCCCAAATCCACAATCCTGCAAAGAGTTTAGATAAAGCCATAGAACTTTTAAGATTCACGGGCCACGTCGATAAGGTTGGCAAGGAGGATAAAGAAGAGATAAGAAAAAGGCTTATGTATGCAAGGAGGTGGGCTGAAAAATATGCTCCAGAGGATATGAAGATAAGAATAAGAGAAAGTGTACCACCAAAGCTAATATGCTCACTTTCTGATAAGGAGAAAAACGCTATAAAGGTGTTTGCGAAAGACCTTGCAAAAGAATGGAACGAGCAAAGCTTGCAGTATAGGATATTTGAAATAGCTAAGGAAAATGGCATTGATGTTAAGCGATTCTTCAAGATCTGTTATCAAATAATACTCGGTAAAGATTATGGACCAAAACTTGGACCCTTTATACTCGCTGTTGGAAAAGAAAAAATAATAGCGTTACTTTCTGAGGTTGGTTCGTAGAAAATAGAATTATTACTTTTCAGAACATTAAAAGCATGTGAGAAAAAGCCATGCAGGGATGTAGAAAATCTTTAGATTATCAATATCCTCTTCTCTCATCACATCCTTTGTGATAACAAAACCCCTTTCTATCTTAAAACGCTTCATAAATTTAATCATACCCTTGATATCCCTTTTCGCTATCTCGCTTTTATACTTGACCTCTATAGGTATTATCCCATTCTCTGCTAGTACAATATCTACTTCATCTTTATTTGGCGTGCGCCAAAAATAAACATTTTTGTTTTTAATCCTTACATGCTGAAATACCACGCTCTCAATAAACTTGCTTACAACCTCTTCTATATCAAGCACACTTTCATTATAATTGAGAAGGGCGAAGGCTATGGATGGGTGTGCTATATGAACTTTTTTGTTTTTCCTTAACTGCTTTGCAAAGCTACCGGAATAGTTAAACAGTATATCAAGAAGGAATGACCTCTGGAGATAGAAAATATAAAGCTTAGCTGTATGATAGTTGACATTAAGTGTTTTTGCAAGCCCGCTTATATCAATCATATTTGAAGTGTTTTTGCATGCATACTCAAGTATTGAGTAAAGTACATCTCTACGTCTTGTCTCAAAAACGCTTGGTATGTCCTCAAATATTATTTTTTCTATGATGGAGCTTTTCACATACTCCCTTACAAATTCCTCATTTTCCTCTCTTGCTATTTCCGGGAATCCTCTTAAAATATATTTGTTAAGCATATTCTCAAACATAGTAACCTTGTGCACAACCTCCTCATATATTTTCTTTAAAGAGCTGAATTCCATTTCCGGTCTTTTTATATCAATATTGTTCATTTCTAGAAATTCCTTGAATGATAACACAGGTACATAGAAATCAAATATTCTACCAGCCAGACTCTCTTTTGAGTTTTTTATTTGAAGCGATGCCGAGCCTGAAACAAAGAATTTTATATCTTCTCGGGTATCATAGAACCTCTTTACAATATCTTGCCAGTAAGGCACCTTTTGAATCTCATCCAGAAATATGTATTTTTTACCCTCTTTGCTACACACAACCTTGAGGTAATAATTTATGATATCCTCCAAAACCTCAGGCTTTTGAGCAAGCAATTCATCGAAAAGGAAGTTTATTGCTAAAAGAGTTCTTAAATATTTCCCTGTGGGCGTAAAGAAATAAAAGTCATTTATACTCACTCTTGCTTGTATACTCCGATTTCATAGCATACTCACTCTTTGCCTTATATTCTCCAAATTCTTGCATGGCTAAGCTTCTTGCGTATTTATCTTCTTTGCTTTCTTCATAATCTTCCCCACCTTCTGTCTTTATCTCTGTCTCCCATGCCTCATA
>Ga0164318_10000274_pt1 | contig 36513 bp, 30 predicted proteins | sample GuaBasSedimGuay9_FD_113734 | JGI IMG/M metagenome (GOLD analysis project Ga0164318, IMG submission 113734) | Subseafloor sediment microbial communities from Guaymas Basin, Gulf of California, Mexico - Guay9, Core 4571-4, 0-3 cm | ecosystem: Environmental > Aquatic > Marine > Hydrothermal vents...
ATAAATACAATTATTATATATAAAACTATTTCAGAACAAGAAAAATACCAACTCCTTAAAAATGGATTTATATTTCTTTTTGAATACTGCCACCATAATGAAAGCGAATTCAACTATATATTGGAAACCTTGATAAAAAGATGGCATATATACCAAAATTATCTTAAAGAGAGCAATGAACTAAATAAAGACAAAGTGAAACAAATACAAGAACAGGCTAATGAACTTGAACGTGCTCTGTTAGAAATGGAAACAGCAAAAGAAATAATAGAAGATCAGGCTAATGAACTTGCAAATGCTCTGTTAGAAATGGAAACAGCAAAACAAACAATAGAAAAACAAAAAGCTAAAATTGAAGCTGATTTAAAAAAAGCATCTATATTTCAATTAAGCCTTCTCCCATCAAATATTGACAACGATGAGTTTTTCAAAATAAATTATTACTATAAACCTTCTACTCAGCTAAGTGGTGATTTTTTTGACTTTTACAAAAAAGATAATAATTCATACATTATTATAATTGCTGATGTAATGGGTCATGGAACTCAAGCAGCTCTTGTATCAACAACAATCAAAATTGCTTTCAGAGAAATAGTAAAAAATTATTATAAACCAGGAGAAATACTTACTCTTTTAAATACTAAACTCTATGATATTTTAGATAAAGCTCAAATCTATTTTACAGCACTATGTTGCTATGTTGCTATTTCTTTTGATAAATTAATAATAGCAAATGCTGGACACTATTTCCCAATACCAATTAATATTAAAATTAATGAAGATATTCTCCAACAAAATACTAATGTATTTATTGGTGTACTAAAATCTACTCTTTATAATAATATGAATCTAAAACTATCAGATTTTAAAAATCTTCTCTTTTTTACTGATGGTATAATAGAAGCCCAAAATGAAAAAAAAGAACAATACGGCAAAAACAGACTTACAGATATATTTCTAAAATATAAAAATCTTGAACCCGAAATAATAAATCAAAAAATTATCGAAGATCTTAACTCCTTCAGCAATAAAGACATTTTTGATGACGATATAACTCTTATAACATTAAAAACAAATATTAGCGGGTCCTAAATAAATCTTCATAAATTCTAAAATTTTTAAAATAATATACCAATCCAAAACGAATATCACTAAAAAGAAAAAGTTTATTATTTCCTATCAAAAAAGAGCCCTTATATCCAAAAAAAATAGATACTCTATAAAATTTTAAAAATTCCAATCCAGCCTCGAACTCCACTCCAGGAAAAACACCAGGGTATAAAAAATTATTATTTTTAGCTAAAGATTTATAATCTTTTTTAAAAATATCACTTCGTGAACTGTAATCTTCATCTGGAGCAACAGAAATATTATATAAAATATCTCGCAAAACTATACCGGCTCCTACTTTCAAACTCAATCTCTTTTTTATAGGCAAATAAAAATTATAACCACCACTTACAATAAATTCATTAAAATTCACATCCATAACCCCGGATAAATCCACATAATCTTGATATAAACCAAGATTATTATATAGATTCTGTCTCGAAAAACCACCTTCAAAATAATATGTAATATTCTTATTATATCTTTTCTTATATCCTAAAATATATAACAACCCATTGGATAATACATCTCTGCTATTTCCAGATATCATAGTAATTCCAGAATGAACATAAAAAGAATTATTAAATATATCTCTTCTCTTAGGCTTTTTTAAATAATATAAATTATAATATCCATAACTCATATTAACTGTAAAACTCATTTCTTGGATTAAAAAAAATAATAATCCCGCAATAAATCCTAATTTCTTCAACTGAATTACTCCTTCTTAAAGATAATCTCGTTGATGCTATTAATATTTTTTGTCATTTTGTAATTATTAACTATTAAAAAACTGCCATTTTTCATTGTCATCAATGATAACCTACTTATTATAATATTATCTATCCTACTCCCATCATTCAAAAAAATAGTTGCTGTAACTTTTGTTATATAACTATTATCTGACAAATAAATAGGACCTTCATAAAAAAATTTAATTTTAAAAATAACATCAAATGAAATTTTTTGTTCTTTATCAGAAGTAAATGTTATATAATGTAATTTTTTCATACCTGTTTTAAACCTATCATTAATAACTTTGCCATTCTGTAATTTTATACTACCCTTATATGGATAAATCTTAGTATAATCTATTTTCTTTTTTGGAGAAACTTTCTTTTTATACTTAGTTATTGTTTTCTTTTTATTCCTATAGATTTTTCTTTTACTTATTTTTTTTACCGTGGTTTTTTTTATTGTATCTTGTGGTACAACGTTAGAAGTCTCTTTCCCCACCTTCACACTATCTTGTTGCACAGATTTTGTATTTAATGTATCCTTGACAGCCAGAGTATCCTTTTTAATTTTATTTGTATCAGCAGTTTCTGTTTTATTAACTACAGTATCTTTTTTTACCACTGATGTATCATTTAATGAATCCTCCTTCACAGAATCTACATTCTCCTCTGCTCCTAAAGATGAAGTATCAACTTCGGAAGTATCAAATGGAATCTCAGCAGTATCTTCCCCCTCAAATGAAGAAGTGTCAAAGGGAAATTCTTCAACAAGATTAGTATCAGGAATATTCTCTGCCTGTTTTTTTAATAACATCGGCTTAATAAAGAAGAAAAAAGAGGCTCCCCCAATAATAATTAACAAACCAATAATAAGAATAAATTTAAAAGAAAATTTCCCTTTTTTGGCACTAATATCTTCATCAACTTCTTCTAATAATTCGCTTTCATCTAATTCTTCTGTCTTTATATTAGCATTATCTTCATCACCACCATTTACAACCAGAGAAACAAAATCCTCTGGCAATTGCGTACCACACTCCGGGCATGTATTCGATTCTTTTAAATCCTCAGGTTTTAATTCATATCCACATTCTGGACACTGCATATTTTATTCCTTATTTTAAATTTTTCTTATAAACCCACGCTTCAAATTGAACTTTTTCCCAATTACCTTTAGTATTAATAACTTTAACTTTATTATTTTTATATAACTTGCCAATTCTTTTACCATTTGGAGCATTTCTAATATAACTTGTGCGTTTTACAACCTTGTATTTATCATCAGAATTCTTTTTATTCAAAGAAACCATAGCTTCTTCAGGATAAAACAATATCTCTTTTACACTATTTATATTCTCAATTTGGTCCATTCCATCATAGACAATAAATGTCTTTGCATTATTTTTATTATCAACAACTAAAATATCAAGTACATCAATATAAGCCATAGAAATAATATCACCATTTTTTAGATATATATAAGCCCATACATCTGTAGATTTTACAGAATTATAAAAATCCTTTTCATTACCATAAAGAAAATGAATTTTCAATATATTTTTAATTTTAACTTTTATAAAATTTTTATTTCCCTGAGGCAATACATTTATTGTAGAAAGATTCTTTTTTTTATTCTTAATACAAATTACGCCTTCTATTTTTTCATTATTATTCAATATTACAAGTCCCTGTCTGGAATATTGCATATCAAAACACCAAACTACTCTACCTACAGAAACAAAATAAATAATAACAAATAAAACTAAAATCTTTTTCATAAAACCATCCTCTTATCTAATTTTTATATCTGGGAGCTTAATATAATTAGCTGGGTATAATCTTTCCTTTTTCAAAATTCTCTGCCAATATTCACTGGTAATGGGCTTTTTTTCTAACCATCGCTTTATTGTATAAACTTTGGCAATAACACTTTCACCACCATGATAAGCAATATATGATTCTGGCGGCATACATGTAATAGTCTCAAATCGAGTACCTTTTTGAGTAACAACTCTTATTCTATAAACCATAGTTTCAGCCCTTATTTGTGTAAAAATAAACAATAACACAAAAATAACCTTATTCATCTTTCTTTAAATAATATTGACTTCTTAATTGCGACGTAATATCCCATGATCCTAATATCTTATGCAAACAAATCGATTTTAACACAATACTTGTTGTTTCTTCATTAATAATATCAAGAGGGAATTTCATAGAAAAAGTCTTTTCCCATGGCAAAAAATCATAAATCTGTCCATCTACTTCCATAGGATTATATCTTGGTAATGTTCCAAGTCCTACAACCATTGGACGAACTCTTTCTCCCTGATCATTTTCAAGAACAAAACATTCATTTGTATTTATCAACAAATCTTCAATATGTGCAGCTCTAATTGTAACCTCAAACCATAAATACCTTCTTGCATAATCAAAATTTCGCTCAATTAACAATGTCGCCTTAGCTTTCGATAACTTTGCATATCTTGCATAATCAGAATAATATTGATAAATATACTCAGGAGTATTAAATAACACCTGCACATATACATTTTCCCCGCTTGAAGAAGCCATATTTACCGATGAACTATATAAAGAATAATCAAATGTGTTAGTATTATCAAACTCAAGCCCTAAGCCTGTACTAGTACTTATTCCATAACTTTGAGCCATTATATTTATAGCAAAAATAAATACAAACAATAATATTCTCATTGTTCTCCTCCTACAACTCTTTCTTCAATTTTATATAATTTTCTTAATTTCTGCACATCCCATACCCCTAACACTTTATTATCAAAAGCACTTACCATTTTAAAAGTTTCTTTGCTACAATTAGTATCAAGTATAGACAATGGAAATCTAATACCAAAAGATTTTTCCCAACAAATTTTATCATAAATATGTCCATCAACTTCTATTGGTCTATATTTCGGATAGGTTCCCGGCCCCATTACTTCCGGATAAAATTTCATACCCATATCTGTTATTATATAAACAAAATCTGAATTATTCCAAACTAATTCCTGCATAGATCCTGCTTTAGCAACTACATTAAACCACAAGTACCTCTCAGCATAACTTACCTTTCTATGAATCAAATTACTTTTATCTTCTTCTGACAGTCCCATTTTATCAGCAAGATAATTATAATATTGAAATACATAATCCGGTGTATTAAAGGTTATTTGAAAATAAATCTTATCTGTAAACGTATTATAAATTCTGCCGGATGCAAGATCCTGATTAAAATCTCTATAATTATCCCATGCCATTATGGCTCCTGCAAAAAAGATAATAAACAGAAATATTCTAAATTTCATCTCTTCCTCCTTGTACTTTTAATAATTTTATCGACATCATCTATTAATAAATTTACAAAAAAATATAAAAATTTCAATTTTTTTTAATCTATACAAAAATTATTTAACAAAATATCAAAAATTTCTATCTAAAAAAACTCTAATCCTCAATATATTCCATTATTTTTCACAAGACTCTTAACAAAATCTAATTCTTGATCTTCTGTTATAACCCCATCTAACCTTGCTTCTTTTACTTTATAAAGGATTTTCTTAAAATGCTCCCCTGGTTGTAATCCTAACTTTATCAAATCATTTCCATTTATCTTTATTTTAAAATCTTTTAGATGCTTGATATAAAACATTATATTTTCCCTTATTGTTAAATCTGTAAAAAGACTAAGCCAAAAAATTATTATTTCAATATCAAACTGAACTAATAAAAAATACAGTTCACTTTTTTTTATCTTTTTGTTATTCAATTTATTACCAATATCATTACTAATTTTTTTTAACTTCTTAATCTCTTCTTTTACAGATTTAGAAAATACAAAAATCTTAAAAAAATCTGCTATCTCCTGATAACTTCTATTATACAATAATCCTATTAAATATATTCTTACTACATTAAGTTCACTCTCTTCTAATAAAAATCTATACCATTTTACAAAGGATTCAATATTTTCCAAAATAGATAATGTCTCTTTATCAAGAATAATTTTACATGGGAAAGAACTTAAAATATTAAGTTCATCTAACCTCTTCAAACATCTAACCGCAGATTCTTCTTTTAATAAAATAATAAATTCATCTTGCAACCTTTGACCAGAAATTTTTTTAAAAATATCATTTTTCAATGCAATTTTCAATAAATGTAATGTATGCTTCCCTATTTTAAAATTAAATCTTTGCTCATACCTTACAGCCCTAATAATTCTGGTAGGATCCTCTATAAAACTTAAATTATGCAATACACGAATAATCTTTGTTTCTAAATCCTTTTTGCCATTAAAAAAATCAATTAAAATCCCAAAATTATACTCATTTAAACTTACTGCCATTGCATTAATAGAAAAATCTCGTCTATATAAATCATACCTTAAAAAAGACTTCTCCACTCTTGGTAATGCCCCAGGTTCAATATAAAACTCTTTTCTTGCGCTTGCAATATCCACAGAAAAATTATCAAAAAAAACTGTAGATGTGTTAAATCTTTTATGAAAAACATAATGCACCCCAAATTTCTTTTTAATTTCCTTAAGCAAAGGATAAATTTCCCCTTCAATAACAATATCAATATCATCAAATTTTCTTCTATCCAGCAAAATATCTCGTACAATTCCACCAACTAAATATGCTCTATAACCTAAATTATTGGCAAGAAAGCCTATTTTTTTTATTATTTCAAATTCAGACTCAGGAAAAAAATCATACATTAAATCCTTGAGATTTTCAGCTGATTCAATATTTAAATTAAATTTATTCTCAAGAAAAGTATTTATAATATCATTAGCTGTTATAATGCCTATAACTTTGTTATTTTCAACAACAGGAAACTTTCTCTGCTGAGTATCCAAAATCATCTTCTTTACCAACTCAATTGGAGTATCTTTTTCTATTGTAATAACATCTATATCCATAATTTCATACACATAAAATTTATTTAAATTATGATGAAGTGCCTTATATATATTATCTCGAGATATAATACCTCTAAAATTTCCATATTTATCTACTACAACCAGAGAATTATGGTGAATTTGCAAGATTTTCTCTTTTGCAATTTCGATAGTAACATCTTCCCTGATTGTCTCTACAGGCGAACTCATCAATTTTTCTACTGTCATTAAATTTTTAAATCTATTAAATACAAACTCTGTAATCTTTTGTTTAACTTCATCATAACCAACTATTTTATCAATTGTAACAGAAGCAGCTGTCGGATGACCACCGCCACCCCAATAACCAAGAATTTCATTACATCTAACAATATCCAGGGAACTCCTTGCAATTATCAAAACTTTTTTATCCATTACTATATAAGCAAATAAAGCATCTATATTATAAATTTTCTTCAATCTCTGAATTAATGAGGCTATATCCGGGAAATATGTATCTAAATAAAGAGAAGTCAACCAGATCGAAATTCCTTTTATATTAATTTCTTCTAAATTCTCAGCCATTTCAGTTAAAAGCCTAAATTCATCTCCAGTCATCTCTCTGGTCAAATATTGATTAATCAATCTAATATCCGCACCTCTGGAAAATAAATAAGACATCGCTGCAAAATCTTTTTCCGTAGTCTCAATATTTGTAAAAAAATTTGTATCTTCATATATCCCAAGTGCCATCAATGTCGCTTCTTTTTCATTAATCTCAATATTATTCTCTCTTAACATATCAATCAAAATGGTAACATTTGCACCTGATTTTCTAATAATTCTGTTTCTTGCTGATATATCTGCACTTTCCTCATCATGATGATCGATAATTAATTCTGGTGTAATACTATTTAATAACATATAAAAATTCCCAATCCTACTCTTTCTTGCTGTATCAACAATTATTAGTCTATTTATTTGATTCAAATTTACATTTCTCTCCTTTTTAGGACTAAATTCTGGGAAATCGTTTAAAAAAATTTTAACATTATTTTCAGGAGACCCAGTAAATACCATAATAGCATCAGGGTATAATTTATGAACTGCAACCATGCTTGCAAGAGAATCAAAATCTGTATTTATATGACTAATAATTGCTAACATATATTATTCCCATCTTTTCCTTAATATTAATATATATCGAATAAAATATCAACCCCTATAAAAAAGTAAGGGGGCAATTAATAATATTTATTACCCCCATATTATAAGTTATATTATTTTACACCTTTTGAAACCAAAAAATCAGAATATTTTTGATCTGAACCAAGGATATGATTTTTAAGCCAGTCTCTCAAAAAATTCATAATTTCAACACTTAAAGTAATGCCGCCTGAATCAAATTTCTTCTTAAAATCAGAAACCTTATTAACAAACTCTCTATGTTCTTTTATATGTTGTTCAGTCTCCGGATAATTAAATTCCTTAAAATATTTTTCCTCAGTATTAAAATGCTCAACTGTATAATTAGCAAGCTCTTGAATAATATCTCCCAAAACAAGTTTGCCTTTACCCGATTTCATAGCATCCATAAGCTCATTAATCATACTAACTAATTTTTGATGTTGTTTGTCAATCGATGGAATCTTAACGGAAAAAGAATCATTCCATTCTAAAAAAGGCATTTTCCCCTCCTTTGTTATAAAATAAGCAACCTATTAGAAATTTACTTATTACTATTAACAATATAAGAAATATATAGCTAATAATCAAGTAAAAAAAATTAATTAATTGTATAGTTATTTTTATAAAACAGTGAAACCAGAAAAAATATATCATCAAATTGAATTTTTCAATATCTAAATCTAAAATAGGTGAGCCTTTTGATGACTCACCTATTTGCTCATTCCTTATAAAATTATTTATTTCTCAAATGAAAAGAAACAAATGCATCTAAAGACTTTATAGCAGCTCTTATATCTGTATAAACAGGAATACCAGCATCTTCCATTATGGTAATAAAATCTTGATAATATCTACCGGCATTTACTGAAACTACCATAGGTTTAGAATATTTTCTATGCAAATTAACCAATAAATTAGCCAGACCTTCTGGATCATGGCAATTTTCAGGTATTGTTTTTAAAGTAATTGTATGAGGAACAACTGCCACAAAGACAGAGTCAACATTATCATCCTGTAAAATAGCTTCCACATAATCAGCATACATTTTATCATCTGCCATAGGTGTTATATCTAAAAATGGAGCATTTGTATCAACCAGACCATATTTATTAATTTCATTCAACCTTTTAATAGTATTAGAAGAAAGTTTGGCAACTTCTAAATTTCTTAATTCATCAGCTCCGACTGTAGATTCAAAACCGGCATTTACAACTCCTGAAACTTTATTTCCTTTTGGCAACTTATTAGATAATAAAGAAAAAACTTTTATATAATCATAATGATCTTCAATATTTTCAGCAGTAATTATTCCAGCCTGATCACAGGCAGCTTTAAAAACATCATAACTACCAGTCATTGAAGCTGTATGAGAGGCTGCAGCCTTAGCACCAACATCTGTTCTACCAGATTTATAAACAATAATCGGTTTTTTAATATCTTTAGAAATCTCAAAAAATCTTCTTCCTTCACCAGCATCAAATCCTTCTATATATAAAGATAGGACATCTACATCCTTATTATTAGCAAAATAACTCAATAAATCTGTAATCTTAACATCATATTTATTTCCAAAACTCACAATAGATTTAAATAACTTTGCATTCTGTAACTTATCAATTTCAGTCACAGCAAGAGCACCACTCTGTGTAATAAGGACAGCATTGCTATTCTGATTATATTTAATTTCCAGCCTTTTCTGTTCTATAAATAAAGTGTTCAATCCTTTATTTGTTTTATCTGGTGCATAAAAAATTCCCATACAATTTGGACCAATAACTCTCACATTTGCAGGTACTACCTTATCAAGTTCTTTGGCAAAATCTGAATATTTAATATCCTGCGGAATACCAGAAATTAAAATTACACCTTTAACATTTTTACCGTGAAGCTCTTTGAACAAGTCAATAGTAAATTTAGCTGGGGCTGTGTAGACAACCAAATCCACCTCAACCGGCAAATCACTTATACTCTTATACAATTGATATTCTTTAGAATCAAAGGCAATACTTCCACCCTTTTGATTAATAAAATATATATCATCTCTCCCTAAATCATGCAACAAATGAGCAATTTCTCTACCCAAACTATATTTAGTTACATCAGCTGATACACCTATAACAGCAATTCCCTTAGGATTAAAAAAAGCATCTAAATTAGAAATATTAATATTAGGTAAATTAATGGTATTTTCTTCTCTTTTTATAAATTCTGCATATCCATCAATCACAACAAATTCATTATCCTTAGAAATAACAATAGGATTTATATCAAGTGCTTTAATAATATATTCACTTTTAGCATTTGAACAAAAAGAATACTCCCAAGCAAAAAGGCTAATTTTATGCAAAGCATGAGCCATAAAATCTATATATTCAGGATGACCAATTGATTCAAATTTCTTTCTTATATGTAATGTATTAACAAACTTTTTAGCCTCATCAAGACTAAGTGGCGGCAAAAATATATTAGCAGGATCATAATATTTTGCAAAAAATTCAGCATCATCTCCGCCTTTGCTAAGAGTCAATACTGGTCCAAAAGCAAAATCTTCTTTCAATCCGAATAAAGTTTCATAACCTATAGCCTGAGAATGCTCTATAAAATCAACAATCAAAAATCCTTTAATCGAAGGTTTCTGTCCAGTAAAATGAGATAACACATCTTCCTTCATTTTATTTAAAACAAATTGCACATAAAGCTCTTCAGTATTATTAATCTTTTTAACTCCTCCTACTTTCTGCTTGTGTGATATTTCTGCAGAAACAATTTTTAAAACTATTTCATTCCCAAATTTAGATAATGCTTCCTTCGTTACATCATTTATATCTTTCACAAAAACATAATTGGGCACCTGAATCCCTAATGCTTTCATTATCTCATAAACTTCAAATTCATATAAAACCTTACGCCCTTCGCCCAGGGCTTTTGAAAAAACTGCATCGATCTTTTGAATAATATCAGAATTTAAATACATACCTTTCTCCTTTTTTTTGTTTATAATATTTTATTTTTATAACAAAAGTCAACTTTATGAATTCAAATTATAAACTTTGAAAAAAATAATTACCTAAATACAAAATAGCTTGACATTTATCTATTTTTGTATTATATATTTAAGCCTAACATTCAGAGAAAAGGAGGATTATTATGACAAAGGCTGACTTGGTTAAAATAATTTGTGACAAAACAGGGATGACCAGAAATGAAGTAGCTTTAGTTGTTGATACTTTTATTTCTACTATAAAAGAAGCAGTTTTAGACAATAATAGAATAGAAATAAGAGGTTTTGGCAATTTCTCTTTAAAGAAAAGAAAAAGAAGAGTTGCTCGAAATCCTAAAACAAAAGAAGAAGTTATTATTCCAGATAAAATTGTCCCCGATTTCAAAATTTCTAAAATATTTAAAAAAGAAGTTGACGAAAAATTTAATAAATAATTTTTAATACTGGAGGACCAAATTGCCTTGCGGAAGAAAAAGAAAAAGAAAAAAAATAGCCACTCACAAAAGAAAAAAGAAATTACGTAAAAACAGACATAAAAAGAAAAAACGTTAATTAATTGAATGTTTTTGAAAAAAGAGAGAAGACTTTCTATAAGTTCTTCTCTTTTTTATTTTCTAACTTTCTTGCCTTTTCTAAATAATATTAATTCTAAAATTGATGTAAAATATAATAATGAATATTATTATGTCTATTTAATAGACAATAAATATATAATTCCATTTCAACAAAATTTTGATATTGAAAAAGAAAATTTTTTTATATTTTATTATTATTCCTATCCATATTTTTTTGAGAAAAATTATTCTACAATCAAAGATATAATCAAAAAAAATATTAATAATAATAAATTAAATTTAACTGACGAATATAAACAGAAGATAAAACAATTATTAAATTCAAATTCCCTTTATAATAAATCTCTACTACTACAAATAAGTATGAATTTATATTCTAATATGAAAAATAATAATATTAAATTTTATAATGAAAATGAATATAAAAAAATATATAAACATATTAATAATCAATTTAAAAATTCCCAACTATTTATGAAAAACTACGAATTATTTATTAGACAAAATTTTATACTAACAAAAAACTCACTAAAAGAGCGAATAATCTTAAAAAAAATAAAAAAAATAGAAAAACAAAATATCCCAATTTTAAAAAAATATCTTTCCTTACATCCACTAATTGCTAACTACTTATATAGCAAACAAATGATATTCTATAACAGTATGGAATATAACTTATTTTCATTACTTAAATTAGATCAATATCAAAATTCATTTATATCTAAAATTAATTACAAAGTCAATAAGGAATATGATTATCCTCTTGCATTACATCTATATAACTATTTCATTAAATTTAATAAAAATATTCTTATACAAATTATATTCGTATTATTTTTATTCATTGCATCCATAATTATATTAAAAACAGCCAAACATAAATATTTGAAATATATAGCAATAATATTACTAATAATTGACTTTATTCTAATAATTATTATAAGAAATAACACAATAAGCTTCATCAGTTTAATCAATAAAAAATTAGAAACTCCGAGAAAATTTATTATAAAAAAAACAACCACTCTAAAAACAGATGAAAATAAAAAAATAACACATCAAAGAGCAAACAAAAATATATTAATATTAGGAATTGGCGGATCATCTCATAAAGACAGAAAAACAAATATTCCTTTAGGTCCATATTTAACTGATGTGATAATAATAGCAAATATTATACCTGATGATTCCATTGTTAATCTTATATCAATTCCAAGAGATTTATATATAAAAAATCAAAAAATAAATTCTATTTATAAAAAAGAAGGTATCAAAACATTAAAACAATATCTTAATCAAATCACAGGCATAAAAATTAGTAACTATTTCATCATAGATTTTATAGAATTCAAAGAACTAATCGATATAATCGGAGGAATAACAATAAATCTAAATAAAACATTTAGTGATTATGATTGGTTATATCTCCAAAAAGGCACTAATCATCTATATGGGGATAATTGCCTTAAATATATACGAAGTAGAAGGACGACATCTGATTTTTCAAGATCAAAAAGACAACATCTCATAATAAAAAAAATAATAGCAAAATTAAAAAATAAAGAGTTTATAATAAAAAATTTCTTTCCTCTATTAGATATTTATAAAAAAACAATTACTGATCTCAACATCTCAGATTTATGGGATCTATACAATATATCGAACAGGATAAAATATATCAACTCGATTATATTATCCACAAAAAACTGCCTCATATCAGAATATGATGAAGAACTAGGTTATATATTATATCCTAAAAACTATAGATATGATGCAATAAAGAATTACATTAACCAAAAAACTAAAATCCATCCTCGCCCTTAAGAGGAACAAAAATGCAACCGGATAATTCTTCTTCTTTTATTTTACCATTTTTAACAATTACTCGAATTAAACTTTGGTGATAATAGGAACCAACAGGTCCTAAAATAATACCAAATGAAGAATTGATTTGCTCATAATACACACGAGGAATATGTGGAGCAGCCGCTGTAAAAATAATCCTATCATAAGGCATATATTCAGGCACTCCCAATGTGCCATCACCAACAAAAAAATGAATATTTTTCATATTCAATTTTGCCAAATTATTCTTAGCAAAATTAGATAATTCTGGAATAATCTCTATTGTATAAACTTCCTTTGCCAGATAAGATAAAATAGCAGTTTGAAAACCTGAACCTGTTCCAATCTCTAATACTTTTTCCTTTCCACTCAATTTTAATAAGTCAGTCATTAATGCAACAATATACGGCTGAGATATAGTTTGCCCCTCACCTATTGGTAAAGGTTCATCAGCATAAGCAAATTTTATCATACTTTCAGGAACAAATAAATGACGTGGAATATTCAAAAATGCTTCCAATATTCTTGAATTTTTTATACCTCTTGCCATTATTTGATTTTCTACCATAGATTTTCTTTGTTCAACAAAATCATCATTCAAAGAATTCATAATTCTACTCTATTTAATATTTTTTTAAGTTCCAGTTCATCTGCAATTAAAATAATAGAATCGCTTTCTGTCAATACAAACTCATCCTGTACAAAAACAAATTCGCTTTGATAATACTCATTCCCATAATTATTAATTTTTAACTTCTTTCTTATAACTCCTACTATTTTTATCAATTCAGAATTAAATTCTTTTATATTTTTAATCTTATGTCCTAACGCAAAATCAGGTGTTTTGATTATGAAAATCTTATACTGCTCTAAAATATCAATACTTTGTTCAATATTTTCATTAACAATAGAATCTGCTATCGATTTTGCTGCAATAGATTCTGGATAAATCACATAGTTAGCACCAAGTTTTTCCAAAATTCTTCCATGCTTTAATGAATTCGCCTTCACATAAACAGAAGGAATACCATTCTCTATTAATATAGAAGTAGCCCAGATATTTGCTTTTTCATCCTCACCAATCGCAACTATACCTATATCAATTGACTGATATGGTAAATTAGCCATTGCTCCTTCATCTGTTGCATCAATACATATTGCAGATGTCACCTTATCCTTAATATCTTCAACTTTCTGAGGGTCATTGTCAATAACCATAACATCAATATTATTCAAAGCAAGCTCTAAAGCTAAACTCTTCCCAAAATTACCCAAACCAATAACTAAACAATTTTTCATAATATTCTATCCTATTAAAATATTTGCAGTTGGATAACTAATGTTAAACTCTCTACTATTTTTTTTACGAATAACAAAGGCAAAACTAAGTGGCCCTACCCTACCAATAAACATTAACAAAATTATAATAACTTTCCCAATTGTATTCAAATAAGGAGTAATTCCACAGGAAAGGCCAACTGTCCCAAAAGCCGAAAATGTCTCAAATAATAAATCTTCAAATTTCAAATTACTAATGTCCTCAAAAAATAAAAGCCCACTAAATGATATAAATATTATAAACAATGAAAGCACTAAAATAGCTATACTTTTATCAATAATAGCTTTATTTATCTCTTTTTTAAAAATAGTTACATTCATCCTATTTCTCAAAATACTAAAAACATATAAAACAATAACCACTACCGTTGTAATTTTAATGCCACCTGCAGTAGAACTCGATCCTCCTCCAATAAACATAAAAAATAACATAATAAATTTAATCAAAGGACTTAATAATGAAAAATCTACTGTATTAAAACCCGCTGTCCTCAATGTCACACTCTGAAATATAGAAGCCATTATTTTATCTCCAAACTCTAAATCTTTCAAAGATGAATCAAATTCAGTGAAAAAAAATAAAATACTACCAATAGCTATAAGAATTGCTGTAGTAATTAAAACTAACTTTGAATGCTCAGAAATCCTATTTTTATTTAAACTAAAATCAAATAAATTTCCTATTACAGTAAAACCAATTCCCCCTGTTATAATCAAAAACATTATTGTAATATTTACTACAACATCTGTTCCAAAGGAAACTAAACTATCACTCTGTAAAGCAAAACCAGCATTACAAAATGCAGAAACAGAATGAAAAATTGCAAAAAATATTTTATCATGAATTTGAGAATAACTGAAACTTCTTATATATAAAACTATAGCTCCAAGGCTTTCAAAAAAAAATGTATATAAAATAATTTTTTTAAAAATAAAATAAATACCCCGCAAATTTTCAATATTATAAATTTCACTTAATAACCCTATATCTTTTATACTTAATTTCCTTCCCAATGCTAATAATAAAAAAGTAGATATTGTCATAAAACCTAATCCACCAATCTGAATCAATATTATAATCAACAACTTCCCCCAAAATGTAAAAAAAATAGCTGTATCTACTACTATCAATCCAGTAACACATGTTGCAGATGTTGCTGTAAACAATGCATCTATAAAATTAATATGTCCTGACTTAGACATTATAGGCAAGGTTAATAAATATGAACCAATAATTATCACTATTATAAAAGTAAAAATCAAAAATAAATAGGGGTAATCATTTAAAAAATCAACTATTTTAAATTTAATAAAATATCCCCATAGTATCTTAAAAATAATATAAAAAGATATAAAAAAAACATTAATTCTAAAATATGGCCAGAAAATCAATAAAATCAACGAAATTATAAAAATATCCGGATGATTTTCAAAAAATCTAAAAATATTACGATTTTTATAACATCGCTTTATTTCTTTATAGTATTTTTTATAATAAACCCATAAAATTACAAAAGCTAAAGCACCTGTCAATAACTTGAATGGCTCATTAGCAATGATTAAATATCCATAATGCATCAAAAATAATATAATATATATTAAAGAGACGAAACCTATCATCATAATATTTTTATAACTAAATACGCATATTTTGTCAAGTTAAATGTTTTTTTGATATTGGGAAAATAAAATTTTATAACTTATCTTAATATCTGATTTATATCTGAATTATCATTAATAATATCAACATTCTGAAAAAAAATTATACCTATAATTATTTTAAGCCAACCATAGCATAGCCAATATACAGACTCTTATACTAAATACTGGCCATAATATTACAAGCATAATTTAATTATAGTCATAGCATAAAATTTTCCCATATATTTTCAAAAAAAATTTATATTTATCAATTAGTAAAAAAAATAAAATAAAGCCACAAATAATTGTTGACAAATCATATAAATTAATTTAAAATAATAGATTTAAAAAAGAAAAAAGGAGAGACATAAATGATAGGAAGAAGAACTCATAAATGTGGGCAATTAACTGCAAAAAATGTTAATGAGGATGTTATTTTATATGGATGGGTTAATAAAAGAAGAGACCATGGGGGAGTTATATTTATTGACTTAAGGGATGTCTCCGGGATATGTCAGGTAGTATTTGACCCTGGAATTGATAAAAATGCCCATGCCATAGCAGATAATATACGTACAGAATATGTCATAGGTATTCAAGGAAAAGTTAGAAAACGTCCCGATGATATGATTAATCCTAAAATGACTACTGGTGAAATAGAAGTTGAAGCATACAAAATAGAAATTTTAAATAAATCAGAAACTCCTCCTTTTATGATTGAAGAAAATATAAATGTTAATGAAGATATTAGACTAAAGTATAGATATATTGATCTTAGACGCCCAAATATGAAAAATAACATTTTATTAAGAAGTAAGGTTGCAAAAATAGTACGTGACTTTTTATATAAAAATGATTTCAATGAAATAGAGACTCCTTTTCTAATAAAAAGCACGCCCGAAGGTGCACGTGATTTTCTTGTGCCAAGTAGATTACAAAAAGGGAAATTTTATGCTCTCCCTCAATCACCACAAATATTTAAACAAATTCTTATGGTATCCGGTTTTGATAGATATTTCCAGATAGTAAAATGCTTTAGAGATGAAGATTTAAGAGCTGATAGGCAGCCAGAATTCACACAAATAGATATTGAAATGTCATTCATTGATAGAGACGAATTATTAGAAACAATTGAAAAATTAGTATATGAAATTTTCAAAAGAAGCCTTGGAATTGAAATTCCTTTACCTTTTAGAAAAATGCCCTATAAAGAAGCTATGGAAAAATACGGTACAGATAAACCAGACTTAAGATTTGGCATGGAAATAAAAGATGTCTCTGAAGTATTTAAAAATACTGAGTTTAAAGTATTCCAAACAGTTCTAAAAAGCGGCGGGACAATAAAAGGAATAAAAGTTGAAGGGAAAACAGATTTTTCAAGAAAAGATATTGATTTATTAACTTCATATATAAAAGATTATGGAGCAAAAGGACTGGTACCAATTAAATTAACTGAAAAAGGATTTGAATCTCCTGTAAAAAAATTCTTTACTGATGAGATATTTGCCAGAGCATTTGAAATTTTTGAAGCTAAAAAAGGTGATACTATTTTCCTTGTGGCAGATACTCAAGAAACTACACTAAAATCTCTTGGAGCATTAAGATTAAAATTAGGAAAAGATTTAAACCTAATAGATGAAAATCAATATTCCTTTTTATGGGTTGTTGATTTTCCTTTATTGGAATATGATAAAGAAGCCCAGAGATTTGTTGCTATGCACCATCCTTTTACAAGCCCTGTTGGTACATTGGAAGAAATAAAAAAACAAAAACCAGAAGAAATATTAGCAAAAGCTTACGACCTTGTATTAAATGGAAATGAAATCGCCGGTGGTAGTATAAGAATACATGATCAAGAAATGCAAAAATATATGTTTAACCTTCTCGGTATCTCTGAAGAAGAAGCATCAAAAAAATTCGGTTTTCTACTTGAAGCTTTTAAATACGGTGCTCCACCTCACGGAGGTATTGCATTCGGTTTCGATAGATTAATAATGCTACTCACAAAGTCAAAATCTATCAGAGATGTAATTGCCTTTCCAAAAACAACCACAGGTCTATGTTTAATGAGTAATTCTCCTTCTGAAGTATCTATTCAGCAGTTAATAGAATTAGGATTAAAAATTATGAAATGAATATCTTAAAAATATACAATTATCCCTATTTTTTTATTAATGAGCAAAAATTATCTTTTGAAAATTATAAAATTAAAGATTATGCTAAATATTATGTTATATATGAAAGATTATTTTTTGAGAATCTTGAAAATAATGAAATAATAAAAATAATTAATGCTAATATTAACTTTGATTTCTTAAGCTCCATTTATTTTAAATTTTCAAAACTTTTTTTAGAAGTTCCTATAAGGTTATTCCTTCATATCAAACTTTTAAAAAATGATTTTGATATACACACAATAAATCTTCAGCATTTGACTAATATTGAACAGAACATATTAAATTTTTATCTAAAAAAAGAATTTCCAAAAATAACAATTATAAAAAACAACCTAAATAAAATATATTTCCTTAAATTTTTTCTGTTCTCTTTAATATATTTAGGTATACTATCATTAAAATACTTATTTAGAAAAATACCCGATATTACAATAGAAAAAAACCTTACCTTCTCATATCCACGTGAATATTTATATAAAAACCAAAATAATATTACTATTTTAATACCATTTTATAACCCCTTAAAGAAAATCAAAAATTCATATAATATTATAAATCCTTTATATTATCTCAGATTAAAAAATATAGCTAAATTAATAAAAATAGACTTTATTATTTTACATAATCTATTAAAGACTGGCAACACTTATGAAATAATTCTTGGCAAATATTTATTCTCATATTTTCAACTTCTTTATCTTTATATGGAGATTATAGAGGAAAAAATTTTAAAATCATACTCAGGTGATATTGAGTTCATATCAGCAAATAATGAATTTGCATGTGCTATAAACTCTATTAAAAATAAAAAATATACAACTTATCATAAACAACATGGTCAAATCCAATCCCCTCTACCATATAGATCAAATTGTGATGAATTTAAAGCATGGACAAATTATGAGAAAAATCTAATAAAAATCTACTCAAAAGATAAACACTACTCCTCAGGATATTACCCATATTTTAAAGCTAAAAATTTCGATGAAAAATTTTATACACCACAAAATAATAAATTATCTATCACAATATTCACTAATATAATAGATGAAATTTTTGGAAAAATCCCATATCAAAACTTTCTTAATATAATAAAAAACTTCATAGAACAATATAAATATACTTTTAATATAATAATACATATTCATCCTTATGAAGACAAAAAATTCTATAAAAACAATTTTCCTGATATTAAAATCGAACAAAATAAAGCAGAACCTATATTACAAACAACAGATATAATAATAAGTGTTTACTCAACAATAATAGTTCAAGCTTTAAATTATAAAAAACCAATTATAGTATATAATTCATTTATAGATGAAGAAAATACCTTTATTGGTGAAATAGCTTATCAAAGAAAATTCACAAATTATAATCAATTAAATAAAATAATTAAAAGTATTTTAGAAGAGTACAATAAAAATAAAAAAATAAATATTGAATATGAACAATATGCATTTTATAAATATTTTAAATAAAAAAAAGCAAGCCCACGAGGGGGCTACTCGTGGGCTTAGAGGGGGTAAAAAATCTCTCTATATTAAGGGAGGCTGTAGTCAAATAATTAATACTATTAAATATTAATAATAAAAATTAACAATGTCAAGTGTTTTTTTTGAATATATAAATATTTTACACTATCAATTTTTTTAACTTAAAAATATATAATAAACCTTTTATTAATCAACAAGTTAGTAATATCGAAAAAATAATGATTTAACTTACCTATTTCATTTCGTCAAATTATAAAATTCTATTGCTACTTTTGCAGTTTCTACCAGGTAGTCATTCTTAAAATTAAAAATCTTAATTTTAGAATTCTCACTATTTATCTGTGAATCAATAATATTTTTATTATTTACCTCATCATCTATTTCAATATCTAAACAATGTAATTTGTCAATAACATGTTTTCTAATCGCAGGATATAAATTAGAGTATCTCCCTGAAAAAACAATTGCATCTGGCATATTATCAAAATCAGGCATAAACCCTGATATAGTACTTGCAATTTGATTTATAAAAAAATTATAAATATCTTTCTCTGGCTGTTTATTATTATTATAAGCATTAATAAAATCATCAAAATTCAAATCAAAATTATCAGCCATTCCTCTAAGACCTGACTTTTCATATAAAATATTTTTCAAAGAATTCAAAGAATAATTTGAATGCTCTAATAAATATATAATAACAGCAGCATCTATGGTCCCAGCCCTTGTAAGTGTAGGCAAACCAGCAAAAGTTCCAAACCCTGTACTAATATTTTTAGCCTTGCCATTTTCTATTACAGAAATTGACATTCCCCTGCCTAAAAAACAACTTATAATAGAAAGTTCTTTTTTGCTTTTTCCTAATTTTTCACTAAGTTTATCCAGATTCTCTCTATGTATTAACCCATGGTAACCATATCTTCTAATTTTATATTTATTTACTATATCTTTAGGTAATGCATATAACTTATTATGTTCCGGCATATCGTTAAAAAAATGATTATCAAAAACTGCTATCTGATTGGTATTCTCTAATAATCTTTCAGCAGCTTTTATTAGTAATAAATTATAAACATTATGAAGTGGGGCAAGTGGTGTTAAATCTTCTATTGTTTTTATAATATCATTGCTTATATATGCTGCCATTGGAATATCATAACCACCATGCACAACTCTATGAGCAATTATATCTATTTGCTCTTCGCTCTTAATAACCCCATATTTACTATCCTTAAGCCATTTAATTACTTCTTGCAAACCAGAAACATAATCTGGAAAAAACTTTTTTATTACAATATTTTTCTCATTTGAAAAAAATATCTTCAAAAAAGATCCCTCATCACCAATATCGCTCACTTTACCTCTCATTAAAATACTTGAAAAATTACCATCATAAAAAATAAAACTAAATTCATTTTTATATGCAGACAAACTTAAAACTTTCATCTATCCTCCTGCTTAAAAAATTGATTAATCACTTTAAAAATATCGTCCGGTTTTATGAGCCTCATACATCTATGATGACCTAAAGGACATTTTTGTTTTCCATGGATATTACAAGGCCTACACCCTAAATTATCAACTTCTACTACTCTACTTTTCTCAGACAGCGGATAAAATCCAAAATCTGGTACCGTAGGGCCAAAAATAGCAATCGTTGGAATGTTATAAGCTGATGCAATATGTAATGGTGCAGAATCATTTGTTACTAATAAATTTGAAAACTCAATTAATGAAGCCGATTCTGACAAACTCGTCTTTCCCATAAAATTTAAAATATATTTATCAAGTTTTCTATTTTTATAAATATCGTCTGAACCTATTAAAACCACTGTTTTACCAAAATTTTTAAAAACCAACTCCGCTAATTCTAAATAATAATCCTTATCCCAACACTTTGTTTGCCACACTGAATGAGGTGCAAAAACAAAATAATTATACTTTTCTACTAAATTCTCAAACTTCGAAAAAATGCTTTCAAAATCTGGACAAGAAGGCCTTTCTCCTTCTAAATCTTCTTCTTTTCCTGTCAATAAAAAAATATTTCTGCCTGTTTCATGCACCCCCTTTTCTCTTAAATATTTTCGTCTTTTATTATAAAAAAATTTAATTGTAAAAATATCAAAACCATAACGTTGTTTAGCTCCACTCAAAAAGGTCATTAAACCACTTCTAAAATATCTATGAGGAGTTATTACAATATCTGGTTTTATTTGCCTCAATATCGACACTATTCTATAAAATCCTTTTATCCCTTTATGTGATTCTCTTTTATCATATACTATAATTTCATCTATAAATTCTAAATTTTTCATTAATTCAAAAGAATGGGGTTGAATCACAAAATATAATTTTGTATCTTTATATATCTCTTTTACTCTCCTTAATAAAGGAGTGGTTAAAATTACATCACCAATAAAAGATGTCTGTATTACTACGATTTGCTTCTTTGTGTTTTCCATCTTTTATGAACCCAAAACCAATCAAAAGGATATAGTCTTATAAAATCTGATAATTTTTGATTAAAACACTCCAATATACTCTCTTCCGAGTCATCAAAATTTATCTTTAATTCTTCAATATAAATAGAATATGTCAAATCATTATTTAATCTAATATGTGAAAAATAAACTGGTAACTTATACTTTTTGACTAAAAAAGCAGCTCCTTTATATGTTGATGCTTCCCTCCCCAAAAAATTAACCATTACACCCTTTTTGCCGGCATCCTGATCAATCAAAATCCCCAGGGAATATTTGCTAAAATCATGTCTTAAAATCTTTTTCAAATCTCTTTTCATATCATAAATAGGCACATTATATTTCGACGTCAATTTCCCATAAAAATCATTATTTACTTTTATATTTTTTTGACGTTTATTTATAGCTGCTAATGGGAATAACTTATAATTAATATATCTAAATAACAACATAAAATTAGAAAAATGTCCTGATATGAAAATTCCATTTTTACTAAAATTTCCTTTCAACTGAACCTCTTTAATCAAATTCAATAATCTCTCATTAGGGATATTTACAGCATTTATATAATCCATGAAACAAAATATCTGATTTGTAAAATATCTTATTAAAAAAGATTTATTACAAAATTCACATTGTCCTCCAAAGGCTATAATCAAATTATTCAATACCACATCTATTCTTATTTTCAAAATAAAATAGTTAATATAAGATAAGAAATATGAAATATTATATAAAACCCTCCGAGGTATTATCCTTACTATAAATGAAAGCAAGAGATAGCCAACATATTCTAAAAAATATTTTATTTGTGAAATCATATTAATTAAAATTCAAAATCTAAAGGTAAAACATAAAGTTTCAAGTCAGAATCAAAATTAAATCCAGGTAAAGTTTCCCATTTCTTATAATTCTCAGGAATAACAAACATATTCCCTATAAAATTTAACTGATTATTACTTGTCTTTCCTATATTACCTCTAATATTAAAATCTCCTGAGGAAAAAGAAAAATTATTTATTTTTAAATCTTTTGTTAAATAATCATAATTCAAATTAAAATTAAAATATTTAAAGTTAAAAGTTTTAAATCTATCATCTCCTAATTTATTAGTCAATGAATTAAAAAATCTATCATTTGAAATATAACCAGAATAAGAATTCAACTTGCCCACAATAAAAAACTTATCAACTTTATTCTTTAATGAATTTAATAATATTTCAATATTATATGTTACATTTGCAACTGCTCTATTATTTGAATCATACCCCAGATATGTTTGTAAAACCTTTTTCAAAGCAACATTTTTAATAAAAACAAAATTAGATAATTTTATCATATCCAAAGAAGAAAAATTCCAGGTAGAAGATAAAGAATAATCTCCATTTGAATCAATAGGTTTTAAATAAGATTTTATTTCTTTTCCTCTAAATTTTATACTTCCAATTCCATTTCCAAAATCAATATCTCCAATGGAAAATCCATTATAATCAATATTTACCTCAATATTAGAATTAGGTAACAAATTAAAAAATACACCTTTATATAAGATTTTCTTTAATTGCTGACTTAATTCTAAAATGTCAAATTTTTGACTTGTAAATAAAAATACTCCCTGGCTTTTATTAAAATCATCAGATAAAAACATGCTGTAAACAAAATCATTAAATTTTGTAATCTGCCCACCAATTTTAAAAAAAGACTTACCAATGCCACATTTTAAATTTTCAACATACAAAATATTATTTCTTGAAAATAAAGAACCATCTATTTGTATCGGAAAATTTTCATTTTTATTTGAAATATTATCACAATTAATTTTTAAATTAATATCTGTATTATCCAGACTATCAAGCATTGTTTCCAGGCTAATATTCCCTTTAAATGCCCCTCTAAAATCTGCATTATTCCCACTAAAATTATTATTAAACTCAAATTTCAAATCTAAAAACTTAGAAATTAATCCAAGATTCATCTCATAATCGCCCAAAATCTTATTAAAACCTTTTATATTTAACGATAACTTATTCCCAAAATTCGAAATCAAAAAATTCTGATTTTTATAATTAAAAATAATATTTAACACTCTATCAAGATATGATATAGAAAGTTCCTGTGGCTCTCCATCAATTTTTAATACTTTCTTATCAGGAACATAACTATTTTTAACTCTTTTAAATGAACTATAAAATTCTATATCTTTATTAAAATCAAATTTTATAATATGATTCTTAAAATTAATATCTTTAAAATTAATATTTGCAAAATATTTTTCCCCTGAAAAATCAAAAATAACTGAATAGATAAAAACATTTAAATCTACATACCCATCATTTACATCTATTTTAAATTTTGAATTCTCTATCTCAATTAAATTAGGTTTTAAAATATCATATAAAGATAAGATATTCAATCTTGCATCTGGATTTATAAAAAAATTTGCATCCTTAATGGATATTTTATCAAGCTTTTGTTCTCTATCAATATAAAATAAAAATGGAAAAGACAGTTTTACTTTCCCCTTTTTCAAAACATTACCGTAACTAAAATCTTCTAAAATAATTGATGGAACTACTGAAATCTTAAAATATACTTTACTATATTTTATACCACTTATATTATTCTTTGCTAAAAAATTTTCTATATATATTTTTGCTGCATTATTGGAAAATATTGTAAATCTCAATAAAATTATACACAAAGAAATAAAGGCAACTAAAGAAAGAATTATTATTATTTTTTTCATTATGATTGAGCCATTATATATTTATCAACAATGGTAAGCAAATTCCCCAATTCCGGTTTTGTTAACTGAGCATCTGCGCCAACAGATTTACCTTTTTTAATAACATCAGGAGATATTAAAGAGGAATAAATTATAACTGGAATATGAGAATATTCTTTATTAGTCTTTATTCGTTTACATAAAGTATAACCATCCAGTTCTGGCATTTCAATATCTGTTATCACTAAATCCACTTTAGTATCAGAATTAAATAAAACATTCAAAGCCTCTTTCCCATTAGAAGTATCTATAACATTATACCCGGCATCCGATAACTTCTTAACCATAATATCCTTGATAGTAGCGGAATCTTCAGCTATTAATAAAGTATATTTACTTCTATTAATGTCAAACTGAGTTTCAAAATCAGTAGCAGTTTCTAATGAAGAATAATTATTTATTTCCATAACAATTTTTTCAAAATCAAGCATTAAAATAATTTTATCATCCAATTTTACAACTGAAGTGATATAAGCATTATGGCCAGCAAATGTCTTATCAGGAGGAATAACATTCTCCCAAGATAACCTATAGATTCTTGTAACAGAATCAACAATAAACCCCATCTTCTGAGCATTAAATTCAGTTATTATAATTTTAGGCTTTTTTACATTACCAGATTCCTCAATATTTAAAAACTTCTTTAAATTAGCAATAGAGATAATTTCATTTCTAATATTAGTAACACCTTCCAAACACGGATGTGTTTTAGGTACAGGGAAAATCTTTTCAGGTTTCTCAATAACCTCTCGGATTTTTGAAACATTAATTCCATAAAATTTATTTTCAATAATAAATTCTATCAGTTCAAACTCATTAGTTCCTGTCTCTAATAAAATTCCTTCATTTTTTGCCATAATATCCCCCTTTATTTTAAAATATCATTTATTATATTCTCTAATTCACTGACTTTCTTAGCACCAATTTCTGTTCTTTTTAATTCCCCTTTATAATAAAATTGCATTGTCGGAATAGAGGCAATATTATATTTTTCTATCAAATCCTTATTTTTATCTACATCTACTTTTGCTATTATTAATTTATCACTATATTTTCCATACAACTTTTTCAAAGAAAAACTTAACACTCCACAAGGCGCACACCAATCTGCCCAAAAATCTACTATTAAAATTTTATCTTTTGAATTATTTTTTATAAAGTCTTCAAAGTTATTTGAATTTAATTCAATAAACATATAACTCCTCTTTATTAATTATTTTATAATAAAAATAAAATAATAAAAATTCAAGCAAAAAAAATAAAAAAAATATTGATTTTTTCATATACTATTCTTATGATATTAAAAATATAAAGGTTTATATTTATGAAAAATAAAATAAAAATTTTAATATTCGATGAAGAACCTTCTAATATAGTTCTTATAAAAAATTTCTTGAAAGACCAACTTTTTATTTATAAAATATACTCTTTCTCAAATATTAACAATCTCATAGAAAATTTTTCTCAAATTAACCCAGATATATTATTTATTGATTATACCCCCCAAACTAAAAATAATCCAAATTTTATAAACTTTCTATCATCTATTAAAAATAATCAAGATATAACAAAAATTTTTACTATATATTCTACTGATCCAAAAACAATTGAAGAAATATTTGATATAGGTGCAAACGACTATATACTAAAACCTTACAATAGAATGGAAGTTATAAAAAAAATAGATAATCATAAAAATCAAATTCTATCTAGACAATTAAAATTAGAAGAAGAAAGACTAATTGCTGCCAAAAATACAAGCGGTGCTATTTTACATGAATTAAACCAGCCTATAAATGTTATATATATGCTGACAGATCTATATATAGAAAAATATAAAAATAATGAAATTATTTCAAAAATAAGAAAAAATCTCAATAAAATTAATTACTTAATGCAATCATTTCTTAATATCTCTAAATATAAAACTAAAAATTATCTTGAAAATACAAGCATACTCGATATAGACAATAGCAATGAATCAATACCAACTGAAGTAATAGCAAAAAATAAAAATTTTATCTTTCTTATAATAGATCCTGAAAATAGTGTTACCAAAATACTTGAACCTTTATTAAACTATAAAAATATCCCTTTCATACATTTTCAAAATACGTTAGATATAAATAAAACTTTCTTACATATTAAAAATATTTTTCTCCCTGTGATATATCAATACAATAAAGAAGAAATATTAAATTTTATAAAATATAATCACAACTTTAAATATATAATATTCGCTAATAATTTGACAAATGAAGAATTAAAATTATTAAAAAATTATAAGGTCGTCGATTCAATTGATGTTCTTTACGATGTGATCTTCTATGAAAAATTTTAAAAGACATCTAAAAATTTTTGCTATACCATTTTTTTTAATAGCTTCTTTTTCATTATTTATAATAGTTAGCTCCTTTAGTTTAGATAAAATACTAAATAAAATTAATATAGAACATCTGCCTCTTCTAAGTAATAACAGTAACGAATTACTTAATGCTCTATCTTCAAGTAATGAAGTAATCATTGCTGTTCTTGCCTTACTTATAACAGTAGCAGCTATTATTGTTGAATTAGCAGCTACAAGATACAGCAGCAGGATTATTGATCTATTTATAGAAGACAAATTTAATCTTACAATTCTTACATATTTCATTATTCTAAATATTCATTCTTTATGGATATATTACTTTGCTGGTAATAGCCTGAATATACCATATTCTGCTTTAATTAATACTGTTCTCCTAACAATTGGATTTATATTAGTTATGCCATATTTTGCATACCTATTTCAATTTCTAAAACCTGATAATGTTATAAGTAAAATAAAAGAAAATATACTCAAAAACCTTTCCCAGGCCAAAAGCACTAATATAAAAAAAAGAAAATTAAAAACTCTAAAAAACGATATTAGTCTGGCTATAGAACAAATTAGTGATATTGCATTAAAATCTATAGAAAATAAAGATAGTTCAATCGGAATCAAAGCTATACTTACTCTGAAAGAAATTGCCACAAATTTTTTAGAAATAAAAGATAATATAATCGATAGTTTCTTTAAAATTGAAACCTATGAATATGATCAACCAGATTACGTTACACTTTCAGACAAAGTTAGAACTAAAATTTATCATCAACATATTACGTTTGAAAATAAAATTTTAAAACATTATGCCTTAATTTTTTCCCATTCTGTAAATAATATAAGAGATTTTACAAATATGATAGCAATGAGTACCAGAGCAATAGGAATAAAGGCCATTCAAATAAAAGATATAAATGTAATAAATTTAATTATAAAATATTTTAATACCTACCTGAGAACTTCTTTGAATCATAAAGACATTCGCACAGCTTATAATCTACTTTATCAATATAAACTATTTACAATTGCTGTCCTCAATTCAGAATACTCTAATATAGTTGCCAATATTGTAACATATTTCAAATATTATGGATTGCTATTTTATCAGCAAAAATTAGGTTTTATACTAGAAACTGTTGCACATGATATATGCGATATATGTATAGAAGCCCGAAAAGCTAATTGGGACAATTTTGAAGATATATTAGCAATATTTTTAACTGTGGATCAACCATCTGAAGAAGGTCTTGAAGAAGATAAATCTTTAAGGGGTGTACGAAAAGCTCAAATTAAATTAGCAGTATATCTTTTATATATAAACGATATAGCAAGTACAAAAATAATTGTATATGATATGATAGAAGAACCCCTAAAAAGAATAGAATCTATTTGTAATGAATTAATGAGAACAAAAGAAGAATTTTGGGAAATAATTGATAGAGGGAGTAATTTCGATTATATACCTGAAGAATGGAAAAATCAAATTCCAAAATTCATCCAGATATTTAAAGAATTTGAAAAAAGTCAATTAAAAAAAGCTATAATCAAGAAAAAAAATAATAACTCTAATCCAAAATAGATAATAATCTTTCTAAAGAATGTTGTAATTTATCCCATTCATTATAATATTCTTCTAATTCTGGTTTCAGCTTTTTATATTCTTTATTAAGTGCGGCCGCCTTATCTGGATCGCTATAAATTTCAGCAGAATATAATTGAGATTCTATATCTTTTAATCTATTTTCCAAATATTCTATTTTTTCTTCACATTCTTTTATTTTTTTTGTTAACTTTTTTCTCTCGCCAGAAATCATTTGCCTAATTTGTGCTCTCTCTCTTCGCAATTCTTTTTTATAATTTTTATTATTATCTTTCGATTTTACCTTTGTTAAAGAACCTTTTTCTCCTGCTGACAACCTGTTATTAATATAAAAAATAAAATCATCATAATTTCCCGGATAATATATCATCTTTTTATTCTCAAGGTAAAAAATCTTTTCTGCAAATTTTTTTATAAAATAACGATCATGAGTTACTAATAATATAGTCCCGGGGAAATTTATAAGTGCATTTAATAAAGCCTCTTTTGAAGGTATATCAAGGTAATTCGTAGGTTCATCAAGAACTAAAAAATTTGCATCTTTTAAAAACATTTTAGCAAAAACTAATCTTGTTTTCTCTCCACCACTTAATACACTCACTTTTTTATTAACACTATCTCCTGAAAATAAAAAAGCACCTAATATAGCTCTAATATATGGCACTCTATCTACACTTGCTCCTTCATATAATTCTTCATAAACAGTATTATTTAAATTCAATCTTTTATTACTATCCTGCGAAAAATAAGCAATTTTAACATTATGACCTAATTTGATAACTCCTTCTGAAGGCTCTTCTTCCCCACAAATTAAGCGTGTTAATGTAGATTTCCCGTGCCCATTTGGACCTGATAAGACTATTTTATCTCCAGCTAATATTTCAAAAGATAATCCCGAAAAAATTAATTTATCTCCGTAAAACTTAGAAACATTCTCTACTTCCAAAACTTTAGAACCACTTTTTTCAAAATCAGGCAATTTAAACTTTATCTTACTATCAAATGAATCTTTAACTAATTCCGGCTTTTCCTCCTGCAACTTTTCTAATAACTTAATTTTACTTTGCACATTAGCAGCATGCCTTGCTTTTGCTCTAAATTTATTTATATGATTTAAAAGCTCCTGCTCTTTTTTATTAATATTTTTTATTTTTTTTTCAAGAGTATTCTCATATTCTTTCCATTTAACTAAAAAATCATCATATCCACCCTGAAATTTATAAACCCTACCAAAATTCAAATACCAGATTTCGTTCACAATATTATTTAAAAAATCTCTATCATGAGAAATAATAATTAAAGCACCTTCATATTCTTTTAAATAATTTTCAAGCCAAATAATACTATTTATATCAAGATGATTAGTAGGCTCATCCAATAATAACAAGTCACCCGGATTAACCAATAATTTCGCCAAAAAAAGACGAGTCTGCCAACCACCAGAAAATTGATGAATTTTTTTCTTAAAATCTTCCTCTGAAAACCCCAATCCTTTTAAAACTTTATATACAATAGTATCTTGCGCATAATAATTATGAATCTCAAGATAAGATTGAATATATCCCATTCTATTTAGTCGCTTTGTTATCTCTTCCTCATCTTTTAAAATACCAATTTCCTTCATGATTAAATCCAACTCTTCTTTTAACAAATTTAACTCATCAAAAGCATGCCGAATAAAATCAATTATATTTTCATTAGAATTTAGTATCTGCTCCTGCGGTAAATAAGAAATCCTTATACTTTTATCAAATGTTATACTACCACTATCAGGCTTTATCTGTCCTGATATTAATCGAAAAAAAGTAGTCTTACCTGCTCCATTTTTACCAATTAATCCAATTCTATCATTATTATTTATTTGAACATTCAAATTATCAAAAATATTTTGACTACCAAATGCCAAATTAACATTATAAACTGAAATCATAATCTAATTCCCATAAAAAAATTAAATTCACCGCTAAATATATACCAATTCGTAATTAAAAACAAGCAAAAAATCTTATTTCAAATAGATGATAAATATCCTACGAATGTATCTTATCTGAAAATAAAATCTCTCATTGCTAAGCTGCTGATTTTACAAAAAATCTTTTATCTATTAAAAATAGAACTATTCCCTATCTATCCACATAAATTATCAATCTGACCCGGAAAAAACTCCTACTAAAACCCTCTTCCCAAATAAAACAAACTAAATAAGTTTGTTCTCCAATAAATTAATCCTAAAATTTAATAAAATATCTTGAAAATCTTTTTTAAAAACTGGATTATCAACAAAACCAAACAAATGTGAAAAATCATTTCTACAATCCGAAGAACCAAAACCTTCAATAGACCAATCGGAAATCGCTTGAATCTCATGTGATAATTCTGATTCCAAATTATCACTATTTCTAATATGAAATATCTTTTCTACTTTACAATGCTCCCTAAAATAATCAATATGCCAAAACTTTTTCTTTCTAATCCTCAAATGCCTGTTAGTCCGTGCTGTCAAATTATTCATTGCAGAACCTACATAAATATAATAACCTTTGCTAAATTTTATATAGCCCAATTTCCCAATTTTAATATTTTTATCTTTTTCCAGATGCAAAAGTAATAAATAAACTCCTTTATCTATAACAGCTTTCTTCAAATAATCAAGAGGTATTTTAACAGGCTTTGCATTTAAACAAAATTGAAGCTTTTCATTCCAGTAAATAGAATATGCCAAAATATTGATCCCCTCAAATGTCTTCAAAAACACATTTGCAAATTCGAAATCTGTATGAAAATCAGGTAAAAAATACTCAATATCATACTTATTAATAATAAAAAGCACATATGTTTCATAATTTGTATTTTTATTTAAATAATATAATTCCTCTAAATGCCTTGCCCCTCTTTTTGTAATAGCATCTGGAAACATGGCTATTTTTTTACCAAATAAAGTACATGACTTAACTTCCAACAAAATTTTCTTACCTTCTTTCTCAAGCAAAAAATCAAATCTGCTATTACCAACAGTAACTTCTCTCTTCAAAATTTTAGCTCCCACTAATTCATTTATAGAATTATTAACAATCAATATTTCTGCTACTTTATTATTCAATATTGTATGTAATGAAACGATAACATCATCTTTTCTAACAGCCACAGCAATATATCGATATTTAGATGTTTTATTTTTTGAATACATTAAATAAATATCAACACCTTTTAGCAACAATTCCTGCAACCTTCCAGGATTAGGCATATATGCAAATAATCTATTTTTATCAAAAGTACATTCTAAAACAAATCTATTAATCCTTCTTACAAATTTAGCAATAATAAAATCATCAAAGATACTAATGAACTCCATAATAATCCTGTAAAATCTTTATCACTTTATCAAAAACCATCTCAGGTAATAATTTTTTCATACAATTAAAATGTTTTTTAGGACAACTACTCTGCCCATGCAATGTACAAGGAGAACACTTTTCGTTTATAGTCAAAAAATTATTTTCTTTTATATCAGAGACAAAACCTAATGACGGATGAGTGGCGCCAAATAATGAAATAGTAGGAATTCCAAATGAATAAGATATATGGGAAGCTCCTGAATCCATAGTAATCATTAAATTTTGCTTTTGGATCTCCTCAAAAAGTTCTTTTAAACTATTACCAGTAAATTTATAATTTATCTGATCTCCAAAAATATTTTTCAGTTCTTTAATTATAAATTCTTCTTTATTACTATAAATAACAGAAATAAAAAAATCTTTCTCTATGAGAAGATTAATTAAACTAACTAAATTTTCAATATTCCACATTTTTGTTAAATTACTTGCTCCGGGATGAATTCCAATTTTTATAACATTTTTATCCAACTCGAAAGGAATATTTCTTTTTAATTCTAATTTTGGATAATCAATATTTTCATAATCCCTAAAAACAGAAAAATATTGCTGATATACATAAAAATCCACCTTCTTTTTATGAAACATAATTTTATACTTTCGATATAAATGTTTTTTCTTATATGAATAAATTTTTTGCTTTACAAAAAATTTAAGTAAATTTGTCCTTAAATTATTATGTATATCAAAAATATAATCAAATTTATTATTATCTATAAATTTCGCAAGCTCTCTTAGTGAACAGAAATCTTCCAAAAAAAGAAGCTCTAAATCAACAGGAAAAAATTGAAAAATATCTTTATAGAGCTTTTTTGTTAGAAAAAAAAATCTATAATCAGGAAATTTTTTTTTTATAAATTTAATAAAAGAAGAAGATAATACAATATCGCCTAATGAACTAAATCTAATTACAAGAATTTTATTCTTCATCTAATGTGCCAAAAATTCTATCACCAGCATCACCAAGTCCAGGCACAATATAGCCTTTATCATTTAATCTTTCATCGAGAGCAGCAGCAAAAACAGGAACCTCTGGAAATTTGCTATGAATAGCATTAATTCCCTCAGGAGCAACAATTATAGCAATAACTTTGATATTTTTAGCACCCATTGAATAAAGAATATCCAAAACTTTAACAATTGAACCACCAGTTGCAACCATTGGGTCAATAACTAAAAATCTCCTCCCGCTCACATTAGGAGAAATTTTCATATAATACTGCACAGGCTCTAATGTTTTTTCATTTCTATAAATACCAATATGCTCTACTTTAGCATTTGGTAACATTTTCCACACACCTTCCACCATACCAAGTCCAGCCCTCAAAATTGGCACAATAGTAATTTTTTTCTCATCAACAAAATGAGCTTCAGATTCTGCAATAGGTGTATCAATCTTTTGAGAATATATAGGAATATCCCTTGTAGCCTCATAAGTTTCAATTATTGCTAATTCCTCAACAAGTTCTTTAAAAACCTTTTTATTTGTTGTTTTAAGTCGTAATTTTGATAACTTATGTTTTACCAAAGGATGTTCAATTATAAACAAATTTTTTTGAACTTCTTTGAACATATAATCTCCATTCTATTCTGTTAATTCTCCAGCAATTGATTTTAAAAAATTTTTCTTTATTATCTCTACATTATCATATTGTCCCAATAGAAACATAATTTTAGTAATCACCGCCTCAAAAGTCATATCGCCAGCTGGTAACACCCCCAATTTCATAAACATATTTCCTGATTCATATAAAAAAGGTTCCACATACCCGGCTTTTGTCTCGCTCATTAAAATAACAATACGATTTTCATCAATCCATTGTTTTACTCGATCCAGTGTATTATACCCATTGATAGGCAATGTACCTGCTCCATAAGCAACTAAAACAATTGCTCTTACTCTTTTGGGAACTTCAATTTCCTCTATCTTGATACCGGGGAAAAACTTAATCACAGCAACATTATTATCAAATTTATCAAGAACATGAAAAAGCCCCTGTCTCTTCAATACATTATTCCAATAAATATTAATATCAATGCCAACCTCTGCAAGCAACGGATAATTTGGAGAAGAAAAGGCATCAAATAGATTAATATTAGATTTTATTGTCCTATTACCACGCATTAATTTATAGTTAAAAAAAATGGCAACTTCTTTAATATTAGAAGTTGCCAATTCTACAGCATTTATTAAATTCGATCTCGCATCAGTTCTAATCTCATATAATGGTTTTTGAGAACCTGTCAAAATCACAGGAACATGCAAATTAACTAACATATATGATAAAGCAGAAGCTGTATAAGCTAATGTATCAGTACCATGAGTTATCACAAATCCATCATAATCACTAATCTTTGTTTTAATTATATGGGCAATCTCCTGCCAATATTTAAAATGCATATCTGCACTATCTAATAAAAAAGGAATCTCGACGTCAATATTTGCAATCTCTTTTAATTCCGGAACAAATTTCTTTATACTATCATAAAATAAATCAGGCTTTAACGCTCCTGTTTCTTTATCTTTTATCATACCGATTGTACCACCTGTATGAATAATAAGAATATTTTTGCTCATATTTCTATAATATAATTTTTTTATAAAAAAGTCAATATTCAATTAAGAAATACAATTTTATGTAAAAAAAGGAAAGGGTTCTCACCCTCCCCTTTAAAATTAAAAATCTTTTTTTTAATTAAAAATCTTTATGAACCAGACATAGAATTTAAAATAACTTTTAAAAACTCTTTTTCAATATATTTATAGCCTCTATTATTAGGATGTACACCATCCAAACTAAAAGCTGTATTCTGCGGATCTAACAAAAAGAATTTTGCAGATAAGCCTTCTATCTTACCTTCTTCAAGATCTTTCATAAGTTGATGGATATCTACAAGAAATACTCTATTATTCGATGATGCTTTTTCCTCTAAATAAGAATTATAAGATTCAACAAGAGAATTAACCTGATCAACTTCTTCTTCTGTCAATGTAAAAAAACCAGGTAATTTTCTACCAGTACCACCTAACTGTTGAGGAATACCAACACCTATAAGAATTGAATCTAATGCTGAAAATAAAATATATTTAACATTATCTTCTTCAGTTAAAAAAGAGATATTTCCAGCAACTGGTTGGAATGTCTCAGGATTAAAAATAACAGGTGGTATTGTTGTTACAAAAGGAATTGATGCAATATCGGGGATATTAGCCACATAAATATTAGCATGTGTCTGATTAAGCAATGAATCAAAAATAGCATCCATCATACTTCTATATGAATCAACGGGAGTTACCGTAACTCCTTCAACAATGGTTCCTGATACAACTCCACCCAAAATATCATTATTACCAATCCATAATGTGATTAATGTAGGATTTAACAAAATAGCTTGTTGAAGCGGTGTAGAATTTCCAAAATTCGGATTACGCAATATCATATCAAAATAAGGATTGTTTCCTGATTGTGAAGTAGCAGAATTTGTAGCATATAATAAATCTTTTGTAGTTGCTCCCGGAATACCTAAATTATTATAAGGCCTTGATAATAATTTATTACTCAACAAATCTTCAGGATTAACAGTTAAAGGATCAGTTTTTATAGAAACTCCATCAAAATAATAGGGAGTTCTTAATTGCCCATTTATCATAGGTCCTATACCCGGGGTATCTATAATAGGTTGCTGAAAATCTGAGATATTCAAATCTTTAGCAAGTAATGCCGGGAAACTATTTTCCTGCCAATCTTTTCTCATACCACCAGACTGATATCCAGCTGTTAGACTATTCCCCAATGCTACATAAGTAATAGGATAAGATTGCAACTGATATTCAGGAGCCTGTGGGGTATCAACAGAACACTGAATACTAAAAATTACAAGTAAA
>Ga0164318_10000276_pt1 | contig 36377 bp, 47 predicted proteins | sample GuaBasSedimGuay9_FD_113734 | JGI IMG/M metagenome (GOLD analysis project Ga0164318, IMG submission 113734) | Subseafloor sediment microbial communities from Guaymas Basin, Gulf of California, Mexico - Guay9, Core 4571-4, 0-3 cm | ecosystem: Environmental > Aquatic > Marine > Hydrothermal vents...
GTGTTGGATTAGACCAGTGAAAGTTCCTGAAGATGCGAAAGTTATCAGAGATTCAAGCGGTAATAAATATCGCGCGGATAAACTGATTTTTCTTGAAAGAAAAGAGTTTGGGTTTTACTTTGATAACATATTTGATAAAGAAATATTTCCTCGCAAGGACTATTATTATCTGGCAATGCACTGTCAAGAGCACCTCGATAAATGGTTTGATAAAGAAACATTTCCACGCGAGAACTATCGTTATATGGCAGAATATTGCTCCAAACATTTCGACAAGTGGTTTGACAAAGAGATATTTCCTCGCAAGGACTATTATTATCTGGCAATGCACTGCTCCGAACACTTTGATAAGTGGGCCAGCAAATAAATATTTTCTCCATACAGAGTTATTTTCCTAGTTGGAGGTGCTAAGTAATGTCTTTAAAATCAAATTTAATAGTTGATATAATAATGGCAGGTATTATAGGTATAGCGCTTACATTGTTTGGCGCAAATCATATCGAGACTTTGAATAAACTCAAAAAAATACACAAGCAGGATTTAGTTCGAATAGAAAAGTTACAACACGAACTAAAAGAATGTAACGAAAAATCTTCAATACTAATGAAAAACGGTAACAAATATTCATTACAATTAGCAACTATTATAAACCAATTGCAACCGCGATTAGATCCAACTATTTCCAACAAAATAGCTACTAGTATATTAATTTATTCAAAAGAACGACAGCTTGACCCGGCTTTGGTGACAGCTTTGATATGGAAGGAATCCGGTTTTAATCCACTGGCACGTAGCAGCAAAGGCGCACTAGGATTAATGCAGATAAATTATAAAGTATGGTCTAAAGATAAATTGCTGAAGGATAAATTAAAAAATCCTTATACTCTTTATTGGGTAGATAAAAACATTGAAACTGGTACAATAATCCTGGAGTATTACTATAAAGCGTGTAACTCTAATATGTTGCGTGCTCTATATGCATACAACAGCGGTAAACGAAGTTTGCCGGAAGATAAAAAATTCTATGATATTCCATATATAACTCAAATAATAGTAAAAGCTTATGAAATTAATCTTAAACTTAATATTATACAAAAAGATCAAGTTATTGAAAAGTCAACAGTAACTAAAACTTCAGCAGTAAATTCGGCCATTGTCAAATCAAACTGAAATAAAAAGGAGTTTATCCAATGGATCAAAAAACAATTGAATTATTAAAATTTCATTATGAAGCCATTGTTCTCGTACAGGATGAACAACAAAGATTAGAACATTGGAACGAAATTGGAAAAATAGAAGCGGATTATCCAAACGATCTAGATCTAATAAAAGAATTAAAATTAGAAGTCGCGCTTGATATGATTAATCGTGAATTGGAAAAAAGAGGACTCCCAACCAAAGAATTTATTAGACTACCATAAGGAAACAACGAAGAGATAATTGAATATCATACGGAGTAGCATAAATGAGAAGAAAAGCAAAAAAGGAAAATGGGAGAAAAATATAATCTATTTGCGATTATTGAAAATATTATTGAAAATTAAACATAGAATTGGAGGCGAATTCGTGAGAACAATCATAGCAGGAAGCCGTAATATTACAAACTATTCTTTATTAGTTAATGTAATAGATCATCTAATAATAAAAGAAGGTTTAGAAATAACTCAAATAATAAGTGGCGGAGCAAATGGCGTCGATAAGTTAGCTATTCAATATGCAAACGATCATAACATCCCATTAAAAGTAATAAAACCAGCTTGGGATGATATAACGAAATCAGATGCAGTCGTAAAAATAAATCGGTTCGGTAAAAAATATAATGCGAAGGCTGGCATGGATAGAAATGAGGAAATGGCAAAAGTTTCAGACGCTCTTATTGCTCTTTGGGATGGAAAATCGAGAGGCACTTTGGATATGATACAAAGAGCAAAACGACACAATTTAGTGGTATTTGCTTACAGATTTTCTTCAAAAGAAAACAAATTGTACACAATTCCATTAGTATAATAAACAAAAGGAGAGATTATCATGTCACTAAAATACAAATTAGTTTATAAGGACAGAGTAGTAGGTTGGGACGAGTACAAATTAATCTTCAAAGCGAAAGGCCCAAGGCGCGAAATCGAAGCTATTCTAAAACACCTTAAAATCGTTACTGAAAATGCCAAAGGGAATTATAAATAGGAGTTTAAGCAATGATATTTAATTTATTAGAAACAAATTTTTTTTGGCACCAGTGTTTCTGGTTTTCTATATTTACATTAACAATAGGTAATTATGACTATTCTTTATTCATGATAGAAATATCTACACCAATAAAACGTTCAAATTTAAAATGGGATATACTAGCTATTAAAGCTTTTTATAATAGAATAAAATATGGACCAAAGGAGTGTCATAATGGATTATAATGTATGTGAAACTGGACGATACGATGATGCAATATTTTATAGGCTTCTGTGTTATTGCGGTAGCGACGACCACGCCATTGCTTTGGAATTAGAACGTGATAAGGAACTAGATATGCTTTTCCTTAGAATGTTTACCAAGATGGAATGGAATGTGTATTGGGAAGATGTAAATTGGATGACACGTCTTTATAGAAAAGTTAAAGCCGCGTTTAAATTATTGTTTTATGGATACATTGAATTGGAAGAAGAGTTAGTTATTAATGGGGAAAGGCATATTAATGATTTTATTAAGGCATTGGAAGAAGGAAAGGCGTATCTAAAATCGAATGAGGGCGGCTCTTGACCGGCCTTACGAATCATAATTCTAGCATGAAGGAGGAAAATAGTATTGGATGATAATCAATATAAACTTTTCACCAATGACAGCGAAACAAGGGTTGTGAATATAAAAAATGACCCTTCTATTATTAATCATCCTGATTTTGTATATATTGGTCGATACAACCGGTACTATAATCTACCACAATCAAAATGGGCCAATCCATATAAAATTGGCAGAGACGGATCCAGACACGAAGTGATAGTGAAGTACATAAATAACATGTCACCAGAATTAATTGCAGATCTAGCTGAATTGAAAGGTAAAATACTAGGTTGCTGGTGCAAGCCTCAGGAGTGTCATGGGGACGCTCTAGTGGAAATGGTGAAAAAATTGTAAAGAAAGGATTTGCCTATGGAACTAAAAAACAGAAGAATTGAATTAACTATAGGCCGTTCGATGGAATTGCCGCATAACCATAGCTGGATTAAGGTGAATGTAGGTTTAGCTGCTGATATTTTGGATTCTGAAAATATTGACGAAGCATTTATTGAATTAACAAAGCAGGTAATGAGGCAGATCTTTGTTCAAGAGTCAGCTCTTAAAAGTGTTTTGTAGGGGGTAAACGTAATGCAAGAAGAACAAGGAAATCTATGGGATGGGAGCATAATTGTCATTACTACAAATGGTTTTGTTAAGAAAAACGGCGAATGTGTAATGGGAAGAGGATGTGCTCGTCAAGCTGCAAATCGTTATGCGTCTTTGCCTAGTAGACTAGGTCAAGCCATACTTAAATATGGCAATAGAGTAATGGATATGGGTGAGCAGCACGACGGGATACGTTTGCTTACTTTTCCAGTAAAACCCATTACCGTTAAATACAATGGATCAAACGTAGTTGCTCATATGAAATCCAAGTTTCGGCTTGGTGAAGAAGTACCTGGTTGGGCAGCAATTGCAGATCTTCGAATTATTGAAGACAGTGCACGAAATCTGGCTCATTATGCAAACAGTGTTGGTCTAGGACCAACTATTCGTATGCCAAGACCTGGTTGCGGTGCTGGCGAATTACGGTGGGAGGATGTAAAACCTGTTCTAGATAAATATCTGGATGATAGGTTTGTAGCTGTAACTTATTAATTATAATTTTAGGAGGTGTTGGAAAATGTTGATTAAATATTTTGGAAAAGGCAGGAAGCGGCGCGGTGTGTTTATAGGGCTACCGGTAGATAACAACAAAGTGATTGTTGGTTACTCTTTGTGTAAACTATCCGCCGATAAGTTTTCAAAGGAATTCGGTAAAAAACTTGCTGTAAAAAGAGCTCGCACCGGCAGAAAACTTACAGTGCCTCGTTCGATGGAAACGGAATTCAAGCGCTTCATTGACCGTTGTAAAAGGTATTACAAAGATACCGAAATTGTCACAGAGTTTTCTTTTAAACCTCGTAAAAATATGATAGAAAATCGCTAAGAAAGGAGACAAATGTGTAATTTTAAAACTATTTGCTTTCTTTTTGTTATACTTTTGTTTCTTTTTACAGGATGTGCTAGTACAGCTATCTATGTAAACGGTGCACCAGCTGGAACATATCTTAAAATAGGTAATATTCTCAATTCTAATGTGGAATATTATTTTTCCGCCGGCGCAAAAATTTTAGTAAAGGAGGGAAAAGAAACAGGTGTGTTGGATTTTCCGATAGATGCTTCTAAAGAAGTAAGTATCTATCCAAATACGAAAGATCTGTATGTTAACATAAGAATATTTAATCCTGATAAAAATAAATATTCTTTAGTTGAAACATATCGGATGATTGGAGAAAATGGTGATTTTGATGTTTCGATTTCAAAAGAAATCTATAGCGGACGATTTTCTCGCAAAGATTTCGTAAGATCCATTCCTATTACCAATACGGATGTTGGCCAGTATGCAGTGTTGTTAAAAGATGAAAAAGGTAGAATTCTGGCGGTAGTAGGAGAAGTTACATATAGACATAAGGAGGAAGAGGATGCTCGTTTAGGGTTGAGCACCCACTAGACAAAGGAAAAGGAAAAAAGAAGTAAAAAATTATTAACTTATTATTTTAAGGAGGAAAGATTTATGAAGAAATTTATGATTATTTTGAGTGTTTTGGCGATGGTGACTTTTATCGCAATGCCGGCTTTTGCATGGACCGGCTCGAATTTTAAAATCAATGGAAATGCAGATCAAACAAACGGTGGCACCATTATGTCCGGTGATGTAACAGTGCATAATAACGGACGGGTTACTGTCGGTGGTGGAGACAGAAACGCAACATTCTTGAGTGGTGGTAACACGAGTAAAGCTTCTTTCAAAGATACGAGCAATGATCCGTTTGGGATTACTGGTGCAGGTGGTTTCACGTATGGTGTTATAAACCACAACTATAACAACAGCCCATATCCATTGCCCCATACAGGACGTGTTTTAGGCCATTTGTATCATAGATGGACGCCAATTCTTAGAGGTAATTGGAATGGTAGTTATGCCGTAGGAATTACGGCCGGAGGATCTTTTGCGTATAAGGATTGTAACGGCTTTACCAAGGTTGCTGGAAGCGGCAATATTAGTCACGGTACTTATGCAACCAATCGAAGAGGGTCTTTTGCTTATACAAGCGGTAATTCGGCCTATAGTTATAATGGGAGAACTCACGACGATTCCATTGTTGGTGGTGGTGTGGCAGTAACTGGAGGTTATTCTGGTATTTCCACAAGTGGTACCACTACCTCGTTGTTTGCAGTTTCTGGATCAACCGCAGCAACCGGTGTAACTAGATCTGTGTTTAATTTTCCAAGTTGTGGCGGTTGTTATTAATATCTAAAGTGTAGTTAAATGGCGAGTAGATTAATAATAAAAAAAACTATCTGCTCGCCACTTATATCACAAAAGGAGCTGAAATAATGATAAATACAAAGAAGAAGTTTAATATTACCATAGCGATTGTTATTATTTGCACCATAATAACTTTTGCAATACCTTCCTTTGCTTTTGAACAGTCACAGGAAACTGGAAGTAATGGTGCACAAGCTCAAGCAGAAGCCGAAGCAATCGGAAATTACGATAATCATGGAACCTATGGTATTAATGGCCCGTTGGTAAATTTTCCAGAACAAAAAGACATTACCACAACACGCAATGAAGGACATGGTTACCGTGGTTACGCCAATCCGGCAGAAGTTCACTATCCTGGTACCCCTGGGTATTTCGGGAATGCTACCAGAGGCGCTTCTTTTGAAGACGCAAAAACAATCTTGAAATATAAGAAATCTTTTGGTACTGACGAACTGAAAAAGATGGCCAAGTCCGGTTTCGGATCCAAAGTTATTGTTACTCCGCTTGTGGATAAAGTTGCTAAAGACAAACGAGCGGATGTAATTTCAATTTATATTACGGATCCTACTCCGAAACCCGAGCTGCTCGGCTATGTTACAGCCAAAGCAACAGGAAATAATGTGGTTTCGATGGATATTCTTGCCGAAGCTGCGCTGGCTGCACGTGAATTGGGAGGAAACGCAATTCAGGTTAGCGGTGAAGGTGTTGAAAGATCTCTTCAGTCTTTCGGATGGGGAATTGGATTAGCTTATACCGGTGCGCATATCAATAATGATGAGACTTCCAGTAGCGTAGCTGCTGGCGGAACTGGAATCGCTGGCGGTAGTGCTGGTTATCACGATCGTCCATGGGTTCAGATCTTCATTTTGAATGTAAAATAGTACAATATATATTACGGTATACGCCGATAAGGTAAAGCCGGTAATCTATTAGTTTCTAGGTTACCGGCTTTTTTTCATAGGAGGGTAAAATGCGCTTAGCTGTTTATGGCACATTAAGAGAAGGTGAGGCCCTTTCTGAATATCTTGATGCAGTTAGGCAAGTTGGTACGACTAAAATCGAAGAATTATCCGGTATAGCAATGTACGACATCGGACCTTTTCCCGCTGCAAAGATAACTGGAAATCCTAACGACAAAATGGTTGCCGAGATTATAGAAGCAGATCTTTCAGCTTATGAAGAAGGTTATATACTCGCTTTGTTAGATGCGGTTGAGGGTGTGAAAGAAGGGTTATATCGGCAAGAATCAATTGAAACAGCGGATGGTGAAGCTGTTATTTATGTGTTTAATCAAGAAATTCCTAAGGAGGCGAAGAAAATTATCGATTGGTTAGATTAATAATAAAACAATGATTGCGAGAATGGTAGCTATACCTAAGGCACTTAACGGTATAGGGGCTTATAGCAAGCCTGAAGGAGGGACGGGGAGTGTGGGATTTCAGAAGTTTATATTGACGAATATGAACAATTCTGGGATGACTGTCTCAAGGAGCCGAGTGGGGAATCCGGCCGCAATCAAAATTTATAAGGAGGAAAAGACCATGTTTAAAATGGTCGGGAAGTATACCAAAGCCAAAGTTATGATAGACGACATAGATCAAACGGCAATAACTCAAATAATATCATTTCTTAATAATCCAGCTTTTACTAATCCGGTAGCTGTTATGCCAGATTGTCATGCTGGTGCTGGAGCCGTTATCGGATTTACTATGCCGTTAACTGATAAGATAATACCAAACGTCATAGGAGTAGACATTGGATGTGGTGTACATGCCCAAAGACTTTCTATTACAGAGCTAATAGATAGGAAATGGTTAGATGGTTATATCAGGGAAAGAATCCCTTTTGGCTATGAAGTACATAAAGAGCCAATAATCGATATGGAAAAAGAATTTCCGTGGGAAGAAGTTCGACAAACAGCGAAAATCTTTTGGGAAAAGTTTAACCGAAACTTTTTCACAAACGTAAAACCAGTTTTCTATGATTATGATTGGTTTGTATCAAAGTGTGAGGATATAAAAACCGATGTAGGACGAACCGTTAGAAGCTTAGGCACTCTTGGGGGTGGTAAATGATTGCTTCCAGCCCAAGAGTATAATCTAAATATACTGAAATCTTTCCTGATTGACTTGGAATTCCGTGGATACCGGAAGACAAGGCGCAAGGGTAATGCCAGCGTGAGAGACTAAGCGGAAAGACCTCCTAAATGGGGGAAGCGATAGTCCGAACTTCAGTATAAGTATCCTATATGAAGCTGAAGAAATAGGCAGAAATGACCTATTCGTTGTTTCTATGAAATGTTAGTCTAACCCCTATGATATAAAGATGTATAGTCTCTAAAAAGTGGTATAGGAGGTTGGATATGTATAACGACATTTCACCAGAGCCAAAAAGACCGTGCCGCAAAAAGACATGGCTTTTGTATGAAGACAAAATTGTTATGGATAAATCTCTCTCTATAAAAGAAAAAGCTTTGCTGTTAAATAGAACACCAAGTTCTATTAAAACAAGACTCTGGAGGTTGAAACAAAAGTAACATATTTGAATCATTTTATCGAGTTTGGAATTGATTCAACCGGATATATTTGGTTGACTATTCACAGCGGATCCAGAAATCTGGGTAAAAAGATATGTGAATACTGGCAAAACACGCCGACAGTAAAAATGAATGAAAGAAAACAAGAACAATTTAAAGCCGGTTTGGAAGAAATCAAACGAACACACACCACAAAAAGTCAACGAAAATCCATACCAGCGGCGATTAAAAAATTAAAGTCTTATCTGGGTATGAATAATAAGGTGGCGAAAGGCCTCGAATATCTTGAAGGAGAAGACGCCTATGGTTATCTACATGATATGATTTTTACTACCGCTTATGCAAAGGAAAATCGAAGATTGATGAATACTATAATCGTTGAAAACATTATGGGTTTGCGAACTTCTGATAAGGATGATCACAAAATAGAATCAGTTCACAATTATATCGATTTTTCTGATTTCATAATTCGCAAAGGTGCAATAGCAGCTCACAAAGAACAACCTATGCTTATACCTTTCAATATGGAAGATGGTATTCTTATTTGTAAAGGAAAAGGAAACAAGGAATGGAATTATTCTGGGCCTCATGGTGCAGGAAGGTTGTTTTCAAGGTCTAAAGCCAAGGAAAAATTCTCGGCAGCCAGTGCCGCCGAGAGAATGTCTGATAGTGGAATATTCACTTCAGCTATTCCTGTAGATGAAATTAAAGAGGCATATAAAGATTCCAAAATGATAGAGGACGCTATTTCGCCAACAGCAGAAGTCATTGATAAAATAATTCCTATCATGAATTTGAAAGCAAAGGATTAAAAAAAATTAATTTATGGAGATACAATGGCAACTATAGATGAACACATGAAAGATTGTAAAAAATTTATAGGTAAATCATATGAAGATGTACATAAATTTCTAGATCAATACGCTGATATCTTTTCTATTAGTGTTTTTTACGATTATCATCGAAGTTTTTTACATAACAGCTTCGGGCTAGCTGTAGCAGAATCGAGGTGGGGGCATAAAGGATTGTTAGCTGCCCAAATCCATCTAGTAAGAGATTATATGGAAGGGCCGCTTTTAAACTATGAGGATGTTAGAAAAAATCTTCCTCGTGCTATAATGCATTTTAATAATTTAAATAATTTCGAATTAAATATTAATCCTAAAATTATTGCTGGATGGAAAGATAAAAGTTTAGTAAGTATAGCTATACAATAATATAAACAAATAAAAGGAGAATTATTATGGGATTAATACTATCAATTTTTGGACTGTTTGTACTAATAAGCATATGCATAGTAGGCGTATCTATTATGAATAAAATATATCGTAATGAAAAGCCTATCACACTTCAAAATATAATCTTTTGGGTTTGTAATTTTTTTACAGTTTTTATACACATTATTTGTTTATGCACAGTGTTGTCTGCTATTATATTAGGATTTTCTTATGCGTCTTACTTAAAAGACAGAGCAGCATATGATAGTATAATATCACAATACAAACAATCTATTACGTTATATAATGGCAATATAATAATAGATGTGGACCACGTTATAACAGATTTACGATATACAGGAAATACGGAACAAGTATCTCTACTGGTACAGCAATTGAGAGAACAAGTTGTTGATTATAATAGATCAATAATTATCAAACGTAGACTGAAAAATAACTTTATGTTTGGTATGTTAATTATAAATCCAGACAAAGATATGGTGCCTATCAACATACTAACACAACCGTCTAGAAAATAATATAAAATAAAAAAGAGGTGAAAAAATGTATAGGGATAATGATCTCATAGATGAAGCTGATGAGATTGTGAAAACCGATAAGATAATTTATGAACGACGAAGAAAATTGAAAAATCGCAAACGATCTTCAATAAAAGAAAGACGTAAACGACGCCAACCATATCGTAAAGAAAAATATCAGGATTGGAGTCGTTATATCGATGAAGATAATAGTTTGGAGGAATAAAATGGTTTCTACACAAAATAATAATGATATAAGTAAAGATGCTCATGTAGTAGGTAAATATTTTCTCAATATAATTGAACTTGATGAACAAGTAATCGAGTTAAAAGAAAAACTCTTGTCAGTCCCAGCTTTGAGATCCAATTTTAACGAAAAAGAATTGGATAAAATTTTGGAAGAAGAAATCTCAAAATTGTCGCAAAAATGTATACGTAAAATATCAGATATTATTAATAAAGACGCACTATCAAATTTAAGAAATTTTTTTGAAAGCGATAATGGTAGAATATTTATGGATAACATTCCTATTATTGCTGCAGAATTCAAAAAGATTATTGAAGAATGGCAGAAAGAATTTGTTTCGTTTTTAGAAACAGAAACTGCAAGGAACTACTGGAAGGCTCAAGCAGAAAAAGGTGTAAATTATCGTGACTATCTTTTACCAGTCGATCTTCATCTATATTGGAGGTAATTAGAAAAGGAAGAAACAATGAATAATTCTAAACAGTTATTAGAAGATGCTTTGTGTCTCTTAAAAGAAATAGAATTGTTGGGGTATGAAGCTTACATTGTAGGCGGAATGGTGAGAGATTTTCTATTAAAGAAAGAAATAAGTGACATAGATATCGCTACTAATTGTCCAATAGAAAATCTAGAAAACCATTTTATTACTCACGATATAGGCAGATCAAAGGATTTCGGTATTCTCGCTATTGTATTCAACAATAGTGTATTTGAAGTAGCACAATTTCGCGAGGATGGCAACTATTCGGATAGCCGAAGACCGGATTCAATTAAGATAGCTTCGTCTTTAAAAGAAGACGTGCGAAGAAGAGATTTCACCGTCAATGCTTTAGCTATGAATTCCGCATTGGAAATCATAGATTATGTTGGTGGTCAAAAAGATTTGGAAAATCGGCTCATTAGAGCAGTAGGTGATCCATATAAACGATTTTCTGAAGACGTTCTACGTATTATGCGGGCGGCTAGATTTGTAGCACGAGACGAATTCCAATTGGATGAAAACACACGAATAGCTGCCCAAAAACAGGCCGAAAACATAATAAAAGTTTCTCCAGAACGTATTCGAAACGAATTTATGAAAGCTGGAAAAAGAAGTGGTCCAGAATTTGCAAAATTTATCTTATCGTTAGACGATCTAAAAGTATTACCAATAATCCTTCCTGAACTTACATCGTTAAAACACAGGTTTCATAATCTTAAACATCATCCAGAAGGACGAGAAGTTTTTATTCATGTTATAGAGTGTCTAAAGTGTTTACCTGAAGGTGATCCTTTGTCTAAAATGGCTACACTTTTGCACGACATAGGCAAGTCTACAGCATTTCAAATCGCAGATGGATATATGACATTTCACCGCCACGAAATAGATGGCGCTAAGCTAGCAGAAAAAATATGCAAACGTTTTAAATTTAACAAATATGAAACCGATGCTATTGTTTTTTCAGCGAAAAACCATATGAAATTTAATCTGTTGTTAGACATGAAACCTGCTAAAATTGCACGCTTGGTTAGTTCAATTCATTTTGGCACATTAGTCAACGTAGCCTATGCGGACGAATTTTCTCGCGGGGAAACATTTATGTATTACAACACATTCAAGGAGAAATTGAATAGAGCTAACGAAATCGCAGAGAAGTGGAAGTCCAAGTTAAATTCATCTAGACAAAAATTGGTTAGTGGAAACTTAATAATGGAGGTTCTTAATATTACACCTTCTAAGCAAGTTGGGGAAATAAAACGAAGAGTTGAAGACAGAATTATTAATGAATCTATTAATTATACGGATATAGAAAAGGTTAAGAAAGTTATTGAGGAGGTGTATAATGAGCTATTGGAATAAACTTGAATTAATACTATATAATTATGGACAATTAATTGGCCAAATTATATTTATTATTATCTTATTTTTAGCACAAGCCGGTTTGATATAAAAGGAGAGTAGATATGGATGAATGTAGAATGGCTTATATTTGTAAAGATTGCCATGAACAGGACAAAAACATTATTGATTGCCCTACAAACTATGATACACATGCAAAAGCTTCGGGTAATATGAAATGTGATGTGTGTGGCAACATTAAAGATAGTGTTGTATTTTGTTGGGCATATCATTCTTATGTAAAACGTTTACCAAAAGAAGAAAATTTTTCTGAATGTTTTTAAGATATTATATTAAATATGGAGGAAAATATTGAAATGGTAAAAAAATTGAGCGATTTCAGTAATTATATGGTCGGGCGTATTAAAGGACACAGTCACTATGTAGGAGCTCCTATATTGGGTGGCGACCCAGAATTTTTTATTATCAATAAACAAAGAAAAGTTTTGAATTCTGACAGATTTTTCCCTGGCAAAAATAAACCTATAAAAATCAAACCTTGTATTAGTCATACTATAAATGGTAAAGTTAAATATGAGCACAAACTATTTTTTGATGGTATCCAAGCAGAAATGGCTCCCGCACCGAGCTTTTGTAGAGAATATCTGTGTTTAAATTTTGCAGATATTTGGAAAAGGGTGTTTAGAAAGATAGGAAAAGATCACAATGTTGTTTTTAAGCCAGCAGTGAGGGTGTCAAAAGAAATTTTAGATAATGCCGATCCAGAGGCTAGAAGATTTGGCTGTATGCCAGATTTTAACGCGTATACTTTAACAACCAATACTTGTGAAATGGATGCAAGCCGGCACTTGTTTAGATATGCAGGAGGACATATTCATATAGGTGCGTCTTTTACAATTAATTCTACTGTGGAAGAAGTTGAAAAACACGCGCCCATAGAAGCGGGGCTCAAGCACGAAATAGAGTTAATTAAGAATCCTGAAAAGCATATTCAATTAATAAAACTTTTAGATTTGCTTGTAGGAATTCCAACTCTTTCTTTGGATAACGAAATAGGATCCAAAAAACGACGAGCTAAATATGGAAAAGCAGGTTGTTTTCGGCCTACACCGTACGGGATCGAATATCGAACACCAAGTTGTTGGTGGTTGAAATCACCAATCACTGTGTCATTAGTGTATGGATTAGCAAGACTAGCTTGGTTAGGTATGTTCAAAAAATATGATTTTTTATCAACACTATACAAAAAATTAGAAACAGATGAATTAGAAATTAAAGGTATTATTGATGAAGGAAATATAGAAGCTGCCGAGTCAATGTGGTTAAAGTTGAGACCGTATGTGCTTATTATGGATAATAGTAGAAGCAATCCAATTCATATTTATACATACCAACCAATTAGGTATAGCACAAGTGCTCCTGATACATTTATGCATAAGCATATTAATTCGTATCCACGCATATTATCGAGACTATCATCAAAAAACTCTTCAAGCGCAGTTTTTGGTATAGCAGTGTTCGAATTTATTAGAAAGTACGGTTTGAATACCATCATTGATAAAAACCCACGAAAAGAATGGGACTATAAGAAACTACACACTGTTTTACCATATAATCTTGGTTTTATATCTCAAAGTCAAATGAGACTAGAAAAAAACAAGGATTTTATGAAATTTCAATCAGCTTTGTTAACAGAAATTATGTGAATAAAATCTGAAAAAATCTTTAATGGAGGAAATAAAAATGGCTGGACAAAAAATAGTGTCTTTGGTAGTAAAAAATGGAGTCATTCCTGAATTGGAAACTAATAATATATGCGTAGGAACATATATTCAATTCAACATTGAATCACACCCACGCTTGTACACTTACAGCATTGAGTTTAAAATTTGGGGACGTACCGGAATTAATAGACGTGGATCAGAAAATCCTTACTATCTTATTGGTTTTACAGAGTCTGTAGATAGTGATAAAATAGTATTATATAGAATTATTCCTCAGGATGAAGTGAGAGCTCTAGATTTTATAGATATTTCCGATACTGAAAAAAAGAAGGCTGAATTTATACCCGAACCACAGCAAATAAAAAATGTTGCGGAGGATTAAAATGGCCAAAAAGAAGCAAACTGTGATTACAATGAAAGTACCTTGGATAGATGAACAAATACTTAAGCAGCGCATTATTACATATAAGTATGATGTTACATATAAACTGTTCAACGCAGATTCTTTGCCAGAAAAAATACCTTTCGATATTAATAAGAAATATAATGTAACGCTTGACTATAAACATAAAGTTTGTTTTGCTGGATTAACATCTGACTTGAGTAATAAAGATAAATCTAAACGATTAAACAAACTTTACGTAGAAATACCGCTGAATGAAGAACAAACAAATATCTTAAGTCATTTTCTTTTGAAACTGTGGATTAAAGCGTGTAAAAAGTATTTAGGTTTACCGGACTATATCCCTTCTAATCTTTTTAGGCGTGTACGTAATAAAACAGATATTGAAAACTCTATTGTAAAAAAGGCACGTTGTATTTTCGACTTGACCGAAGATATGACACCTGCACAATTATATATGTATCTTTCATGTATAAGATACCCACGAGAGCATCCGGAATTTGTTGCAACAACTTTATATTTAACAGAAGTATGTAAAATGAATTTTTATATAGCTTTTGTTTGTGCAAGCATGCTTTGCATAAATGCAAGCGGACATCATATTATATCAAGCACCCAACCTTATATATATAAACCTGGTTTGCTAGAAACACCACGAATACCAATTTCAACTGTTGTATCATTAGCTGCTTTTGCAAGAGATCCGCAAAAATATGACAAAAGATCTATATATAATTCTACATCATTTAGCTGTTCAGAAACTATCAGACATATATTTAATTATACATATGGAGACGAAATAAATATGTCTATTTATGACGCATATGCCCCTCTAATTTTACAAGCAATGGAGGAATTAGATTTAACAAAAACCAAACAAATTATTAATGAATTTATGGATCAAAAGAAAAAAGCTGATAAAATAATTTACGAGGTGAATAGTAAAAATGGAAAAACATTTAAATGTTTTAGTGCTGGGAAGTGAGTTGTATGGGAAGCCTATAGAACCATTTTGTAATATAATTACTGGATGGGGAAACGATATTCCATTAGGTGATTTAAAATATATGGATTGTGTTCTATTTACTGGTGGTGAGGACGTATCTCCAGATTTTTATAACGGGGCAAATTGTGGTAAATCTTACACAAATCGTATAAGAGATATCCATGAACAAAAAATTTTTTCTTATTGCCGAGAACATTCTATAAAAATGACAGGTATTTGTCGAGGATCACAATTTTTAAATGTGATGGCAGGCGGTAGAATGTATCAAGATATAAAAGGCCATCTTGGTAATCACCCGGCTTATTTTTCATTTTTAGACGAAATAATTGAAGTAAGTAGCACACATCACCAGTTGGTAGAATTACCGAAAGAGGCTTTGCCTTTAGTATGGTCGATACCAAAAAGATCTACTGGGTATTACTTTAATGCTGACGGAGAAGTTGAAGAAGAAGTCGATAAGGAAATAGAGTCTGCTATTTATCCACATATAAACGCTGTTGCTGTACAATTTCATCCAGAATTTATGCCAGAGACTTCTCGATGCAATATTGTTTATGCCAGAATGATATATGATTTCATAGAAAATGATATGGAGGATTTTGTTTCTAAATATTATCATAAGGAGATATCTTATGTCGGAGGATAAAGAAAAATCGAAACCACAGGATGAAAATATAGAAGCGCCTGTAATACATAATACTAATTTAATGGATCCATCTTATCCATTGTTAAAAGAAATGAGAGAAAATGCGCCTGGAACACACAAACATTCTCAATCGCTCGTAAGTATGGTAGAAAACGTTTGTGCTGCAATAGAAATGGATCCAACAAAACTTAAGCTCGCAGCACTATATCATGATGTTGGAAAATTAATAGACCCCAAGATGTTTAGTGAAAACCAAGATAAAGATAATATTCATGACAAATTGGACCCACATGTAAGTTACTCAATAATAACTCGACACGTGTCCGATTCTATTATGATACTAACTGCTGAAGATTTTCCGGCGGATGTCATCGATATTGTCAGCCGCCACCATGGAAATTGCGTTTTAAGATCTATCTATAATAAGGCCAGAGCTCAAAAGAAATCTGTTGAGCTAGATGAATTCAGATATCGTACCCCAAAACCAAATTCGATTGAATCATTAGTTCTCATGCTCTGTGATGCTATTGAGGCAAGCTCAAGATCTATATATTTAGAACAAAAGAAAGAGGTAGATCCGGCTATCTTTGTATCTGAAATATATAACAAACTTCATTTAGATGGCCAGTTTGATAACGTGTCTATCTTATTGGGAAAATTAAAGAAAATCCAATCCGCTCTAATTTCTGATGTGGCTAGCAATTTTCAAAAACGAGTTTCTTATGGTGATACACCGAATTTGGTTGATGAAGAAAATCTAAAAATTGAAGATAATGAAGAAAATGATCAGGAGAAAAAGAAATAAGATAAATATATGAAGAACTTTAAAACTAATTTATATACTAAAGAAGGTGAAAAAGATGCAAATTAAATCAAAAGGAAATTTACCAGATTGGTTAAATACACCAATAGCTAAAACTATTCTTTCGATGGAAAACATGAAAGACGTAATAGGTGAGGATGTATATATTCTTATGGCAATGGCCGATAGAGATAGCGGTATTTCCGATATCGATATGATAGGGGCCTATACTATAGTTGATCTTGTATTTTATACAAATTACTTTAAAGTTTTTGATGAACTGGATATCGCAGAAGAAGACAGAATTCTTTTAAAGGGAACTGTTTTAGATCCAACAGAATTGCCAGAAGAACTAGGTGATTATCAAAAAGCATATTTATTCTGCAATGATTGGTGGGTAGAAGAATATACTACAATGCAAAAATTAGTGGATAGTATTGAAAATGTTATTTCTATATATGATATAGAAATATCCGATATTGCAATATTAGCAGGAAAAAGATGCCCAGATATCATGGTAAGGAATCTAAACAAAATGATACGGGAAGGGAAATATTCTAAAAGCGGGGAATAAAAATGAGAACACGGATTTTTCCAGTAGTAGATAGAAATGATAATTTAAGATACACCATTGTTGGAAAAGAAGGCCTTCACAAAAATGGTCGCTCCCATAGAAAATCATCTATTATAATAGAAACTTTTGGTGGAGGAGTAATGATAGCTAAAGCTGGACCAACGTCTGCTGAAAAAGGATTGCTCACTTTTCCAGTAATTACGTTTAATAGATCAGTAGAATCTTATGCACAAGCAGCGATAGCAGCCGCAGAAGAACAACTTGGTTTAAAGATAGATAAGAACGAGTTGAATAGTATAGTAAATTGTAAACCGTGTAACGATACGAATAACGATTTTGTACATTTGTTTTCTTATCTAATAGATCCAGAAGAAGAATCGATTGATATTGATAACAATTCAATTGAAGAACTTAGAATAGTCAACCGAAAAATTTTAGAAACAGATATGTCTGAGCGCAAAGACGCATATAGTAAAACTTTTACATTATTATTCAACATGTTCATAACTCTAGTAAAAAAGGAGAATTAGGAGCATGACAACAAATAATATCACAGAATCTATTTCAGAAGCAAATAAAAAGTGGAAGAATGACCATGTTTATATGTTATTAACGCCCGGGGAAATGGTGATTAGTTCTACAAAATACGGTATAGAGGAACATTTGAAAAGTCCTGAAGCTATTGCCACACCAAACGACAATTTCGATGGTGACGAGGTTACTCTTTTATTCGGAATGTTGTTAGATCCTGCAGATTTACCTTTTACAATAGATGAATCTGTTTTGGAAGATAACCAAATATGGTTAGTGATAGATGACGATGTTCAAAACCTACCTCAAAGATTCGATGATCTTGAAGATGTAACCGAGGAAATCGAATTTACACTCAACACCCAAAAAAATATAGACATTTATGATGTCTGTGTTTTGATAGGGCAATCCATTGAATTGGCTCTTACTCCATTAACAACAGGCAAGCGTATTACAATGCAAAATTAGGAGTGTGAATTATGTCTCGATTAAAAATTTCCATTTTAGGCTCAATAGACGGAAATAAAGAAAAAGAATTTGATGGTCGTCTAATAGGCTTTGTTTCTACCGAAGAAGCTAAAGCTCTAAAATATATAGATGATATCACTAAAGGAAGAAAATTGTTTACAAGCAGTAGCGTTCATTTTTCAAAATCTCAATGCAATTTAAACCGCCGTTTAGTGATTGCTACTACAAATTATTCGTTGGATTATAAGAAAGAAATCATAATTTCCCCAGAAATAGTAGCTATTGTTATAAAACAAGAAGAACGGCGATTCTATTGTTCAAACGGCCAAATTTATACGTTATCAAATAAAAGAACAAGGAGCTAATAAACATGCTATTTACACCTCTAACTCAAATAGAAGTAACTGAAAGCCGTCGCCAATGGAAACCTAAGTCATTAGGTTTTGTATTAAACACTGTCAGTATGAATGTTGCATATAATGTAGCAACGGTCTCAATAGTGTTCTATCGTTTAGGTCGGCGCGGCAAATTTCGTCTATTAAGCAGGGATACGCTAATACCATTGTTTGATTTTGAAAAAGTTTTTAAAGATGATATTTTGATAGAGTTATTTAAACTCAAACACAAGCTTGATTATATTAATATACACCGTGGAGATTTTAGCAAACACGAATTTATTTACGATACAAAAATTGAGCCTCGACCTCTTCCGATCGACATATTAAAATTTGATCCTATGGAATTTATAGCATATGGCTATGCATTATCTAAATATCTATCCGACATAACTAACAGATATAATTTTAATAGGCTTCCATCAGTATTGAATAAGAGGCAAGTATTAGATACTTTTTCTGAAATATTAGTAGCTAGATCGGAAAATCGTAAAATAGAAATAATTTTAAATATAATTTCTTATTATGAAGCTAAATTTTTTAGTGCTCTAAAAATAGCTTTAGATAATAATATTCGGTATCAACTTATATTTTTAAAATGGTTTAGAGACCCACAGCATAAGATGGACGCGTTTTATCATCTTATGAAACAAAAAGCCATTCTTGATAACGCAATAGTAAGTAATTATACGGCTATTCATAATGAATATTATAACAGTATAACATCAATAATTAGATCTATGCATCAGATCATATTGAAAAAAGACGAAATAGTAAAGAAATTGGATAGGTACAAAGGTACACCGCTTTTTAATACGGATAGAAAAGATAACGTATTAAATATATATAATTTATTAAAGAATAAGTCCAATACTAACCTTTTGGATAAAACAGATAGAAAATTGTTAAAAATACTAGAAACAGAAAAAAATATAAATAAATTATTGAGAGATACACTGTATGCAGAAAATGGATCAAAATCTATTAATTTAAATATATGGCATCGAGTCCATAAACAGATAGCACGCAGTGATTTAAAGGCCACTAAAAAGAAATTAAGCAAAACATTTAAAAAAGCCTCACAAAAAAGACTAATGCCAACATATAATAGACTTTTTGATGACGATCAATGGTTCGAGGGTTCGATAGATGAGATACCAAATCCGATAGAAGCGAACGCAGTAGAAAGCGGTGAAAGCCCTATACGCGAATTTGATTCTCCGGAGCCGCCTTTGCCACGTGAATGTGCTCCGGCCAATATTCAGTCTAATATGCATTATGTTGATAATAATTATGAGGTAAATTATACATATACTATGGGTATTATAAATTACCGCATAAGACTATATTTTGCTCCTCCTGGGTATAATCGTCGTATTGATACAATATACGATATAACTCGAATATTGTATCAACAGCCGCCTGAGCAGACTTTGGACATAGCTTTTACATTTCTTACTGTTTTACCATCTACTGGTATGTTTAAATTTGAAAAACGAAATGATGAAATGTACTATATGGTAATTCGTAATGAATATACAACATATGATATTCGTATAATTGATTTTTTATTGCATAATTTACTAGATACAGTAATTTTCAAATATACATGTGATCACAATATACAAATTTCCATAAACATACCAAAATATCCAGAGGAACAGCGTCTAGCAAAACTCTCTTTGCGGGTAGAAATACCTGAAAGATTTTTTCAGAACAGATAGCGGAGGAACCAAAAATATGTTATACCAAGGAAGTCATATTGAAATAACAAAAAGTAGTTGTAATAAGAAAGGGCATCCACAAGTCGGTGATCTTGGTTATATAAAATATGCTTACATTTCTACTTATTATTCACTCGCGTTTGTTGGGGCGTATTTTTATCGATACAGTGCTTTAGATAAACCGCGGTGTGAATTTAAACGTTTTATTGTAGATCTTGGATTGAATCCAAAGATCAAAAATAATATTATTAATGGAAAATTGTCGCAAATATTTTACAAAAATATAACAACGCTTACAGATTTAACTCCGCTAGTCAGCAATTTTAAATCACCGCACAATAACTTAACACTACACATACCGAATTTTAATTTTAATGTGCAACTGTACAATAAAGATGGTGTAATAGATCCGTCTAAAAAATTTATTGTTGTTAGATTGAAAAAAGCATCGGTAAATTCTAATTTTTCATTAGAAAATAATCCGTTTCAACTATCCGCATGGTTTAATAGTATTAGTAGTATGATACATCCATTATTATACTTAGTACTATATCAATATAACACAGCTCCAAGAGCGGTCACCCATATTAAAGCTGTAACGAATAAATTAGCATCTTCAGAAGAGAATATGGACATACTAACCTCTTCCATAGTAAGTATGCCAAGATTCAAGGATTTTATACGCGACATAGAAACGATAGACATTTTTACGAATCGACGTTTGATTTCTATTCACAAAATGCCTCTTGCAGAAGATCCTAAAGCGTTGCGAATATTAATAGGGTACTTTAGATTGTGTCAAGCTATAATTGGTAAATATATTTTCGCGGCTGAAAAACATAGTTTAGAATCTATAATTAATACGTTAGAAGCAAGACGTTTTTTCGAGCAGTTTTTAACTAAAACAACAGTAACCTCTTTTCCGTCTTTTATTAAGAAAAATTTGAACTTAGCATCTATAAAAATTGCTCATGATATATTTATGAGAGCAATATTCGAAAAAGCAACGTATAGCCTACGTTTAAATCTATTAAAAGAATTCAATATTCTTCCATGGGATTACGATGCGTTACAATACAACAAAGTCTTCTATCAAGAATTAATGGAAAAGCTACAATTCTCTAAGGTGTCTCTTCCCGGTTTTTTGAATAAGGTTTTTACTAAATAGAAGTCATAATCATTATTTCTTAAAGGGGGACAGAATGGGGGATATTCGAGAAGAAAAGAGTGCCAGCTTGGATGTAACTCTAGAAGAGATAAAGGAGGGGATACGTAAATTACAAGATATAGCTTATTTAACAGATAGAAAGGAGGTTACACAAGAAACTATTTATCAAGAAATTATTGGCTTGATAGAAGCTATTAAGTATGAATTTGAAAGAGCCTGTACTTTTGTTTCCAGTAAAATCGAAATGAAAATGACGCTCGAAAATTTTAGGCTTAATCTCGATTTTTCATGTGAATCGGATACTGCTTCTATCGCCATTCCGCTACCTTCTCTCACAGACAATGGTATCGAAATCCTCAAAAACGGTGACGTGGAAAGAGTGTTGTGCGATTATTGGCTTGAAAAATCTCAAGAAAGAGTGCGATACTTAGATAGCATTCGAATACTTATATGTGATGATGCTAATAAGATATTCCCACACCTTGAAGTTGGACGGAATAGTTTTACATCTCTAATTAAATCTTTCGATAAAAACCAAAGTCTTATAGTGGCAAATGGTATACAACGGATGATAAACGATATTGTGTGTCGTATGCCACTTTTTGAAACAGATATGAATAGTTGGGTTATGAATTCTAGAATTATGATCATTGATGAGAACTTCGACTCTATTTCTGATCCAGCCGAGCGATTAAACTATCAAGTAGAAAAAAATCGTAAATACTACGATAAATTTGGATGGACAGCTATTGGGCTATCCGATGGTGTTCTTGCAGATAAAAATTACTTATTAAGTATGGATCTTAGAAAATTTACGCCTTTTGGACTCTATCATAATCCACAAAGAAATCTGTATTCTACTCTTGGCATGAAGGGGGATGAAGTACCAAGAATCAGATCTGATTCTATGCAAAAATTGATGGATAAAGGTATTACTCGAAAAGGCTGGAATTTGTTTACCGTAATTTTGGATGTGCCACTTAATTTCGAAGATCAAATTATTGTTAATAAGAGGCTCGCTAAAAAATCTCATACCATAAAACGTAGGTTTATAGTACAAAATGATCATGTGGCTGTAAAAGTCGGTGATACCATTAAACACCGAAGTGTTCTTGGCTATTCAGCTGATGGTCAGGCGGTTAGAAATACATTGAGATGCGACGAAGCTAAAATAGTTTCACTACGTAAAGATTTCACTCTTATTAATGCAATAAAATTTCCAATAACAATTGTGACAGTAGAAGGTCGGCGCTATTTTCGTGATGGAACAAAATTTTCTAATTTACATGGAAATAAAGGAATAATTCGATTAGCTGAAACTGGAGTGGCAATTGATCCAAGGACTGGTAAAGAGCGTGAAATAGACGTTATTATTTCTGCTAAATCTGTAAATAAAAGAAAGAATTTCGGGCAAGTTATCGAGGCTTTGGTAAATAATCTATACGAGGATAAAGAGTTTATCGTAGTAAAAGATTATTTTGAAAAAGACATAAAGGATCTTCGATCTAAACTTCAAGAAAACGGCTTTCCAGCTGATGGAAGCTGGATGTGTAAAACACAGTGGGGAGATCTTAGTGGAATTGCTGGCTTAATGTTTTGGGGTGTCACCAAAGATCCTGAAGATGCTATATGGGATGCAGATTCACCAAAACTAACAGATAATCGAGAATTGAGAACGTCTGGATTAAAGTTTAGTCATGTTGAATTAAAAGCGCTGGTAACTCGTTTTGGACCAAACAATCCTATAATAAAAGAAATATTAGCTAAAGCTCAAGGGGTTGAAATTCTGCAAGATGAGTTTCGTATTCTCAATTCAGCCAAAGGAGAAATTGATCCAAGATACCCAGTTATAGATGCTAAGGATGTAAAAGCAGTAAATGTGGAAGATGAAGGATTATTTCATGATCTTGTAGACATAAAAGGCACGGTTGTGGATGATGAATATTTTTCTGAAGGATTTACTCTCAGGCTTCCAATATATTTTCAAGTCATAGTAGATAAAAATGACCCAGAGAAATATACTTGGGGACTTCCACAAGAAATAATTGATAAGGATGAGAAAAAAGAGTATTTATATAATACAATTTTCATTCCCAATAGTTTGATTAGAAGATGTTGGCGGCATTCTTCTGGTAAATGGGGATTGAATCCAATAGGAGTGCTAATAAATTCTATAATAATTTCAGCGCATAGAGTAATAACAGACAAATGCAATGCTAATGCAAGGAATTTAGCTCTAGCCATTGGGAGATATTTTTCTAAAGTTTCTACTGAAATGGGAACTAAACGAGGCGAAATTAGTACATACGGAATGGCCATTCGATATCCTCTTTCCACTCGTGGAACAGCAGCTTTGTCTAATGATCTAGAGCCTAACACTATTGAAATATATCGCGATATGGCAGAAATTTTGAAAGTTAAAACAGGTGATGCTGTTTTGGCTGAAAGGTTCCCATGTTTAGGATTTATGTCTATTAGGCCTCAATGGGTAAAAGTTACCGATGATCCTATGTGCAAATATGTTATTAGGGTAAGTAATAATAGTCTTGTTTCTATGAATTTGGATTTTGACGGGGATACCTTATTTCTTGCTGGCTTTGAAACAATAGAAGCGAAGGAAAGATTAAAAGAAGAACTGCGAAATCCAAATAAAATTTGTAAGGATGCTATTGATCAATTAAATAGTAAAAAAGTTCCTATTATAATGGAAAGTAGTTTGGATAGTTTAAATGTCCATATTTTTCCAAAACCTACAAATGATGAGCATGCGGAACTTGTAAGAAAAGCCACTGGTGTTAAAAGCCACACTGGTCCTGTTATTGCTCTAGCATATAATTTGATGCGTATTGTTGAACGAAATGTGCCATATACTAATACAACAGCTCATGCTCATTTAGAATTGTTGCTCGATTTTCTCGGTAATACTGTATTTAAGCAGAAACATGGCATAAAATCACTACAAGAAGAAGCAACGGATGCTATTTGTGTAGCCGATGTGAATGGTATGGTAAAATTGGGGTTTGACGAGGAGCCAAGTAAGTTATTGTGTGATTTAATTAAGAAAGAAGCCCAATCTATAGGTATAACAAATCTTCAAAAGTATCACGAGTATGCAAAAAAGAGAGGTGCTAGTAAAATAATAAATTTAATTGTAAGGAAAAAGCATAAAGTCTATTTTGCAAGTAGATCCATTATGGGTCCATTTGCATTGTTGGAACATTTAAATGCGCCACCATGTGATCTACCAAGCTTTATATTATACAAAGTTTTAAGAACAGATAGAGAAAAGATTGAAGATAAAATCGAAAATCTTAAAGCAGAGCGTATGAAAATCAGAAACGTGTTAACTGATCCAAATTTAAGGGATCTATATAGTATTTTATCAGAGTATCTTGATAAAATTACATGTAATACTAAAACAAAGGAGGTTAGTTATGGAGCTTAACAAAAGTATGTTTATAGGAAAGGTGAAAGGTCAGCCAACAATAAGTGAAGCAAATGGTAAGAAATCGGCTCAATTAGTTTTGACTGTAAACGATCGAACACCAGGCGCGAACGGTCAATGGGTGTCTCGTCCAATGGACGTATTAATCTATACGCAAGACACAAAAAGAGCTAACGTGATCGAACAATATGTAAAACCAGAACAGGAATTGCTAATTGAGGCTTCCTATATTAACTGGAAAGATAACAATGGGGCAATTCAACACGCATTTCGATTGATTTCAATTGGTCTCGGGTATGCGCCTAAATCAAGCGCGCCCGCACCACAACAAGGCGGATTTCCTCCAGGTATGTAATATGTACTATTTTACCGCCGATGAGCACTATGGTCATGCAAATATAATAAAATATTGTAATAGACCATTCGAAAATGTGAATGAAATGGATGAGTATCTGATAGATAGATTTAATAAAAAAGTAGAAAAAAATGCGGTTACCATTCATGCAGGCGATTTTTCCTTGAAAAAATCATTTCAAGAAGTGCGAGAAATTATTAAAAGATTGAATGGTAACCACATATTTCTTAAAGGTAGTCACGATTATTGGCTACCACGAAATAAATCTATCCAGATATGGGAAAAAAAATTGAACCAAAATTATGTTGTAGTATGTCATTATGCAATGCGGACATGGGCGAGATCCCATTACAATAGTTGGCATTTGTTTGGGCATTCACATGGAAAACTGGATCCGGTGGGTAAATCCTGGGATATTGGTGTAGATAACAACGATTTCGAACCGCTTTCGTTTGAAGAAATATGTAGAATAATGGAAAATCGACCAGATAATCCTAACCTGATAAAAAAATTGAGAAAAGAAAGGAGTAATTAAGATGCCTTATACTAAACCTGAAATTAATATAAAAGAACAATCAAACGAAGAAATTCCTTGTGTAGCACTGGGCAACGAACCAGAGATAGAAATTGTAGAAGTAAATCCTGATGCCGAAGAAAAGCCCAAATCAATGGATGACCGCATTCGTTTGATAGAGGAAAGACAATTCAGTATGATCAATATGTTAGATAATCTTTTCTTAGTGGTAAAAGAAATGCGTGATGCACTAAATTCGAAAAAAGATCACCAACTAAGAAATATTATTGAAACAAAGAAACATTCTGATAAAGTTATTCCAGAAGGTACTGTTTTGTGGGGAACTTCGAAAGGATTGTCTTACTTTTTAACAGTAAAACAAGGCGGTTTTTACGTAGGAGATAAGCGGTATGAAAGTTTATCTGCCGCCGCAGAACACGTTAGTGGAGTAAGACGTAGCGGCTGGTCTTTTTGGCATCTACCAGACGGAAAAACTGTAAAAGAGGTATATAAAAAGTGACAACTGAACACTGCCTTTCAATATTTCATAAGCGCATCTGCAATGTTTGTAGGGGGTGTAAAAGAAGTGTAATAACGGACCCAGAGTTTTGTTTTACATTGGCGGTTGGAAATGAAATAAGTTTTGTAAATATTTTAAAAGCTATATTTATTATTAGAAATAGAATAGCTTCTTTTAATAAAATAGATAATTTCCAAGACTTTTGCGCTATTATATGCAAATATTGCGTGTTTAAAAGCGATGGTTGTGATGAATTAGATATTCGTATAGAATGTTACGAAAAATTTATAGAGCAGACAATTGGTAGATTAAAAGGCAAAGAAAAAGCGCAAATATGGAGAACTTTTTCTGGAATAACACTAGACGTAATAGAAAGTAAATACGATGCTGTATTAAAAGCAAACCTGAATCGGAAGTCTACACGTAAGTTGCGTAAATTAAAAAACACACTTATTCAAATCATAAATACGCCGAATAATAAATATGAGAATAAAAAATCTAAGAAAGAAAAATCTAAAGACAAGCAAATTACAAGTCTATTATTTTATAACGAAGATAATCCAGAATGGCAAGAAAGAATATATAATATACTAGGTATTGCTAATGATAAATCTCAAAAGGAAAAAGAAGATGAAACTGATCATCGACTCGTCGCTAACGCTTCAGAACATACCAAGTGAATTTAAAGCTTGGTTTATAGAAGAGCTTACTTTCGAGAACCCAAAATATAGAGAAGCAAAAAAGCAGGGAAGATGGACAAAAAATATTCCTCGATATCTAGATTTATATACTGATACACTGAATGGTATAATAATACCAAGAGGATATCTCCAAGTAATAGAGGATGCTATTATCGGTCAGGGGCATTCAATATCTATTACTGATAATCGTGTCCTTTTATCACCGATATTTTTACAGTCGAACATAAAACTATTTAAGTACCAACAAAAATATAAGTATGCATTATTAAGTCATCCAAACGGTGTTTTAGTTTCGCCTGCCGGCTCTGGAAAAACCATTCTTGGCCTAGATTTAATAGCATCGCTACACCAAAAAGCGTTGTGGCTCACTCATACAAATCGGTTGGCTTCTCAAGTCAAAGATAGAATGTTATCATGCTTCACTGATCTGGATGAAAAAGAAATAGGCATGATAGGTGCCGGAAAATTTTCCATAGGTAATAGAATTACAATCGGAATGATACCAACACTTGTGAGAAGAGAAAACGAATTGCTTTCAATTGGTCGCGAATTTGGATTAGTTATATTAGATGAAACTCATCATGCGCCAGCAAGTACATTTCTAAAAGTTTTATCTTATTTTTCAAGCTTTTATATGTACGGTCTAACTGCAACACCTCGTAGAAGAGACGGATTAGAGGGAATGATGTTTGCGTCAATAGGTATGGCAAATGCAGTTATTCCGCGCAGGTCTGTTTCAAAAGCTAAGAAAATTATAACACCAATTGTTTATAAACGCACCGTTTATTCCAATGTGGTAGAAGATAACGACTACGCTTTTATTCTTCGAGAAATAATTCCAAGAAATAAAGCTCGATTATCTCAAATAGTTTCAGATATTATATACGAAGCAAAACAGGGAAATCTTTGTATAGCTATTAGTACACGAAAGGCTTATGCAGAACAGGTTTTTGAATTAGTAAAAAGAACTTGGCCAGCAGTGGGTATAGCTACAGGAGATTATTCAACAAAAGATAATGATGAGGCAGTATTTAAACTTGAGCGTCGAGAAATAACAGTGCTAATTACAACATTTGAACTATTAGGGGAAGGCTTCGACGTAAAAGAATTAAACCGGGCTTTTTTAATAACACCGTTCCGCGAAAAAACTAGAGTAGAGCAAGCTGTTGGACGTATACAACGAGTAGCTGAAGGAAAAAAAGATGCTATACTCTACGATTATGTCGATGAAAATATAGGAATTTTAAGGAATCAGTTTATTGATAGAGCCATGACTTATAGAATGCTGGGAATACAAATAATAAACAAAAACTAAGGAGGTTAGAATGCTTAAATGAATTTAAAGATTAGATTATCAGATAAAATGTCAGATACAAAATCGGCTCTAGGTTCTATTGAAGATAGACTTATTAGATTGCCGGCTAAGATAAGGGAAGAAAATGGATTATTAATTGGATCATTTTTATCGTGTGTAACAAAAGATGGAGATGCTATAAATTTAAAAGTATTTCCTGCTTATGCATCCGAAGTTGACGAAGACCCAGAAGCAGCGTGGGTAAGTAAATCGACACATAGCTTGTTAAATACCAAAAGTATAAAACAAATCTCTTCAGCTGACAAGATTCTAATTGGATGTGATCCAGAATTTTTTATTGTTAATGCAAAAACTTTAAAAACTATTTCAGCCTCTAATTTTTTTGCTCATTACGGAGATATAGGCAGCGATTGTGGATTAGCTGAGCTACGTCCACGCCCAGCCTTTAAGGAAGAAGATCTAACATTTATTATGCGAGAACTGTTTTTAAAAGCATTATCACATATAAACGATAGAAAATTATTTACACATTCAGATATTGATATGATAGCATCTTCTTATCATAATTCAAACGCCGCTGGTTTTCATATTCATTTTGGTCTTCCAAATTTTATGTTAAGAACAAACAATAGTACTTATACACTTCTATCCTATATAGTTTGTATTTTAGATTACTATTTAGGAATACCAGCAATATGGCCAGAAGGAAATGAAGATAATACTCGAAGATCAGTAAAATACTCTCGATATGGTAAACCAGGTGATTATCGATATGATTCAATGACTTTAGAATATAGAGTACCTGGTGGTCACCTTTTAAGGCATCCAATTTTATCAAATGGAATTATTGCTATTGCTAAAACTGTTATGAACGATATTCTTACAAGATTAAAGACATATTCAAACAACTTTTCTATTCCGATTCGATTGAACAATTATGATGCTTTACATAAATTCTATCCACGATTGCCGTCACGAAAAGAAGTTTTTTCTGCAATAACATCTGAAAATATTGCGCTAGCTGCTTCTTATACTGATAAAATATTCGAAGATATTTCATTAATGACAAATTATAATGAAAGTAAACCAAGTATTTTAAAATACTTTAATTATGTAGTTCAATATTTTCAAGGTAAAACAAAGTACAATAAAAGTATATCTATCAATTGGAGGTTGAGAGACAATGAGAGATAATAGGCATCAATGGCAATTCTACGATAGTGTACTGTATCCAGCTATTTCGTCTTCTGAAGTTCGCTATTGGAAAACTTTTTTGAGCCGTGTTCTAAAAGTAGGTATTGAATACGAATTTAATTTGCGCGAACAAAAAGGAAAATGCAAAGAAAATGATATGAGTTGTCTTTGTATACATATTCTGGAAGATTGTTGGACTAAATGTATAAATACCGAAGAATGTGCTGTAACACCAAACATTGAAATCTGTGCAAATAGAAATTCTAAATGCAAACCTTCAGATTGTAAAACTTGCGAAAATTATAAGTTTCAATGTTTAGGATTGCAATGCACAAATTTTATTAGTAGTTGCTTTGAGTGTTCAAAATATGAACGGCCTTGTAAATCTTGCGAGCATAGGTATGATCCAGATAGAGATCCTGATAAAATTAGATCTCTTCTAAAAGACGAATTTCAACCTACAAATACCTACACCGACATAGGAAAATCAGGCGTGGTTTCTATTACAACAGATGGATCGCTTTTAGGAAAGCGCGGCGTGGAAGTAATAACTGTAGGTAGAAGACTCGATTATTGGGAATTTTATACTATGTCAAAGAATATTATAGACCGCGTTCAACAGTTGGGTGGTTACTTGAATGAAAGAACCGGCGCTCATATGCATGTTCTAAGTGGATATTATCAGGATAGGTCCACAATAAACGAACTGGAAAAGCCTATGCCAGCTATAATCTTTGCAAATTTTCACCAATTAGTTCGTAGATACCAAAATGCATTAACATGGATAACTTCGACTTTATCAGATCCAAACCATATAACAAGGTGGGAGAAATTTCGTAAAGGAATATTGGATATTTCACCAGTGTCAAGAAGCGCATCAGAGATTTGTGCAAAGGTTGCAGATGTTGCGCATGGATCTAAATATGGATTTGTGAATTACCGCAACATGATGTTTACAAATAACAAAAAAATAGATATTTTTCACGTAGAATTTCGAGAAGCTGATGCATCTATGTGTCCCTCGTATTTTGCAGCTCTTGCATGTTTGCATTGTGCTTTTGTTATAAAAGCTGTAGAAATAAGTAGATACGGATTACTAAAAGTTGGTAGTCGAGAGTGGTTGAAAACAGCAAAAAATATGAAAAAAGTTATTTTAAACGGCGATGGCGATTATCATGGGCCAAGATTTTCCAATACAGACAAAGTATTGGATTATAAAGATTATTTTATCGCTGAAGCTTTGGATATGGTTAGTCATATGAAAAATATTTTGTTCCGATTTGGGCCTGCATATGAAGTATTAAATAAATTGGCTGTTCGACCAATATCTTTGCGGAGAATTGATGGGGATAAATGGGCTACCATTGAAAATGACATTGGTATAAATATTTCGGAAACAGAAAAATTCGAACTTCGAATAGATGAAATTATTGATCTAAATCTTATAGATGATTGTAGTAACTCGGAAGAATGGGCATCTGAAGTATATAAATTACTTAAGGAAGAAAATTATGAAGGAATAGATAAAAATAAAGTCTCTGCTTATATTATGGCAAAAGTAAGAGAAGGGGAAATCGTGTGGTCAGAATCAATTGGGTGCATGATAACTATCTAATAACTTTTAATGTAAATAGGGGGTTAGTATGTGTGGAATATTTGGATTAATAATTAATAATAGAATGAGATTTATGTTCTCGGATTTAATAGGCGATTTGTTTTTGGCTTCTTCTACTCGGGGCCGTGATGCTTCAGGATTGTGTATTTCTGACACAGAAAAGATTTCGTTATATAAAAATTCTGAACCAGCAATGCAATTTATTGAAGATCAGAACTATAAAAAATTGCTAGACACAATAAAAAGTGACGATCTGCCTAGAATAGTTATTGGACACACACGAGCTGAAACTAAAGGCGATCATCGCTACAATATAAATAATCATCCAATAAAAGCTGGATCTGTTATTGGTGTACATAACGGCATTATTTCTAATGATGACAAGTTATTCGAAAATTATCACGAACGCTTTGATAGATCTGGAAAAGTTGATAGCGAAATTATTTTTCGTCTAATAGACTATAAATTACAAGAAGGATGTAGTATTGTTGAAGCCGTAAAAGAAACTTCTGGGATAATATCAGGTACTTTCGCTTGTGCATTTGTGACGTCATTAGCACCTAGATATTTAACCATTTTTAGTAATCAACAATACTCGGCTGTTGAACTATACAATTTTAAAGATGCTAAATGGCTAATGTTTGCTTCAACAGAAGCTATTTTGGATAGCGCACTCAAAAATAAAAGTTGGGCCGGTAATCTTGCACGATGTGATAAATTTAGTCTTAAAGAGGAAGGTTTACGTATTGATAGTAAAACTGGAAAGATGTATTTGTTTCCAATTAAGTAAAAATTGAAAGGGCATAAAGTATGGATAACGTAACAAAAAAAGCATTGCTCCAGCAATTAAGAGGTTTCAAACTTATTTCTATATATGAAATATCTAATCGTGGATTACCAATTCCTGCATTAATTGCATTGAAGATTCGTAATCCTGATAAAAAATTAACTAGCGATGTAAAAACAGCACTTGATCGTTTAAATAATATAAATACATTTAATTACGCTGGTAAAATGCCAGATTTGGATCTTTTATATAGCTATGGGCTTATTTCACACATAGTAAAGTGTTTTTCTTTTACTAGAGTTAGTGGCAGAAATAAAAAAGTGTTAAGACGAAACGGAACTAATTCAGTCGCACTTTTGTTCGACGCCAGTATAGAACATGCACCCCCAATTGAAATAAATAACATACTATTCTCTGCTACTCCGCCATTTATTTATGGTCCACATAGAAAACGAACGCGTAGGGCTCGCCAACTGTCAACAATAGGAATATTTTCGTCAGACGAATTGGTATTTATAGATAGCTTATTAGAAAAAGAATTGGAGAAAAACAGATATCTTTCGTTTGAAATTAGAACTATGACATCTAGATACAATAAATTAATATATTCAGAATTAAAAACTTTTCTATTAATTTTGACAGAAAAGTATAAATACAACTTCGCTTTGGCTACGCCCGAAGATTATGATGAATACATAAATGATCGAGACTCAAACATAGCTGATAAGTATAAGTTCAGCACTTTTGATACGGCTACTATAAATGTATATCATCCACGAGATGTAATTCCATTTTTTAATGATAAGTATTCTAGTATAGCGGTTGAAATAGTTTTTAGTCATTCAAATATGCTAGCTGAACCGCGGCTTTTGAATACAATGTACAAACGAATGTTTCTATTTAGTAAACATCCAGAAAATTTAATTGAAATCGATGGAGAAAACATTGAATATTTTTTTCCAAAAAAAGGTGTTATACGAGTAGTGGAAAAAGAAATTAGGGAAATTATAAACAACAATTTGCCAGCTTTAAACAAAATATCGCTGTACAATAACAATTAATTAGGAGGAAGATATGTGTGGAATAGTAGTTGGAATGTGTTTTGGAAAGCTTAGTGCACGAAAGGAAAAAGTACGACAGAAATTACTAAGATATTTTACTACTGAACTTCTATTACAAACCGAAGCTAGAGGTAAAGATGCTACTGGGGCGGCTGTTCTTTTTAATGATGGAAATTTTGTAGGAATAAAACGAGGCGAGCGTTCAAGTTCTTTTCTTGCAAAATTCGGTGAAAGCAAAGAATATTATGGTGGTTTCTTGAAAGTTTGGCAAGAAACAGCATCACCAGCAAAAATATATCTCGGACACTGTAGAGCCGGAACCAACGGTAGCAAACTAATTAATGCAAATAACCATCCTATTAAAATAGGGAACATTGTTGGTATTCACAACGGAGTTATTCGCAACTACAAAGAAATTATTAAACATTTGAATTGCAAGCAAGATGGTGAAGTAGATAGTGAAGCAATTTTTCGTTTAATTCACAATTTTACAAATTCTGGTAAAGAGCCATTTACTTTAGACATGCTTCAAGAAGTAGTAAACAGATTGGACGGTCAGTTTGCAGTTACAATGTTTAATGCGGATAATTTATTTCAGATTCCATTTTTCCGTGATGGTAGACCGGTAGAATTTGTTTTATTAAAAGAGTATGGTATTCTATTGGCCATTTCTGAACTCAAATTTTGGCGGCAAGTGTTTTTCGATTATGAACGCGCAGTGCATTATAATAAAGAATTACATAATATTAAACTACCGTCACTTATTGGCGATAATAAAATTGATTTGAAAACATTAGAAGACGATTCAGCTATCATTTTTGATCTATCCAAAAATGTTGATGAAGATACTAAAGTAACTGATTTGGGTGAATGGCGCAAAATGGTACGCACCAACAAAATATGGAAATCTAAAAGCAACGTATATACTGGAAATTATCATCGATGCGGTTACACAGGATATAATAGATATAGCGGTGCTAATAACAACATCAACAAAAACACAAATGTTAATGAAAAGAAAACTGAAACAAATAAATCTTCTAGTGTTCCTCCTAAACGTAGAGTTTTTGATTCTATAACAAAGAAATATATAACTAAGGGCGGAGATGAAGACGTATCAAAAACAGAAACGATAACAATTCCAGTATCGAATGCTGTAGAAGATAAAACAAAAAACGCAGATATCAAGACAAACAACACTACTAGCAGCACTACTGCGGTTGTACCGATTAAGAAGACGTCTGGCGTAAAAGTTGCTACAATAGATGTTGATGATCTAGGTGAAATAAGAGGGAAAAAAGCAGAAATACTTGATTCTACTCACTATCAAGTAGAACAAGATAAATCAAAGAGCTCAGATAACAAGGTTGCAGTGCCTGATAAAGTAATAAATGTGGATATGAAAACTCTTCCTGCTATTATAGTGGAAAAATCTCAAGAAGCTTATCAAGCTACTGATCTTGAGGAAAGAGGGTATAAAGATGTAGAAGATCTTCTTTCGGATATAGAAATTGGATCAGTAGAAACAGCTAAACTTCTTGGAATTACAATATTGGCTAATCGAATAGCTAAAAATAATTGGATACGTGGTTATCAGGCTGCTCTAATGGATAGAAGTGTAGATGATGAACACATGTCGCGAGAATCAAAAAATGTTGAGAAAGAAAAACGAAGAGAAAGATATATATCCCAATTGCGTTCAATGATAGTAATTCTTTGTAAAGGATATAATAAAGCTTCTTCAACAAGTCCATTTTCACAACACACGATTAGAGAAGCTTTAAAAGAATCTACTTTACACGCAAGAGAAAGTGTTGATATGGAGGTTATATCTTCTATTGTTGGCACATCTATTGTGGAAGCGCCAAATAGCCCGCTAAAAATAGTAAAAGAAGCAATAACATATAAAAACGCTATAGAATCTGAACAAGAAGGAGGGGAAATGTAAATGAAAGCACCGTTAATTTTATATATTTCTTCAAGAATGGATAATAATCGTAAAACCTCAAGAAATGAAAACGGCCTTATACGTTTAAGTAAAAAAGCACGAGAAACACTTGGCTTAAATTCTGATAAATTTGTAGAACTTTGGCCAGACACAAATGTTAAAGGTCGTATTAAAAGATCTAGAGTGTTAACTATATACCAAGCCTACAGTAAAGATTTAAAAGAATTAAAAACTTCAAATATTCCAGAAAAAGATTATTGTCGGGTAGGGTTTGTTACCACCAACACTTTTAATTATATTTGTGGTGGACAGCGTAAGACAAATGCCAATATTTGGATATCTGATTCTATAGAAGATTGTGTAATAGGATCAGATCCAGAATTTGTTTTACTTACACGTCCAGGTGAATTTAAATATGCAGCTGAGGTTGAATCGTTATCCCATGAAGATCAATTAGGATCTGACGGTCCTTTGGCAGAATTGCGACCAGACCCTGACGTTAATGTTGATAAATTCGTAGGTAACATTAGGAAATTACTACGTCATCATCCAAATAGAGAATTAATAGAGCCATATGACTGGATGACCGGCTGTCTTCTACCTGATATCAAGCAAGCCAATATAGATGATAGAGTAAGAATTCTAACTATTGGTGGACACATTCATTTTGGATTTCCTTTGTTATTGACGAATCAATTTCCTAATCAATCGGAGCTTGGATATGATGATCGCATATCTAAAAAATATATGGCTCGATCAATGATGATTGCTAATATAATAAAAATTCTCGATGAGTATATAGCAATTCCATTAATGCGTGTTGAGGGAATAGATAAATCCACAGCTCGCAGAGAACATTATGGACGATACGCAGAGATTCGACAAAATGAAGTAAAAGTAGAATATCGAACATTAAGCGGTGTTTGGATGGCGCACCCAAAATTAAGTAAAGCTGTTTTAGGAACAAGCAAGGCGTTAGTACAATCAGTGTTTAAAATCATAGAAAATGAAAATTATGAGATTGATTTTCTCTACGATACTAGTATATCTAATATATTACCAAGGACTACGCTGGATAGAAGTATATTTAACATAATGATGTTTAATTCAGATTATGATTGGAAACGCACACCTTTAGCCAAAAAATTCAAAGCATGTCGCAACAATAGTGATATGGAAAACATTTTGCATAATGGTAATATAAAATTTAATAAAGTATTTTACGATAAACTGGGTAATGTGCTTACAGATATTCCATTTTATGAAGACTATAAAATTTATATTGAAGATTTTTTAAAAATAGTTTCGTCGTCTCAAAACACTTTGAAAAAAATAGATTATAATCTAAAACATACATGGGTAGGTAATAAGCAATTTATAGTTTAAAAAACATACAAGTTAATATATAAATTAAAATAAGAAAGGAGAAAATTATGGCAAAGTATTTATGGTATAGTGGCGCGACAGATATCACTGGTGGAAAATTAGCAGAAGCATTGGAACTTACTGGTACAAAAC
>Ga0164318_10000277_pt1 | contig 36345 bp, 27 predicted proteins | sample GuaBasSedimGuay9_FD_113734 | JGI IMG/M metagenome (GOLD analysis project Ga0164318, IMG submission 113734) | Subseafloor sediment microbial communities from Guaymas Basin, Gulf of California, Mexico - Guay9, Core 4571-4, 0-3 cm | ecosystem: Environmental > Aquatic > Marine > Hydrothermal vents...
ATAAATCGGACACGAATGATAATACATTCGTATCCGAACTCTTAGTCCCCACCCCCCGAGGTATGGTCGGCAAAAGGAATCAAGGTGTATTTAAAGAGACAAACGACCGGATGCTTTGAATTCCCTATATGATGAAAAATGCAGAGATATTTGTCGTTGTCTCCTTCAAAGATCGGGGAAAGGATATAATCCCACCCTGTTCATTCCCCTTACGATAACATGTACGGCGTGCTCATACTTCTCGGGGCCCTGATACTGATAATCCTTGGTCTGATAGTTGCCTACAAGGGGGTGGACCTCATGACCCATTTCATCCGATCAACGGGAGGTCTGCTTCTCGGCATCGTTTTCTTCATCGTCGGCGGGATCATTGGAATACTGCTCGGACCTCTTGTGGCCATTGTGGCTGCGATCGTTGCCGGGATCATCGGCTTCATTCTGGGATTCATATTCGCCCCGTCGCTGCTGTGGCTGCTCCTGTCCCTCGTGGTCTTCGTCATATTCTTCAATATAGGGGGCAATACGGCCGATGCACTGGGGGCGGGTTCCGCCGTCGTTTTCGCATCGGGTCTGATCTCGGGTCTTCTGGGTTCGTGGCTTTTCTCCCATATAGCAAGAAGGGCACTGGCCGGGGCCACCTCCGTGATCGGGGGCCTTCTTGCGGGGACCGGGGCTTTCATGATCCTCCTGAATTACCAATCGCTGCCCGTTGCAGCCGGGGTCGGCGCTGCCGTCTTCATGATCGTCTCGCTCACGGGGTATGGTGCTTCACGACCAAGGGGATCCGGCGGGTCACGGAAGAGGAGGTCGGGAAGGAGAAGATGAGACGATTCCTTACCCCTGCAGTCATGATTTCCGTTCTTTCCAATCGAGCGGAGGGATGATGTGGTGATGCCCCCGTTCGAATGAAGCCGCCTCATTCGCTTTTTTCCTCTTTCCTCTTGAAGAGGGCGGCCACAAGCAGGACCGAAAGTACGGCCGAGCCTCCTATCAGCGCCGAATCCTTCACATCGTCCATGTTCACCTTGTCCTTCTCGCCGGTATCGGAGAGGGTCGCATTCTCCCTGTATTCGAACGATATCTCATCTCTCAACTGCGGGTCCCACGGCAGGGAAGCCGCATCAGGTCGGTCGGAGAACAATCCCAGAGAGAGGAAGTATACCCCCTCTTCCAGCGAGAACTCGAGGTCCATCTCGACCTCCTCTCCCGGGCCGATGGCAAGGGCCATGCCTTCCGATAGGAGAACGTTGTCGGTCAGCGGACCGTTGAAAAGGACCAATCTTGCCAGCGGAACCGTCCTGTTGGAATCGTTGCGCACCCTCACCCGAAATATCTTCCCGGAGAACCCCTGATCCTGTGTGTCAATACCCGTCATGATAAGGGATGAGGCGGGTATCACAGAAAGCTTTGAACCGCACTCGACCCCTTTGACGGCCCCGGGAGATATGCCTGACACCCAGACGAGGGTGAGGGATATACCATAGGTCCCCGGGTCAAGATGGGAGGTCGGAAGTTCGATGCGCATCTTTCTGCTGGTGCCGTTGTCCGGAAGGGTGACGTTCACGGAAGAGTTCATGACACTCCTCCCGAGATTGTCAAGGATTTCTATAATCATCGTCCCGTTGAGGGGGCCGCAGTCAACATCGCATGACGGCAGGGCGGAGGTGTCGACCAGGGTGATCTCCAAGCTCCCCTCGCTTCCTTCGATCATGGTCCCGTGATCGGGCTCCGCCGATATGGCATAGGACCGGAACAGGTCCACCATGATGGGGCCATGGAACAGTGTTCCTCCGTCAGGTTCGGTCAATCTCACCCAGAACACGTTCCTCCCCGGATCAGCGGAAGCGTTGAGAACGATACTCCTCTCCATTCCCGGACCGATACCGATGGACGTCCCGTTCACAACATCTGCATCGGCAGGTTCCCTTATGCCGAATGGCTCGTCAAGGGTCACCCCGCCCATCCATGATGCGGGACCTGCTTCATGCAGTATATCGATCCGGAGAGGGTCGACCGAGATCAGACCCCGATTCCCCATTGTGATGTCGAAGCTCCTCTGGAAGCTCCTTTCCCCGCCTTCCACCACCCTCACCCCGAGAATCCGGGGGTCGCCAACGATCGGCATTGGCAGATCGGCACTGGACAGAACCGCGGGAGGATCACCCCATCCCGATGCCGTCCATATCCTGTATCTCAACTGGTTCTCCACCATCGTCGTTGTGAACTCCACCCTCATCTCCTCTTCCGGGGAGGAGAATGTTACGAGCCTGGAACCGATGGAGACCTCGCTGATGTTTCCCGTAAACGGGTCCCTGGAGATCCTGTCAAGATTGACGTATATACGACCCCTGGGTGAAAGACCGATGTTCTTCACGGTCGCCCCGATCTTCACCGTTTCCCACCTGTTGTAATCCCCCAGCAGCTCATTGTCGACCTCGAGGATACGGCCCCCGTTGGATAGGTCCAGTATGTCCAGGAGTTCCGCCGGCGGTTCTTCACCTGGATTTGCGGATGCTCGAACCCTCGAGAACAACATCTCCCCTCCGGCCAGTGGCAGCATCCTTGGATGGAATTCGGCCCTTGAATCATTGGTCAGAGCCAGGGGGTCGGTGAATGAGAGGGTGTTGTTGGTCAGGGAAAGGATGCTCGACCAGAGCTCTCCGTCCCCATCACCAAAGGTTCTCCACACGAGAGCAAGCCTTCCATCGAGACCCCTGGTGAGCGACATGTCACCCACGGGCTCTTCGAACTCCGCAATGGTGATCCGTTCATCGTATTCCATCCGTTCGTTCTCCAGTATCATCCCGGATATCTTCCAGGGAGCCTCTTCCGATGAATCCCTGCTGACGAATGCAAGAACGGGCGTTCCATCATCACTTGAGGAAAGTTCAAGGGATGAGATCCCGGAGGATAGACCCGTTCCATCAAGGGTCATGGGAACGCTCCACTGTTCGGTGACATTGTCCCTGAAGGCAACGACCCCCCTGCCCCCCTCCGACATCCATGCAACCCACAGGTTCGATGCCCCGTCAAAGGCGGCCTTAGGAAGGTCATCCCACAGGGAGTTGTCGGTGACCTTCTCGGGAGGGGACCACGATCCGTCCCTCAGAATCGAGACCATCACCTCCTGGTCCGTCAGGGTCGTGGGATCCGAATCCGGGTCCATCGTCCATACGACAGCGGCCATCCTTTTCCCGTCCGAAGCCAGATGCGGGTGGAGCTCCATCACATCCATGCTGTCGAGTTCGCTGATGTTCCCGTTGAAGCCCCCTCCCTCTTCCCCGACCGAAACCATGGTCCTCAGCGAGGAAACCCTGGATGCCGTCTCGTTGGACCAGTTCAGGGCACGGGTCCATGAAGCCACGGGGGTCGAATCCCCGAGAAAGACCATACCCGGTGACGAGATGTACCTGTTATCCGAATAGACCTGGTATTCGGTTCCGTTTACGGTGGCGGCCAGAACATTGCTGTGACCGGCCCCTTTCGTTATGCGGACATAGGCAACTTCCCCTTCCGGTGTCAGTGCCAGGTCGCTGCCGGTCTCCCCGTCCGGAAGCTCCCAGGACCCCTGACCCCCTGACAGGATCAGACCGGTATCCCGTACCATCATGGAGATGCCGCATGAGGCGGAACCGCTCGTGGACCATTCCCCGCCCTCACCGAGCGTATGGGAGCTAGACCATGCCGAGGACGTGACTGCCTGAACCACCGGACGGTCGAATCCGGGGATGTCCTCCGCAACAAGGGAATCCGTGTCCCCGGCCATTGTCAGCGATAGACCGCCTTTGACACGAAGAGGGCCCCCGGAGGCATCCATCTCCAGTACAAGCTCGAGAGAGGCTTCCCCGCAAAGGATGGGGGAAACCGTTATCGGGACACTCCTCCCGTCAAATACCTCTCCGATAATATCCTCCCCCCGGGGGAACAGGGAAACGTTGCACAGTGCGGAACGGTAGGTCACGGAAATGGAGTTGTTCCCCCAGGGGTCATCGACATAGCTCCTGTTCTTGAACGATAGGTGGAAGGACGTGCCTCCGATCTTGAGATCGAAGGATCCGAGCACATCGATTGTGGAGGCCCCGTCCAGTTTTGTCCACACCCTCAGCATCAGATCCCTATTCCCCTGAAATGCTGTTACATCCGATATGCCCCGAGTGCCTTCCACGTTGAAGCTCCCCGAAAGGGTCGGTATATCGATATAGCCTGTGGAATTGTAGCATTTCAGATCGGTGTCGAAATGGACCTCTCTCATGTCCAGACCCGATATCCAGCCCGGCACCTCCCTGACATCCATGAGGAAATGGTAGGGATCGAGGGGGATCCTCGCGAACGAGGAGTTCACGGTCATGCGGTTGCTTCCCGGGGGAAGCCCTCCAATGTCGATCCGGGTCTCGAAATCACCACCGCCCACATAGGGAACGAAAACGGCAGAGTTGTTATCATCCTGATAGTAGACCCTGTAGTGACGGGGGTCGCCCCCGATGTCGAATCTCGTATGGACGGGAACCTCGAGGGGGATCCCGGCCAGATAGGTTCCGAGTTCTTCCCTGTTCGGTGTCATGTCAAGCTCCGAACCCACTTCAATGACCCTTGGGAGCTGAAGGAACATGGTGGCCACATTGTTCTCACCTGTCGATTCCTCTCCCGTGGACGACGGATCGACGATCGCCCATAAACGGTGAAGATCCGTGGGTAATGGATCCCATTCCGTCTCCAGGGAGTAGGACCCCCCCTCATCCAGCGAGGGGAGTGTCAACCTTCCGATAGTGCTCGTGTTCCCGTGAATCAAATCGTACTCGTCAAGGAGAAGGATGACGCACTCGTCCGACGAGGAGGTGCCCTCGTTGCTCACCGTCAGATGTATTGTGTAACCCCCTGCCTCGAGGGGCTCGGCGGAAAGTTCCTCGATGACAAGGTCGGGAAGGTCCATGTCAGCCCGGAACGATGAGATGCTGCCCGACATCATGCCGGACAGCATGATGAGAACAAGGGCGATTGTGAAAACGGGTGGGATGTTCTTCCTCATCACGCTGTCAATGGTGGAAGGGATTAAAAACTTACCTTGAGCGGGAGCCGGTGTCCCGCACCGGGGTCGACCCATGGAGATCCCCCGTGACGATCGCCGAGGGAGAGAATTGTGTAAGGGGGATTCATTCATCGGAGATGGCTTTCCTCTCGCTTCTTTTGACAACATCTTACCCTACATTCTTTTATATGAAAACCACTTTCGCCCAGAAAGTATCCGTTTCCATCGATTCGGATGATGACGGAGGTAGCATCCCATGCCAGAAAAGATCGAAGCTCTCGTGGACGGAGGAAAGGCCTCGGCCGGTCCACCCCTTGGTCCAGCGCTCGGGCCCCTCGGGGTCAATATCGGACAGATAATCGCCGAGATAAACAGCAGGACCAAGGATTTCGAGGGTATGAAGGTCCCTGTCGTCGTATTCGTAGATCCAAAGACCAAGGAATTCAGCATCACCGTTGGCACACCCCCGACATCATCGCTCATCATGCAGGAGCTCGGTATAGAGAAGAGCCCGGGTGACGATTCGGGAATGGCCTCCGTGAACCTTCCGTTCGAGAAGGCCGTAAAGGTTGCAAGGATGAAAAGGGACACACTTCTCTCCGTCAGACTGGAAGAGGCCGTGAAAGAGGTTCTCGGAACGGCGGTCTCCATGCACATATCCGTCGACGGAAAGGACCCGAAGGAGGTACAAAAGCTTATTAATGAGGGCCATTATAGGGCCCTCCTCGACGCCGAGTGAAGTGTCGATCACGATCTGTTCCGATGTAGGAGGGATATTGTTCCCGCCGCACTACACGGGGTGAAAGAATGGCAGACGAGAAATTGGTAAAGGCCGTCAAGGAGGCTCTCGAGAGGGCCCCCGAGAGAAAGTTTCTGGAATCGGTGGAGCTTGCCATCAATCTGAAGGATGTGGACCTCACCAATCCGAAGAACAGGCTCACGGAGGAGATCATCCTTCCAAACGGACGTGGCAAAGAGGTCAGGGTGGGCATCTTCGCGACACCGGAAATGCAGGAAAAGGCAAAAGGGGTCGCGGACCTCATCATTCCTCCCGAGGAGATCTCTGCGATGAAGGATGAAAAGTCCGAGACAAAGAAGAAGGTTTCCGAGATAGATTTCTTTCTCGCGGAAGCTCCCCTGATGGCACAGATAGGAAAGAGCCTCGGTGTCATACTGGGACCAAGGGGGAAGATGCCCAGGCCCGTTCCGCCGGGGGCGGACCCGACCGGAATGATAGCGAATCTGAGAAAGACCGTCAAGGTGAGGACCAAGGACAGGAGGACCTTCCATGTCCCCGTTGGAACCAGGAACATGGCTCCTGAACAGATAGCGGAGAACATAGAGGCGGTCTTCAACAGGATAAGAACGAAGCTGGAAAGGGGTCTGATGAACATCCATTCGGCCTATGTGAAAACCTCCATGGGCCCTGCCGTTAAGCTGGAACTGAGGTGATGCAGATGGCACACGTTGCGGATTGGAAAAAGGACACGGTTGCCAAACTTCGGAACATCATCAAGGACCACAAAACTGTGGCGGTCGTGAGAGTCGACCGTATCCCCGGTGTTCAGCTGCAGAACCTGAGGGCCCATCTCAGGGACAGGATGAGCTTCATGGTTGCGAAGAAGACCCTGATCAAGCTCGCACTGGAGAGCATGAAGGACGAGAAGCCCGGCGTTGAGAAGCTCACCGACATTCTCGACGGGCAGGCTGCCATCCTCGGGACGGACATGAATCCGTTCTCCCTCTACAAAATCCTGAACTCCAACGTACAGCCCATGCCCGCAAAGGGAGGGGAGGAAGCACCCGAAGATATCAGGGTGGAAGCGGGAGAGACCTCATTCCCCCCCGGCCCCATAGTGGGTGAGCTGGGGAAGGTGGGCATCCCTGCAGCCATTGACAAGGGCAAGGTCATCATAAGGAAAACCGTGACCCCGGTGAAAAAGGGCAATGTGATATCAAGGGACCTTGCGCTCGCCCTGACCAAGCTCGAGATATTCCCGTTCCAGGTAGGGATCGCACTGGACGGTGCATGGGAGGAGGGGCTGATTTACAGGCCCTCCGACCTTGACGTCGACATGGACGCTTACAAACAGGATCTGATCACCGGCGCACAGCTGGCCATGAACCTCGCAGTGTTCACTGCGTACATGACACCGAAGACGGCCGTGCCCATTATCCGGAAGGCAAGGATTCAGGCATTGAACCTTGCCGTGAACACCGGCATACTGAATAAGGATTCTTCGGACCTTATACTCTCCAAGGCCTACGGAGAGATGCTCGCTCTGGCGGGCATCATGAGCGCGGAAGCGCTCGATGAAGACCTCCGGGCCCTTGTCGCGGGTGCCGCGGCAGCCCAGCCTGCCTCAGCGGCTCCCGGGGAAGCAGCTTCCGGTGAGGAAGCTGCCACCGGTGACGGGGGAAAAGAGAAGGAGGCCGAGGAGGAAGAAGTGAGCGAAGAGGACGCAATGGCGGGACTTGGAGCTCTCTTCGGCTGAAAGGTCGAAGGTCGAATGAATGCGAGAAGATCAATAAAAGGAGGAAGACAAATGGAATACATCTACGGAGCCCTTCTACTTCACTCTGCGGGAAAGCCCATAAACGAGGGCGACCTGACAAAGGTGCTCGAAGCTGCTGGCGTCTCGGTCGAGGCTGCCAGGGTCAAGGCTGTGGTCACATCCCTTGAGGGTGTGGACATCGAGGAGGCCATGAAGACGGCCGCCGTTGCAGCCGCACCCGCGGCCGCAGCTCCCGCTGCAGCAAGCGGCGAGGCAGCCCCTGCAGAGGAAAAGAAGAAGGAAGAGAAGAAGGCCGAAGAAGAGGAAGCTCCCTCGGAAGAGGAAGCCATGGCCGGACTCGGTGCCCTCTTCGGTTAAAAAAAACACACAAATGTAGATCGAGGGGCGGGGAGCTCCCGCCCCATATCTTTTTTTTCTGGAGCGAATGGAGATTCATCGATGTTCATTCCCAACGAGAGGGAGTGATGGGATCCTTCCGACGATCGAGAGGTCGATTTCCCCGATTCCGCTCGATATCTTTCCGATCACTTCCGGTCGGGTCCGGTTTCCACCGAAGGGGATTCTTTCACGGGTCCGGGTGGATTGCCGGAGGTTGTGTCCGCCGAGTCCGGGAATGTCTCCTTTCCCCCTGCACCCTTGCGGACCATCATAAGAATGAGCAGGATCAGGATGGCTACAAGAATCACCAGGGAAATGGCAAGCAGGACCACTATACCATTGTCGTTACCGGATAGATCCGATTTGGTCGTATCCAGATTCTTGTCCATGACCTCCAGATCATTCATTATCTCCTCCAGCTTTTGGAGGGCCTCGAGAGAGAGAACAATCTGCGAGAGATGATCGGAGATGGTTCCATTCACGATTTCCAGCTCTTCAAGCAGGGAGGATAGCGTTGAAGCATGCCTTTGGGCCTCTGATCCGTTCAGGGACACGAGATCGTCCCTGAGATCTGAAATCCGGGATCGTATTTCAGATATTGTTACATTGTTCAGATCCTCAATTAGCCGGTCTGAAGCTTCCTGTGCCCTCAATATCTCGATCCTGTCCGATGTACCCGTCCGATTCATCCCTTCCAGGTATGACCGGATGTCCGAGAGCTCCCCCACGACCTCCGTTCTGAATGATTCCGTGTCGTTCTGAATTTCAGCGAGATGATAGTGCAGTGAGGCATTCACAACCTCCAGGTAGAGAGTCATCTGATCCGACCTGAGTTCAATGTATTCCCGCAGGGCAGAGATGTTCTCGTACATTTCCCTTTCAAGTCGTTCCAGCCTCATGGACAGGTTTTCACCCAGGTCTTCGAGCCCGGAATTCAACTCAGCAATCCCCGTGTCGATATCCGAAAGCATCGAATCCACATCATCCAGCCGGGAGAATACCGCCGAAAGACCCACCGTGATCGCGGACTGCAGTGACGAGTTCATTCCCTCGATCCTCGAGGTCAGGTTCGATTCCGTCCTTCCGAGCCTTACGATGATTTCATCAAGCAGGAGTCCTGCCGAGACGTTGAGGTGATCCACATCATTCTGCAGGTGCTTGACCCTGTCGAGGATCTCCCGGATCGTCATGTTCTGGTAATCGAGGTCTGCCGACCAGCTGCTGATACTCGATAATGTCGTATTGATGTCCTCCAGCTTCCCATGGAGGCTGCTGCCGGATACGGTGAAATTGTAAGTGTCCCGTGCCCACCAGAGGAGCTCCCCCTTCATGTATCCGAATGCGGTGACGTTGAGCAGATGACCGCCTTCCTCGACATCGCTGGGGAGCGGGAACGTCAGGACCCATTGTACGGACTCGGGATATGTACAGTTGGATATGAAATAGATGGGACCCGAGGGACTGTTGCAATTAATCCTCAGGGCCACGGTATCAAATGGCGGGGTGTTGATATTGGTGTCAATCATTGCTGTGACCGTCTGGTCGGGAGAATAGCTGTTCTCGGCCGTCTCGACGGATATGAAGTCTCCGGAATCGATCCTGTTGTTGACGAGCAGCCGGACGGTGTCGTTGATATCCGGTCCGAACCTCCTGAGGGCGGAGGCCGTCACACGGATATATGAATCCTCTTCAAAGTCGGTGGTATCCAGTATGAACTGGTATGGTTCCGAATAATCCGTGAATGAGATATTGCCGTTCACGAGGAAGTCGACCCTTGCGGTATCGGGGGCGGTGGAAACAGCTTCGATAAGTATCTTTCCGCTCACCACATCTCCGTTTTCCTGACTTGTTATGAGAATATCTCCGACATCCGTCCCGGAGGGTGCCATCAAGGGATACATATCCTTTGCCCCGCTTCCGAGATCGAAAGGCGCATCTCCCATTCCGTCGCTCCCTTAGATGTCCTGATCAGGGCCCGAAAATCTGTCAGTTCCCGTGTAATCGCTCCAGTAGTTCCCGCCTCCGGGATACGGCAGGTTCCAGCTGTTCCCCGTATTCGGACTTACCTGAGGCCCCCCGTTCCCGTTGAACAGGAATGAGTTGTTGTGGATCAGAGCGTTGTCCCCCGAGGTCTCGAAGGTTATCGCACTCCCCGAATTTTCCAAGAAAGTGTTCGATCTGATGATCGAGTTGGGATTGCTTCGGACATATATCCCGGAAGAACCATTCAATATCTCATTATCCTCCACAACAGAATCGGAACCCTGCCGGAGAAAAAGGTGATACCAACCAGCATCAAGAAAATCGTTGGATATGAAAGAGATCCCGTCCGTCCTCAAGGCATCGACACTGCAGCTGCAGGACCTGAAGGTGTTTTCCGACACGTTTGTATGCCAGGTATCGCTCTCCAGCAGGCCGGTAAACGATGACGATATCGAATTATTCAGGATCTTCACCCTGAGAGAGTAGTAGTTCGTTATACCGCCAAAATTATATGAATCGATGATATTCCCCTCGATAAGCGCGTCGTTCCCCGTATCCAGCCTGATACCTTCGTTCCCTGTTTTCAGGTCATTTCCACTGATCGTGTCATTGTTCGAGTTCGAGATGTGTATTCCAGTGTAACATTCGCTCACATTATTGCTCTCGAATTTGTTTCTTCCCGAGTTGGAAACATCCACCCCATATGAGCAGTTGAATATCATGTTGTTCCTCACGATGTTGTTGGAACAACGGCTAATTGCAATACCTCTGGAACTCGATTCCACCGTGCAGTTCGTCACAACGGTTCCGTCTGTATCAACGTTCGTGAAGATACCGGTTCCCGTGGTCCGTCTCACTTCCGATCGATCGACGATGTTCGATTCCGATCTTGAATAGATGTCCACGCCGAAATTGCCGTTATCATTGATGGTACATCTCCTGATTATGTTGTTGTCCGAATAACTGTATAATCCAACCCCGGTATAGGAATTGTTGCTCAGGTCCGAATCAATTATCAGATTCTCGGACCCGTAAGATATCAAAATACCCCTGTGGTTCGAATGTGAGTATATGTTCTCTATTCTGCAGTTATCATGTCCGCTGATGTAGATGCCGTTACCACCACCGACAATCTGAATATTGGATACATTCACCCAGTCCGATGTTATCTGGATCTGCCCGGAGATGATGGTTGTGGATGTGGAGTTTCCGGTAAGGTTCAGGATCTTGTTCACAACCACATACTCGTTGTAGGTGCCTTCGGAGATCCATATGTGATCCCCTGATGTGGCACTGTCCACTGCGTCCTGGATCGTTTCATGCCACGTGTTCCGGTCCAGGTTGTACACTTTCGCTGCAACACCGATATGATCCTCCATATAGTATTCGGGACTGTTGCCGTTCGTCCCGTTCCTTCCGTTTCCGGAGTCATCGTATATGGCCGAGGATGTGATATTGGTGGCGAAAAAGAGGTCGGGATCGCTCAGGTTCACCGTACCATCGTAGTCTGCGATATCGCTCACGGAGAGATTTCTCTGGAACCACGCCTGATTGGCGATAACGATATCGGCTTCGGAGTATAGATCACCGTGACTTGTTCCCGAGACCTCCTGCCCCCCGAAAAAGAGAGGATTTGTATTGGTCCTGTCATCCATTGCCGTGATCCCGGTGTTCTGGTCCACCAGAAGACCGTTTACATAGAGATTCAAGGTCGTTGTTGTGAAATTGTACTGCAGGCATATCGTGTACCAGGTGTCATCCAGTATCTCGAGACCGCGGTCCCCTTTGTCCATCTGAACACTTCTCCATCCACCGGATCGGACCCAGACATACACCTGACGGTTATCGACATCGTTTCTCAGCTGGATGGCTATGTCCCCGGTTCTATCACCCCATGCATGCCCCCTGAAGAAATGCCACCCCATCGTTGTTGCACCGGAAGGCAGCTTCACCTTCTCCTCGATGGTCCAGTTGGTATTGTATGTGAAACCCTGAAAGGCGCCGAAATCCACGTAATCCTCATCCGAGGCCGAAAACTCGCATACATATGCCGCATTATCGTGGATGGTTATCGTATCGGTTCCCCGACCGTAACCGCTGGCTTCTGCCGTGATTGTTACGGTCTGATCCCCATCCACGTCCAGATCGTCCACGATGCTCAGATTGAAATCGACGGATGTCCGACCGGCAGCAATGATCACATTTGTCGGAACGACGACCTCCGTGAGATCGCTTGAACTTAGATCGACAACAAGATCCGTTGTCAGGGAGGACCCTATGCTCACATTTGCCGGGATGACATCATCGCCTTCCGCCGCGGCGGTCGGGACAATGGTCACCGTCAGATTCTCCGTTCCCCTGGTCGGCATCGATGTCCCATCCACGTTCCCCAGAACCTCGATATTTTCCGGGAATGGTGATGGTATGATCGTCAACAATAGAGCGATCAATGTTGCTGTCCAGATACGACCTCTTAACCTTAGAATCCTCTGCATTTCTTCGCCCCCAAAACTCTTCACGCTTCAGGGGAATCTCGATGACGACAACATAAAATTTTTGATGATAATGTCTTAAAAGAAAAAAAACTTCATGAGCATCAACCCCATGCTGATCGATGCTCACAACAACAAAAGAGTGAAGATTCGGTGTATTTCACCGAATCTTCATACAATGAAAGATCAAAAAAAACCCTGAAAAGGGATCTCACTGACCCGATAATTGTCCGATGTCACGGAAGGTAGGATGATCTCCATGTCAAACTTCCGAAAATGGATACTTTGATGAAAATATGTATATTTGACCGGGGTCCGTATTTTCATTCGGAGGGTCATAATGGATTCGAGGATACTGACGATCTCAATCATCCTGATGATGTCCCTGATGATTGCGGGGTGCACGGAGGACAAGGATGAGGGGGATGAGGAGGAAAACGAGAAGATAGGGTACCCGACCGATACCCGATACTCGAAGTTACCGCAAGAGGCCGTTAAGATGGGGCCCGATGGGGACCCTCATCCCCCGGTCCTTCATTCGGACCTGTTCAGCGAACCTGTGCCGCTCCCCGGTCCGGTCAATACCGCAGGTGCCGAGGATTCTCCATTCATTCTGCCTGACGGGAACACCCTCTACTTCTTCTTCACGCCGGATGTGACCGTTCCCCCGGAAAAGCAGCTCCTTGACAATGTCACGGGTATCTGGGTGTCGAAGAGGACTTCGGGAGGATGGACGGAACCGGAAAGGGTATGGCTCCAGGAACCGGGGAAGCTGGCCCTTGATGGTGCACCTTTCGTGGAGGGTGACGAGATGTGGTTCGCATCGGCCCGTGAGGGATATACGGGGGTCCACATGTTCACCGCGGAGATGGTGAACGGGAGCTGGACAAACTGGGAATATGCCGGGGACCTTCTGAATGTTCAGTACGAGATGGGTGAGATGCACCGGGTTGGAGATACCATCTATTTTCACTCCGGAAGGGCCGGAGGGAAGGGGGGATACGATATCTGGACAACCACGCTCGCGAACGGAAGCTGGGCGGAGCCCGTGAACGTGGAGGAGGTGAACTCGGTGGAATCCGATTCCCTCCCCTGGGTAAATGAGGATGAGACCGAGATGTTCTTCACCAGGACGTATCTCGGAACACCGGGGATATTCCGTTCTGTAAAGGTCAACGGTACGTGGTCGGAACCGGAAATGATACTCTCCTCATTTGCGGGCGAACCCACACTCGATGATGAGGGCAACCTCTACTTCGTTCACCATTACTACAGGGATGGCGAGATGGTGGAAGCTGATATCTACTACTGCGAGAGGATATGAGAAGCTCCAATCGCTGGTCGAATCGAACCATCCGCGATCCTCCTGAACGATCTCGATCGCACCCCGGAAATATTGAATAGATGACATGGGTATATAGAATGGGAAAAGGAGGAAGCTGATGAAGAATTCCGCAATAGGGGTTCCGGTCATCGTATTATGCCTTCTTCTCTCGGGATGTCTTGCATCGGGAGGTGATCGGATCAAGGGCGAGGACTACCTCCTGGGAGTTCCATTGGAGGGATCGGACGAAGGGTCGGGATATCTCGGGGAAAAGGAGAGTGAGGTGGTTTTCCAGTTGAAGATCGGGGAAGGTCAATATCTTATCCGACTTTCGGTCCTTATCAACTGGAAAGACGAGGACCCCGTTGATGAAGGGGTCAGATATGTGAATGAAGGGGATCAGTTCTCCGCGGTGATAACCAACGGGGATAATGTGAACATCTGTTCGAACTCCATAAACATGGAAGATTGTGAGGGCAGGCTGTATCTCTATCTTGACGGAGACATAGTGGATAATCAGACGCTGTCGCTGCCGGGCACATACTCCGTGATTGTGACCCTGTTGTATGCCGGGGACCAGTATCCCTACTATTACAGATCGGAAGTATTGAAGGTGGAAGACACCGGGAATGATTATAGATGGTCTGTCGATTACACATACGTTGACAGAAATCTATAAGCTGGGTCGGTCCGTCCTCAGGATTTCCCTTCAATCCAGCTTCTTGTGGCAGAACCACCAATCATAGCAGTCCTCTTTACCCCTTCTGCTCTCGGCAGTATCCTCATCGGATGCCGGGGGAATTATCACCCTGTCCCCGAGGAAATCGTTCTCGGGCCAGTTTGCCGGGGTAGCCACCCCTTTCTCATCCGAGGTCCTGAGGGCCTTTACGATCCTCACGATCTCGTCCATATTCCTCCCGATCTCCTGTGGATAGTAGAGTATGAGCCTCAGTATGCCCTTGTCGTCCACAACGAATACGGCCCTGACGGTGTTGCTCCCCTTCCCCGGATGGAGCATTCCCAGCCTCTTCGCGACTGTGCCCTGATCATCCGCTATTATGGGGAACTCTATCTTCGTTCCCAGCTTCTCGTGTATCCACTCGGTCCATTTTATATGGGCGAACACCTGATCGATCGAGAGACCTATCAGCTCGGTGTCCAGCTCCCTGAATTGGTCCATCCTCTTCTGGAACCCGACGAACTCCGTGGTACATACCGGGGTGAAATCACCCGGATGACTGAAAAGAACGAACCATTTTCCCTTGTAATCTTCAGGGAGGTTCTTCGGACCATGTGTTGTCTTCACGGTCATGCTCGGAAACTCGTCTCCTATCAGGGGCATTGAAATGCTCTTCCCATCGTCCATTATTATCACCGGTATCACATATGAACATGGGGTAATAAGTGACCCCCTGATATCTCAGGGCACGTCCTGTCCGAACGGGGAATGTCTCTCCGTTCCGGGATGCATGCGTTCGGTCGGGAGCCTGCTCCCTTCATTATCTCTATCCCAGGAGTCCGCCAAGCCATGTGTTGACCATGAAGAAGAGCGGAACGAATACCAGGGACACTATGGACATCAGCTTGATGAGGATATTGAGAGAGGGTCCCGATGTATCCTTGAACGGATCTCCGACGGTATCCCCGACTACGGCCGCCTTGTGTGCATCGGACCCCTTTCCTCCGAAGTGCCCGGACTCGATGTACTTCTTCGCATTGTCCCAGGCGCCCCCTGCATTGGCCATCATGACCGCCAGGACGAAGCCGGTCACTATGGATCCGGCAAGAAGCCCGCCCAGAGCTTCCATGGAGATGGAACCGACGATGATCGGAACGAGAACCGCCAGAAGAGATGGGGCGACCATCTTCTTCAATGCACCCTTTGTCGAGATGGCAACACAGCTCTCGTAATCCGGCGTGGCCTCACCCTCCATGATGCCTTTGATGGATTTGAACTGTCTTCTGACCTCCTCCACCATGTCCTGGGCCGCAACACCCACTGCCTGCATGGTCATGGCAGAGAAGACGAAGGGGAGAAGCCCCCCAATGAAAAGTCCGGCCATGATCCACGGATTCATGAGGGTGAACCGGGAGAGGTCCAGGTTCGCCGCCTGTGTGAACGCCGAGAACAGCGCAAGTGCCGTGAGTCCCGCGGATCCTATGGCGAACCCCTTTCCGATGGCGGCGGTGGTATTTCCGACAGCATCGAGCTCCTCGGCCCTCTTCCTTACCTCCTTTCCCATTCCGGCCATTTCCGCAAGTCCCGCGGCATTGTCCGCAACCGGCCCGTACGTATCGGTTGCAAGTGTTATACCCAGTGTTGACAGCATCCCGACGGCGGCGAGTGCGATCCCGTACAGGCCCGCGAGTGAAAAGGCAACAATGATGGTAACAACCACAGCAAGCACGGGGACCGCAGTGGAGATCATCCCCAGACCGAGTCCGGCTATTATATTCGGCCCGGCTCCCGTCGTCGAGGCTTCCGATATCCTCTGTGTGGGTTTCTGGTGGTCGGATGTGTAATATTCGGTCACCTTTCCGATGAGTATCCCCGCTCCGAGACCCACGACCATAGAGACGAACAGTGCGGCCCTCACCTCAAGGGTGTCGAACAGCATCAGTATTATCACAAGCGAGGACGCGGTCATGAGTCCCGCAGCGATCCATATTCCCCTGTTCAGCTGCGAATGGGCGTGTCCTTTACCGCCTCCCACGAAGAGGGAACCTATTATGGAGGAAATGATGCCCACGCCGGCAAGCAGCAGGGGAAGAAGCGTTGCCACACCTATGACGCCTCCCCCGAACAGGGTACCCCCCATGGCGGAAACGCCGACTATCCCGAGAGCCATGGCGGCAATGATGGAATCCACATACGATTCGAACAGGTCGGCTCCCATCCCCGCCACATCTCCGACATTGTCCCCCACGTTGTCAGCTATTGTCGCCGGATTCCTCGGGTCATCCTCGGGTATACCGGCCTCGACCTTTCCCACCAGGTCCGCACCAACATCCGCGGCCTTCGTATAGATGCCGCCGCCAACCCTAGCGAAGAGCGCTATGGAGGATGCCCCGAAGCCGAAGCCGAAGAGCATCTCCACATCCCCGAAGAGGAAATAGAGCAGGGAGACACCGAACAGTCCCAGACCGACAACGGTGAGTCCCATGACGGACCCGGAATTGAAGGCTATCCGGAGGCCCTTGGACTGGGATTCCTTGCATGCCCAGGCGGTCTTGGCGTTCGCCATGGTGGCGATCCTCATTCCGATGTTTCCGGCCGAGGCGGAGAAAAGGGCGCCGAAGAGGAACGCGGGGATCATCAACCAGTTGAGATCAAGGGTGAGTGCAAGCACGAACAGCACTATCACCACTCCCGCAATGAAGAAACCTATTACCTTGTATTCCGAATTGAGGAAGGCCTTGGCCCCGTCCCTTATATAACCCGAGAGCTTCTTCAGCTCCTCGTCGCCCACTTCCTTCTTCCTGAGCCCCACGGCGACGAGTGCCGCGAACCCCAGTCCCAGAAGTGAAAGGAGGCCACCTATGATTATGAAATAGCTCCTGTCCGTCGATGTCTCGAAGGTGAGCGTTTTGGAAGCGGAGAATGATTTTGCACCAAGGACCCTTCCCTCCACGGTGGCGGTCTCCGTGACTCCGTTATCGTTCCCCTTGTAGGAAGCTTCTATGGTAGCGGTTACCTGATCTCCGCCATCCAGCTGATGGATGATGTAGACGGTTCCGCCGGATATCCTTTCCACTCTCTCGTCATCGGTGATATCGTTCCCGTCCGAGTCGAATATCTCCGTTATCTTGAACGACCAGTCCTCATCGGCAGTCGTTGATAGATTGATCATGATATCGTGGCTGTTGTCCGAGTCCGGGTTCACGACGTGGACCTTCACCTCGATCGTCCTGTCTCCGATTCCCAGGATGTCCCACAGAATGAACCCGCCCTCTTCCGTCTCGAGGAAGAATCTGTCATTCCCTGACTCGGTGGTCACCATCGAGCGGTCGGCCGAATCACCGCCTATTGCCCCGTTGACTCCGGGGAAGAGAAGGATGGTCAGAACGAACAGTGCCGCGATAAAAGGGATCGCCATGGTGGATCTTCTCATCGATAGACCTCCGAAGAAGGAGCCAACGCTCCCGATTCCTGCTTGGAACATCTGGGGAATAAACGTTCATTATTAATAACTATCTTCATGTGGTTCCCATAACGATCCGCATGGTTCCTGATATCTTGTCGTATGTCAGAGACGGCGGGAAACCGATCGATCAGGCTTGAACTGGATGTGCCGGTTCGAAAACGGCTCGAAACGGGTCGCCCCACATTTATCATCTTATCTTCCCGGAGATTATCTTCCTTCCCGTACTTCTATTGCCCTCCCTCGCCTTCCTTCTGGGCTGTATCTTCCTTGACCTGTGAGAAGAGATGGCACCCCGTGTGAGCAGGAGCTGCGAAACAAGTGAAAGGACGAAGAAGAATATTCCGGACAGAACGAGTATCAGGGATGCCGTTCCCCCCCCGGAAATACCTCTGTCATTGGAGAATAGCAGCAGAACCATCACGGAAAGTATGATTAGTGCCAGGCCGCCCACGTTGAATATCCGTGAAATATGGGAGATTGGACCCATCTCTTCATCGATATGGTCCACGGCACCCCCGCATGACGGACAGTTATCCCTGGCGGTGAACACCTCGGACATGTACCTGCCGCAGCTCGTGCAGCGGCCTATCCTCACCATCGTATTTCCCCCTTGGAGATATCATCCACCATATATTTCCGTTATCATCCTGTCCGTTTCCGGTAATTTACCGTACAGTTCCCTCGTTCGAGCGACGGCAACGTTCAGGAACATGGACGACACCGTGACTGGCCCCGTACCTCCAGGGGTCGGAGTGACCCTTACATCAACCCCTTCCATGGACGGGATATCCACATCCCCCACGATGGAGCCATCCCCGGTTGAATTGATGCCCAGATCGATGATCACGGTTCCATCCCTGACCATGTCCCCACGGACCAGGGCGGGTCTGCCCGCGGCGGTGATGATTATATCCGACCTTCCGACCCACCTGGCAAGGTCCCCTGTCCCGGAGTGGGCCAGGGTAACAGTGGCGTTCGCCCAGGGCCTCTTCATGGAGAGGAGCTGGGCAAGGGCCCTGCCCACATTGGGACTTCTCCCTATGACGAGGATGTCCTTTCCACTGGTCTCGATCCCGTAATGCCTCAGCATTAACAATGCCCCGAGAGGAGTGGGCGGGATGAACCTGAAGGATCCCAGTCCCAGTTTGCCGTAATTCACCGGATGCAGACCCTCGACGTCCTTGGCGGGGGGTACCCTCTCCATCAATCGATCGAGGGAAAGCCCCCCGGGCAGCGGTCTCTCTATCATGATGCCCGATACGTGCTCGTCCGATGCATCCCGGTCGAGATCCTCGATCAACCTACATTCCCCGACATCCGGGGGATAATCCCTTACTCTTACATCGATCCCGAGGGATTCTCCCTTCCGTAGCTTGGATCTCGAGTAAATGATCGACGAGGGATCGGCACCGATCAGAAACGAGGATAGGGCAACCTCATCTTCATTGACCGCTGACCGGACGAACCTGTCTATTCTTTCCGAAACGGGTTTCCCGGATAGAAGCTCCATAGCGGGGAAAGGGAAATGTGTCCTTTTATAATATCCGCTGCTTACTCCACACCCACGTATCTGGTCAGGAACTCGTAAAATGCGTTTATTATCAACTGTTTCTGTTCGTCCTCCAGACGCTTGAACTCCTCGAGCACAAGATAGTTGATCCCGCCCAGAACCTTTATCGCAAACAGATCGTCCCTGTGGGGATTCACGTTCGCCTGGGACTGGGAATGCTGCTCGGAGCCCATTATCTTGTAATCATGGGTGGCTTCCTTGAGGAGTATCATGTCCATGTTCCTGAATCCCACGTGCTGATAGGCTGCGGATTTCATCCGGATGAAGGGGTAGAGGAACTCCCCGGTGTCCTCGAACGGGAGCGGATTTCCCTCTATCATCAGTATCTTCCCCAGAGCCTCCAGGCAGTCCATCAACATCTCATCATAGGTATTGTAGCTGCTCTTCAGCTTGATCGCGGACATCGCCGCCTGAACCTGGGAAGCTCCCGGGCCCTGATCCATCTGCAGTCCCACATCGGCGGCCGGGATTTCCACCTGGGATTGACGTTTGCAGGAAGGACAGGTGAGCACGTTCTTCCCGGGCTTTACATAGGATGTGAAGCTGTTCCTGCAGTAGGGACAGGTGAACTGCGCGAAGGTCTGGCCCTGCGGCTGCTGTTGGGGGTAGCCCCCGCCCTGAGAAGGCGGATTCATGGGATCGGGGGGCTGTCCGCTTCCGGAGAATTTGAACAGGTAGTACTTGTACGGATTGTACGGGTTGACCATCGGATTCGGATCATTGACCTCCACGACGAGATGGCAGCCGTTCTGATAGGCATATCCCTTGGCGGACTCTCTCAACTGATCGGTGGTCATCATCTGCCTGTATTCTATGGGGGTTCCGAACAGCTGAAAACCCTGCCCCGCCAGGATCTGAGCGTACTGATTTATTTCGGCCCTGCTTGCGGTCTTGAGTTTGACCGAAGATGTACCTCCCCTTTTGAATATCGATGGCGACATTTGGAACACTCCTCATAGGCGAAAAAAGGTGCTATCACTCCTGTTCATGAAAAAATTACTTGGTATTTGAAACTTCCCGCCCCTCATCCCATCACCAATGCATCCATCAGAAGATCCCTTTCCTCGAACTTGAGAAGGACCTTGACAGCCAGATTGTAAGCGTATTCGGGTCTTTCGCCGAAGGTGTACAGAAGGAGTTTTGATTCCTTTCCCTGTCCTATGACCTGTATCTGTACCGCCCATTTCCTGCCTTTCTTGTCAGTCGCCGCCAGCTGCGAGATGCCCCTGAACCCCTTCTCGTTCAGCAGCTCATTTGCCTCCTTGAAACCGATGGATTCCATTCTCTCCCTGAGCTTCCTGTAGAGCTCCCCGGGAGGATGCTTGACGATGTCCGTCTCCAGGGTCCATCTGTAAAGGTCACCCGTCATGAACCTGAACCGATCCTCGTCCAGCATCTCTGGTATGAATTTGGGGACGACCACCTTCACGGGCTCGCTCCTGAGGACCACCCTTTCCTCCACCTTGTATCTGAAATCGAAGAAGAGAATCTCGAATTCGAATTCCTCCTTCCCTCCATGGTACGAAGGCCGGAACGGGACCTTGATGGTAAGCGATTCGTCGGGGTCCAGCATCCTGTTCTCGGTCACGGGCTCGCCGAAGGAGCCAAGCTTGATCCTCGGAGGGAACTTCACTCTCAGGTTTCCCATGGGATAATCCGTTCCGTTCCGGACCTCGATCACATATTCCATGCCGGATACATGCCTCTCGTAATCATCGGAAGGGATGAATTCGAAATGATGGTCGACCAGCAGGGATGAATCCTCTGTCTCCTCGGGGCCCTCGTAATCATATCTCCCCTGGTACGGACCTTCCGGGTATCCTTCATCCTGATAACGTGCTGCCGTTCTTCTTCGCTTCCTCAGGAACCTGTCAAAAAAACCCAAGATATCCCCCCCTTACAACAATCCGGCCTCTGTGAGTTCCTTCACGATCTGCTGAAGTGCCCTGTCAATATCCGGGATCTTTCTGGCTCCAGTGCAGACGATCTTGCCGGAACCGAACAGAAGTGCCACGACCTTGGGTTCGGCCACCCTGTATACGAGTCCGGGGAACTGCTCCGGTTCGTACTCCACCCTCTCCAGGCCCAGGGTTATCGCGATGGAATTGAGATTGAGCTCGCTCTTGAGGTCCGTTGTTGCCACGATGTTCTGTATCTTCACATCCGGTTCCTCGAGAACATCTATACCGAGCTCCCTTATCTCTCTCATGACCCTTCTTACCACCTCATTGGCCATCTCCACACTCTTGGCTCCCGTGCAGACGAGCTTCCCGCTCGAGAAGAGCAGAAGGGCCGTTTTCGGTTCCTTGATCCTGTATATGAGACCTGGAAACTTCTCGGGTACGTATTCGGCATCCTCAAGGCTCATTGATATCTTTTGAAGGTCAAGCAATGCACCGGCAGACGCCGAAGCCACGACGTTCTCGACGTTTATATCCAATGGACCACCTCCCAAGTCACTTCCCATCTCGATGAAGGACAGGGGATTTGTTGTAAGTTCCCGCCATATAAATACTTTTTTTAAAGCTTTCGGTACGCTGGACAATATCACGATTCAAGCCTTCGGAGCCATTGTTCGACCTCCCCGAGGTCCATGACTGCCGTGGGTTGGAGGACGGAAACGGGAGCTCCTGTCCGATGGGGGATCGGCATCTTCCCGATGTCCTCCAGCCTTCCGGGCCATACCACTGCGAATGAGGATGTCTTGCCGCATGCGTCCGCAAGGGCCTCCCGAACATCAATCCCCTCTTCCAGAACGAAGGGGTCCCTATCCCCTTCCCTGAAGAGGGACAGGTAAGGCCTCCATTCATCGAGAGCTTCCCTTGACGATGCGGGAATGACCCTGCACCCCCTTCGCTCGAGCATGCTCTTGGAAAGCCTGGCCCTCTTGATCGTTTCCTCCCTCTCCATTCCCAGTTCGGAAAATGCTGGAAGAAAGAGGAGGACCTTCCCCTGGGATGATCTCGGCATTCCCCCGATCCCGGGGACCCTCCCGGTGAAAAGGTAGGCCCATCTGCCTCTGATCTCCACCTCGAACCAGATATCCGGGTCCGTGAGGTCCACCCTCACCTTCGAATCATCGAGATGGGCGCATACGGCATCACCTCCCCTTACCGCCACATCCCTGCTGGAATAGGGGGTGTTCCCGGTCCTTCTGACCTTTATGCCGAAAGACATGCCCTCCTTCAATCTGTCCCTTGCGAAGAGGGACATCCCTTCCATCAGGGCATCCATCTCCGATGGCACCTTCTCAACATGGGATAGCGAATGGATCCCCGGCAGCCGCCTTAGAACCTCCATGGCACCATTCACATCATCGCACTCGACGAAGATCCTTCCCCTCTCTGTGGATATGACGTGCTCCAGCCTTTTCCGGGAAAGCGCCTCCTCCATGTGGTCTATCAGCTGCCTCTGGAACCTGGACCTGACCTTCTCGCTCTTGAGGCCCATCTCACCATATCTCACAAGGATCGTACCCATCAGGTCCACTTCCCGTATATCTTCCGTCCGCACCAGCGGCATTTTCCATTCTTCACATAGGATGTTGCCGAGAACCATCCCCTCTTTATGACCGTTTTCCCGCATCCGGGACAGATTGTATCGTTGAACTCCTTTCCCGCGACATTCCCTATGAATACATGGTTCATGCCTCCCTCCCTTGCCTTTTCCCTTATGCTGACAAGGGTGGAAACCGGTGTCGAGGGAACGTCCAGCATCAGATGATCCGGATGGAAGCGGTTGAAATGGACCGGAACGTCGGGAGAGACCTTCTCGACCATGAATCGCACGAACCCCTCTATCTGTTCATCATCATCATTGTAGCCAGGTATCACCAGATAGGCTATCTCGATGTGAACACCCATCTCGAATGCCGTCCTGACGTTGTCCAGAACCGGTTGAAGGCGGCCACCCGCTATCTGACTGTAGAACTCCTCGGTGAAGCCCTTGACATCGATGTTGGCGCCATCGGTATGTTCCATCAGCTCCCTCCAAGGGCCCTTCTCCAGATAACCGTTGGTCACCAGGACCACATTTGAGCCTTTCTTCCTCAGTGCCGGAGCAGCCTCCATGATGTACTCGAAATTGATGCTTGGTTCATTATAGGTAAAGGCGACTCCGATGGAGCCGTCCCTTGACGACATCCCGAGGAGGTCCTTCACCGGAAGAAAATTTTCGTCCAGACCATCGGGGGATGCCCTTGCGAGGGACCAATTCTGGCAGTGCCTGCACCTGAGATTGCAGCCGACCGAACCCAGGGAGAGGATGCTGCTCCCCGGAAGGAAATGATTCAGCGGTTTCTTCTCTATGGGGTCCATATGGACAGCGGGGTATATCCCGTAACCGATCGCCCCAAGTTCTCCACCCACGTTCTTTCTGACCCCGCATATCCCGACGCCTCCTTCCGGGATGGAGCAGTGATGGGGACATAGACCGCATTCCACATAATTTCCCTTCTTCGCAGACCAGTGGGATGCGGTATGCATCTCATTCATGCACATGGATTGGTAAGGAGACGGATAAGACTTCCGATTCTCAATAAAAACCGTCCAGGGAACCTGTGGTTCTGCCGAGACCGAGAAGCTCCATCAGCATCAGGGCGTTCCTCGGTGCCTGACCCCGGGGATGGTTGTTGAAGAAGACCCTCGTCTCCCTGTCAACCCGGGAGGACATTACAAGGAGGTCGTCCTTCCTCCCGATCAATTCTTCCCTGGTGTAGAGATAGTCGTATCTTGCCGGGGACGGGGGCTCACCACCCTTGAACCATGCCTCCCTGTTGCGCCCGTGGAACCTCACATAATTGTGCCGGGATGTATCCGCATACATCCACGGAAATGACGGGCCGTCAACCGTTACGAGTGCGGTTCCGTGCGCTCTAAGTATATCAACAGCTTCCGGCAGCAGAGCCGACCTCTCGTCAAGCCAGGATGAGTTCCTGAATTCAACTGCGGCCTCCCCCGGCCGTTCGGCCATCATCGCGCATACGTCCACCAGCCTCTGCTTTCCCAGGGCATATTCCGGAAGAGGGACCTTCGGTTCGCTCTTCATGCGGTACTTGATATCTCCCCTGAAGGTGAAATAGGGAGATGCCTGGAAGAGAACGGCACCCAGGAGACCTGCGTCATTCATCGGATCAAGGACCGCTTCGGAGAATTCACCGTAGGCTCTTATCATGTCCGAGGGAGATTCCTTCATGCAGAGTATGTGGGATATTGTCCTTGGAACCTTGACGCAGAACTCCTTTCCATCGAACCTGGAGGCCTCTTTTATCCATCCCTCGACCATCGATCTGCCGGGAATGTCGTAGAATGTTGTGTTGATCTCCACCGTATCGAAATGTGTGAAATACCGGGAAAGGAACCTGCTGCTCCTCTGCCCCTTGGGGTAGAAATTACCCACCCAGTCCCTGTAGGACCATCCGCTGTTGCCAATCTTGATGCCGGACATGGTCCCCTCCGGGAACGTATCACTCCAGCTTTCCCTTCTTTCCGCAGCTGGGGCATTTTATTTCGAGAGGTCTCTTCTCCGAGGTGACCGGGATCTGCGCACCGCATTTGGGACAGGGGACGTATCCGAGCACTTTCTCTTCCAGCTCGAGGTTATCCTCCGGTAGCTCGTATACAGCCGCCGAACCGTCGTGAAAGACCTCTTCGGGCTGTTCCATGCCAACGGTCTTCTCGTCTCCAAGGTGAAGGAACTCGCCTGAGGGTCGGTACACGGGACCCTGTATGCCCTCCATCTCCTTTTCATTGAATACAACGGGGAAGAACCTGAATTCGAAGTCGGGGAAGTAATCGACCTTTTTCTTCTGCTCTGCCATATCATCACCCCGGGGATCACCCCTCACCGGATTACTGCAATGGGCAACAGATATAAAATAACGTTGCAGAGAGGGCCATCGTCCTCTGCAGCTGTCCAAATGCCCGTATTCGGTAGATTATCAATGATGAGAATGGTATATCTCTACTTTATAACAGGGAAGGATCATGGAATATCGTGATGGAAATCGGGGGCACCTTCGGCGTGAAAGGTCTCAAGGAGGTCAACTACCTGACCCTTGATTGTCATTCTCTGATTCATGAGGAGTCATCACCCGGAAGCGTTGAGAATATCATATCCGCACATACATCCCTCGAGATAGAGGGAATTCGAGGAGAGCTCGATTTGGAGGTGGAAAAGGTTGGATCCGTCATATCGGCCGCGAGGACCTACAGGGCCGTTCTGGAATCGCTTCTTGAGGAGGAAGGGGTCGGGATAAGGATCGAGAAATATGGATCGGACCGGATGAACCTGACGGTTTCGGATTGTGATTTCGGGGGAGCTTGTCCGAAGGCCAGAGGCTGTTTCTGTCTGAGAGGTGAATACATCGGTCATGCCGTGTCGGAGCTTTCGGGATGCAAACTCTCATCGGTGAAGCCCGTATATTTCGATGACGGTGTGTGCCATCTGACCATTCACATAGAACCCGCTCCAGATAAGGAATGGAAAACGTCATCAACATCCATTGATCATCTCCCGGCTGACCTTGAAGCGTCCCTTCGATCTCTCCCGGCATGGAGGAAGAGGAAGTTCCAGATGAGGCATTACACAAGGGGGACCCTGAAGGCAGCTCGAGATGTTCTTCCCCGAAGGGAATTCGAAACTTTCATCCGTATGTTCAATATACAACTAAAGGAGGCTGTCAGAAACAGCACCCCGGTTCAGAAGAGGGGAGGGGATGTGCTGATCAAAGGCATCTCTGCCGTAAATCAATCTGGTGGCGGGAATGGAAGTATCATCTCATGTCCGAAATGCGGTTCCTTTATCAATCTGGATAAGGGCAGGTCCTGCTTCAGATGCGGGTACAGGTTCTGATTCCGGGGAAAGGATGATATCCCATACCGGGAACAGCTTTTTAGAGCGTGTCACTCATTTCCCATCATGATGCGCGCCTCCAGAATGACGGCCCGGGCCGCGGCTTCCATCTCGTTCGGTATGGGGTCCTTCATTCTGATGGCGGACCTGACCGCATCCGTCCTTAGACACGGGGATGAGGGCGGGACCGTTTTCGACATGGGGTTCCCATCCCTGCTCGGATGGGCTGGCCTCGTCCTATGGGTAATCGGGATCCTCTTTCTGGTCCTGCATCGAAGGAGAAACGGGCGCAGCGAGACCGGCGGTGTCCGTCCCGTTTTCATCAGGAATGGGGATACATTCACCTGTCCCAGCTGCGGAAGGAAACACGACATCTCGAAGGTGGACTTCCATGAAAGGTATACATGCGGGTGCGGCCGGGTATATGATATCTATCCGGAGGCAGAGGGGGAGAAAGATATCCCTCCCTGAAGTATCCGTGATATCCTTTCAAGAAGGGAAGATGCACTCAGGGAGGTGCCGAGCTCCTCCCTGGCCAGCTCTCCGCATCTCCCGTTGATGTAGGCCGAAACGCAGGCGGAATCGAACGACGACATGCCCCTGGCCATCATTCCGGCGCACAGGCCGGAGAGCACATCGCCGGTGCCTCCCACGCTCATCTCCGGTACACCGGTCCTGTTGTATCTCGTCAACAGGCCATCCCTCCGTATGTGATCGGAGAGGGAATGCTCCGGGGAGGGGGAGGCGATCATGTCCAACGGCCCCTTCACAAGAATATCGCATCCCGTCCTCTCTATCAGTGCTCTTACAGCAGCCATTGCCTCGTCCGACCACTGCATACATCCCTCGATCTCGATTAACGGATGCAGGAGGACTTCGGGGTCATATTCGATCCCTGCCCCGTCCAGAAGCGTCCTGAGTTCTCCCCTGTGCGGTGTGAGAAGTATGCATCCCTCTCCTCTCACGGACCCCTGCATCAGCGGTGATATGGCCTTCAGACCGTCGGCATCGACCACCACGTCGAGCCCCCTCTCTCCGCACGATATGAACAGCTTCCGGAGGAATTCCACGGTCTCATCGCTTCTTCCGGTCCCGGGTCCCATCAGGACCGCATCCGCCCATTCGAGTTCGGCATCCATATCGTCGATAACCCCCGGGTCCAGCTGGAACGGGTCCTCCGTATCCAGCCGGGAAACGATGAGGTCGGGGGATGCGGAGGCGACAACCTCCCATATTCCCCGGGGTACGCATACCCTGACCAGATCCACCCCCATTTTCACGGCTGCAAGGGAGGCAAGAATGACAGCTCCGGTGAAAGGGCCGCCCCCGACGATAAGCAGCTTTCCTCCCTCGCCCTTGTGGGTTTCCGGCCCCTTCACGGGGATCCTCCGAAGGTCCCCTCTTCCAACATAAAGGGACGCTTCCCTCGGTATACCTATCTCCGCGATCTCCAACTCACCGCATTCGGGACGCGGGGTGCCGTCGACCACCATGCTGTCCTTGACATCGTGAAAGGTCACCGTCCTCCGTGCGTTCACGTGAACGGGGGTGCCCACTCCGGTGGGAATATCGATGGAGATCACCGGACGTCCGGATGCGTTCATCATCTCGACGGCATCCCTGTAAACGCCCCTCGGCTCCCCACTGGCACCCGAACCCAGCAGGCCGTCCACTATGATCTCCGCACTTTCAAAGGTCCTCTCGAGATCCTCCTTTTCCATGGACTCCATGACAAGGACCCGTACATTCACGGGGAGCGAATGGAACGCCTTTCTTGCGATCGTGCTCCTTATCCTTGCCGGCTCCCTTGCAAGCAGTACCGATACCGGGTGCCCGCCCTCGCTCAGATGCCTTGCGGCCACGAGGCCGTCGCCCCCGTTGTTACCCGTTCCCAGGACGAAAAGGACGCTCCCGCCGGAATGCTCCCTCGATATGATCTCCGCAAGTGCCCTGCCTGCATTCCCCATAAGAACGGATGGCGGGACCCCGCATTCTCCGGAATTGATATCGAGTATGGACACGTCCTTCGGTGATATCATCTTATCACTCCAGAATCTCCGCTTCCACCACCTCTGTTCGGGGAGCTTCCGCCTCCACGATGACGCCTCCCGCCACCTCCCTCTTCCCCTTCTCCTCTGCCAGGATGGATGCTGCGATATCATCGGCCCTCGACAGCAGTGGGTCCTTCACGATCGGACGTGCGGACGTCGAAGGTGAGGGCCCCTGCCTTTTCCCCGTATCCCCGGAGGAACCTGCGGGCCGCTCCTTAGTGGGCCCTCCTCCCGCATTCCTGCCTTTTCCCTTCCTCAGCACCAGGAACCATACGATGAACGCGATAATGACCACGGCTGCAATTATACCGATGATCAGCCATAGAATATTGAAAACGGACTCCTTTTCCGTTGAACGGGATGCTATGACCGTTATCTCCCTGCTTCCGGTGACATCCCCCGTATCGTAGGATACGGTAAAGGTCGTCTCACCCTCGGACTCCACCTTCAGCAGCTTCACGGTCATCCTGACCGTGCCATCCTCACCCATCCCGACCGATAGGCTGGCCGGTTCGAAGGTCACAACCATATTCGCCGGGACCTCGACGGATATATCCACATCAACATCGATGTTGCCCCTGTTCCTCACGGTCAGGTTCACCTTTCCCTCTTTTCCCTCCTTCAGGTCGAACCTGTCCCTGTCCGGGACCATTTCAAGGGAGATTATCTTCTTGAGCTGAACTTTCAGCTTCTGCTCGAAAGAACCCATATCCCCCCCGTTCACATCGACCCTCACCTCATACGGCTCGCTCTCGTATCTCTCACCTTCCCTGGGTATGATGGAGATGTTCCACAGTGAGGATTCGCCCGGAAGGAGATCAAGCTCGTTGTAGTCATATATGACCTCCCATCCCGTGGGCCGGTCCACTCTGATCGACACCCTGTTCTCCTCGAGGGTGGGGTTGTAAAGCTCTAGAGTGAAGAACACCTCCGAGTAGCGTATGGGATGGTTCGATCCAACCCTGGAAGAGAGCTTCGTATCGGTTGTGTCCAGGAGTGTTGCAAGGCTCCTCTCCGGGTCCACCACCCTTACATGGAGATATATGTACTTCTTGTCGGTCTTTCCCCTCTCGCGAACGAAGAGTTCCATATCATATGTTCCCATGGAGGAGGGGCCGGTCAAGATATTGATATCCATGACCTCCTCGGACCCTCCGGCGATGGTGATCACGAAAATCGACCCCTGCATGGTTCCGTTCCCTCCGCTGTAGGAAACACTCCAGTCCGCGGGCCTCTCATCCATTCCCATCTCGAATGTCCCGGATACGTTCCTGAGATTCACGATCCTTGCCGCGAACTGGACACCCCCTCCGGATACCACGGCCTTGGTCGTGTCGGAGACCGCCTCCAGACCGAATGAGGCTTCCTTCACAACAAGCACCGTTGCATCCCTGGAATACGATCTCCCGGAGTTCCTTGAATCCGCCGTGAGGGTCAGGGCATCCCTGTCTCCCTTGGAGGCCCTGATGGGGACAAGGACGGTGAACTCCACGGTGACCGTGGCCCCGCCCTCCACCTCCACGGGGTCGGGGGCCTCCACCGCCCATCCGAGTTCGGAGGTGTATGAGAAATCCACCCTGTCCGTTCCCTCTCCACCGTTGAGTATGTCCATGGAGATGTCAACGGTCTCCCCCGCGTCGGCCTCCCTGTCGGGGTCGTCCACCGTCACGAGAAGTCCCGAGGATACTGTCAGTTCTCCGGTGGCTTCACTTGTCTGACCCGTCCGGCTGGTGACGGAAGCGATTATGTTATAGACATCTTCGGGAGTGCCCTCGGGCAGAGTGTATGTGAAATTGGTATAGGCGATCTTTTCCCCCCCGTTCTCCCGTGGTTGTCCGGTCTGGTTGAGAATGACAAGCTCGTTGTCGGACATGACAAGGATGTTCACTTCCGATATATCATAGGCACCGAAGGCATCGGAAACGGCGACGGATACGTTGAATGTCCTGGCCTCGTCGGGACCGTTGGGCAGAAGCTCATCAAGCTCCCTCCCGTGAACGTCCGTCACCGAAACCGAGATGTCCTCCACCCTTACGGGACTGGCTGCGAATTCCAGATAGGAGAAGCCCCCTGTGGAATCTATCCTGAAGGTGAAGGCCACCGCTATATGGGGAGTACCCTCAAGGGTCATCGAGAGCTCGATCCAGGATCCCGAGGGCACCGTTTCCCCCCCCTGGGATGTCAGTTCAAGAGCCAGATCATCCTCGAGCATCTCCTGACCCCTGAATATCCCTCCCGCAATCTGAACCAACGGACCGGTCTCCGTCACATAGTTCAACCTGACATCAAGACTGTAGGAGTCATCGATGAAGGTGCCGATGGAACCCTGAAGATGAAGAAGAACATGAACGGAGCTTCCATCCCTTATGCCTTCCAGAAGCAGGTCCCTTGTCAGGGGGTAGGATAGAGTGAAGCTCCAGTTCTCCCCCGGGGACATCACATCGTTCTGTATATCTATCTCCGTTGTGGAGGGTGGTATGGTATCAAGTGTATCGGTCCTGCTGTGGAGATACAGCCGCATCCGGTCCTGATCCGCGGTTTGCCCGGGAACGGGATGGATCATCAGGGTTGACAGCAGCACCATTATCAAGAGCATGAAAATGTATGGTTCACGATTCGACACACGAAAGCCCCCATTCGGTGAATATTCCAAATCATCTTTGTTATCCTTTATATATTTCGGTAGTCGGTGTGAAACATCTCTCCCGGTCGATCGGATCCGGTCAACGGGAAAGGGAGAATCAAAAGGGATATGTAAAAGCTCTCCGTTTAAAGCGAGATTCTTTCTTCCAACCCGAAGCCCCACGGGGTGTGTTAAATGAGAAGGATAGAAGAGCATCCCATTCTCGAGATACCGGAGCGCACCAAGGTCGCCTTCACCTGGAACGGAAAAAAGCTGGAAGGTTTCGAAGGCGAACCCATATCATCCGCGCTCATTGCAAATGACGTACATGTTTTCGGCCATCATGCCAAGGATGCCAGCCCTCAGGGCATCTTCTGCGCAAACGGCCAGTGTGCCCAGTGCCTCGTGATGGTCGACGGTCTTCCGAAGAAATCATGCATGACGCCGCTCGAGGAGGGAATGGTCGTCGAGAGCGTCGAGGGCCTTCCGAGCCTCCCGGAATCGGATGACGTTCCCGGAATGAAGGAGATACCGGAGAAGGAGGTCGAGGTTCTCATCATCGGGGGAGGACCGGCAGGCCTTTCCGCAGCCATCGAGCTGGGGAAGCTCGATATCGGAACCCTGCTTATCGACGATAAGGATCGACCGGGGGGAAAACTGGTCCTCCAGACCCACAAGTTCTTCGGATCGGTGGAGGATTCCCACGCGGGAACAAGGGGATTCGAGATCGGGAGGATACTGGAGGCCGAACTCCGAAAATATCCATCGGTGGAGGTATGGCTGCGGTCAACAGCCGTGGGTGTGTTCTCCGACGGGGTCGTGGGCGTCGTGAAGGAGGGGACCTACGGAAAGGTGAGACCGGGGAGACTGCTCGTTGCGACCGGAGCCAGGGAGAAGATGCTCTCTTTTCCGGGAAACACACTCCCAGGTGTCTATGGCGCCGGAGCATTCCAGACCCTTGTCAACAGGGATCTGGTCCGCTCCTCCGACAGGATACTCATAGTGGGCGGCGGGAACGTGGGACTCATAGCGGGATATCATGCCATACAGGCAGGTATGGAGGTCGTGGCGCTCATCGAGGCCCTTCCCCATGTGGGAGGTTACAAGGTCCATGCGGACAAGCTCAAACGTCTTGGCGTCCCCGTATTCACGTCGCATACCATAGTTTCTGCCGAGGGTGGAGAAAGGGTTGAAAAGGCCACCATTGCGGGACTTGACGGGAACTGGAACATCATTCCGGGGACCGAGAGGACCTACCCGGTGGATACGGTTCTGATTGCTGTTGGTCTCGATGAGGTGAACGAGTTCCACAGGAAGGCCCTGGAATTCGGGATACCGTCGTATTCCGCCGGGGATGCCCAGGAGATTGCCGAGGCATCCGCTGCCATGTTCTCTGGCAGGATCGAGGGGCTCAGGATAGCAAGCTCCCTTGGAAGATATGATGGAGAGATACCGGGAGAATGGGAGAACAAACTGGTGGTGCTCAAATCCAAACCGGGGAAAGTGGTGGAAGGGAATATCGATGACAGGGAAGAAGGCGTTTTCCCCGTGATCCACTGCAAGCAGGAGATCCCCTGCAATCCCTGCATATCCGTCTGTCCGGTGGGTGCGTTGAAGACGGAGAGAGATGAGATAACCGGTCTCCCCTACCTTGCGCACCCCGACAGGTGCATCGGGTGCATGAACTGCGTTGGAATATGCCCCGGTCTTGCGATAACCCTTGTCGATTACCGGAAGGACCCCGAGCATCCGATCGTGACCCTGCCCTACGAGGTATGGAGGGAGAGAGTGGAAAAAGGCACTGTAGTTCCCCTCACCGATGAGGAGGGCGCGGTCCTTGGCAGATATCCCGTGCTCGACCTTATCGAGAATCCCCGATTCCCGGGAACGCTGCTGGTCAAATTCAGGGTGGAGAGGGCAGCCGCAAAGAAGATCGCAGGAATACACCTCCAGGAGAGGAGCATCTCTCCCGTCGGGGAGTACGAAAAGGCGCTGCTTCCGGACGATGCAGTGATCTGCCGCTGCGAGAGGGTCACCGCCGGTGAGATAAGGAACGCCATCAGGAGCGGGATAAGGGACCTCAATCAATTGAAGGCCGTCACAAGGGCCGGTATGGGGGCATGCGGCTCGAAAACGTGCAGACCGATGATACTCCGATTGTTCAGGGAGGAAGGGGTGGACATGAGCGAGATCACCGACAGGACCGATCGACCCCTGTTCGTGGAGGTCCCTCTGGGATATTTTGCGGGATGCGAGGAGGGTGATGACGATGAATGAGTATGATGTCATCATCATAGGGGCGGGGTCAGTGGGCCTTCCGCTGGCAATGCCACTGGGGAATTCGGGAGTGAAGACCCTCGTTATCGACAAGAGAGCATCTCCGGGGCAGGGTGAGAACAAGCACGCCATTGGGGGCGTGAGGGCAACCCACTCGGATACCGCCAAGATCCTGACATGCCTCCGGTCGCTCGAGATCTTCTCCACATGGGAGGAAAGGTACGGAGACGACATCGAATGGGTGAAAGGGGGATACACGTTCCCGGTCTTCAGGGTGGAGGATGAAGAGGCCCTGAAAGGGATACTTCCGATACAGAAGGAACATGGATTGAACATAGATTTCGTCGGTCCTGACAGGATAAGGGAGGTTGTCCCGGGAATTAACACGGAGGGGCTTATGGGGGGTACACATTCGCCGGATGACGGCTCCGCGTCCCCCCTCATCGCCGCCCATGCATTCCACATGCAGGCGGTTGGAACAGGGGTGGAGGTTCATTTCAACGAGAAGGTGAACAGAATCCTCGTGGAGGACGGCAGGGTCACAGGTGCTGCAACGGACAGGGGGCATTACTCTGCCCCCGTTGTCGTGGACGCAGCCGGACCTCATTCAGCGGAAATATGCAGGACCGCCGGTGTCGAGGTCCCCGTTGTTCCCGATTCCCACGAGGGAGGCATCACGGAGCCGGTGAGGCGGTTCTTCACATCGATGGTCGTTGACCTGAGGCCGGGCCCCGGATCCAAGAACTTCTACTTCTACCAGAACAGGCATGGTCAGGTGGTCTTCTGCATAACCCCCGACCCGCCCATCGTGGGAACGGACAAGAGGGAGACATCCATCTTCCTTCCCCAGGTCGCAAGGAGAATGGTGGAGCTGCTTCCAAGGCTGAGAAATCTGAGGGTTAGAAGGGTATGGAGAGGTCTGTATCCCATGTCCCCGGACGGTTCACCCATCGTGGGATGGAACAGGGATGTCAAGGGTCTTCTGCACATGACCGGAATGTGCGGTCAGGGTTTCATGCTGGGACCCGGATTGGGAGAGGTCGTGGCCAGATTGATAACCGACAGATCGACGGAGGACGACAGGAAGATACTTTCAGGTTTCTCCCCCTACAGGGATTTCGGCGGAGAGGAAGCTCTCAAGTGAGGGTGATCGTCGTTCCGGCATCCCCCTCGAAGGAGCGGTATCCGTCCTCTATGGAAGTGATGACCACCCTCTTCCCTCCGTTTTCAAGGAAATCCACGGCTGATTCGATCTTGGGTCCCATGGAACCCCTGGGAAACTGCCCCTCTTCCAGGTATTTCCTGGCATCTTCAACGGTCATATGGGAGAGCATTCTCTGCCGCGGAGTTCCGAAATCCAGGTAAACACCATCGGCATCCGTCATTATCACGAGCACTTCGGCCCCGACCTCCCGGGCAAGTACGGCAGAGGCCCTGTCCTTGTCCACGACCGCATCCATTCCGTCGAGCCTCCCGTCCTCCATGTAAAAAACGGGAGCTCCACCGCCTCCGGCGGCTATCACGATGACCCCCATATCGATGAGCCGCCTTATTACCCCGGAGTTGATGATCTTCAGGGGTTTCGGTGAAGGGACCACCCTCCTCCAACCCCTACCCTTGTCCTCCTTGACGACCCATCCGTTCTCCCGGGCAAGCCTTTCCGCCTCCTTCTTGCTGTAGAACTGTCCCACGAACTTGTTCGGGTCCTTCACGGAAGGGTCGTTCCTGTCAACCAGGGTCTGGGTTACCAGTGCTGCGACATCACGGTCCACTCCCTCCATCATCAGCGCGTTCTGGAGGGACTGCTCTATCATGTATCCTATCCCGCCCTGCGTATCGGCCACAAGAACCCCCAGGGGAAGGTCGGGAGCGCTCCCCCTTGCTATCTCCACCCTGAGAAGGGCGTTGCCCACCTGCGGTCCGTTACCATGTGTTATGACCAGTCTGTACCCCTCCCTTGCCAGCCTGATGATGGGGGGAAGCGATTCCCTTGTATGCTTGAACTGATTCGCTATGGTATCCGGTACTCCCGGTCTCGTGATTGCATTTCCTCCAAGGGCCACAACCACCGCAGGTTCCTTTCGATTCATCTTACCTCACCGGGTGAGTTCCCCACATTGGCCGGAGCCATATATAAACTTGAAGCATACGGAAAAACCAAACCCCCGGGGCCCCGCCCATCGAGGGATAGAATACCCTCCATGCAGCCATATATATTTCAGAAAAATTCTATGTAGAGCATATAAGAAAATATTAAATACCTTCAGAATAAGATAATATTTCCCCAAAGCCATCACCATTCAAGGTCGATTGACATCGGTCTTCTGATTAGTCGTTCGTTTCGCGAGCTTTATCCCTCAGATGGGATCAGCAGGGTCATGGGGAGGGGTGATTACATGAAACTTGAGTACGTAAGGAGTTTAACCGATGTAAAGGGTCTGTCAGAGGAGGAGAAGAGGGAACTCGAGAAGGTTACTGAGAAGTACACGTTCTATTCCAATAATTACTATCTGTCCCTCATCAACTGGGAGGATCCGGATGACCCCATCAGGAAAATAATCATACCTTCGACAACCGAGCTCCACGGAGAGGGAGCCCTCGACCCGTCGAATGAGAGCAAGTTCACCCCTGCCAGAGGACTCGAGCACAAGTACGGCCCCACAGCCCTCATACTCATGTCCCGGGCATGCGGTGGTGTATGCAGGTTCTGCTTCAGGAAGAGAATATTCATGGCGGACAATCAGGATGCCATACCCGACCTCTCGGCAGCCATGAACTATCTGAGAGACCACAAGGAGATCAACAACGTTCTTCTCTCCGGAGGGGACCCCCTTGTGCTTCCAACCACATACCTGAAGAGAATCCTGGCACAGATCTATCGTATGGAACACATAAAGTTTGTGAGAATAGGTACAAAGATACCCGTCTACAATCCATACCGCATCCTTGAGGATCCGTCCCTTTCGGACCTGGTGAGCAGGTTCTCGAAGAGCGAGAGGAAGTTGTACATCATAACCGATATCAATCACCCCAGGGAGCTCACCCCTCAAGCACTGTCCGCATTGAACCAGCTCATGAAAAACGGTGCGATACTGGCGAACCAGACCC
>Ga0164318_10000278_pt1 | contig 36336 bp, 29 predicted proteins | sample GuaBasSedimGuay9_FD_113734 | JGI IMG/M metagenome (GOLD analysis project Ga0164318, IMG submission 113734) | Subseafloor sediment microbial communities from Guaymas Basin, Gulf of California, Mexico - Guay9, Core 4571-4, 0-3 cm | ecosystem: Environmental > Aquatic > Marine > Hydrothermal vents...
AAGAGCTAATTGTTACTGGTGACTGGTGCTCTGGTGTATACGGGTATTTTTAACAATTTAACCATTTAGCAGTTTGACAGTTTAACAATAAGATATTCTGTTTTCTGTCTATCTGTTTTCTGTCATCTGGTATCTAATTCTAATAAAGTCGGAGGCAGATAATGTTTACAGCGGAAGTAAAAGTTGCTTTAAAACCTATTGTGTCTGACCCTCAGGGCCTGGCGGTTAAACATGCTTTAGAGAATTTAGGTGTTTCGGGGATTGAAGATGTCCGAATGGGTAAGATTGTAAAAATAACCCTTGATGCTGAGAGTAAAGAGAAAGCGGTATCTACTGTTGAAGATATGTGCCGCAAGCTCCTGGCAAATCCTATCATTGAAGACTACAGTTTTGAAGTCGCGGAGCAGGATGATAATCGGGGAATAAAAAAGTGAAGGTTGGAGTCATTGTTTTTCCGGGGTCAAATTGCGACAGGGATTGTTTTTATGTTGTTAAAGAAGTCTTAAAAGAAGAAGTCAGCTATGTTTGGCATCAGGAGGATGCTCTTGATGAATTTGACTGTTTAATCTTACCCGGCGGGTTTAGTTATGGCGACTATTTAAGAGCCGGAGCAATTGCCCGCTTTTCAAAGGTTTTAAATTCTGTTAAGAAATTTGCCGATAAAGGTAAAATAGTTATAGGTATCTGCAACGGGTTCCAGGTCCTTTTAGAATCAGGGCTTCTTCCCGGGGCTATGCTGAGGAATAAAAACACACATTTTATCTGCAGGTATGTTTATGTAAGGGTTGAGAGTAACAGGTCTCCTTTTACTAACCTCTGTAGAGAAGGCCAGGTCTTAAAAATACCAATTGCTCACAATGAAGGTAATTATTATATAGAAAACTCGCGGTTATCTGAACTTAAAAGCAACAAACAGGTAGTTTTTAGGTATTGTGATAAAGAAGGAAAAGTTTCTTTGGACTCAAACCCTAACGGAGCATTGTATAATATAGCCGGTATCAGCAATAGAGAAGGGAATATCTTAGGAATGATGCCTCATCCTGAACGCTGTTCCGAAAGCATCTTAGGTTCTCAGGACGGGCTTTTGATTTTTAAATCAGTGGTTAAATGGATACAAAACAATAAAGGGGATAAAACACCTAAAATTCAAATATTATAAAATCCCAAATAAATCCAAAACCCCAAACTCAAAACAGGAGATGACTTCTTTTGGATTTTGAAATTGGGATTTATTCTGTGGTATTTAAAGCTTTATTAAATCATGATCACTCCCGAAATATATAAAGGATTGGGGTTGGATGATTTTGCTTACAAGCGAATCCTGAGTTTGTTAGGCAGAGAGCCTACTTTCACCGAGCTTGCTATGTTTTCAGTCGAGTGGTCGGAACACTGCGGGTATTGCCATTCCCGGCAATGGTTAAAACTCCTTCCTAAGAAAGGGCCTTTCAAGGTTTTAGTGGGCGAGGATTCAGGAGGGATTGTTATTGACGGCCTGGCTGTGGTTTTTAAAGCTGAAAGCCATAACCATCCTTCTCAGGTGGAGCCTAAACAAGGAGCGGCAACAGGGATAGGCGGGATACTGAGGGATATTTTTACTGCCGGAGCAAGGCCGGTTGCTCTTTTGGATTCTTTGAGGTTTGGTCCTCTTTCAGATTCCTACAGCAGGTATCTCTTGAAAGGGGTTGTTGACGGGATACAGAGTTATGGTAACTGCGTAGGTGTGCCTACTGTGGGCGGAGAGATCTATTTTAATGAGAGTTATAAAGGTAACTGTTTGGTTAATGTTATGTGTGTGGGGTTAGCTCCGGAAAGCAATCTTATGCGGGCTAAGGCTTCCGCGGGGAATTCTATTATGTATGTAGGTTCTGCCACCGGAAGGGACGGTATCGGGGGATGCAGTGTTTTAGCTTCCGCGGAGTTTTCAGAAGGAGAAGAAAAACGCCCTTCTGTCCAGATAGGAGACCCTTTTACCGAAAAGTGCCTGATAGAAGCCACTTTAGAGATTATTAATTCCGGGTATGTCTTAGGTATTAAAGATATGGGGGCTGCCGGCCTTACCTGTTCTATTTCCGAGATGGCTTTAGCAGGAGATGCCGGTATGGATATAGATTTAGATAAAGTCCCGCTTAGGGAAAAAGGTATGCAGGCCTGGGAAATAATGATGTCTGAATCTCAGGAAAGAATGCTTGTTTGTGTTAAGGCGGGCAAGGAACCTGATATTGAGAAGATATTTGCCAAATGGCAGCTTAACGCGGCTGTTTTAGGAAAAGCCACAGGTGATGGTATTATCAGGATTAAAAGCGGGGGAAAGCCTATTGTTGAAGTCAAGGCTGAATTTTTAGCTGAAGCTCCTATGTATGAGGTAAAGGGGAAGAAGCCTGAAGGCATAGAAGAGTTGAACCGGCTGGATATGAAATCTTTGCCTGTTTCGGGAAAGTTTAATGAAGAGTTGTTAACTCTTTTATCTTCGCCTAATGTTGCCAGTAAACAGCAGGTTTATGAGCAGTATGACCATATGGTTGGAGTAGATACGGTGTCTCTGCCCGGTTCGGATTCGGCTGTGGTGAGAATAAAAGGGATAGAGAAAGGATTAGCCATAACTACGGATTGTCCCAGTAAATACTGTTTTTTAGACCCCTTTAGAGGCAGTCAAATAGCTGTTGCTGAAGCTGTGAGGAATTTGGTTTGTTCGGGAGCAAAACCTGCCGGATTGACTGACTGCCTGAATTTCGGTAATCCGGAAAGGCCGGATCGGTACTGGTATTTTGAACGATGCGCCGAAGGGATTATTTCCGCTTGTGAAGCCTTTAATATTCCGGTAGTCAGCGGGAATGTATCTTTCTATAATGAAAGCCCTGAGGGCCAGATTTATCCTACTCCTATGATTGGTATGGTTGGGATAATTGACGATATTAATAAAACCTGTACTCAGGAATTCAAACGGGAAGGTGATATTATAATCCTTTTGGGAGAGAACAAGGATGAATTGGGAGGGTCTGAATGGCTGGAAAGAGCGCATAATTTGGTAAAAGGGCCTGTTCCTTCAATTGATTTAGAGAAGGAAGCCGCGTTAGAAAAAACTGTTTTAGAAATTATTGATAAAGGATTGGTTCATTCAGCTCATGATTGTTCCGAAGGAGGTTTAGCCGTGGCTCTTGCTGAATGCTGTGTCTCCGGCAGAGATAGAATGACAGGGGCAGTTATTGCGGGATTAGATTTCAATATGCGTAAGGACGCGGTTCTTTTTGGCGAGGCGCAATCAAGGATAGTTGTAAGCTGTCCAGTAGAATCGGTTGAGGAGGTAAAAAGAATAGCAAAGAGAAACAATGCTCCTTTTCGAGTTATAGGCAGGACAGGAGGAGATGCCCTGAAAATTTTAGATTCGGGGAAATATATAATAAATCTAAAATTGGATAATGTCCGGAATGTTTGGTCCAATTCGCTGGCAGAATATTTGGCGGTTGGCAAATAGGTTAGAAAATGGTTGCGGTAATCGATTATGGTTTAGGTAATTTACGCAGTGTAAGCAAAGCCTTAGAATTGGCTGGGGCTGATGTTATTGTTACCTCAAAGCCTGAAGAAATCATTAAAGCAAAAGGTGTAGTTTTCCCGGGCGTGGGAGCTTTTAATAAAGGCATGGAGAATCTAAAGGAGAAAGGCCTTATTGATGCTGTTTACGGAGTTATCAGGGAAGGAACCCCTTTTTTAGGTATCTGTTTAGGATTACAGCTTCTGTTTACCGAGTCGGAAGAACACGGGCGCGTGCCCGGTTTAGGTATTATTAAAGGTAGAGTACGCAGGTTTGAAGGTAATATGAAAGTCCCGCATATGGGGTGGAACGAAGTAAAATTCAAAATTCAAAATCCAAAATCCAAAATTTTTGAAGGGATACCGGACGGGGAGTACTTTTATTTTGTGCATTCCTATTTTGTTCAGCCGGAAGATAAAGGGGTAATAACTTCTTTTACTGAGTATGGAGGGGAGTTTGTTTCTTCTGTCCAGGAAGATAATATTTATGCTCTGCAGTTTCATCCCGAAAAGAGCGGCACCCTGGGATTGAAGGTCTTAAAAAACTTTGTTTCCCTATGTTGAATTCTCTGTTATCTGTTCTCTGTTGTCTGTCATCTGTTTTCTAACCGGGCGAAGTGAGGTTCAGATGTTATCTAAACGTATCATTCCCTGCCTGGACGTTAAAGACGGGCGTGTTGTCAAAGGGATAAACTTTGTCAATTTAAAAGATGCCGGTTCTCCGGTTGAGCAAGCCAGGATATATTCAGATTCAGGCGCTGATGAATTAGTTTTTTTAGATATTACCGCTTCAGTAGAGGCAAGGCTGTCTATTTTAGAGGTAGTAAAATCAACAGCCGAACAGGTGTTTATTCCTTTTACTGTCGGCGGAGGAATCAGGAACATAGAAGATATCAGAACCCTTCTGCGCGCGGGAGCGGATAAGATATCTATTAATACAGCGGCTGTTGAGAATCCAGATTTAGTTGGGCAGGGGAGTTATGAGTTCGGCAGCCAGTGTATTGTGGCGGCTGTTGACGCGAAGTTCCGAAAGACAGAAGACAGAAAACAGAAAACAGATATGACATCTGATATCTGTCCTCTGTCATCTGATAGTAGGTGGGAGGTGTATACTTATGGAGGGAGGAAGCCCACAGGTATAGATGTGATAGATTGGGTTAAGAGAGTAGAGTCTTTAGGGGCAGGAGAGATTCTCCTTACCAGTATGGATAGAGACGGGACAAAGGCAGGATATGATTTGGAATTGACCAGGGCTGTTTCCGAAGCTGTAAATATTCCGGTAATAGCTTCCGGCGGAGCAGGGAGTTTAGATGATTTGTCCAAAGCTTTTTCCGAAGGCAAAGCCGACGCGGTATTAGCGGCTTCAATATTTCATTACGGCGAATTATCTATTCCTGAAACAAAAAAGTATTTGAGAAATAAAGGCATTGCGGTTAGAATGTGAGGGCAGAGGACGGAAGACGGAAGACAGAGGACAGAAGGTAGAAGTTATGAGGAACAAGGGATAAGAACCAAATAATAAATAAATCATAAGCACTAAATCCTAAACCCTAAACAAACTCAAAATGAAGAAAATACAAAATCCAAAACAAAGTTTAGAACATTTGAGATTGAAATTTAGGATTTGTTTAGGATTTAGAAATTAGGATTTAGGATTTTTTGGTAATACAGATAAAAGGGAATAGACCCCTATTTTAAGTCATAAGTCATAAGATGGAGGACAGAAGGCAGAATCTTTTACACCTACGAGGCGGCCTTTAGGACTCCTTGAATGGCGCTGATGACTGGTGCTCTGGTGTATACGGGTATTTTTAACAGTTTAACCATTTAACAATATATCAATCTGTTTTCTGTTCTCTGTATTCTGTCATCTGTATTTTAATCGAACGAAGTGAGGTTATTATGTGCGGTATATTTGGAGCTTTTGGCCATCAGGATGCGGCAAAAATAACTTATTTAGGGTTATACGCTTTACAGCATAGAGGGGAAGAGTCTGCCGGTATAGTCAGTTATGACGGCAAGAAAAGCTATAATTGCAGAGACAAAGGCCTGGTTTCGGATGTTTTTGATGAGAAGAAGATAAACAGCCTTAAAGGGCACGCGGCCATCGGCCATGTACGTTATTCAACTACAGGCTCAAGTGTGGTAAAGAATGTCCAGCCTCTTTTGGTTAATCATAAAAAGATGCCTTTAGCCGTGGCCCACAACGGTAATTTTACCAATACTTTTTCCCTTTCTCAGGAATTGGAGAAAGACGGGGCTATTCTTCAGACCACAATGGATTCGGAGCTGGTTATACACCTCATTGCTAAGTCCCGGGAATTAGATCTTAAGGATAAAGTCGTTGATGCCCTTTCAAAAATCAAAGGTTCCTATTCTTTAGTTTTAATGGCCGGCGACAGATTAATCGCCGCCAGGGATCCTTTGGGGTTTAGGCCTCTTTGTTTAGGCCGGCTTGATGGTGCTTATATTGCGGCATCTGAGACCTGCGCTTTAGATCTTATCGGGGCGGAGTATATCCGCGATGTTGCTCCAGGCGAGGTAATATTTATTACCAAACAAGGGATAGATTCAATTAATCCTTTTCCAGTTAAGGGAAGAGCCTTTTGTATTTTTGAATATATCTATTTTGCCCGCCCTGACAGCAGGATTTTCGGCCAGAGTGTATGTGAGGTCCGCAAACGTTTAGGAGAAAAACTTGCTGAGGAAGCTCCGGCTGAGGCTGATTTTGTTATGCCTATACCTGATTCGGGGAAGTATGCCGCTTTAGGTTTTTCTCATAAGTGCGGGCTGCGGTTTGAAGAAGGTATGGTCAGGAATCATTATGTCGGCAGGACATTTATTCAGCCTTCACAGTTAATAAGGGATTTCAGAGTCAGGGTTAAGCTCAATCCGGTAAAAGCTGTGCTAAAAGGGAAAAAAACAGCCGTGATTGAGGATTCAATTGTCAGAGGAACAACTTCTAAAGTGCGTGTCCGTACTCTTAGAGAGGCCGGAGCTGATAAAGTGCATATGAGAGTAAGCTGTCCGCCTATAAAGTTTCCCTGTTATTATGGTATAGATTTTCCTACCAAACGGGAGTTGATAGCGGCGAACAATTCGGTTGAAGATATCCGCAATTTTATAGGATTAGATTCACTTTACTATTTAAGTATGGAGGGCATGCTTGAGTCCGCGGGTCTGCCGAAATCCGATTTCTGCACAGCCTGTTTTTCGGGGAAATATAAAATCAAGCCTTACAAACGTTTTTCCAAAAAGATGCTGGAATAGTAATATGTGCGGTATAACAGGTTATTTAGGGAAGAGAGAAGCATATCCCTTTATTCTATCAGGGTTAAAAAGATTAGAGTACAGGGGGTATGATTCTGCCGGCATCGCTGTCTTAAACAATAACAAACTTAAGGTAATAAAGTGTAAAGGCAGGATTAGAGATTTAGAAAGAAAGGCAGGGAGGAATAAGATCCCCGGATTTTTAGGAATAGGCCATACCCGCTGGGCTACTCACGGAAAACCTTCCAATTCTAATGCCCATCCACATACTGACTGCGGATTAAATGTCGCGGTTGTTCATAACGGAATAATTGAAAACTTTGATGAATTAAAAACTATGTTGGCGGGAAAAGGCTGTAAGTTCAAGTCTGATACTGATACAGAAGTCATTGCCCATTTAATCGGGATGTTTTATAAAGGCAGTTTGGAATTAGCTGTTCTTAAAGCCGTAAAGATGCTTAAAGGCAGTTATGCCTTAGGTGTAATTGGTAAGGACGATTCGGATAAGCTTGTGTGTGTCCGCTGCGGTTCGCCTTTAGTGATAGGCTTAGGATCAAGCGGGGTTCTTATCGCTTCTGATACGTCTGCTTTTCTGGATTGGACAAATAAAGTAGTTTATTTAGAAGACAACCGGGCAGCCGTTATAACTCCCGGAAAGATTGAAGTTAAAGATTTCAACGGACGGGAACGGACGGTTAAGTTCAACCGGATAGCTTACAGCGGGAGTTCATCTGAAAAATCCGGGTTTAAGCACTTTATGCTTAAAGAAATATCTGAACAGCCTTCGGTTATCCGCAGGATTATAAAGAAATATACAACTAATAAGGGTATGGCTAAGTTTGAAGGATTAAAGGTTTCTCCGTCTGTTTTTAAGAAAGCTAAACATATCATTATTGTTGCCTGCGGGACAGCTTATCATTCCGGCCTGTCGGGGAAATATATTATTGAGAAATTTGCCCGGATACCTGTTTCTGTTGATATAGGCAGTGAGTTCCGGTATCGTAATCCTATAATCCAGAGCAATAGTTTAGTAATAGCGGTAAGCCAGTCAGGCGAGACAGCTGATACTTTAGCGGCAGTTAAAGAAGCTGAGAGAAAAAAATGCCCGGTAATTTCTATCTGTAATGTGGCAGGTTCAACTTTGGCAAGAGAATCAGACGCGGTGATTTATACCCAGGCAGGACCGGAAATAAGCGTAGCTTCTACTAAAGCTTATACTGCTCAGCTGACGGTGATTTATCTCCTGTCTCTGTATTTAGCTCATTTGAAAGGAAAGTTAAACAGGGATCAATTAAAGAGATTGGTTTCACATTTAAAGAAAGTTCCTTCTTTACAGGATAAAATTCTGTCATCAAGAAAGAAGATAAAAGATATCGCCGGAAGGCATTTAAATTACGGAGCGTTTCTCTTTTTAGGAAGAGGCATAAATTATCCCACGGCATTAGAAGGCGCGCTTAAGCTTAAAGAGGTTTCTTATATACCGGCTGAAGGGTATCCTGCCGGAGAGATGAAACACGGGCCGATTGCTTTAATTGATGAATACCGGGCAGTAGTTTGTATCCTTAACAAATCTTTTTTGTATAAGAAAGTTTTAAGCAATCTACAGGAAATCCTTGCCCGTAGAGGCAAAGTCATAGCTATAGCCACTGAGGGGGATATTGAGATTAAAAAATATACCCGGGAAGTCATTTTTGTGCCGGATATCAACGATGATTTCTCAGTCTTGTTGACGGTTGTTCCTTTACAGCTTTTGGCCTATTATACAGCTGTATTTAAGAATTATGATGTTGACAAACCGAGGAACTTAGCTAAGAGTGTAACTGTTGAATAAAACCTGTTTCACCTACGCGGTGGGATAACGGTGGGACAAGAATGTTTTTATAAACTTAAGGAGTTGTTTTATGGCAAAGTATATTTTTGTGACCGGAGGGGTAGTTTCAAGTTTAGGCAAGGGGATAGCCGCGTCTTCAATAGGCAACCTATTGGAGTCCAAAGGGTTGAAGGTTACTTTGGTAAAATGTGACCCCTATATTAATGTTGATCCCGGGACAATGAATCCTTACCAGCACGGCGAAGTCTATGTTACCGAAGACGGAGCTGAGACAGATTTGGATTTAGGCCATTATGAGAGATTTACCCATGCCAAACTCGGCAAAGATAATAATATAACTACCGGTAAGATTTACTATTCAGTTATTTCTAAAGAGAGAAGTGGAGATTATTTGGGGAAAACCGTCCAGATCATTCCTCATATAACTGATGAGATAAAGAACGGTATTAAGAAAGCTGCCTATCCCCAGAGAGTAGATGTTGTTATAGTTGAGATAGGAGGGACGGTAGGCGACATTGAAAGCCTTCCTTTCTTAGAAGCTATCCGGCAGTTGAAACAGGAATTAGGCAGAGATTATGCTATTAATATTCATGTAACATTAGTTCCCTTTATTAAATCCGCAGGGGAGATTAAAACTAAGCCTACCCAGCACAGTGTGGGTGCCTTGCGTGAAATAGGAATTATGCCGGATATCATTATCTGCCGGACGGAGAAAAGATTAACTAAAGAGGCCAGGGATAAAATAGCTTTATTCTGCAATGTTAATCATGAGGAGGTTATTACCGCTGTAGATGTAAAGAGTATATATGAAGTTCCCCTGAACTTAAGGAAAGAGGGATTAGACCGCCTTATTGTGCGGATGCTGAATCTGAAATGTGAAGACAAAAATCTTTCTGAATGGGAAAATAGGGTGGTAAAGAGAGTTAAAAACCCTTCCAAAGAGGTTAAGATAGCCGTGGTAGGCAAATATATTACTCTTCAAGACGCTTACAAATCCATTTACGAAGCTTTATCCCATGCCGCTATAGCAAATGATGCCAGGTTAATTCTAAAGAAAGTAGATTCTGAGGATATAGAGAGAAATGGCGCGGATAAATATCTAAAGGATGTAAGGGGGATACTTATCCCCGGAGGATTCGGCAACAGGGGAATAGAAGGTATGATTAAATCTGCCCGGTTTGCCAGAGAAAACAAAATACCTTTTTTGGGGATATGTTTAGGTATGCAGGTCTCAGTGATTGAGTTTGCCAGAAATGTCTGCGGCCTTAAAAAAGCCAATTCCACAGAGTTTGATAAATCAACAAAACATCCGGTCATAAGCCTTTTAGAAGAACAAAAAAAGATAAAAAGTAAGGGGGCGACTATGCGGTTGGGGGCTTATGAATGCCGGATCAAGAACTCAACTTTTGCTCATTCTGCTTATAAGAAGAACTTGATTTTTGAACGCCACCGCCATAGGTATGAATTCAATAACAAATATCACGACCTTATGAAAAAGAAAGGGCTGGTGTTTTCCGGAACTTACACCAGGGCAGGGTTGGTGGAAATTATTGAATTAAAAAGACATCCTTGGTGGACAGCCTGTCAGTTTCATCCCGAATTCAAATCCCGGCCGGATAAAGCTCATCCTTTATTCAGGGAATTCATAGCTCATTCTTTAAAAAAATAACGTTCTTGTCCCACCGTTATCCCACCGCGTAGGTGGGACAACGGTTTGACACGGTTTGATATTTTGCTTGATTTTCAATTTCGGCTGTGTTATTATACCTTTTCCTAAAAAGAGAGGGATTGATATGTGGGCAGTAGTAAAAACAGGTTCAAAACAGTATAAAGTAGAAGAGGGGGATGTTCTTGATACTCAACGGCTTAAATCTCCGGCAGGGGATAGGGTTGTTTTGGATAAGGTTCTTCTTTTGTCCGACAAGGGGAAACTAAAGATAGGCACTCCTTTTTTGGAGAAAGCTTCAGTTGAGGTTGAGGTTTTAGAAGAGATAAAAGCTAAGAAAGTAATTGTTTTTAAGTATAAAAGAAGAAAAGGTTATAAACGTAAGAGAGGCCACCGCCAGATTTTATCCCGCCTTAAAGTTCTCAAAATCAAGAGTAAATAATATTATAAATAATCCCGCGGCATAGGGGATATGGACAAGGATAACATAAATAAACATGTAGAGGTGTTGTTGCATAATAGCAACATCGTCTATATTGGTGTAATCGGGTTTTAATCGCTGTAATCAGGTTCTTTCAATCTCACAAAAAACAAGAAAGAACCTATTATTATCCGCAAAATCTAAGGAAGAGCCGGTTTTTTATGAGGGATGTGAAGTTTGTTGACAGAGTTTCTTTAATTTTGAAAAGCGGTAGAGGAGGAGACGGGTCTTCTAAAAGGAAATTTTTCAGGGGAAAGTATATCAATATAGGAGGGGACGGAGGCAGAGGAGGAGATGTTTATATACAGGCTAACCCTAACATATTTGATCTATCAAAATATTTATCTAAAAAGGAGTATTCCGCTTTTTCGGGAGAGCCGGGATTATCCGCTCGTAAAAAAGGCGCGGACGCGAAACCTTTAATTTTGGATGTTCCTGTTGGAACCATTGTTAAAGATGTTTCCGGGAAGGTCATAGGCGATTTAATTTTGCCTTATAAGCCTATTTTGATTGTTTCCGGGGGGGAAGGCGGAAAAGGCAATTATAAACGGGATAAAACCATTTCTCCTAAGCCCGGGTTTGTGAGGGAAGTTGTCTTAGACCTGCGAATATGCGCGGATGTTGTTGTGGTAGGGTTTGTCAATTCCGGCAAGTCAACTTTGATTTCTAATATCAGCAATTTAACTCCTAAAATATCAGAATTTCCTTTTACTACCAAGATACCTGTTCAGGCAGTAGTGAATAGAGGGTATAAACATTTTGTGATTTTAGAAATCCCCGCTTTTTCAAATGAGAAATCCGGCAAGGATTTAGGCGTAAAGTTTTTAAAGCATATTAACCGCGCTAAAGTATTACTTTTTTTGCTTTCTGCCGAAGGGGATCCTCAGCAGCAGCTCTCTGCTTTAAGGAAAGTTTTGGACAGGAATTATCCTTTATATAGGAATAAATCTTCCTTGATAGTAGTCAATAAAACCGATAAAATAAAGGAGGAAAATATTAAAGGGGCTGTTTATATTTCGGCAAAAGAGCCTGAGGTAATAGATGTTTTGCTGGATAAAATATTTAAGGCTTTAGAATGATGAAGAAAAAAAGGATAGTCGTAAAACTTGGGTCAAGTGTTATTGCCCCCGGAGGCAGGATTGATAAGAAGTTCTTAAAGGATATATCCCGTCAGATATGCCGCCTTATGGATAATAAAGTTGAAGTCTGCCTTGTAAGTTCAGGCGCTATTGTTGCCGGAATGTCTAATTTGGGATGGGGCGTTCTTCCCCGCAAATTAAGCCTGCTTCAGGCAGCTGCTTCTGTCGGGCAGGGAGACTTAATAAATATTTACGGCCGTATATTCAGGAAGTATGGACGGCTTTGCGGGTTAATCCTTCTTACCTGGGATGATTTTCAGCGTAGAGATAGGTATATTAACGCGAAACAAACTTTCAATACTCTTTTCGAGCAGGGTGTTATACCGGTGGTAAATGAGAATGATACTATTTCAACCGAAGAGATAAAGTTTGGAGATAATGATAAACTCTCGGCAATGGTCGCGGGATTAATTGATGCCGATAAGCTTATACTTCTTTCGGATGTTGAGGGCTTTTATTTTCAGGGAAAACTCCTGGATACTGTAACCAGTTTTTCTGACATCCTTTTTAAAGAAGTTAAAAAAAAGAAATTATCTTTTACCAGGGGCGGTATGGATTCAAAACTAAAAGCCGCTGATAAAGCTGTTTCCTGCGGGATAAAAGCCATAATTGCTAACGGCAGGGGTAAAGATACCCTGCTAAGAATGGTTTTGCGTAAAGAGAAGATAGGCACTTTGTTTGTTCCTAAAGAAAAGCTTCCGGCGAGAAAACGCTGGATAGCTTACAGCCGTAAAGCTAAGGGGGCTCTTTATGTTGATAGAGGAGCTGAGAAAGCCCTTTTTGAAAGACTTAGCAGTCTACTGTCTCAGGGAATAATTAAAGTTGAAGGCGATTTCTTAAAAAATGATACAGTAACTATCTTTAATGATAAAAACAGCATTTTAGGGTGGGGTTTGGTGAGTTACGAATCCGGGTTTTTGAAAAAGAACAGAGGGAGGAAGCTCCCTTTAGAAGTGATTCACAGAAATCATTTGGTTTTAAGAAAGTAGCCCTTTAAACTGATACTATCAGGAGTTGCATGATAACAGAAAATAGATTATAGCAATCTCAAGTCCAAGGGGGGAGGAAATGTCATCTTTCCTATTTTGGGATTTTGGGATTGGGATTCCTGCCTACGCTGAAGCTTCGGCAGGCAGGTATTTGGTAGTATTGGTATTATTTGGATTTTGAATTTTCTGCTGTTAGCAGAGGAGTTTTAAGATGCAAAAGACTCTTTTGACAATATACCTGTATTAGCAGGGAGGAAATGTATGGTGAATAAGAAGAAAATTAAGATTGATGCTTTATTAGATAGGGCAAAAGACGGGTCTTTGAGGATTGCGGAAATAAGCTCTAATCTGAAAGATAAAGCCCTTAGCCGGATGGCGTCTGATTTGACGGCAAATAAGAATTACATCCTCAGAGAAAACAGAAAAGATGTCCGGAAAGCTAAGATGAATAAACAGCCCGGGAGTTTTATTGATAGGCTTTCTCTCAATGATAAGCGTATCAAAGCTATGGCTAAGTCTCTGAAGGAGATATCCGCCTTGAAAGACCCGGTAGGTTCGGTTATCTCTATAAGGAGGATGCCTAACGGTTTAGATGTTAGGAAAGTGAGGACTCCTATCGGAGTAATATTCATCATTTATGAAGCGAGGCCGAATGTAACTTCTGATTGTGTGGGGTTATGCCTCAAATCATCTAATGTCTCTATCTTGAGGGGAGGAAGCTTATCTTTAGGCACAAATAAATCCATCTTTAAAGTATTGAGCAGTTCAGCTGAGGTTGAGGGATTAAAAGGATTCTTTTTCTTTGTTGATACTCCCGAACATTCAACGGTAGATTATATTTTGAAGAAAGGGGCAGGGAGAGTAGATTTAGTTATTCCCAGGGGAGGAGAGTCCCTTATTAAAAAAGTGTCGGATATTTCCAAAATACCGGTTCTAAAACACTATAAAGGAGTATGCCATATCTATATTGATTCTTCCGCGGATATCAAGAAAGCCGTGGATATCTGTGTTAATGCGAAGGCACAGAGGCCGGCAGTATGTAATGCCGTAGAGACTTTGCTGGTTCATTCAGGTGTTTCGGCAAAGTTTCTTCCTCTTCTCAAACAGGCGATGGACAAACATTCGGTTGAATTAAGGGGCTGTGATAAAACGAGAAGGACATTGAAAGGGATAAAGAAAGCTGTTGAAAGGGATTGGTATACTGAGTATCTTGATTTAATCCTTTCGGTAAAGGTTGTAGAAAGTTTGGAGGAAGCTATAGCCCATATTAATAATTACGGTTCGGCGCATACCGACAGTATATTAAGCGGGAATTCTTACAATATTAAAAAGTTTAATGAACGGGTGCAGTCTGCCTGTGTGTTCAATAATATATCTACCAGGTTTAGTGACGGAGGAGAGTTAGGTTTAGGCGCGGAGATGGGCATATCTACTGATAAACTCCATGCCCGCGGGCCGGTAGGAGTTGAAGAACTTACCACCTATAAATGGGTAGTGTCGGGGACAGGGCAGGTTCGGGAATAACAGAAGACAGAGGACAGAAGGCAGAAGACGGAAGACAGAGGACGGATTGTTTTACTATGAAGATAGGTATTCTCGGAGGGACTTTTAATCCTCCTCATATAGGCCACCTTATTTTAGCTGAGTATGTACGTATTGAGTTAGGGTTGAACAGGATAATTTTTATTCCCTGTAACATTCCTCCTCATAAGCTTGATAATGAATACCTGCCTGCGGATACCCGTATAAAGATGCTGAAATCAGCTTTAGGCAGGTACCGCCAATTCAGCGTTAGTCCTCTTGAAGTTAACCGCGGCGGAGTATCTTATACCTCAGATACCCTTGTAGAATTGAAGAAAAGATTTCCTAAAGATAAGTTTTTCTTAATAATAGGTTCCGATTTGTACAAAGACCTATCTTTATGGAAAGATTCTGATTCGTTAAGTAAGATGGCCGAGGTGGTTGTAGTTATGAGAGGCAAGGTTAAGAAAAATAGAAGGAGAGGATTTGTCTTTATTTCAATGCCGAAAATAAACATCTCATCTTCTTCTGTCCGCGGGATGGTAAGAAAAGGTGAATCTGTTTCATGTTTTGTTCCTTATGGAGTTGATAGATTTATTCAGGAGCATAGACTCTACAGGTAGATTCCTTAATCGTGTGAGGATAATGAGAGGAGGGATTGCAGAATGGCTCATTCAGTAAAGTTTGGGACTGACGGATGGAGAGCGGTGATAGCTGACAATTTTACTTTTGATAACCTGGGGCTTGTTTCTCAGGCAGTGGCTGATTTCCTGATGAAGAAGAAAAAGAAGAATCGGAAAGTGGTTATTGGCTTTGATGCCCGGTTTATGTCAAAAGAATTTGCTGAGAAAACCGCTGGAGTCCTTTTAGGCAATAATATAAAAGTAATTCTGTCGAATGAAAAAGTGTCTACTCCGGCAGTGAGTTTTTATGCCAAGTATAAAAACTGCAGTTTAGGTATAATGATTACCGCTTCTCATAATCCCTATTATTTCAATGGGTTCAAGATAAAAGATTCTCAGGGAGGGGCGGCTGATAATAATATCACGTCAGAGGTAGAAAAGTTATTAGGCAGGAACAGGGTTAAAGAAATATGCCTGGATAAAGCTTATAGGGGTACCTTTAAGAGAGAGGACTTGACTAAAGATTACCTTTTATTTATAAAGAGGTATGTTAACTTTTCTCTGATTAAGAAGTTAAAACTAAATGTCTTAGTTGATTTAATGTACGGGTCAGGCGGTTCATATATAGAAGATATATTGGCAGGATCTAAGATAAATGTTTCTTATATGAATAATGAATTCAACCCTTCATTTGGAGGGATCAGGCCTGAACCTATAGAACCCAATCTCCAGAAGCTGATGAGAGAGATGAAAAAAGGCAGGTATGATTTAGGCATAGCCTTAGACGGAGATGCTGACCGGATAGCCTGTGTTTTGCCTGGAGGGAGGTATGTAAATGCCCAGGTTCTTTTGCCTTTATTAGCCTGGCATTTAGTCCATAACCGCGGGTTTTCGGGGGGGATTGTGAAAACTGTTGTAGGAAGCAATTTAATTGATAATGTGGCTTCTGCTTTAGGCAGAGTCCTTTATGAGACACCGGTTGGCTTTAAATATATATCCAGGCTTTTTCAGACAGAAAATGTTGTTATCGGAGGAGAAGAAGCCGGAGGTATTGGAGTAAAAGATTACATTCCTGAACGGGACGGAACGATGGCCGCTTTACTGCTTATGGAAATGTTAGCTTTTCTTAAAACCTCTCCTTTGAAACTGATTAAGGAATTTGAAGATAAATTCGGGCGCTGGTATTATGCCCGTATTTCTGTTCCTTCGGGAAGAGTGAATAAGAGATCTTTAAATAAGTTGAAGATTCCCAAAAGACTTTCCGGAAGGGAAGTAGAAAGGGTTAACCGTTTGGACGGGATAAAGATAATTACCAAAGATAACTGGCTGATGTTCCGGGCTTCGGGGACAGAACCTATTGTGAGGATATATTCTGAAGCGAAAACCAAGAAAGAAGCTGATAAGCTTCTTTCTCAAGGCCGGCGGATGTTAAATGGTTTATAGAGTTTCAAGGTTTATATGCCTGATAGCCCTTAAAGTATTATTCAGGCTGGAAATTAGCGGCAGAGAAAATATTCCTGATAAAGGGCCTTTTATCTTTGCCTCTAACCATATCAGCTATTTAGATCCGGTAGTTGTAGGGGTAGCTTCTTTTAGAAAACTTATCTTTTTAGCTAAAGAAGAATTGTTCAAACCTTCTTCTTTTTCCGCGCTTCTTCATCTTTTATCCTGCCTTCCTCTTAAGAGGTCAGGATTTGATATCTCGGCTCTAAAACAAAGCTTAGCAGTCTTGAAGAGAGGGCTTCCTATCGCGATTTTTCCCCAGGGGACAAGAAGCAGGGAAGAGAGCAGGATTCATTCCGGTGTGGGGTTCTTGTCTTTAAAAAGCGGAGTACCGGTTGTTCCCGTTAAGGTGTGTAATACTGATAAGGCTCTGCCTCCGGGTAGAATTTTTCCCTGTTTCTGTAAGATTAAAGTGTTAATTGGGAGACCTTATTTTGCTGATAAGTCTATGTCTTATGAAGATATTGCCAAAGAGATATTCAAACGTATTTCTTCTCTTGGTGACTGTATAAGGGCAGAAGACAGATAGACAGAGGACAGAAGACAGAAGAGGGAGGGATGGATGAGAGAAAGAAGACGGAAATCGGAGAACTACATTTTTTAGATAGTATATTTCACTTTTGTTATGACGATACAGGATAAAATTAAATCTATACCCTATTTTTTCAGGATTAAGGCCCTTGCAAAAAAGGAAAAGACGGAAGTTTATCTTGTAGGCGGATCTTTAAGGGATATTTTCCTTTTAGGCGGATTTAGTAAACCTGATTTTGATTTCGCTGTGAGCCGGAATCCCTTAAGGTTTGCCAGAGAATTCGCTTCTCTTACCAAGGGTAAAGTTGTGATTTTAGATAAGGCGCTAAGGAATGTCAGGGTAGTTTTGAAAAGAAGGAATGAGGTTGTAAATTATGATTTCAGCAGGTTTCGCGAAACGCCTTTTTTAGAAGATCTTAAGAAGCGGGATTTTACGGTAAATACTTTGGCGGTAAAGGCTAATGATTATCCTAAAATAAAAATAGAAGATAATCTTGGAGGATTAAAGGATATAAAGAAAAAATCTCTCCGCTGTGCGGGTAAGGCTGTATTTACTGACGACCCTTTGCGGATTATGCGGGCATTTGCCTTATCTGCTTTATATAACTTGAAGCTTATTCCTGAGACGGAGAAGTTGATAACTCGTTATAAGGACAGGCTGGTAAAAACCGCGCCTGAACGGATTTCTGAGGAGTTTTTCAAAATTCTTTCGTCTGATAATGCTTTCAGGATTTTTCAGGATATGGACAAGTTAGGAGTCTTGCTTTGTCTTTTCCCTGAAATTAAACCGATGAAGAAGACAAAACAGGGAGGGTATCATCATTTAGATGTCTGGCCGCATTCTTTAGAAACTGTGCGCTGTTTTGAAAAGTCAGTCATCAAAAAATTGGGGAAGGACCCTGTTATTGCGGAGTACTTAAATGAAGAAGTGTCTCAGGGAAGGAACAGGCGTCAGTTGATAAAATTTGCCTGTTTGTTTCATGATATAGGAAAGCCGAAATCGAAAAAGGTAAAAGCAGGCAGAATGTCTTTTTACGGCCATGAAAAGATAGGCAGAGATTTAGTCGCCGGAATATGCCGGAAAATGAAGATGTCTTCTAAAGAAGAGGATTTCATAAAAAGCCTTGTTTATCTGCATTTGAGGCCGGGTTTTTTAGCTGATACAAAGACCCTTTCTCAAAAAGCAGTTTATCGTTTCTTCCGTAGAGCGGGAGATAATGCCGCGGCAGTTATTATCCTTTGTTTATCTGACTGGAGGGCGACAAGGGGGCCTTTAATTGATATGGCTCAAAGGAAAAGGCATGAGAAGATTATGGTTAAGCTGATTGGAGAGTATTTTAATAAAAAGGAACAAAAACCCTTAAAAAGGATTGTTACCGGATATGATATAATGCGCAGGTTTAAAATTTCTCCTTCGCCTCTTGTCGGCAGGGTTCTGAAAGAGATTGAAGAACAGCGGGCTCTAAAGAAAATTAGCAGTAAGAAACAGGCGTTTGAGGCTGCGGGGGAAATAATAAAAAAATCAGGTAAAATTTAGGCACAGAAAAAATGAACTTTAAAGGGACAGAAATAACAGTAGTTAAAGGAGATATTACTGAAGCCGATACAGAGGCAATTGTCAATGCCGCCAACAATAAGTTCTTTATGGGAGGAGGCGTTGCCGGGGCGATTAAACGTAAAGGAGGGAAAAGTATTGAAGATGATGCCGTAAAACAGGGCCCGGTTGAAATAGGATGTTCAGTTATAACTTCTGCCGGAAAATTAAAATCAAAGTATGTCATTCATGCTTCAACAATGGGTTTGGATTTCAGGACGAATGAAGAGCTTATAAGAAAAGCCTCAGCCTCCGCTTTGCGTCTATCGCAGGATAAAGGAGTTAGTTCAATCTCTTTCTGTGCTTTAGGGTGCGGTGTGGGCAGGTTTTCTTATAAGGATTCGGCCAAGATAATGGCCCAGGAGGTGTTTAAGTATCTTCATAGAGAGAAATGTCCTTCTTTAAAGAAAATAGTTTTTGTTTTGTATGACAGCAGGTCCCGCGGTATTTTCGAGAAAAACGTTTTGTCTTATATAAATTACCTCGCGGAGAAAATTGGTGAGGGGCCTTTTCTGACTGTTGACGGGATAGTTGAGTATGAAGGGGGGATTGTCTTAGTTGAGAGGAAGAATCCTCCTTTGGGCTGGGCTATACCCGGAGGTTTCGTTGATACCGGAGAATCGGCAGAAGAGTGTGTGGTAAGGGAGATAAAAGAGGAAACCAACTTAGAGTTTACCGGGTTTAAGCAGTTTAGGACTTATTCCAGCCCTTCGCGCGATCCCAGGTTTCATACCGCTTCCGTAGTATTCATCGGAAAAGGGAAAGGAACCCTTTCAGCTGACAGCGATGCCAAATCAGCTAAATCCTTTAATCTTAATTCTCTGCCGGATAAAATCGCCTTTGACCACAGGCAGATCCTCAAAGATTATTATGAAAAAACTTTTTAAAAGAGAATTCGGCCTTTTAGAAGTTTTTTGTATAGCAACAGGTGCGATGATTTCTTCAGGCCTGTTTATCCTTCCCTCCTTAGCTTTTGCAAAAGCCGGCCCCGCGATTATCCTGTCCTATAGTTTAGCCGGTTTGTTTATGCTGCCCACAATCTTTTCTCAGGTAGAATTAGCTACCGCTATGCCTAAATCCGGAGGGACTTATTTCTTTATTGAAAGAGGCTTAGGCGGCCCCTTCGGCGTGTTCTCCGGCCTTGCTAATTGGTTTTCTATATCCTGCAAGAGCGCTTTTGCTTTAATAGGCGTAGGCGCATTTTTAAGGCTGTTTTTCCCCGATATTTCTTATTTTCATATAAAAGTCATAGCGGTTTCTTTTTGTATATTCTTTGTTTTATTAAATACCTTCAGCCTGAAACAAACCGGGAGGTTTCAGGTCTATTTAGTCCTTCTGCTTTTCGCGATTTTGCTGGCATATATGGCATCGGGATCTAAGTATATAAATGTCCATAACTATTCAGGGTTTATGTCCGGAGGATTTAAGCCTGTCTTCGCGGTAGCCGGATTGGTTTTTGTCTCATACGGCGGGCTTACTAAGATTTCTTCAGTCGCGGATGAAATAAGAAACCCTAAAAAGAATATCCCCGCGGGAATATTGCTTGCTTTTTTTGTTGTGGAACTGCTTTATGTAGGGGTGGTTTTTGTAACGGTAGGCATATTATCTTCATCACAGTTTAAGGGCGCGCTTCTTCCTTTATCAAAAGCCGCGTCTGTGTTCTGGGCTAAACCCGGACTTTTGGCTTTAGGTTTTGCCGGCCTTATTGCTTTTGTTACTACAGCCAATGCCGGAATACTTTCTTCTTCGCGGGTCCCTCCGGCTATGGCTAAAGATGAACTCCTGCCTGTACTTTTAGCTAAGCTAAGCAAAAAGTTCAAAGTCCCCTATGTTTCTGTTATTTTTACCGGTATTCTTATGATTTCTATGATACTGTTTCTGGATATAGGAAATTTAGTTAAAACTGCCTCAACTTTTATGCTTATTCTCTTTATATTTGTTAATTTGTCCGTAATTGTTATGAGAGAAAGCAGAGTTATAAATTATAAGCCTTCTTTTAAGTCTTTTTTCTACCCCTGGATTCAGATAATAGGGATTATTCTTTATATATTCTTGATATTTGAAATGGGCAGTGTCCCTTTGATGATAACAGGTTCCTTCGCGGCAGGCAGCGTATTGTGGTATTTTATTTACGCGAAGCCTAAGGTTAAAAGGATATCCGCTTTAATGCATGTAGTAGAAAGGCTGACGGCAAAAGAAATAGCCGGGCCTACTTTGGAAGAGGAGTTAAAAAATATAGTCATAGAAAGAGATGATATAATTCAGGACAGGTTTGACCGCTTAGTCAAAGAGTGCCCGGTGGTAGATCTAAAAGGGCCTATTTCTCAAAATGATTTTTTCAGAATCGCGGCTGAGAGGTTATCTTCTGTTACAGGTTTGGATAAATATAAAATAAACGCCCTTTTGGTAAAAAGAGAGGCTGAATCTACAACAGTTCTCAGGCCGGGGTTGTCAGTTCCGCATATAATTATAGAGGGTAAAAATGTTTTCTCTATGTTGATAATCCGGTGTAGAGAAGGAATCACCTTTAATACAGGAGACAGTCCGGTTTACATCTCTTTTGTTTTAGCTGGGAGTATTGATGAAAGGAATTTTCATCTTAAAGTGCTTATGGCAATAGCTCAGATAACCCAAAGCCCTTCATTTGACAAATTGTGGCTTCAGGCGAGAGATGAAAATTCCTTAAGGAATATAATCTTTACTTCTCAGAGAAGAAGGCATTCTTAACCTGTCCCACCGCGTAGGTGGGACAGGTTAAAATGGGCCTATAATTCAGAGGATAGATGTGAAAATGAGGGTAGTTGCTTTATTAACCGATTTTGGGCTGAAAGATAATTTTGCGGGGGTTATGAAGGGGGTAATTCTTAAGATTAACCCTTCAGTTAATTTTGTTGATATAACCCATAATGTTGAACCTCAGAATATCTTTGAAGGAGCTTTTCTCCTTTATCAGAGCTTCAAGTTTTTTCCCGAAGGAACTGTCTTTTTGTCGGTTGTTGATCCCGGTGTGGGGTCTGAGAGGAAAGCAGTGGCTGTTAAAGCGGGCAGGTATTACTTTGTGGGCCCTGATAACGGATTGTTGAGCTTAGCGGTAAAAGAAGAAGGTGTTGATAAAATAGTTGAGCTGGTTAACAAGAAGTATTTTCTGCCCCGGGTATCTTCAACTTTTCATGGCAGGGATGTCTTTGCCCCGGCGGCAGGTTTTTTGTCTTCAGGGGTGAAGATAGAAAAACTGGGCAGAGAAGGTGAAAAGATAAAAGAAATATCTATTCCTAACCCTGTATTTAAAGATAAAGAAATCTATTTTGATGTCTTGTATATAGACCGGTTTGGAAATATTATAACTAATATGGAAAATATAGACTTTATAGATAAAACAAGAAATAAGAAGTTTAAATGCTCAGTAAATGGGAGATGTATTGAACATTTCTGCTCCGCTTATGATTTAGTCCCCGATGAAGGGATTCTATCTTTTTTGCCGGGGAGTTCGGGATTTATTGAGGTAAGTTTAAAGAACGCCAGTGCTTCAGAGTTTCTTAACATAAAGAAGCGCAGCAGGTTAAGGGTAGATTTAATGAAAAGTAAACCCCGTTAGCCCCGTTAGAAAGAATTTTTCTAACGGGGCGGCGCCGGTGGCTTTAACCCACCGGCGCCTTCAATCGGTAATGGCCACTGATTAAAATCGGGGGCTTTCTCTAACGGGATAAAAAGCGATGAGAAAAGATATTTTAATAACTGCCGGCCCTGTTTTTGTCAGGTTAGACGATATCCGTGTTATATCCAATATTTCTACCGGTAGTACAGGGTGCGAAATAGCCGAGCGTTTTTCTAAAAAGGCAAGGGTTACTCTTTTGTTAGGCCCGGGGCGGGCTTTCCCAAAAAAGCATAAGGCTTTGACAGTAAAGAGGTTTGTCTATTTTGAGGAGTTAAGGAAGCTCCTTCGTTCAGAGCTTGTAACACATAAGTATAAAGCAGTTATTCATACAGCCGCGGTATCTGATTATCAGCCGGTTAAAGTTAGAAAGGGGAAAATTCCTTCCGGCCGGAAGAAAATGACAGTAGCCTTTAAGCCTTTGCCAAAGATTATTAAGGATGTAAAGAAAGTAGATAATAGCGTATTTTTAGTCCAGTTTAAGCTTGAGGCCGGATTAAATAAGAGTAAACTGATTGGAAAGGCTTTTAAGAATATGGAAGAAAACAAGGCTGATTTGGCAGTGGCCAATGATTTGTTTCGGATAAAAGGCGATAAACACCTGTTTTATATTCTGAGCCGGGATAAAAAAGTTTATAAAGCCGGGACGAAAAAAGAACTGGCGGAGAAATTAGCAGCTATTTTTGAAAAAGGTAATATAATATAAGATAAATCAAGATACTGTCAAAACTTTTATGAAAAAGTATTGGCAAAATGGTTGATTTTAAAAGAATTACTCTAAGAATAACCAATAATTAAGGGCCAATGACCTCAGCCAAAGGCTGATCCGCCTCTGGCAGAAAATAACCAAAAAAGATAATAAGAATTAACAGAGTTTATTATGTTTGGTTATTGGTGATTGAATATTGGAGCTTGTTTGTGTCTTGCCTGTGCCCGTTAGGGTATATCTTGGTAATTGTATCTTATTATTAGTTATTGAAAAACTATCTTGTCCCTTGGTGATTGGTTGTTAAACTTTTGACAATACGTAGATCGAATAATGGAGGAGAATATGGCAAAGAATGTTCTGTTGGGTGTGACCGCGGGCGCGGCTGTTTATAAAAGCTGTTCTTTAATCCGCTTGTTTGTAAAAGAAGGGGTTAGGGTAAAGACGGTAATGACTCCTAACTCAGTTAAGCTTATCTCTCCGGTTTTGTTTGAAAGCCTGTCACAGGACAAGGTTTATACTGATATGTTTTCTCCTGACAGGGAATATTCATTAAAGCACATATCCTTGTCTAAATGGGCGGATACAGTTTTAATAGCTCCGGCGTCGGCTAATACCATGGGTAAATTAGCTAACGGTATATGCGATAACCTTCTAACTACTCTGATTTTAGCTTTGCCGGATAGGGTTCCTGTATTTATCGCGCCGGCTATGAATACCAATATGTGGACAAGCCCTCTGGTCCGGGCGAATGTTGACAAGCTCAGCGGTTTACCTAATTATAAGGTGATACTTCCTGAGAAAGGCGTGCTCGCGTCCGGAGACGAAGGAGAAGGAGTCTTAGCCTCTATAGAAAAGATATTCAAATCGGTAACTACCGTTAGAGAATTTCGTCCTTAACGGTATATGCTGATTCTGTTGGATGTTTATCCTGTTAGAGGAAGCCACCGTTGCCGCCCCGTTAGAAAAATTCTTTCTAACGGGACAAAAGAACGAAGTTCTCTAACGGGGTTTACTGCTGTCCTGGCCGATTTAAAATCTTTGTTTTCAAAAAATGCTGATGAAGATAAAAGTCAAAGTCTATCCTAATTCTTCTAAGGAAAGAGTTAAACAGGAATTGGGGGTACTTAAAGTATATGTTTCAGCTTCTCCGGAGAAAGGCAAAGCCAATAAACGCGTGGTTGATATCCTTTCTAAATATCTCAAAGTCAAGAAATCATCTTTAAAAATTATCCGCGGTTTGAGTTCAAGAGAAAAGACTGTAGAAATAGCTTAGAATGGGTATAATTCAGAAGAAAGGTATCTACCTTTTTGAAGAGTTCCTGGATTTAGGAGTTTATGCCGGGTTTACCGGGAGAGAATTCTCAGGGAAAGATGCTTTCGCGGATTTAAAAGAAGTTTCTTTAAGGCTGGGGTTTTCTTTTAAGCGGGCAGTAGGTTTGAACCAGGTCCACGGAAACCGGGTAGTTTCCCCCGATAATGATAATGATTCGCTTTATACCGGAGACGCCCTTTTAACTCAGGGAAAGGGTGTTGTTTTATCTGTCCGCACAGCTGACTGTATGCCGGTGTTTTTTTATGATGAGAGCGCGCTCTCTTTAGGGATAATACATTTGGGCTGGCGGCCGGCTAAAGAAAGTGTTTTAGATAATTTTATTGATGAATTCATAAAGGCTGCCGGAAAGACGCCTTTGGGAGAAGTTTTATTAGGAATAGGCCCGGCTTTAAGACAGTGCTGTTTTGAGGTAGGAGGAGAGTTTGCGGAATATTCCTGTTTTGCTTCTGCTATTGAAAAAAGAAGCGGTAGGTATTTCTTAGATATGATAAAATTCTTAGAGGATAAGTTACAGAGGAGAGGGGTTAAGTATGCCCTTTTAGACTCGGGTATCTGCAGTAAGTGCCGAAAAGATTTCTATTCCTGGCGGAGGGATAGGACAGAAAAAAGGACGGTTTCTTTTGTGGTGAATAAATAGGGACAGCCCCCATTTATTTAAATGGAGGCTGTCCCTTCTTTTTGACGGCAAAGGTTAGGAACCCTGTATGAGATGGTATTCGCTGTTCAGGGCGGGTTTTACCCCTGCGGACGAGGATTCTTCGAGTGATGATTTCTACCGTTTCAATTGAAGTGAACCCTTTTTCTTCTAAGGTAAATACTGTTTTGGTTAACTGCTCAAAAGTAGGGCATATTGTTGCCAGCCTTCCTGAAGGTTTTAGGGCTTTATACGCCGGCTCAATTAAGTCCCAGGGAGAGCCTATATCTATCATTACAAAATCAACTCCGGTTTCATCAAATTCTTCGGCTACTTCTTTCTCTTTAAAAGTAACGAATTTCTCCATTCCGTAACGGGTTAGATTCTTTTTGGCGTTTTCAAGGAACTCTTTTCTCCTTTCGTAACTGTAAATATGTCCCGTAGGCCTTAAAAAATTCGCTAAAGCTGTGGTCAAGCTTCCTGACCCTGCCCCGCACTCAATAGCTCTCGCGCCAGGGTATATCCCCGATTTCATAATTATCAGCCCTATATCTTTAGGATAAATAATCTGGGTCTTGCGGTTGATTTTCATAACCATAGTGAACAAATCAGGTTTCAGTATGTAAAAACTCTCTCCTAAATTTGTTTTGACCTCTTCTCCGAAATCTCTGCCTATAAGAGAAGATAAATCAACGAATCCCTTGTCAGTATGAAACCTCTTATCTTTTTCTATCTTGATAAGGTAGTTCCTTTTTGCGTCCGTGTAGAGAAGAATAAGGTCATTTTCTTTAATCATTTGAGGTCAGGCTTCGAAATTAGAAATAAGAAGGTAAAGATACTGTTGCCTAACAGTACTTGCGCCTGTTTTATTATATGCAAGAATAATAGCATTATTGGAACGAAATAACAAGCGGTAATTGTTTGACTAATCTTTGAGGGGTTGTATAATAACTTCCCTAATCTTAGAAGGTGAGATGGATATAAAAGAAGAAATACTTAAATTAAAAAAAGACAGAAAATCTGTTATTTTAGCCCATAATTACCAGCTTCCCGAGATACAGGATACAGCTGACTATTTAGGGGATTCTTTAGAGTTAGCTAAGATTTCCCAGCGGCTTGATTCTGAACTGATAGTTTTCTGCGGGGTGAAATTTATGGCGGAAACAGCTAAGATCTTATCTCCCAGGAAGACAGTCCTTTTGCCTGCTGAAGATGCCGGCTGTCCTTTAGCTGATTCCATCACTAAAGAAGAACTTTTGTCTTTAAAGTCGCGGTATCCTCAGGCAAAGGTGGTTTCTTATGTTAATACTTTGGCTGAAATTAAGGCTGAAACAGATGTTTGCTGTACTTCGGCTAACGCGGTTGAGGTTGTCCGGAATATTGAAAGCAGGCAGATAATATTTGTGCCGGATAAGAATTTAGGCGCCTGGGTTAAAAAGAAAGTCTTAGATAAAGAGGTTATTGTATGGCAGGGTTCTTGTTATGTCCATGAAAAGTTTTCTCTGGAGGATTTGGAACAGAGCCGTAAAAGTCATCCTTCAGCTGAAATCCTTGTCCATCCTGAATGCCGGCCGGAGATCCAGGATAAGGCGGATTTTGTTTTGTCCACTTCCGGAATGCTTAGGAGGGCTAATGAGTCTTCTTCAAGGGAGTTCATTATCGGGACGGAATATGAAATGATTTACCGCCTTAAGAAGGATACCCCTTCTAAAAAGTTCTTTTCTTTAGGTGAATCAAAAGTTTGCCGCGACATGAAAAAGATTACTTTAAAAGAACTGTACGCTTCTCTTTTAGAAAATAAATATGGAGTTTCTCTTGATGAAGATACCCTTTCAAAAGCAGAAAAGCCTTTATCGGAAATGGTAAAGTATGCGTGAAAAGATATTGGCCTGCCTTAAACAGTCTTCGGGATACTTCTCAGGCGAAGAGTTGTCGGGAAAGTTAGGATTTAGCCGGCAGGGGCTGTGGAAATATATCCGCGAACTGAAAGAGTTGGGGTATGAAATATCGGCTGTCCCTCATTTAGGGTACAAACTTGATAAATGCCCTGACAGGCTTTATCCCTGGGAAATAAAACACAACCTGAAAGTAAAATATTTAGGCAAAGAAATAGTCTATTATGATAAGGTTTCCTCAACTATGGACGCGGCTTGGGAGTTGGGCTGTAATTGCGCCGTTGAGGGGACGATTGTCTGCGCGGAATCTCAGTCAAAAGGCAGGGGCCGGCTGGGGAGGGAATGGATTTCACCAAAATATAAAGGTATTTATTTCTCGGTTATACTCAGGCCGGGAATATCTTTAACGGATGCTCCCTGTATTACTCTTTTGACTGCGGTAGCTTTAGTCAGGCAGCTTAAACGGTCAGCTAATTTGGATATATCAATAAAATGGCCTAACGATATTCTCTCCGGAGGGAGAAAGTTAGCCGGGATACTTACCGAACTTAATGCCGAACGGGATAGAGTAAATTTTATTGTTTCCGGAATGGGGTTAAATGTGAACAGTGTGGAGAAAGAGATTCCTCCGGAAGCAGTTTCTTTACGGATACTGCTCGGCCGGAAAATTGACAGAGTAAATTTTTTTAAAGGCATCCTTTGTGAATTTGAGGATGTTTATAGGGAATTTAAGCTAAACGGGCCTAAGAAAATAATTTCAGAATGGCGGGCTTTCTCTTATATATGGGGAAAGAGGATAAAGGTTTCAACTTCTAACAGGGTAATTGAAGGGGTGGCTTTGGATTTAGATTCAGACGGGGCGCTTTTGATCCGGCTTGATTCGGGAGTGGTTGAAAAAACAGTTGCCGGAGATGTGGAAATATTCGGTAATTAGTAAGAATCAAATCGAGGAAGTTTTTTTCTATGAAGGAGTGGAAAGTATCAGAAATAGATGAAAAGAGCGGGGAATTGGCAGAGTCTTTAGGGGTGCCTGAGGTTATAGCCGGGTTATTAAGAGGAAGGGGATTAGAAACTCCTGATTCCGCGAAGAAATTCTTATATCCTGAGAGAAAAGATATTTATTCTCCTTTCCTTTTACCTGATTTAGATGAAGCTGTTAAGCGTATATCCCGGGCTGTTGAAAAGAAAGAAAAAATACTCCTTTTCGGGGATTATGATGTTGACGGGATTACTTCTCTGTCTATTTTAGGAGGGTATTTGTCTAAACGTAAGGCCGTATTTAAGACCGTTATCCCTTCCCGGATTAAGGAAGGTTACGGGTTCAACCAAAAAGCTTTGGAAACTGCTGAGGAAGAAAATGTTTCTTTAATTATCGTGCTGGACTGCGGAACGAACTCCTCTTTGCTTGATAAGGCTGTCAAGTTCGGCATTGATGTTATTGTTGTTGACCATCATGAGGTTTTGAAAACAGAGAGAGAGTATCTTTTGATTAATCCTAAGAGGAAGGATTGTTCTTATCCTTTTAAAGGCCTGCCGGCCGGAGCATTGGCGTTTAAGCTAGTCTGGGGCTTAAAGAATATGTTTCCCTATGAATACCTGGATTTGGCGGGTTTGTCTATAGTCTGCGATGTGGCTCCTTTGATTGATGAAAACAGGTGTTTGCTTAAGGAAGGGCTGGATAAATTTAAGAATTCTCCCTGTTTAGGAGTTGATTGTTTAATGGAAGCATCATCGGTAAGGAAAGAGTATTTAGAGGCTTTCCATTTAGGGTGGATATTAGGGCCGAGGATTAACGCTTCCGGGCGTATGGGGTCAGCTTATCCTGCCTTAGAGCTTCTTTCGGCAGAGGATGAAGATAAAGCTAAAGAGTTAGCTCTTTTCTTAAATAAGAATAACCGGCAAAGGCAGGCTGAGTCCAAATGCCTCTTTGAAGAAGCTTCGGCGGAGCTTAACAGCTCGGATTCTTTTCAAGATGATCCCGCTCTGGTTTTATCCGGAGAAGGATGGCATCCCGGGATTTTAGGTATAGCGGCATCTCAGCTTAAAGAAAAAGTTTTGAAACCGGTCTTTCTTATTTCTTTGAAAAACGGAGAGGGCAGAGGTTCCGGAAGAAGCATTGACGGGCTTGATATAATGGAAGCGCTTAATTACTGTAAAGATTTGTTGATAGGCTATGGAGGCCATAAAAAAGCCTGCGGCATTGAGATTGAGACCGGTAAGATCAATGCTTTCAGGGAAAGATTAAATAACTTTGTTAAAGAAAAACTTAAAGGGAAACGTCTTCGGTCCAGCCTGTTTATTGATTTAGAGATAGAATTCAAAGACATCACTCCTGAACTGTTGGATTATTTGGATATGTTTTCTCCTTTCGGCGAGGGAAACCCTGAGCCGGTATTCTTAAGCCGGAATCTTAATATAAAGGGTGTATCTTCTTTACCTTGGGGAGGGAAAACAGTATGGTTAGAGCAGAGAAACTCTAATAATGAAAAGTTGGTTTATCCCGCGCAGGTTAAACTTTCCAATAAGCTGTGTGAGTTTGTTGATTATCCGGAGCCTGTGGATGTGGTTTACTTTTTGAGGAAGAATAAATCAACTCAGGCATCTCTGTGCGCCCTCAAAGTCAAGGATGTCCGTCTTTCCCAATAACTGTTTTTATCTTTTGTTCTTACTTAGTTTTTTGGAGCTTTTGCGAAGGCAGGTTTTTTGACAATGCCTTTCTTAATGCATTTCGTGCAGGCTAAGACTTTGACTGTTTTTCCTTTGATTTCTACTTTCACCGGCTGAAGGTTAGGTTTAAACAGGCGTTTTGTTGTGCTGGTTATTTTCTTTCCTATGCCGCCTTTTTTCTTAGCTAATCCTCGCATTTGGATAGAATTTCCGGTTGAAGATTTCTTTCCGCAGAAAAAACACTTTTTACTCATAATCTTTTCCTAATTGAGAGAATACGTTTTAAAACCCCGGCTGTTTATGTCAAATTCAGATTCAGCCTTTTAACTTCTTAAAGTTAAAAAAGTATACTTGAAATTATATCTTTGTCAAGCTAAAATTAGAATGTTATCTATTTGACAATTTGACAGTTTAACAATTTGCCCATTCGGCAGATTAACAATTTACCAGTTTACCAGTTTAACAATTTCCCAAGATTATAAAAATATGCCTCTATTAAAAGATTTAAATTCTCAACAGAAGAAAGCGGTTATCCATACTTTGGGGCCTCTTTTGGTTATTGCCGGAGCCGGAACCGGAAAAACCCAGATAATCACCCGGCGGATTGCCCGCCTTATTCAGAAGAAGGATGCCCTTCCTTCGGAGATATTAGCTTTGACTTTTACTGATAAAGCGGCTAATGAAATGCAGAAACGCGTGGATACGCTGGTTCCTTACGGGTTTGTTGATACCTGGATATCTACCTTTCATTCTTTCGGAGATAAGATATTGAGAGAGAATGCGTTAGAAATAGGGTTGTCTCCGGATTTTCAAATTCTTACCCGCAGCCAGGCAAAGGTTTTCTTTAGGGAACATCTCTTTGAGTTTCCCTTAAAGAAATACAGGCCTTTAGGTAATCCGGCAAGGTTTATTGATGTTCTTCTCACGGCATTTGACCGTGCGAGGGACGAAGATGTTTCTTCTTTGGAATACAGTAATTTTGCCTTATCTCTTCCGGAAAATACTTCAGCGGATAAAGAAGAAAAGGCCCGCCAGGTAGAAATTTCTGCTTGTTATGAGAAATATATGGATTTGCAGATAGAAAAGGCTAAACTGGATTTCTCCAGCCAGGTTTATCTATCTCTGAAATTGTTAAGAGAACATCCTTCGGTATTGGAGCGTTACCGGAAAGAATTCAAGTTTATTTTAGTAGATGAGTTCCAGGATACCAACTTCATGCAGTTGAAACTTTTAGAATTGCTGGCTTCAGGGCATAAAAATATAATGGTTGTTTGTGATGATGACCAGGCGATATACAGGTTCAGAGGGGCGGCTTTCAGCAATATACTTAATTTTATGAAGATTTATCCTGAAACAGAGAAGATAAGCATTAATATAAATTACCGTTCGCAGAAGGATATTCTTGATAAAGCCTATAACCTTATCTCTCATAATAATCCTGACCGTTTAGAAATCCAGGCTTCGGTTGATAAACATTTAATTCCCAATACTTCTAAGCCTTTGGTTCCGGTGCCGTTCTATTTTTTTGAGAACGCCAGTTTAGAGGCTGACAAGGTCGCGGAAATGGTAAAAGAAAGGGTTTCTTCAGGAAAAGCCAAATATAAAGAGATAGCTGTTTTAGTGAGGTCTAATAACGACGGAGATTCATTCTTAAGGGCTTTCAATGTTTTAGGTATCCCCTGGAGGTTTTCCGGAAACCGCGGTTTGTATAATCAGCAGGAAGTCCGGGCCTGTATTTCTTTTTTGAAGCTTATTGCCAATCCTGATGATTCGTTAAGCCTGCATTACCTTATCGGGGAGATTTACAGCTTTAACCCTATGGACCTGCTTTCTATCACCAATTATTCTAAAAGGAATAACCGGCCTATATTTTATTCTTTAAAGAATATTGATAAATTGTCTTTTCCGTTTGATATAAAAGATAATTCTTTGATAGAAGGTAAACGTATTGTAAAAGATATCGAACATTACGTTGATTTGTCCAGGGAAGAATCTACCGGCAGGCTTTTGTATCTTTGGCTTACAGAAAAAGGGATTCTTTCTTCTCTTTTGAAAGAAGACAGCCTGGAGAATGAACAGAAAGTTAGAAATATTGCCAGGTTTTTTGAAACAGTGAGGGAATATGAACAGTTAACGAAAGAACCCCGCCTTCAGTATTTTATAGAGTATTTAGATATGGCAATTGAATCCGGCGAGTCTCCTGAGATCCAGGAAGCGGACTTAGATGTTGACGCGGTGAATGTTCTCACTATCCATAAGGCAAAGGGACTGGAATTTAAAACGGTATTCATCGTTTCTTTGGTTGAAGGTAAGTTTCCTTGGCCGAAGAGAAAGCCTTTACTGGAATTACCTTCTAATTTATTTAAGGATATCCTTCCTACGGGCGATTATCATATCCAGGAAGAGCGCAGGCTCTTCTATGTGGCTTTAACCAGGGCAAAGGAAGAAGTCATTCTCACTGCCGCTAGTGATTATGGAGGAAAACGGTTGAGGAAAATAAGCAGGTTTGTTTATGAGACCTTAGACATACCTAAAGAGATCTCTCCTGAGAAACGGAAGGACGCTCTTTCTTTAATAGAGAATTACAGCCGGCCGGAGAAACAAACTCCTTTTATTTTGGCGCCTGTTCCCAAAGATGATGTCCTCCCTTTAAGTTTTTATCATATAGACGATTATTCTACCTGCCCTTTGAAATACAAGTTTGTTCACATTTTGAAAATACCGGTTATACAGCATCATTCAATAATCTTCGGCAATGCCCTGCACAAGTCAGTGCAGAGGTATAATGAACAGAAGCAAAAAGGAAAGAGAGTTTCCTTAAAAGATTTGACAGATGTTTTTGAGTCTGAGTGGCGGTCGGAAGGGTTTGTAAGCCGTCAGCATGAAGACCTGCGTTTTGAGGACGGGAAAAGGATTCTTAAAGACTTCTATTTGCGGGAAGAGAAGAACGGGAGAATTCCTTATGCGGTAGAAAAAGAGTTTAAATTTACCTTAGGAAAAGTCCTTGTCCGCGGCCGCTGGGACAGGGTTGATTTGGAAAGCGGGGAAGCAGTAATTATTGATTTTAAGTCTTCGTCTATCAATACTCAGAAAGACGCGGACAAACGGGCAAAAAACAGCCTTCAGATGGCTCTTTATGCCTATTCTTACTATAAATTGTTCAACCTGCCGCCTAAACGGGTTGAATTGCATTTCTTAGAGTCAGGGTTAATTGGGAAATCGGTTAAGGATGAAAAAGACTTTGGGAAAGTCGAAACCAGGATTTATGAGGTAGAAAAAGGGCTGCGTAAAAGGGAGTTTAAAGCTACTCCTTCATACCAGGCTTGTAACTGGTGTGTTTATAACCGGATCTGTCCCTATACCATACTCAAACTTTTTTAAGCCATAGGAGTGTTGTAGAATTCAACAGTTCTACTCCCTAACTTTGAAGGTTGACATATTAGGTAATATATATTATTATTAATCATAGAGAAAGGTCTTCTTAAATCGGGAATTAATGAAATATTTCAAAACCATTATATTATGTCTGTTTGTTTCTTCCTTATCTTTACCTATTTTCTCTCAAACCGCGTCAGACTCTTCCGCTGTTTATCAAGAATTTAATTCCGCATATTCCCAGATAGAATCTCAGCTTAAAAAAGGAGAATTATCTCCTGCTTTAGAGGGGTATAACCGTTTAAAGAAAAAGTTCGGGACAGACCAATCGTTAGCTCCCCGGGTAATCCTTTTAGAAACTGAAGTTCTGTCCGCAGTAGCAAAAGCAGACAGGACCAATTATTCAGCCGGAAAGCAGGGGGTGTCTTCTCCTGATAAGTCAGGAGGGAATAAGGCTAAAGTCTCGTCAAAATCATCAGGAGGAGGATTAGATTCCAAAACGCTCATTCGGGATTTTAACCGTAAATACAAAGAGATAATATCTTTATTAAAAAGGAAGGATATATCCGAAGCTGAAAATGAATTCAGCAATTTAAAAGAAGCCTTTGGTAAAAGGGAAGAGTTTTCTTATAAACTGCGCCTTTTGGAGGGAGAAATAGGGCAGGCGATTGATTTAGATAAGATAAAAAAGAAAAAGGAATACCTAAATTCTCAATTAAAGACAGTTAGAAAACTTGTATCTGATAGGGATTATCTTAAGGCAAAAAAAACCCTACAGGGATTAAAACTGTCTTATCCTGATAACCGGGAAATAAACAGGCTTCTGAATTTGGTGGGAAGAAGGATTCAAAGAGAAAAACAGAAGACTCAGGATGAAAGGAGACAGAAGAAAATACTTTTTGAACAGGCGCGTAAGGAAAAGATGGAGAAGCAGAAAGAGTTGTTCTTGTCCCGCGAGCTTTCTTCTGTCCGTAAATTAGTTTCCCGGGGGAAATATCTTGAGGCAAAGAAAAAACTCCTAAATTTGTCAAAGATTTATTCAGGAAACACAGAAGTTTTAAGTTTATCCGGCCTTGTAGGACAGAAGATTTCTATATCCGAAACCCTTAAAAAGAGGAAAAAAGAACAGGAAGAAAAGGACAAAGCCCAAAAAGAGACATATAAGCAGAAACAGCAGAGAAAAGAACTTCTGAAAGAGTCTTTAAAAGAAGCCGATTCATTAATTCGGGCTAAATTTTTTAATGAAGCAAAGAAGCTCTTGCTGGATCTTCGGGAAATTTACCCGGGAAATAGAAAGATATCTTTTTATATAAAGAAGGCAGATAAAAATATTGTTGATGCGGAAAGGGAAAAAGAGAAACAGAATCAGAAATCTATTCTTTCTGAATACAAGAAAAATATCCTTCAGGCAATTGACGATAAGGACTTTGATTTAGCTAAGAAGATTGCCGGGCAGGCTAAAGAAAGGCTGCAGCATTCAGGTTATTTAAGGGAAGTGCTTTCTCTGAAGAAGAAAATAGAAACAGCAGAGAGAAACGATAAAAAAGACAGGGAAAAGAAAGAACGGGCTAAAGCCTTAGCTGAGCAGCGCAGGCTTAATGATAAATTCGCGGCTGAGAAGGATAGTATAGAAAAATTGATTGGCAAAAGAGATTTTGCTTCGGCGAAAAACAGGATTTCTAAGTTAAAGTCTGAATTAGGAAAAGATAAATATTTCTCGTCAAGAATAGCCTGTTTAGACAGAGAATTAGACAAAGAATTCAAAGCCTGCCAGAGGGAAAAAGAGCGTAAGAACCTGCGGGAGAAAAGAAAAAGGGAATTAGATTTTCGTTTTCTTTATATCAAAGTGAAAGATTTGGTCAACCGCGATAAAATAGCAGAGGCAAAAGGTGTTTATAAATCTATATTGGAAAAGTTTTCCGGAGATAAGGAATTTTCCGGAAGGATTGCCGAATTAAAATCTTTTATAATGAATGAGATGGAAGAGAAGATATCAATTCTTGATAAGGCTTCGGAGAGTAGGCAACTCTCTTTCGCTGACAAAAAGAAATTCAAAACATCTTCTTTACGCATAAAGGCGCTTTTAAATAAGAGGCGGGTTCTTGATGCTAAGGAAGAATATGAATTATTGAAAAGTAGATTCGGTAATAACCCTCTGTTCTTTGAGCAGATGGGCTCTTTAGAAAAATATATGTCGGATGAGATGGATAAAATAATTGTTTATCAGGAGAAAAAGCAGAAGGAAGAAAAGCTGAGGAATGATATTTCTAAAGCCCGCAGGTTTATAGAGGACGGCGATTTATCCTCGGCGCGTGAATTTCTGCTGGCGCTGGTTGAGAAGTATCCTCAGAAGAAGGATATTACTGCTCTGCTGGATTTAGTCGACAGCAGGATTGATAGAAAAGAGAAGGAGAAGAAGACAGAAGAAGAAGAGGGGACCTTTAATAGTTATAAGTCCCGGGTATTATCCGCCGTTTATAACGGCAACCTTGATTCTGCCCGGCAAATTCTTTCTGAAGCGGAAAAATCCGTAGCCGGTAGGTTTCAAGGCCGGCTGGATACCCTGCGGAAAAAGATAGATAAAGCTGAAGGGAAGATAAGAGAAGAGAAAATCGCTAAAGATCGGCAGAAAAGGAACAGATTGTTTTCTGATTTGGAAGATAAATTTACAGGATTAATTGACAGTAAGGACTTTGTATTGGCCGGTAACACTTTATCTGATATAAAGGATAAGTTTAGCGGTGATTTAACATTTTCTCCTAAAGTCAAGACTTTGGAAAGAAACTTAAATAGCGCCCTGAATAAGGATAGAAAGGATAAAGAAAAAGCAGAGATGACTATGCGGAAAAAGATGAGAATCAGGTTTGATTCTCTCTATTCTGATGCCAAATCGCTTATTAGGAAGGAAGACCTTACCGGCGCGGAGGATAAATATAAAGAGATGGTGAAAGAATTCAGCGGAGAGGATGAATTCAGGGCAAAACTGGACAAGGTAAATGAAGAAATAACCTCAGCTTTGAAAGAGAAAGAGAGCAGAGAGAAAGAGGCCAAATTCAGGGATGATATAAACAAAGTAAAGGGTTTTATAAAGACAGGGAAATATAAAGAGGCAGAGGGTATATTGGCCGGGTTAGGAAAAAGCCATCCTGACAACGGCGAAATCAGCCGTCTTTTGGATAAGGCGAGACTGCTTGAGCGGAGAAAAAGAGAAGCGGAGTTTAAACGCTTATCTTCAGAGACGTCTAATTTAATAAGGCGGGGGGATTTGTCCAGGGCGGAGGATAAATATAAAGAGATGGTTAGGGATTTCAGCGGAGAAAAAGAGTTTGCCGTAAAGTTGGAGGAGATAAACAAAGATATAAACGAAGCATTGAAGGAAAAAGCGGAGAGGAAGA